>Ga0066256_1003301_pt1 | contig 15851 bp, 12 predicted proteins | sample ThiBio_1000_biof_FD_87107 | JGI IMG/M metagenome (GOLD analysis project Ga0066256, IMG submission 87107) | Wastewater bioreactor microbial communities from Cape Town, South Africa - Thiocy_expt_1000_biof (version 2) | ecosystem: Engineered > Bioreactor > Thiocyanate-remediating >...
GAATTGACGCCCTTCTGGTTGATGAAGGTGTTGATCGCCACGGCGGTCTTGCCGGTCTGGCGGTCACCGATGATCAGCTCGCGCTGGCCGCGGCCGACGGGCACAAGCGCGTCGATCGCCTTGAGGCCGGTCTGCACCGGCTCATGCACCGACTTGCGCGGGATGATGCCCGGTGCCTTCACTTCCACGCGCTGGCGGCTGTCAGCCTGGATCGGGCCCTTGCCGTCGATCGGGTTGCCCAGCGCGTCCACCACGCGGCCCAGCAGGCCCTTGCCCACCGGCACGTCCACGATGGTCCCGGTGCGCTTGACGCTGTCGCCTTCCTTGATGTTGGAGTCGGAGCCGAAGATCACGACGCCGACATTGTCGGCTTCGAGGTTCAGCGCCATGCCCTGCACGCCGTTGGCGAACTCGACCATTTCGCCGGCCTGGACCTTGTCCAGCCCGTGGATGCGGGCGATGCCGTCACCCACCGACAGCACGCTGCCGACTTCGCTGACCTGGGCTTCGGTGCCGAAGCTGGCGATCTGGTCCTTGATGACCTTGGAGATTTCTGCGGCGCGGATTTCCATGTTCAGCCTTTCAACAAACCTTGTGGCAACGGGCGTTGCCGGCTTCAGCCCTTCATCGCGTGGGCGAGACTATTGAGACGGGTGCGGATCGAACCGTCGATCCGCTTGGAACCGATGGTGACGACGAGCCCGCCGAGAAGGTCGGGGTCGACGCTGGTGCGAATCTTCACATTGCGGCCTTCGCGGGCCTTCAGCTTTTCCTGCAGGGTGGAAACCTGCTCGTCGGAAAGGGGATGCGCGGTGGCGACTTCGGCCGTCACTTCGCCCCGCTGGGCGGCGGCGATGGTCGCGAATGCGCGGATGATGTCGGGCAGCTGCGCCAGGCGGCGGTTCTCGGCCAGCACGCCCAGGAAGTTCGCCGTCAGCTTGTCGAGCTTGAGGTGCTTTGCCAGCGCCGCCATCGCCTTGCCCAGATCGGCGCGGCTGATTTCGGGGTTCCTGATCAGCGTCGCAAGCTCGGCCGATTCGCCGAGCGCGGCGCCGAGCTTGTCGAGGTCAGCCTCGACAGCGCTCACGTTTCCCGCCTCCGAAGCGAGATCGAACAGGGCAACGGCATAACGCCCCGCAAGGCTAGCCTGAATACCGGCGGAAATCTCCACGCGCGAATATCCTCACTGGGTCCGAAAAACGGAAATTTTTCCCGGCCGAAAGACGGGCTCCAAAAGGCTCCCCCGGCAAGGTTGGCGCGCGCCTAGCAAAGGCTCTGTTGCGATGCAACCCGACTCGGTCATAAGTAATGCCTCAGTTTGGATTTGGCGTCACCACCACGTCCGCTCAGCCTGAGCCTGTCGAAGGCCACACGCGCGGCCAGCCCGGTGCGCCAACAAGCCAGCCGAACCGTCAGTGCGTGGCCTTCGACAGGCTCAGGCTGAGCGGGGGTAGTGGCAAGATATGGCGCCCCGACCCACTACCCGGTCATATCTTCGCGAAACCGCTCGTCAGGAAGGCTGCCGCCCTTCCGAACAATCATAGACCAGCCGTTCGTTCGGCTGGGTGGGGAGAAGGGTGCTCACCGTCGCCTGGTTGGTTCCCAGGTCGCGCACCGCGGCGTCGCCCGCGCCGCATTGCGGGGTCTGATATTCGCCGCGCGCCTTCCTGACGGCGGCCATCGCCTCATGCCCCAGCAGATAGCGCTCCACGCGATATTCGTGCTTTTCCGGATCGTAGGAGTTGATCGACACCGCGGCTTCCGAGTTCGGCACGAAGATGCGCGACCACTTGCCGTCTATCAGCCCGTATTGCGTGCGGCCGTTGACGCAGCCGTCCTCGGCCCAGGTGAAGGGGATGTCGTTGGTCTTGCCCGTGGTGATCCGGCTGCGCTCCATATTGACGACGCAGACGAGATCGCTCTTGCCCTTTGCCGCGGCGGGCGTGGCGATCACGCCGGTTCGCCCCTCCGCTGCCCGGCTTTCCTCGGCCAGCGCCTGGGCGACGCGGTCTTCCACCTGGTCGAAGCCCGGTCGCAGGATCCAGGCGGCGATCGCTCCGATCAGCGCCACGCCTGCCGCGGCGGCGGCGACCCTCGCCTTGCGCGAAGTGCCGCTTTCGCGCAGTTCGTAAGCCGCGAAGCCGGCCGCCGCGCCGCAGATCACCAGCAGCAGCGCGTGCATCATGCCGTTCTCGCGCGCGGAAATGATCGCGAATTCCGCCTCGCGCCGGGCGGCTTCGGCATGCTGCGCCTCGCGCGCCTGCTTCGCATCCTGTTCCTGCATCGCGGCGAGCTGCTCGCGCTCGGCGCGGGCCTGCTCCTGCGCGTCGAGCTCCGCGATCGAGCGGCAGGGCAGGCCGTTGATCTGCGCGGTGATGCCGTTGGCGACCAGGAACGGCAGCAGCTCGCGGGTCGATACCGCGAAGTAGAATTCGGAATCCGCGCTGTCCGATTCCGTGCCGAAGCTGTTGACGCCCACCACGCGCCCGCAATCGTCGAGCAGCGGGCCGCCGCTGCTGCCGCGGCCGATCGGCGCGGTGTGGAGCAGCGTGTCGAAATCCCGGCTGGGGCGGCGGCCCGAAAGGAAGCCCTGGCTCTTCACCGGCGGCTGGGCATTGAAGATGTCCTTGGCGCTGAGGCCCTGGGCCCGGTCCACGTTCATGGGATAGCCGACCGCGGTGACGCCGCCCGCATCCCCGCTGGGATTGCTGGAGATGGTCAGCACCGGCAGGTTCATCGCCGCGGTGGTCGAAATCAGGGCGAGGTCGTTCCTCGGCGAATAGCCGACGATCCGGCCATAGACTGCCTTGCCCCCGTCGGAAGGCACGATCCCGACCGAAAGGTTCCGGTCGCCCTGCGCTTCGGCCACGACATGGGCGTTGGTCACGATCCTTTCGGGCGCGACGGCAAAGCCGGTCCCGTGCGCGACAGGGTAGAGCTGCCCGCCTTCTTCCGCGATGATCACGATCCGCACCACCCCGCGCGCCGCCGCGTTTATGTCGGCGGGATCGGCCTGCGCCGCCCCGGGAACGAGGAAGGCGGCCAGCAGCGCCGTCAGGACAAGGCGGATCGTGCGTGCGAACATGGTGCCGGTGGAAACTCCCGCTTTCCCGCTTCTTGCCGCCATTCGCTTTGAGCGCAAGATTCGGGACGCATTTATCGCCCGCCCTGCCTATGTTGCGGCCCATGACGATAGACGATCCCGAACAGATCAGGCGGATGCTGGCGGCTTTCGAGGCGCGCGACCGCTCGCAGGACGGGCGGTTCGTCGTCGCCGTCACCACCACCGGCATCTATTGCCGGCCGAGCTGCCCCGCGCGGCGGCCGCGCATCGAGAACGTCCGCTTCTTCGCGGACGAGGCGAGCGCTGCGGCGGAAGGCTTCCGCCCGTGCAAGCGCTGCAAGCCGGACGAAGCTGCGCGCGACGAGCAGGCCGTCCGCGCCGCGATCGAGGCGATCCGCACGGCCGAGGCGCCGCTGCCGCTGGAACGGATCGCGGCGCTGGCGGGCTATTCGCCCACGCATTTCCAGCGCGTGTTCAAGCGGCAGACCGGGCTTTCCCCAGCGGGATACGCGCGCGCCTTGCGTGAGGACCGCGCGCGCGATGCGTTGTCGGAAACGGGGAGCGTGGGCCAGGCGATCTATGAAGCGGGTTTCGAGGCGCCTTCGCGCTTCTATCAGGCACTGGAAGGGAAACTGGGCATGGCTCCATCGGTCTGGGCAAAGGGCGGGGCAGGGGTGACGATCCGCTGGGCGGTGGTCCGTACCTCGCTTGCCCCGATGCTGGTGGCGGCGACCGACAAGGGCGTGTGCCGTTTGTCCTTCAATGAAGGGCGGGACGATCTCGCGGAGCGCTTCCCCAATGCGGAGCTGGTGGAGGGAGGCGAGGATTTCGCCGAATTGCTGGCCGGCGTGGTCGCGGCGGTCGAAACGCCGGGCACGGGGGCGGACATTCCCCTCGACGTGAAGGGCACCGCCTTCCAGGAACGGGTGTGGCAGGAATTGCGGCGGGTCCCCGCGGGCGAGACGCGCAGCTACGCCCAGATCGCGGCGGCGGCGGGGAGGGCCCCGGCGGGGGGCGCCGCCCGCCCGGCCAACCGCGCGAACAACGTCGCGGTGCTGATCTCCTGCCATCGGGTGGTGCGCACGGACGGCTCCATCGGCGGCTATGCCTATGGAACCGGCATCAAGGAAGAACTGCTGAGGCGCGAGCGGGCGGAGAAGAGCTAGGGCGCCGCGCTCTCCTCCTCCTCGCTTTCCACCGGGAGGGCCGGCGTGTCGAGATAAGGCACGCCGTCGCGCATCGCTTCGAGCTGGGCCACCAGCCGCTTGCCTTGCTCGGCATCGTGCGGATCGTTGGCGAGGAATTCGATCAGCCGGATCGCCTTGTCGTATTGCTGCTGCTTGGCGAGGTCGAAGGCGTATTGCACCCGCGTCGTCTTGTCCTCGGGCACAAGAGAGAAGGCCTTGGCGAGCGCTTCGTGCGCGATGTCGGGGACGGCGCGCCCTTCGTAAAGGAAGCTTTCGTAATAGGCGAGCAGCGGCAGGGGGTCTTCCGTGTCCTGCCGGTTGGCGATGGCGATATGGTCGCGCACCTGCTTCCACTCGGCCGGATCGTCCACGCCCTGATCGTTCAGGCGATACATCATCATTAGCGCCTTGAAGGCATGAGCGCGGCCGAGATTGCCGTCCGCCGCGATCGCGCGGTCCAGCGCCTGCTCCGCCGGGCCGAAATCGGACGGGTTGGAATCCGCGGCGATATCGCGCTCGGCCAGCGCCAGCTCGAGCTGGACTGCCGCGTTTCCGGGGGCCTTCGCCGCCAGGCCGGCCAGCGCGTCGCGCGTTGCCGGCAGGTCGTTGCCCATAAGGCGCGCCAGCGAAAGCTCCACAAGCCGGGATCCGACCTCGTCGAGCGCGGTGATCGCGATATCGCTCCGATAGACGAGGGGGGTGGAGCCCTTGCGGTAGCTGAGCGAGGACTTGAGATATCTGTCCAGCGCCTTTTCCAGCTCGCCCAGATCGCCGAACGCCTCCACCGCCGCCTTGCGCTGTTCGATCCCCCTGCCGACCATTTCGAGAAACCGCTTGAGCTGCTCCTTATATTCGGGCGTCGAGTTGAGCATGTGCACGAACAGCCATGCGCGGCCGTAGAAGGCGCTGCGCCCGGCGCGGCTCATTTGCGAAGGGTTGCCGAACAGCAGCGTCTCGATCGGCATGTCGGCGCCCGCGATCAGATCGTAGGCCCGATGGAAGGCCGGCTTGCCGTAGCTCCACATGCCCTGATCGTCGAATTCCGCGGTCGAAAGATATTCCGCGAAGCCTTCCACATACCAGGGCGGATAGGCGTAGTCGAAATAGCGGAACATGAAGTGATGGGAATATTCGTGGAACAGCACGGTCTGCCCCGAAAGGTCGAGCTTGCCCGCACCCCGCTCCCGGTTGGTGACGGCGAAGCTGCCTTCCCTGCGCGGCGAGTAGAATCCCGCCAGCGTGCGGCTCTTGTCGCCCGCCAGCTTCGCCACGCTGCTGCTGTTGGACAGCACGAAGATGGTGAGGCGGTTGGCCTTTTCCGCCCCCGGCACATCGAACATCGCGCGCAGCAAGGCGTCGAAGCGCTCCACCTCCACCGCGAAGTCGCCCAGCTGCTTTTGCGAACCGTCCGTGTAGATGATGAAGTTATGCGTGTCGGCGCGCAGCCATTCGCCCTTCTTCGCGGCGGCCGGCTGGCCGAGGCAAAGCGCGATCACCGCGCAAAGCAAGCCAAGCAAAGCTCCCGGCTTCATGGATATCGCCGTCCTTCCCCTGATCCCCGCCCGAACTTGCCGGGAGACGGCCCTCCATGCAACCCCGGGGCGGATCATACGAAGCTGTAAGGGTCTATATCCACGCCGACTCTCACTCCAGGAGCGAAACTCAGCGCGCCCAGCCATTCGCGGATCACTTTCTGCACTTCGGCGGAGCGGCGGGCGTTGATCAGCAGCCGATAGCGATAGCGCCCGCGCAGCAGCGCCATGGGGGCGGGTGCCGGGCCGAGGATGGCGACGTCGGGAATATCCGGCCGGGTGCCGCCGATCGCGCGGGCCGCCTCGCGCGCTTCGGCCTCGTCCTCGCTCGAAACGATGATCGCGGCCCAGCGCCCGAAAGGCGGGGCGCCGGCATGGCGGCGCGCCTCGGCTTCGGCGGAATAGAAAGCGTCGCGGTCTCCCGCGGCGAGCGCCGCGATCACTGCCGCCTGGGGATGGCGCGTCTGGATCAGCACTTCGCCTTTCTTCGCCCCGCGCCCGGCGCGCCCGGCCACTTGCGCGATCTGCTGATAGGTGCGCTCCGCCGCGCGCAGGTCCCCGCCTTCCAGGCCCAGATCGGCGTCGACCACGCCCACCAGCGTCAGTTGGGGAAAGTGGAACCCCTTGGTGACGAGCTGGGTGCCGACGATCACGTCGATATGGCCCTCCTCGGCCTCGGCGACGAACTTGGCCGCCTTTTCCGGCGAATTGAGTGTGTCCGAAGTGGCCAGGGCGATGCGCGCCTCGGGCAGCAGGGCGGCCACTTCGTCGGCGATCCGCTCCACCCCGGGGCCGCAGGCGACCAGGCAATCCGGCTCGCCGCATTCGGGGCACGCATCGGGCGGCTGCGTCTCGTGCCCGCAATGGTGGCAGGCCAGGCGGCGCGACAGCCTGTGCTCCACCAGCCAGGCGCTGCAATTGGGGCACTGGAAGCGAAAGCCGCAATGGCGGCACAAGGTAAGCGGCGCATAGCCGCGGCGGGTGAGGAACAGCAGGGATTGCTCCCCGCGCTCCAGCCGTTCCTTCCAGGCGTCCGCCAGGCTCGGCGCAAGCCAGTGGCCGCGCTCGGGCGGCTCCTCCGTCAGGTCGGTCAGCTCGATCGCGGGGAGGCTGGCGCCGCCGAAGCGGTTGGGCAGGTCCACCTTTTCATAGATTCCCGCTTCAGCCATCTGCAGGCTTTCGAGCGCCGGGGTCGCGCTGGAGAGGATCACGGGAATGCTTTCGAACCGCGCACGCATCACGGCCACGTCGCGCGCGTTGTAGCGCACGCCGTCATCCTGCTTGAACGATATCTCGTGCGCTTCGTCCACCACGATCAGGCCCAGCTTCGCATAAGGCAGGAACAGCGCGGACCGCGCGCCGACCACGACCTGCGCGGTTCCCGCCGAAATGGCGCGCCAGGCGCGCCGCCGTTCGGTGGACTTGAGCGAGGAATGCCAGGTGACGGGAGCAGCGCCGAAACGGTCCTCGAAGCGCCGCAGGAATGCTTCCGTCAGCGCGATTTCGGGAAGCAGGACAAGCGTTTGCGTGCCTTTCTTGAGGGCGGCCGATATCGCCTCGAAATACACTTCGGTCTTGCCTGAGCCGGTCACGCCGTCGAGCAGGAAGGGGGCGAAGCCGCCTTGCTCCACCGCTGAGGCGAACTTGTGCGCGGCGGCGTGCTGTTCGGGCGCCAGCTCCGGCTCGGCAAAGTCCGGCCGGGCGCGCGGATAGGGGCGATCGCAATCGACTTCCACCGGCTCCAGCGCGCCGCAATTGACGAGGCCGCGCAGCACCCCTTCGGACACGCTGGCAAGCTCCGCCAATTCCCGGATCGTGGCCTGTTCGCCCTGCAGCGCGTCCAGCGCCACCGCGCGCTGCGGCGTCATCCGTTCCGGTTCGATCCCCGAAAGGCGATATTCGGTCATCGTTGCCGGGCCTTTGAGCGCACCGCCGCTCGAAAGCACCATCCGCGCCACCGATGCGGGATGCGCGCAATAATAGTCCGCCGTCCATTCGATCAGCCGCCGCAGCTCGGGCTTGAGCGGGGGCACGGGCAGATGCCCGATCAGCGGCCGCAGCTTCGAATCGGGCACCTCGTCCGCTGGCAGGCGGTCCTTTTCCCACACGATGCCCACGATCTGCCGCGGGCCGAGCGGGGCCACCACCACCGCCCCGGGCTCTGCCGCCATGCCTTGGGGCACGCGATAGTCGAGCGGACCGAGCGCGAAGTTGAAATGGAGGAGTCTTACGCGTTTCATGCTAGTGGATGCTCTATTGGGCACGGGCGGCGTGCGCGGCAAGAAGGGGAACGAGAATGGGAGCGGAAATGGGGACGAGAATGAATGGGGAATTCCCGATCGCGGATCGGACGCGGACGGGGCGCCGCAATTTTCTTGCCGGCGCGGCGGCGGCAGGCCTGCTGACCCTTCCGGCCTGTTCCGGCTTCGGCGGCTACAGCCTTATCCAGGCGGTACGCGACCTGCTGGAGCTTTCCACCCAGCGGGCCTTCGCGCGGCTGATGGCGCCGGACGGTTTCTGGGACAATCAGCTCGCACGGCTGGCCTTGCCCGATCTGCTCGGCTCGCGCGGCAACGTCCTGCAGTCCATCCTGACCTCGGTGGTGTTCAAGGACCGGCTCCAACGCGAATTCAATCGGGTGGCCGAACGGGGCGCGAGAAGGGCGGCCCCGATCGTGGCGGAGACGGTGCGCGCCATCGGGGTGGACAATGCGCTGGCCATCCTGCGCGGCGGGCCGACGGCCGCGACCGGCTTCCTGCGCAATGCGATGGCGGGCAGCCTGGTGGATGCCATGGCGCCCGAACTGGGCGATGCGCTGCGCATTTCGCAGGAGCCGCTGGTGGGCCAGGCGTTGGCGGCGCTTACGGGCGTGGACGTTTCCACCGTGGCGCGCGATTTTTCGGTCGATGTCGACAATGCGATCTGGGGCGAGATCGGGCGCGAGGAAAGCGCGATCCGTGCCGATCCGGCCAGCACGAACGATCCGGGGCTGATCGCGGTGCTGGCGACGATCTAGTCATTGCAATCCTTGCGGGTCCCAGCCTGCGCTGGGACTCACGGATTCCCATCCGCCCCCCGGTTCGCAAGCGGCGGGGTGGCTTCCCGCCACATCGCGGCATATAGCCGCTCCACGTGACTCGCCCAGCCTGACCGGAGCCTTGCATGAAATTCTTCGTCGACACCGCCGACACCGCCGAGATCGAAGACCTGGCCGCGACGGGCCTGCTCGACGGCGTGACCACCAATCCCAGCCTGATCGCCAAGTCGGGCCGCGATTTCATGGAAGTGACGAAGGAGATATGCGCGCTGGTGGATGGGCCGGTCAGCGCCGAAGTCGTCGCGCTCGATCATCCCACGATGATGAAGGAAGCCGATGTGCTTCGGCGGATCGCCGACAATGTGTGCATCAAGGTTCCGCTGACGATCGACGGCCTGAAGACCTGCAAGGCGCTGACCGAGGACGGCGCGATGGTCAACGTCACCCTGTGCTTCTCCGCGAACCAGGCGCTGCTGGCGGCGAAAGCCGGGGCGACCTTCGTTTCGCCTTTCATCGGCCGGCATGACGATAACGGCTTCGACGGGATGGAGCTGATCCGCGATATCCGCCTGATCTACGACAATTACGATTACGAAACCGAAATCCTCGCCGCCTCGATCCGCCATCCGATCCATGTGCTGGAAAGCGCGCGGATCGGGGCCGACGTCGCGACGATGCCCCCTGCCGTCATCCGCGGGCTGTTCAAGCATGTCCTGACCGACAAGGGGATCGAAGGTTTCCTTGCGGATTGGGCGAAGACCGGCCAGACCATCCTCAAGTAAGTTCAAGCTCCTGCCAGCAAGCCTCCGTAAGTCAGACATTGTCCGAACAATCCCCACTCGACCTATTCAAGCAGGCCCTGACCGGGGCGGCCCGCGCCATCGCGCGCGAGCCTGAGCTCGACGTCAGCTGGACGGCGGATTCCCCGGCGATGCAGGGCAATTCGATCCGGGTGCCGATGCCGGGCAGGGCGCTGCCGCGCGAGCAGGCGATGGAGGCGCGCGGCTTTGCGGACAGCCTGTCGCTGCGCCTGCGGCATCATGATGCGAAGCTCCACGCCCGCCATGCGCCCGAGGAAGCCAGCGCCCGCGCCTGTTATGACGCGGTGGAGGCCGTGCGCTACGAAGCGCTGGGCGAGAACAATTATGACGGGATCCGGCGCAACCTTGCCGCCTCGCTGGACGTGCGCATGGCTTCGGACCCGATTGCCCGCGCGGACAGCGCGGATGAAGTGCCGGTGCAGACCGCGCTTGCCCTGCTGCTGCGCGAAAAGCTCACCGGCCAGCCGATCCCCCAGGCTGCGCAGCCCGGCGTGGAGCTGGTGCGCGAGTTCATCGAAAGCCGTGCGGGCGACGATTTCGAGCGGCTGGCCCTTTCGGTGGACGATCAGCAGGCCTTCCAGTCGCTTTCGCTCGACATGCTGCGGCATCTGGAGCTGACGCGCGGCGAGGAGCTGGAGCAGCCCGCCGATGACGAAGGCGACGAGCAGGACGGCCCCGACCAGGACGACGAAGGCGACGACAAGGACGGGGGCGAGGAACAGCAGCAGACCCAGGAAGTCGCCAGCGAAGGCGGCGAAGGGGAGGATGACGGCGAGACCGAACAGGAGGTCGAGCAGGAGCAGGAACTGAACGAAGGGGACATCGGCGACGAGGGCGAGGAAGGCATGATGCCCGTCCGCCCCAACCGGCCCTGGACGGACGATCCCAGCACGTTCGACTACAAGGTGTTCACCGAGGAGTTCGACGAGGTGGTCGAGGCGCAGGAGCTGTGCGACCAGGACGAGCTGACGCGCCTCAGGGCCTATCTCGACAGCCAGCTCACCGGCCTGCAGGGCATCGTCACCAAGCTTGCCAACCGCCTCCAGCGCCGACTGATGGCGCAGCAGAACCGCAGCTGGGACTTCGACCAGGAGGAAGGCCTGCTGGATGCCGCGCGGCTGGCGCGGGTGATCATCAGCCCCGGCCATTCGCTGAGCTACAAGGTCGAGCAGGACATCGAGTTCAAGGACACGGTGGTCACGCTGCTGATCGACAATTCGGGCTCGATGCGCGGGCGGCCGATCTCGATCGCGGCGATCAGCGCCGACATCATGGCGCGCACGCTGGAGCGCTGCGGGGTGAAGGTGGAGATCCTCGGCTTCACCACCCGGGCCTGGAAGGGCGGGCAGAGCCGCGAGAAATGGCTCGCCACCGGCAAGCAGGCGCAGCCCGGGCGGCTGAACGACTTGCGGCACATCATCTACAAGAAGGCCGACGAGCCGATGCGCCGTGCGCGCCGCAATCTCGGCCTGATGATGCGCGAAGGGCTGCTCAAGGAGAATATCGACGGCGAGGCGCTGCTGTGGGCGCATACGCGCCTGCTTGCGCGGCAGGAGGACCGGCGTATCCTGATGGTCATCTCCGACGGTGCACCGGTGGACGATTCCACCCTCAGCGTGAACAATGCCGGCTATCTGGAGCAGCATCTGCGCAAGGTGATCGACTGGATCGAGCGGCAGAGCCCGGTCCAGCTCGTGGCCATCGGCATCGGGCACGACGTCACCCGCTATTACAAGCGCGCGGTCACGATCATGGATGTCGAGCAACTCGGCGGCACGATCATCGAACAGTTGGCCGATCTGTTCGAAGTGGATTGAAATCGGCTTGCCTTGATCTCTCGCCTGGCGCAGTGTCCGCCATCGGGTTGGGGCAAGTAATTAAGTGAAATTACTTATATTTGCGGCTGCATTCGGCGCGCTTTCGGCATCGCATGCCGAAGGCGGCGCAGCGGATGCGGTTCAAGTCCCAGCCGCGCAACAGGTTGCCGAGCCGGCAGGCGGGCAGGCAGTCATTCCCGCCCTGACCCCGGTGGAAATCGAGATCATGGTCCCGCTCGGCAGCAAGCTGAGCAAGTCGGGGGATATGTTCCCGATCCGCCTGGTCGCGCCGATCGTGCTGAATGGCGCGGAGGCGGTTCCGGCCGGAACCACCGGCATGGGCGAGGTGATCCACGCCAAGAAGGGCGGCGGCATGGGGGCGACCGGTGAATTGATCGTGACCGCGCTCTACCTGGAAGTCGGCGAGCGCCGCCTGCCGCTGCGCAGCATGCATTTCTCCGGCGTGGGGAAGGACCGGGACAAGCTCATCAATGCTTTGACGGTAGGCGCCGCCGCCAGCGCGCTGCCGATTTCGCTGGCGAATTTCGCGATCAGCGGCGGGCAGGTGGAAGTGGCCGCGGGCACCCGCGCGCAGGCGAAGACCGCGGCGGATTTCGAACTTTCCCCGGCCAGGGAGAGCGGCAGCCGGGATGAACCGGACATATCGGATGCAACAGAAGGGGAACCGGAATGAGCTTGGGGAAATCGGCACGGGCATTGGCAATGGGGGCATTGGCCCTGTCCTCCGTCGCAGTGGCGGCGGCGGACGGAACGGATGGAGAGGACGCCTCGATCGCGATCCCGGCCCCGCCGCCGGGCAAGGGGCAGATCGTGTTCTTCCGCCCCGGCGGGATGGGCTTTGCGATGGGCTGCTCGGTCAACGAGAACGGCCAGAAGGTCAGTTCGCTGGGCGCCGGCAAGTATTTCGTCATGGTCGCTGATCCCGGAAAGCATGAGTTTTCCGTGAAGAGCGAGGCCAAGGATGCGCTGACCCTGCTGGTGGAGCCGGACGAAACGCAGTTCGCCAAGTGCAAGATCAAGATGGGCATCATGGTCGGCCGGCCCGACATCCAGCCCTCCAGCGAGCAGGAATTCCGCGAGCAGAAGAAGCTCAAGCTGGTGGATGCCGACGATATGGGCCCCGGCCCCGGCGCGCTTCGCCCGGATGAGATCGAGCGCGCGCTGAAGGGTGGCGATGCTCCCGCCGAACCGGATGCCGCGTCCGCGGGCGAAACCGGAGAAGCCACCGGCGACTAGCGACAGCACCTGATCCATGCCGCCGATTGGCCCACGAACAGTTTTCCTTCCTGTTCGCGCTTTCCGGGCTTGGTAGAGGTGGCGGAATGCTCTGGGTTCCCGTCACGATCGGTGCCGCCGTCTCGCAATTGGCGCGCAATGCGCTGCAATCGGGGCTTGTCCGCAACGTGGGCACGCTCGGCGCGACCATGGTGCGCTTCCTCTATGCGCTGCCTTTCGCGCTGATCGCATATGCCGCTGCCATATTCGCTTTGGGCCAGCCGGTGCCGCACACCGGCGCATCCACGATCGGCTGGGCGTTTGTCGGCGCGGTGGCGCAGATCGCGGCAACGGCGCTGATGCTGAAGGCGATGGACATGCGCGGCTTCGCGATCGCCTATGCCTATATCAAGACGGAGCCGGTGCTGCTGGCGCTCGGCGGGTGGTGGCTGCTCGGCGATGCCCTGCCGCCGCTCGCCTGGCTGGGCATCGTCCTCGCCACGGCGGGCGTGACCTGGGCGGCGCTGCCGCAGGGCCGGGGCTTGGCCGCCCTGCGCGGGGAGGTGGGTCCGGTGCTGCTGGGGATAGCGGGCGGGGCGCTGTTCGGGCTTTCTTCGCTGGCCTTCCGGTCCTCGATCCTCACGCTGGAAGGCGCTTCGGCCTGGATGGCGGCGCTGCATGCGATGCTGTTCACCCTGGCGATCCAGACCGCGCTGATGCTCGCCTGGCTCGGCCTGACGGACCGGGGCGCGATCCGCGCCACGCTGGTCGAATGGCGGCCCAGCCTGGCCGCGGGCTTCACCGGCGCCCTGGCAACGCTGTTCTGGTTCACCGGCTTCGCGCTCACCGCCGCCGCCAATGTCCGCACGCTGGGCCTGATCGAGATGCCGCTGGCGGCTTTCCTCAATCGGCAGGTTTCGGGCAAGGCGCTGGGCCCGCGCGAGTGGGCCGGCATCGCGCTGGTGGGGGCGGGCATCGTGCTGCTTGTCCGTTCGGCCGCCTGATCCTGCTTGACCGGCCGGCCCTGGCCGGGCCAATGCCTGCCCCCATGAAAGACGGTGCACCCCTGAACCTGTTCAACAGCCTGACCCGCGAGCAGGAGGAATTCCATCCGCTCCATCCCGGGGAGGCGCGCGTCTACAGCTGCGGCCCCACGGTCTACAACTATCAGCATGTCGGCAACATGCGCGCCTATGTCTTCGCGGACACGCTGGGCCGCACGCTGAGCTGGAAGGGCTACGCGCTGACGCATGTGATCAACATCACCGATGTCGGCCACCTGACCTCGGATGCCGATGCCGGCGACGACAAGATGGAAAAGGCCGCCGCCGCCCAAGGCAAATCCGCCTGGGACATCGCCCGCTATTACCAGCAGGTGTTCGAGGACGATCTGGCCCGGCTCAATATCCGCAAGCCGGCCCATCCGCGCGCCACCGATTATGTCGAGGCGATGATCGAATGGGGCAAGGCGATCGAGGCGGAGCATTGCTACCGGCTCGACGGCGGGCTTTATTTCGACGTTTCGACCGTGCCGGATTACGGCCGCCTCGCCCGCGCGGGCACCGATGAAGGGGAAGGGCGGATCGAAGCGGTGGAAGGCAAGCGGCACCAGGCCGATTTCGCGATCTGGCGCGCTACGCCGCCGGGGGAAACCCGCCAGATGGAATGGGATTCCCCCTGGGGCCGGGGCGCGCCGGGCTGGCATATCGAATGTTCGGTGATGAGCGCGCAATTGCTGGGCCATCCGTTCGACATCCACACCGGCGGGATCGACCACCGCGAGATCCACCACCCGAACGAGATCGCGCAGAACCAGGCCCGTTCCTGTTCGGCGGACAGCGGCGCGCGGGTCTGGATGCACAACAATTTCCTGGTCGACAGACGGGGCAAGATGTCCAAGTCCTCCGGCGAGTTCCTGGTGCTGCAGACGCTGGTGGACCGGGGCTTCCACCCGCTCGCCTATCGCCTGATGTGCCTTCAGGCGCATTATCGCAGCGAGCTGGAATTCACCTGGGAAGGGCTGGCAGCGGCCTTCACCCGGCTCAAGCGCATGGTTCTGGCGGCTGGCGCGATCAAGGTGCGCCAGGCGGAACGCGGCAAGGGGCCGATCCTCCCGCCCGCCGAAGGCTGGACCTATGCCGGGGTGGTGAACGGGATCGGCGGCGCGCTGCGCCCGCTGGCAGTGCGCTTCGACGAGGCGATTTCCGACGATCTCAATACCGCCGTGGCGCTCACCGAGCTGGAAGAGCTGCTTTCGCTCAGGAAGATGGACCCGGACGAAACCCTCTTCGCGCTCGCTGCGATGGATGCGGTGCTCGGCCTGCGCCTGCTGGAGCTGGATCGGGCCGACCTGCGCATCCGGCCCAGGGACGCCGCGATAAGCGAAGCGGAGATCGAGGCGGCGCTGGAACGGCGCAAGGCGGCCCGGGCCGAGAAGGACTTCGCCACCTCCGATGCGATCCGCGACGAGCTTGGCGCGAAGGGCGTGGAGGTGATGGATGGCGATCCGCTGGGATGGGACTGGAGACTGACAATTGGCTGACAAACCGATCATCGCTTTTCCCGAAAGATTCCGGCACCTGCTGGAGCCGAGACTGCCCGACACTGTCGAGCTGCGGACCTTCGTCGGCCTCGACGATGCGCTGGCCCTGGCGCCCGAGACGGACATCGCCTGGTTCGACCAGTTCGAGGAGGGGGTGATGTTCAAGGCCCCCGTCCTCGCCGCCAAGGCGAAGTGGATCAACACGACGGGCGTGGGGATCGACGCGTTCGACACCGATCTGATCATCGAGCGCGGCCAGATCTTCACCAACGGCGTGGGCCTGCGATCGGACGGGATCGCGGATTTCGCTGCACTGGGCGTGCTGGCCATGGCGCGGCATTTCGATCGGGTGATCCGCGCGCATGACCGGCGCGACTGGATCAGGGCGCCCGAAGGATCGCGCGAATTGCGGGGCAGCCGCGCACTGATCCTGGGCTACGGCTCGATCGGCCGGGCGATCGGCGATCGGCTGCGCGCCTTCGGCGTGGAAGTGACCGGCGTGCGGCGCTCGCCCGATCCGGCCTCCGGCGTGCTGGGGCCGGACGAATGGCGCGCGCGGCTGGGCGAGTTCGACTGGGTGGTGCTGGCAGCGCCCGGCACCAGCGAGACGCAGCA
>Ga0066256_1003303_pt1 | contig 15840 bp, 8 predicted proteins | sample ThiBio_1000_biof_FD_87107 | JGI IMG/M metagenome (GOLD analysis project Ga0066256, IMG submission 87107) | Wastewater bioreactor microbial communities from Cape Town, South Africa - Thiocy_expt_1000_biof (version 2) | ecosystem: Engineered > Bioreactor > Thiocyanate-remediating >...
CGCCGGTCGGCGATGGCCGGCGCTGCGCCGCCGAGAGGCGCCCGGGCGCGAGCCAGTTCGCGACCGCGCGCAGCGGCGTGAAACGCGCGAGCACCTCGGGCACGAACCGAAGCGCGACGAGGTTCGCTGCGAGCCCGAAGAAGAAGCCGCGCGACGCGCCTGCACGGACGACCTTCTTCGCGTCCTCCGGTCCCGGCAGCTTCAGCGCGAGCGCGAACCCCGCGAGCCCGAGCAGGATCCCAGACTGGAAGTCGGTCGGCGGCGTCGAGGCGGCGAAGACGAGGCCGCTCGCTCCTGCGAGAAGGACGCCGCGACGCTTGCGAACGAAGGACACGGAGCGATTCTAGTGTCCTTCGTCCGGGGCGTGCATTCGCTGGCCGCACCTACGCGGCGGCACGTCTCGCTTCCTGGCCGCGGCTCACCAGTAGAAGGTGAGACCGCCCTGGAGGAGGCCGGCACCCGACGTGTTGGTCGACTTGCCGTCGCCCGAGACGAACTCGGGGTGGCGGCGGCGGTGGTCGTCGACGCGGCCGCGGATGAGGCCGCGGAGGTCGACGTTGAGCGCGACGACCTTCGAGAGGCGGAACTCGAGGCCGATACCGGCTTGGACGCCGAAGGAGCCGCGGGTGTACTCCACCTTGTCGAAGCCCCCCCGCTCGTCGGTCGCGCGCGCCCCCGGCCAGCCGGAGCCGCCGAGGGGGTAGGCCCGCGCGGGGTTCTTCGGGGTCAGGAAGACGCGCCCCGTGGGCGTGAACGCCGTCTCGGCGCGGCGGTAGCCGTTGTAGTCACGGCCGCCGGCGAAATCGATGTCGCCCTCGATGGCCGCCTGCGGGATTGGACGGAAGCGGAGGCCGAGGCCGGCCATTGCCATGCCGGCGTTGCCGTCGCGGCCCTTGCCCATCATCGCGCCGCCGAGGTGGAGGTTGAGGCCCCACTCCTTCTTCGGTGGAGCCTTCTTCGGCACGTAGTAGTACGCGGGCGGAGCGTCACGCGGCTGCACGACCACGGTCGGAGGCGGCGGTTGGTAGACGACGACCGGCGGCGGCGGAGTCTTTTCGACGGGCTTCGCCTCGACCGGCGCGCTCTCGGCCGGGAGCGGCTGGAGCTCTTTGCTCCCGCCGGAGCTCGTCTCCCCGCAGAACCAGCTTCCGGGCTCGCAGTCCTTCTTCGGTTCGTCGGCGTGCGCGATGGCAGGCACCGCGAGCGCGGAGGCGAAGGAGAGCGAGACGGCGATTCGCTTCGCCCGAAGCCGGAAGATCGTGCTCATGAAACCCTGCCTTTGAGGACGACGAGCCGAGGAGTGTCGAGCCGGTCGGAGCGCGGAGAAGAGGGGTCTTCTCTCCGGACCGGCGGCGCATCCACCGCTGTCGAGGATGGTAGCAAAGCAATGGAGGTGCCACGGGGAAAGAAGCCGCGGACCGCTGGATCCAAGCGGTTTTCGGGGGCGCCCGAGCGGGCTGTGTCCTCTCGTTCACGTGTGCACGACAGCAGGTTCTCGGCGGGGGACGGCGGCCGTTGCGAAGCTGAGCTCTCCGACCTCAGCGATCTCGTGTAAAGGACGCCTGAACGGCCATGTGCCGGACAGGCGGAGAGAAGTGAAAGCATTGGCAACGGTTCGGCTCAAGCCGGGGCATGTCCAGCCGATCTGGGCAGGACACCCGTGGGTGTACGCGCAGGCGATCGAGCGCGTGGAGGGCGCGACGCGCGGGGACGAGGTGAAGGTCCTCGACCCTCGCGGCAATTTCCTCGGGCGTGGCTTCTACTCGTCCGGCTCCGCGATCCCGGTCCGCCTCCTCGTCCGCGATGAGACGACCCCGATCGACACGGCGTTCTTCCGCTCGCGCCTCGAGCGTGCGGTGGCGGCTCGCGCGCAGCTCGGGCTCGGAATCGGAGACGAGACGACCGGTTACCGCCTCGTCCACGCGGAAGGTGACCAGCTCCCCGGGCTCATCGTCGATCGCTTCGGGGACGTCCTCGCCGTCCAGTTCCTCACGTTCGGCATGAAGGAGCGGGAGGCGATGGTCCTCGAGGCGCTCGGCCAGGTGCTCCAGCCTCGCGCGATCGTCGACCGCACACCGTCCGGCTCGGCGAAGGCGGAGCACTTCGTTCCGGCGAGCGGTGTCGTCCGCGGCTCCGTGGACGTGAACCGATTCGAGTTCAGCGAGCGCGGTCTCCGCTGGTCGATCCCGCTCGAGATCGGACAGAAGACCGGCTTCTACTTCGATCAGCGCGAGCTCCGTGGGCGAATCGAGGTGCTCGCGGGCACGCCGAGCGCCGATGCGAAACCCAAGCGCGTGCTCGATGCGTATTCGTACGTTGGTGCGTTCGGCCTCGCCGCTGCCCGCGCCGGCGCCGAAGTGACGAGCGTGGACGAGAGCGCGCTCGCGATCGAGATCGGCGCTGAGAACGCCCGCGCGAACGGTCTCATCGATCGCATGCGCTTCGAGCGCGCTGACGCGCGGCGGGTGATGCAGGACGCGCATGGCGCGTACGATCTCACGATCGTCGACCCGCCTCGCCTCGCACCCACGCGGAGCGCGCGTGAGCAAGCGCTCGTGATGTACTCCAAGCTCGCCGAGCTCGGATGCCGTGCGACGAAGCCCGGAGGGTTGCTCGTCCTGTGCTCCTGCTCCGCGGCGGTCGATCTCTTCGCGCTCACGCGCGCTCTTGCGACGGGCGCCGTGCGTGCGAACGTGAGCGCCCTCGTCGTCGAGCGCGCGTTCCAGGGCGCCGACCATCCGGTGCCGGCGGCATTCGGCGAGGGCCTCTACTTGAAGGCGCTCGTCGCGCGGATCGAGCCTCGATGACGAGGCGCGAGCCGACCGAGCGCAGTCGACGATGAGGCCGCTCGCGGCCCTCGGGCGCGAAGAAGCGCGCGGGCTCACGGGCCTCCTCTTCGATCTCGACGACACGGTGCTCACGTACGGCGTGCTCGAGCGAGCCGCGTACGGCGCGCTCTGGGACCTGCGCGATGCAGGGCTGCCGCTCGTCGCCGTGACCGGGCGCCCGAGCGCATGGGCCGAGGTGCTCGTTCGCCAGTGGCCGCTCGACGGCGCGGTGACGGAGAACGGCGCCGTCTTCGTCGTGCGTGAGGGCCACGGCGTGCGCGTCATCCCGGACGGCACGCCTGCGGAGGTCGAGGAGCGCCGCGCGCGGCTCGATGAGCTCGTCGCGAAGGTCCGTGTCGCGATGCCCGCGATCGAGCTCGCCGACGACGTCCGCGGTCGCCGTTCGGACGTGGCGTGGGACATCGGCGAGCGGGTGAAGCTCCCCGAGGAGCAGGTCGAGGCGCTAGGGCGTCTCGTCGTCGCCGAAGGCGCGCGGACCACGCGCTCGAGCGTTCACCTCCACGCCTCCTTCGAGCGTGACGACAAGGCGTCGGGGGCGGTCCGCTTTCTCCGCGACCGCTTCGGTGAGGACCCTGGACGTGCCGTCTACCGCTGGGCTTTCGTCGGAGACAGCTCGAACGATGCGGCCTGCTTCGCCGCCTTCCGGACGACCTTCGGCGTCGCCAACGTGCGGGCGTTCGTCACCAAGCTCAGCGTTCTGCCGCGCTACGTCGCCCGAGCGGAGCGAGGCGAAGGCTTCGCCGAGATCGCGCGAACGCTGATCGCGCTGCGATCCTGACGATCGAGCGTGCGGAGGCGGCGTCGAGGTGGACCGCTGGTACCCCCGATTTCGACAATCTGGATCTTCAGGCTAGACCAGGTCGGGGTGACCCTCGAGGTATGAGCCACGCCCGAGCCACGCCCGCCGATCCCGCATTTGTCCCTGACGCGGGCGCGGCACGTAAAGTACCCTCCCGGACCGCCATGAGCACCAAGAGCGCCGAGCTCCTCGCAATCGCCCAGAAGCGTCTCTACCCCAACTACAAGCCCGCGCCGATCGTGGTCGCGCGAGGGAAGGGCTGCGAGCTCTTCGACGTCGACGGACGCCGCTGGCTCGACCTCGCCGCCGGCGTCGCCGTGTGCGCGGTCGGCCACGCGCACCCGAAGCTCGTCGCGACGCTCGCCGAGCAGGCCGGGCGGGTGATGCACGTCTCCAACTATTTCTACAACGAGGAGAACGTGCTGCTCGCCGACGAGCTCTGCGAGCGCAGCGGGATGGCGCGCGCGTTCTTCTGCAACTCGGGCGCCGAGGCGAACGAGGCGATGTTCAAGCTCGCCCGTCGCCACTTCTTCGCGAAGGGCGACACGAAGCGCACCCGCTTCATCGCCTTCCACAACGCGTTCCACGGGCGGACGATGGGCGCGGTCTCCCTCACCGGCACGCCGAAGTACCGTGAGGGATTCGGCGGCGTCGAAGGCGTGACCCACGTGGCCTACGGCGACATCGAGGCGGTGAAGGCAGAGCTTCGTGACGACGTCGCCGCGATCATCGTGGAGCCGGTGCAGGGCGAGGGCGGTGTCCTGCCTGCCCCGTCGGGCTTCCTCGAGGCGCTCCGTTCGCTCACGAGCGAGCGCGGCGCGCTCCTCCTCCTCGACGAGGTGCAGACCGGGATCGGCCGCACCGGTCACTGGTTCGGCTTCCAGTCGACGTCGATCCGGCCGGACGCGATGTCGCTCGCGAAGGGCCTCGGCGGCGGCTGTCCCATCGGCGCGATGCTCACCACGGAAGAGCTCGCCGGCGCGTTGCCTCCCGGCACCCACGGCTCCACGTTCGGCGGCAACCCGTTCGCGAGCGCTGCGGCGAGGGCGGTGCTGTCGATCCTCGAAGAGGAGGGCCTCGTCGCCGGCGCGAAGGCGAAGGGCGACCGCCTCGGCGCGATGCTCTCGGAGCTCGCGCGCGAGCTGCCGGAAATGTGCGAGGGAGAGCGTGGCGTGGGGCTCCTCCGCGGCCTCGTCTTGAAGCAAGGCTTCGTCGTGCGCGACATCCTCCCGAAGATCGCCGACGCGGGCGTGCTCCTCACCGCGGCGGGCGAGCGGGTGATCCGCTTCACGCCGCCGCTCGTCGTGACGGAGTCCGAGCTCGCCGAGGGCGTCGCCGCCGTGCGCAAGGTCCTCACGACCTTCGCGCGCTGATCGCATCACCTCGCCGGCTCGCGCCGCCTCGGACGAAGAAGCGGGCGACGGAGAGAACCTTCGTTCAGCCCGCACACGCGCACCGACGCATCGCACCCAGCGACGTTCTTGACACGGCGCGTCTCCAGGGCCACTTGGGGACGGATGGATCCGCGCGCACGAGCGAGCACGCCCACGTCCACGCGAGAAGCGTCGTCGGCGTCGTGCCCGGCTTGCGACAAGCCGGTCGACTCGCTGCGCGCGGGGCAGGTTGCGATTCTCGACGGCGCGTTTCGCTACTTCTGCAACGCCGACTGCAAGAACGCCTACGTCGACGCGGTGTCGATCCGGCCGTCGCTGGATGCGATGACCGCCGAGCCTCCGCCGGTCGCGTCGGCGGCGCGCTCGGCGCAGCCGCCGGTCGTCATCAGCGGTGTACGCGAGCAGTCCTCGAAGGACGTCGGGGCGGTCGCCGGGCGCGCACCGTCTTCGGGCCGGGAGCGCGCGGCGCAGGAGACGCCGTTCTTTCCGCCGGTAGCGTCGCGCGCCTCGTCTACGGCGGAGCTTCGCCTACCATCGCCGAGCGTCACGTTCGCTGACGACGTCTCCGGCGAGGACAGTGACGACGAGCGCGTCGTCGCCGACGACGAGCGCACCGCCACGCCCCCGAGCGTGCGTGCGGTACCCCCGGTCAGCGACGTTTCCCAGGTGCACGACGTCGACGCGTCTTCGCGCGAGGCGGTAGGTGACTCGGCCGACGAGCTCCCCTCCGACCACGCCCCCGAGCTCGATCGGGATCGCGACGCGTCCCCCTCGACGCTTCGCTCGCCATCGGTCACCGACGTCGAGGCCGTCCCTGCGAGCGAGCCGGCATCCCGTCGCGAGCGTGCGGCCGCGAATGGCAGCAGCTTCTCGCGGCGCCTCGGTGCCGTCGCGCCGGTCGTCGGTGTGTTCGCCGGCGTGCTCGCGTCGGTCGTGTCGCTCGCAGGTGAGTCGGCGGGGGTGTTGCGCCTTCCGCTCGCGCTTGCAGCGGCGGCCGTCGTCTTCGCGCATCGCATCCTCGGTCCGCGCGACCAGAGCGAGCCTTCTCCCTGGATCGTGCTCGGGCCGATCGGCGTGGCGTCCGTCGTCGCGACCATCTCCGCGGCGCTCCACGGTGCTCACGCCGAGGCGCACGCGAGCTTCGTCGGGCTGGCTGCCGCGTCGGCGCTGGCCGTGGACATCATCTTGTCGCGTGCGCGCCGTGACGTGCTCGCTGCCCGTGCGAGAACGCGCAAGGGCCTCGCGGTCACCGCGCGCGTCGTGCGCGGAGAGAGCTCCGTCGAGGTCGATGCCTCCCTCGTGAAGCCCGGCGAGCAGGTCATCATCGAGGCTGGCGAGACGATCCCCGTCGACGGGATCGTCGTTGCCGGAGGGCAGGCGGAGGTCGCTCCGTGGCTCGACTCTCCGTCGCTCGTGCAAAAGTCGGAGGGACATGCGGTCGTCGCCGGCGCGGTCGTCGTCTCGGGACGGCTTCGCGTCAACGCGACGTTCTCGGGTGGCGAGCGCGCATGGCTGCGGCTCTCGCAGTCGGCATCGTCGCGGAATGACCCTGCCGCGAGGCTGATCGAGGCGACTGCGCCGCTCCCTGCGTTCGTCCGGCGGTTCGTGGAGCGGGGCGCGCCCGCCGCGAGCGTCCTCGTGGCCGGCGCCGTCTATGCCAACAACGGATCGTGGCTCGACGTCGCTATCGCTGCGTGCGGCGGAGGCTACACGCTCGCTGCCGCCACGGCGGTGTCGGCGGCGGCGCTCGCGCATGCTCGTGGTCACGCGGCGGCGCAGCGGCGTGGCATCGTCTACAAGGACGCGGAGGCGTTCGACGCTGCAGCGCGCGCCGACGTCGCCGTCCTCTGCTCGCGGGGAACGGTCCTGCTCGGCGAGCCGGAGATCGTCGCCGTGGAGGCGATCACGAAGGAGGGCGTCTCGTCGAAGGGCTGGCTTCGCTCGCCCACGCCGTCACTCGCGAAGTATCTCGGCAAATCGCCGGGGGCCAAGGACGAGAGCGACATCGCCCGTGTCCTCGCGATCGCGGCCGGCGCGGAGATGTCGTCGACGCATCCCTTCGCGTCGGCGATCCTCCGCGAGGCGAGAGCGCGCGGCGTGCGTCCCGACAACGTGCGGAGCGCCCTCGGGCACTCCGGCCTCGGTGTCACGGCTCTGGCAGCGAACGGCGATCGCGTCATCGTCGGAAGCCGCGCCTTCCTCCTCCAGGAGCGGGTGAGCGTCGCGATCGCCGATACGCGGACATCCCAGCTCGAGGCCGAAGGGCGCTCGGTCCTCCTGGTCGCGGTCGGCGGTCGGCTCGTCGGTCTCCTCGCGCTCCAGGACGGTCTTCGCCCCGGCGCCCGGGCGGCCGTCCAGAGGTTGCATGATGCACGGGTCGAGCCCGTGCTCCTGAGTGGAGAGGCACGCGACACCTGCGAGACCATCGCGCGCGCGCTCGACATCGAGCACGTACGCCCGGAGATCCTCCCCGTCGACCGAGGCGCCGAGGTCCGCGCCCTCGCCGACGGCGGACGGATCGTCGCCGCGCTCGGTCACGCGTCGACCGACGACGGCGCGCTCGGCGCAGCCGACGTCTCGGTCGCCATGGAAGCGGCGGGCTCGGCGCCCGGCGGATGGGGAGGCGCGCTCGCGTCGGACGACGTTCGCGATGCTGCGCTCTCGCTGACGATCCCTCGCGCCTGCCGCGATCGCGCGCGCATGGCGATGGTCGTGGGCGGCCTTGCCCAGGCCCTCGGCGCGCTCGGCATTGCGTTCGGTGTGGTGCCGCCGGCGGTCGTCCCGGTGCTCGGCGTCCTCGCGGCGGCGGCGGTCGTCGCGGTCGTCCGCGAGCCCACGATCGTCCCGGACTGACCAGGCCCACACCCTGCTACCTGAGCGGCACGCGCTGAAATACCGGCTCCGGGCCGGCTTTCGAGGTGGCCTGAGGACTACCGGCCCCCAGGAGCCACGGCGGGCTCGTCCTTTCCACCACTCCGTCGGATGGGGGTGTTCTCGGGTCGCAGACGTCGATATTCTTCCAGATGAGCGAGTCGAGGGCGCTCGGTTCACGAGTCGTTTCGTTGCTCCGCTGTCCCTGACCGCGGAGAGGTGGGGGCGCCCCGAAGGGCGAGTTCTTGGGAGCGCTGAGCGCGGTGGCCAACCAGAAGTCCAAAGGTGGTGACGACGGCGGACCCAACGCAAGGGTCGGTAGTGTCATCAAGGGCAAGTGGAAGATCGAGTCCTTGCTCGGCGTCGGCGGTATGGCCGCCGTCTACGCCGCCTCCCACCGCAACGGCCAGCGTGCGGCGCTGAAGATCCTCCACACCGACTTCGCCCGCGAGAAGGCGATCTGCGAGCGCTTCCTTCGTGAGGCGTACGTCTCGAACAAGGTCAACCACGGCGCCACCGTCCAGGTGCTCGACGACGACGTGACCGAGGGCGGCGAGCCGTTCCTGATCATGGAGCTGCTCGAGGGCGAGACGGTCCGCGACGCCTGGAAGAAGAGCGGCCGCACGATGCCGGCGGGGCGCGTCCTCCAGATCTGCGAGCGCGTCCTCGACTGCCTCGCGTCGTGCCATGCCATCAAGGTCATCCACCGCGACCTCAAGCCGGCCAACATCTTCATCCTGAAGGAAGACGAGATCCGCGTGCTCGACTTCGGCGTTGCCCAGATGCGTGACGCCACCAGCGAGCGGACGGCGACCGGAACCGCGCTCGGCACGCCCGCGTACATGTCTCCCGAGCAGGCGATGGGCCTCGTCGATCAGCTCGACGGACGCGCCGACCTCTTCTCGGTCGGCGCGATGATGCACGCGTTGATCACCGGGCACCGCATCAACAACGGCCGCACCGAGCAGGAAGCGCTCGTGATGGCGGCGACGAAGCCGGTCCCGTCGGTTGCCCGTCTCGCTCCGCAGCTGCCGATCGAGCTGATCAAGGTGATCGACAAGTCGCTCGCCTGGGATCGACGCAATCGGTTCCAGGATGCGCGGGAGATGCAGAAGGCGCTCCTCGAGCTCATGCCCGGTCAGGGCGTGGTGCCGCTCGTGGGGCGTCCAGCTCCACGCCCGCACGAGGTCGTTGCTCCGCCGGCGCCCGAGATGCTGGCGCAGCTGCAGGGACAGGCGCATGCGGCCGCTCCCGCACCCGTGCCGACACCGCCGCAGCCGGCGGCGGCTCCGAAGCAGGTCTCGCACGTCGGCCCGCCTCCCGTCGCTCCAGCGGCCGCGCCGCTCGCGCCGAAGCCGTCGCTCGGCGGGATGACCGCGCCGCCGCCGGGCGTCGCCGCGCAGGCACAGGTCCCGCAGCTCACCCCGTCGTTCGATCCGCTCCTCGGTGGATTCGCGCCGACCGCGCCGCCTGCAGCGCAGCGTGAGGCGCAGCCCGGGCTCGACACCCACGAGTCCGATCCTCGCGTCCAGGCGCTGCGCGACCTGATGAAGCACTTCGATCGCCTCTTTCCGAGCGTCAGGCAGCTCGGATGGTCGCACCCGGCGACCGACCGCACGCTCCGCCTCGCCTACGACGCGTTCGTCGAAGCGTTGAAGCAGCAGCCCGGCCTCGTCCAGTGGACCCTGCGGCCGTACTCGTTCATGACGCTCGGGCATACGGTCTGGGAGCCCACGGCGCCGTTCGACGCGATCCCGTACAACCTCTTCGCCTGCGGGATCCGCGCGCTGCGCGTCGAGCCCGGGGTGACGCTCGACGAGATGCGCGAGCTCTTCGCGCTCTGCCTCCTCGATCCGGGGCGCGATCTCCCTCCCGAGGACGATCTCGCGGCCGCGCTCTGGGAGAAGGCGATGCCCCACGTGAAGTGGGAGTGCGTCGACGCGTTCGCCGAGGGCGACGCCACCGAGCGCGAGCAGTTCTACGGCGAGGCGGACCAGATCGAGAGCCTCGCCGAGCAGGCCGCGCAGCAGAACCAGATGAACCGCCTCGAGATGCAGGCGATGGCGCTCTCGACCGACGACGCCGCGCTCGGAAAGAAGAAGGAGCGCTCGCCGTTCGCGCTCGATGATGCCGCGCGCCAGCACCTCGCTCCTCACTTCGACATCTCGAACGAGGCATGGGCGGAGCGCTTCGTCGACGCGCTCGTCGAGGGCTACCTCGACTCGGCGGCGCATCGTGACGCGCCGCTCGTCCTCGCGTCGCTCCGTCGCTCTGCCGCCGACCTGGTCGTGGCAGGCCGGCTGAGCGTGGCCGTCCAGATCAACCTCGCCGTCATCGAGCGCCTTCGGGCACGGGTGCAGGGGGCCGAGAACCAGAGCAAGCTCGCCGCCGCGCTGACGAACGCGATGTTCGGCGGCGAGACGCTGGAGATCGTGCTGAAGCGCCTCCGCGAAGATCCGGGCAGCGACATCGACAGCTTCGGGCTGGTGCTCCCCGGCCTCTCGGCGAACGAGTACTCGACCGTCCTCGCGTGCCTCCGCGAGGTATCGCAGCCTGCGCTTCGCAGCCTCCTCGCCTCGTACATCGAACGGTACGTCTCCGGGCGCGAGTCCGAGCTCGGTCAGGCCGTCGTGGGGGCGGACCCCGATACGGCCGCGTACATCGTGCAGCTCCTCGGGCGCATGGGGACGCCGCCCGCGCGCCAGGTGCTGGGGCAGCTCGCGCAGCAGAGCGAGGACGTCAATGTCCGAGTCGAGGCCCGGGTGCTGATCGCGCCGTCCCCGGAGCACGCACAGCAGGAGCTCAGCGCGCTGCTCGACAACTCGTCGGCGCTGGTCCGCATGGCGGCGCTCCGTACGAGCACGCGCTACGGCATGCGGAACGCGTGGCCGACGGTGTCGCGCATCATCGGCGCGAAGTCCTTCAACGAGCTCGGGGCGGACGAACGACGCGAGCTCCTTCGCGCGTGCGTGATGCTTTCGCCCGAGCGAGGGGAGCCCATCCTGCTCGATGTCGCGAAGAAGGGCGGCGTGCTCACCAGTGATGAGCGCGAGGCGACGCGTGCGATGGCGGCCGAGCTGCTCGGTGAGCTGTCGCGATCGCGTCCGACGGCGATGGCGCTCCAGGAGATCGCGAACGCACGTTGGGGCGTATCGGATGAAACCCGGATGGCGGCCGCAAACGCGGCGAAGCGTATCGGCTTGCGCCTCGCGCAGCCGCAAGGGAGCGCCACCGCATGACGATGCGGCTCGACATCGTGACGAACGACGCGGGCGAGCTCGTCCGCCGCGAGCACGCGCGCGAGCTTGGTGCCGGCGTCGTCGTCGCAATCTACCGCCTCACGAAGCTCGCGCAGATGCACGACCTGGGCAACCAGGCGTTCCTCCGTCAGCTCGAGCAGACGCACCAGATCGTCGGAGAGTACTGCCTTCGCTCCGGCTCGAACGTGAGCGTGCTCTTCGCCGACAAGGCGACGTTCGTCGCCGGGCAGCTCCTCAAGGGCAATCGAGGCGCGTACGAGGCGGCCGCCGAGCTCGGCGATCTCCTCGAGCGCCTCGGCGGCTCGGAGCTCCACATCTCGCGCGACATCACGCGCGAAGATCTGAACGCCTTCGCCGAGCAGATCTCGCTCTATCACCGGACCGGGAACGCCTCCCAGATCCGGATCCCGCCGAAGATGCACCTACGTCGGGTCGCCGATGCCGCGCGTCTCCGCGGGATCGAGCTCGAGAACCTCACGCCCGATGAGCGCATCGTCCGCGCATACGCGTCCGCGGTCGTCATCATGCGGCGCTTCTTCGAGGACCTCTCGGCGAGCCGCTACGTCCTCCCGCGACGCATCAAGCGCATCGCGCAGAGCCTCGTGGATCTGTCCGACGCGTCGACGGCGTCGTTCCTCGGGGTCACCGAGGTCCGCAACGCCAACTACGACGAGGCTGGGCGCGCTGTGAACACGGCGATCCTCGCAGTCTCGATCGCGCGCGAGACGATCCAGGAGCGCACGACCCTCGCGCAGATCGCGATGGCGGCGATGATGCACGACGTCGCGCGTCCGCGCGCGCTGGCGCTCGCGGGGGCCGGTGGCTCGCCGATGCCGGGGATGGCCGGGCCGTCGACGCTCTCGGAGGATCAGGAGGACCGGCTCGCTGCGGGCGCCGCGGCGGTCCTCACCGCGCTCGGGCGCGTGAACGAGCCGTCGATCACGCGCACGGTGCTGACGTTCGAGGCATTGTGGCTCCGCCGCAGGACATGGCTCGGGCCGGTGTACTGGGGCGCGCGCACGCCGACGTTCCACGCGTCGATCATCGCGGTGGCGCGGCGGTACAACGATCTCCTCACGCCGGAGCCGGGGCTCCCGCCGCCGACGACGGACTACGCCGTCGCGACGCTCGCGAACGAGCTGACCGACGCGCAGGACCGCACGGTCCTCCGCATGCTCGTGTCGGCGCTCGGTCTGCTCCCGCTCGGGACCATGGTGCAGCTGTCGACCGGCGAGGTCGCGGAGGTGACGCGTGGGACGAAGGGGCTCGGCGAGCGGCCCTGCGTCGCCGTCATCGCCGATGCGAACGGCCAGCAGTACCCGCAGCCCGTGGAGATCGATCTCGCGCAGGATCCGCGGCGTACCGTCCTTCGGGTCCTCGGGGTCGACGGCTGGCGGAAGGGCCTCGAGACCGGGCCACAGCCGTTCGGTGACGACCCGGAGTCGAACGAAGACGTCGCCCTGAGCGTCCCGCCTGCGCCGCTCCCGGCCAGTCCGCCGCCCGCACCGCTGTCGCCGCTCTCGCCGGTGCTCTCGATGACGACTCCGCCGGGCGCGAACCGGAGCGTCTCCGACCAGTACGCCGATCAGTACGCGTCGTGGGGAGACGCCGGCGCGCAGGAGCATACGGGGCAGGGCGACTCGGGCGTGTCGGGAGAACATCCCGCGAGCGCGTCGATGCCGTCGCTCGGATCGAGCCCGTCCGCCGTCGCCGAGGCGATGGGCCGGATGATCAACGACTCGCTTCGTCCGCCGTCGATCCCGCCGCGCGAAGTCGACCGTCCGGACCGCACCGTCGTCCAGCAGCAAGGTCTCGACGGCGCTCCCCTCCCGCGTCTGAGGTCTACTCCGTCGCGCGAGCCCACCGCGCGCGGCAACCTCGCGGCGACGCCGCTCCCGCACGTGCTCGTGTACATGCTCGATCACGCGCTCACCGGGAGCGTGATCTTCGAGGGGACGAACGTGGCCGGTCGCGCCGGCAACGACGACACGATCTACTTCGTCAACGGCGTCCCGGCGAAGGTCCGCTTGTCCGAGACTGTGGCGCTTCTCGGTGAGGTGCTCGTCGAAGACGGCGTGCTGGAGGGGAGGTCGCTCGAGCAGGCGGTCGAAGGCGCGCGGCGTCTCGGGATCCTCCTCGGCGAATACCTCGTCGGGCATGACCTCGTCTCGCGTGAGGCGCTCGCGTGGAGCCTCGAAGGACAGATCCTCCGCAAGATCGCGCATGTCGCCAATCTCGCTCCCGAGATCCAGTACGCGTATTACCGCGACGTCGACCTGCTCGAGGGCTGGGGCGGCGAGGTCGGCGTCAGTCATCCACTGAACCCGATCCTCGCGAGCGTTCGTCACTGGACCGATCGCGCACGCGTTCGGGCGACGCTCAATCGGATCGGAAAGCACCCCCTCGCGATCCACTCCGACTCCGATCTCTCGAACCTCGCGTTGCTCCCGGAGGAGCAGACGGTGCTCGACGCGGTTCGCGCGGAGAGCATGGCGCTCCCGCAGCTCTTCAAGCAGAACCTCGCCGACGAGGAGGTGGTCTCCTCGCTCGTTTATTCGCTGGCCGTCACGCGGCAGTTCGCCTTCAAGGGGCAGAAGAAGGGGCCGATGGCCGCGCGCGGAGCGGCGTGGCGGAGCGTCGGGCCTCCTTCAGGAACCGGTGCCACGCCTGGTTCGAAGGCGCCGGCGGGGTATCCGTCGAGTGGCCCTTCGTCGCCGGCGCCGATGTCATCGGGCGCGCGGCTGGCGGCGGCATCGATCCCGCCGCCGGCGGCGAAGCCGGTGGCCGCGGGGACGCTTCCGCCGCCCGAGACGCCGCGCGGTCCGATGTCGAGCGCGCCCGGCAAGATCGGGGCATCCTCTGCGCCGATGCGAGCTGCTGCTCCGCCGAGCTCGAGCCGAGCGCCCACTCCTGTGGCCCGACCGGCAGGGCCGCCCGGAGGCGCGCGTCCAGTCGCACCGCAGATCCGCCCGATCTCGACGAAGAAGGCGACCATGGTCGGGCTCCACGCGGGCGCTCCTTCCGAGCTCCGCGGACCGCCGGCGTCGTCACGGCAACCCGGGATCGGCGGGGCGGTTCCGCCGGCCGATGCCTCACCAGTGCCCGTGTCGCGCGTGCCCGTGTCGCGCGCGTCGGTTCCGCCGGACGACGCCAAGACGATCGCGCGTCCGGCGCCCTCGCTCCAGGAGCTCATGGGCAAGCGAGTGCCGAAGCCTCCGCCGGTCGGTGGCAACATCGCGCGCCCGCCTCCGCCGAAGGCGCCGGTGCCCTCGAGCAACGCGCGTCCGACGCCGCCCGTGCTTCCGCCGGGCGCAAGGACGAACGCGCCGATGCCGCCGGGCGCGAAGTCGAGCGTCACGGGCGCGCCCCGGGGGCGGCGGCCCCGGCCGCCGCCGTGCGCCGTGCGGCGGGGCGAGCCGGGGCGGTTCGCGGGCAGGGCAAGGGGCGCCGCGTCGGGGGCAGCGGCGGCCGCGGCCCCCGTGAGGGGCATGGCGCCTGCGCCCGCCGCGGACGACGATTTCTCGGACGACGTGACCGGCAAGCGCATGCCGGTCGACATCGGCGCGGTCATCTCGAAGGGGAGCGCGATCGAGATCGGCGATGACGGGCTCGCCGACGCCGAGGCTGCGCTCGAGGCGATGTCGAGCTTCCGGCTCGCCGAAGGCGCCCTCCAGCGCAACGACCTCGCGGCCGCGGAGGAGCACGTCAAGAAGGCCATCGCGGCCGACCCGACGCAGGCTGACTACATGACGCTGCACGCGTGGATCCGCGCGCTCGGCGGCGCGGGCGTGGCGGTGGACGAGGCGATCCGCACGATGTCGAAGGTCCTCATCGAGGATCCCTCGAACGAGAAGGCGCTCTTCTATCGTGGCAAGCTCCTCGTCCGGACGAACCGTCTCCTCGAGGCCCTCAACGACTTCAACGAGCTGCTCTCGGCGAACCCGCACCACCGTGAGGCGCAGAACGAGGTGCGCCAGCTGAAGGGGAAGCTCCCGAATCAGTGAGGCGCGTGCTCACGGCGGGCTGCGGCTCCCGGCCGGCCCCGGCCCCCGGGGGGGCCGCGGCGGCCCCCGGGGCGGCGCAGCCCGCCCGGCCCGGCGCAGCCCCCCGGGCGGCGTGCGCCCTGGGCTTTCGAGTGCGACGCGTAGAGCTCCTCGAAGCGAGCGAGCGCTGCGCGAAAGGTCGTCAGCTCCCCGCCGGCGTCGACGCCGCCGAGCGCCTTCACGAGCGTGGTGAGGACCTCTGCGATGTGATCGTGCTCCGTGATGAGCTGATCGACCCGCTTGTCGACGTTCGGGAGCCGCGTGAGCACGAAGGGCAATAGCCCCTCCTGCTCACGGGCGAAGTGTTCGAGCAGTGCCTCGCGGAACACCTCGATGCCGTCGCGGATCTCGTGGAGCTCGTCATCGAGCTTCGATTGACCTCGTTCGATACGCGCGAGCGCATCACGCACCGCGAGGAGCAGGCCGCTCAGCTCTCGGTGATCGTGCGCGAGCTCTTGGAGGGGATGGACCACGTTTAGCCATGATATTGAAAGTCAATTTCGGGTCAAGAGTGCAGCTGCGATTGCTGTCGACCCGCGGACTTCCAGGCCGCCGGCGCGGTCGGGCCCCAGGTGCGTTCGTCGTGGGGGGCCTGCGATCAGGCCGCCGGCGGTTCGAGCCTCC
>Ga0066256_1003305_pt1 | contig 15836 bp, 11 predicted proteins | sample ThiBio_1000_biof_FD_87107 | JGI IMG/M metagenome (GOLD analysis project Ga0066256, IMG submission 87107) | Wastewater bioreactor microbial communities from Cape Town, South Africa - Thiocy_expt_1000_biof (version 2) | ecosystem: Engineered > Bioreactor > Thiocyanate-remediating >...
GAGCTGCTGCGCAACTGTACCTGCGACAGCGGTGCGCTGTGCTGCAGGCACAGCAATCGTATGCAGGCCACAGGCCTGCGCGTGGGCAACAATCGCCATTGACAACGGGTGCGACGAGCCTTCGGCAACGGCCGCCGCCACGACAAGGACAAGGTCGGTCGCGGACACGGTACCGCCCGCGCGCATGATCCCCAACCGCGCCGCTGTTGCCGCCACAGCGTCGGGGTCCGCGGCCGCAACCTGCACAAAACGAAAGCGGCGGGGGCCCATGACAATGTGCAGGCCCGCATCATCATGTCACAAACACACAACACTGGACGTACCTTTTGCACGGCGGCCTTGCCCGTGGTGAGCGTGCCAGTCTTGTCAAAGATGATGCAGCTCGCCCGCACCATGGATTCCAGCGCCACGCCAGACTTGAGCAGCAGGCCGTGGCGGGCTGCCACGCTGGTTGCCACCATCACGACGGTGGGCACGGCCAGCCCAATGGCGCACGGGCAGCTGACGACAATGAGGGAGAGGCCAAATTGCAGCGCGAACGCCGCTGGCGACAGGCCACCCGTGTCCACGCGGCCCGCAGACGCCGCGACGAGCCACGCCACAAAGGACACCACGCCTGCCGCCAGTACAAAGGGCGTGAACCACGCCGAAATGACGTCCGCGGATAGCTGGGAACGAGGGCGCTGCGCTTGCGCGGACTCAATGAGCGAGATGATGCGCGACACCGTGCCCATGCTCGGCAACGCGGTAACGCGCACGTGCACCAACCCGTCGCCGTTTGTGCTGCCGCCAATCACGGTGCTGCCCACCTCCTTGGGCACAGGGCGCTGCTCACCCGTCACGATAGACTCGTTTGCGACGGTCGCTCCCAGCGCTACCACACCGTCAGACGGGAACTGCTGCCCTGGGCCCACAAGGAGTACGTCACCCAGATGCAGCAGCTCGGGCGCGATGCGTGTGTGGCGCTCGAGCGCAATAGGCACGACGGCGGCTGCCGCGCAGGCGCTTGGCGAAGCCTCCAGCGCGAATGGCACCGATACTGTGATGGCGCAGGCGTCACCGCCGCCGCCCTCACCGCTGTGGCACGGCGGGCGCGTAGCTGTGCCGCCACCGCCACAACAACCCGCGCCGCCACCACTGGCTGCAGCGTCTCCACCGCAACACGCTTTGCCACCTGCGTCGCCACTGCCTGCGCCGTCACTGTCACTGGTGGCGCGGCTGTCTGCGTCACAACAACCGCCGCCGCCCTCACCGCTGTGGCACGGCGAGCGCGTAGCTGTGCCGCTAGCGCTGCACCCCCGCGCGCCGTCGCCGCCGCCACAACAATCCGCGCCACCACTGGCTGCAGCGCCTCCACCGCAACACGCTTTGCCACCTGCGCCACCACTGGCTGCAGCGGCGCTGTCACTGGCGGCGCAGCGGTCAGCGTCACAACAACCACCGCCGCCCTCACCGCCGTGGCAGGACGGGCGCGTTGCTGCGCCGCCACCGCTGGCGCTGCACCCCCGCACGCCGTCGCCGCCGCCACAACAATCCGCGCCACCACTGGCTGCAGCGCCTCCACCGCAGCACGCGTCGCTCTCACTGGCGGCGCAGCTGTCAGCGTCGCAACAACCGCCGCTGCGCTCGCCGTCGCCGCCACACTTGCCGCCGCCGCTGCCACCGCTGCCGCCACACTTGCCGCCGCCGCTGCCACTGCCGCAGCCACCATCCGTGCCAATTGTACGCTTACCGCCACTGTCACTGCAGCAGCCGCCTGGGGCCACAGCGGTGCAAGGGGATCCCGCTGCCTCGCAGGATCGGTCGGCGGCAACGAGCGCATCAGTGCAACAGGCATCGCCGCACGCGTCGCTCGCGGTCGCACGCGCAATGGCGCCCGCCAGCAAGGCCCGCGCACTGGCGCGAATCTTCTCCAGTGTGCAGCCGCGGACGAACACCACGTCGCAGCACGCTGCAGCGATGCAGGCCGCGTTACAGCCGATGACGCCCTCGCCTGGTTTACAGCAGCCAACGCGGCAGGCGCTGCAGGCACCGTCGATGCCGCGGCGGCACACGGGCACAGACATCACGGCGAGTTCGGGCTTGCCCTCGCAGCAGGGGATGAGTAGGTTGGAGTCTTTCGCAGCGGTGGCGCTTGGCTGCACCAGCACGGCGTCAATGCGCTGCAGGCGAGCCAAGCCCTCCAGCGCCCGCGCCGTTTGCCGCTTCGCGGTGGCCTCAATCTCGCGCCCCACGGCGACAAGTCCCAGCAAGATGGACACGGTCTCAAACGGCGGCTCCCCCAGTCCTGCGTCGTGTCAGAGCATCGGTATGGGTTGGTGCAGGGTGAAAGGAATAGCGCACCGACGCTGTTGGACCATGGACGTGCACGCACCTTCCACAGAATGACCAGCCCATGACGAGACGATGAGTGCCACCGCGTACACGTAGGCGACGCCGCTGCTGGTAGACACGAGCGTGTCCATGGTCATGGTGCGCGAGTACCACGCGGCGGCAGCTGCCGCGCGCAGGAGCGGCCAGCCAAACACTGCGCCCGCCACGGTAGCCAGGATCCACAGGACGAGCAGTCGCGCGGTCAGCGCGCCCGAAAACGCCGCATCGTATGCGCCCACGCCATGCGGAATGCCATACTGCAGCACAATGGTAGCCACCGTGAGGACCGCGGCAGCCGCGAGGCGGAGGCGGTGGCGGCGGAGCTCCGCGGTGTCGGCCACGTGCGTGCACACGGCAGCGCGCGCGGCAGGGGGGCACGCAGCAAGGAGGCGGCGCGCGCCGACGGCGGCTGGGTCATACTTGACGGTCACCGCGGTGTGCAGCGCGCCGTGCGCCCCCGCGCTCTCCACCGTGCGCACGCCCCGCAGTGCCGCCAGTGCCGCCAGCGCGGCGCCCGTGGAGGGTGTCAGCACGTCGAGCGTGAGGGAAGCAGCGTCGCGGTTGGTCTGCAGCGTCATGCGAAACCCCAGCGGCGCAGCCGCAGCCGCCAGCCGCTGCGCAAGCGCCTGCTTCGCGTCGTCGTCAGCGCCGGCGTCCTTGGTCGTCACGGACGCGCTGCCCGCCATCACGCTGACCGCCACGTCGCGCACGCCCGCGTCGCGCTGCAGCGTGCGCTCCAACCGTGCCGCGCAATCGGCGCACGTCAGCCCTTCCACGCCAAACACGAGGGTAGTCATTCTGGAAAAGGTGGCGGTGCGCAAGCGCGGCGCACGGGGAGGAAGCAGGGCAGCTTGTCAGCTGCTGCACGGTGGCGCAGATATACTGCCGCGCGTCGGCAGCTGCGTAGCTGCTGGCCGTGTGCGTTGACTTCGGTTTTGCGGTTTGGATACGCGACGCGTTCCGCTCGGCACTGTCGGTAGGGGGCCCGGCAAGAAGGTACGGCGGGTGTAGGCGGTCAAGTATGGCACCGGGTGGTAAGACACCGTAAGAGGGCAGCGAGGTGTGGACAGAAGAGCTGCTTACCGCAATGCATATCTTCTGCTGCTGCTTCTCTCGCTGCCTTGCTCCTACTCGAGTGATCTCGGAGGGCCGCGGCCGCTTGAGCGGCGTTGAGCGCAAACGCCGCAAACCTGCAAACAAAAAAAGTATGGCCCTTCGTCACAAACAACCACCCCCAACCACAAATTTCACTAATACAAGTCCAATGCACGGTGTAAATTACTGCGTCATGCGGCAGGTGTATTCGAACACGCGAGTGTTACGTGCTCTGCGTCCTACTGGATAGGTAGACGAGAGAGGAAGGGTGAGACAGACGAGAGGGGGTGAGGTAAACGGGAGAGTGGGAGAGCAGAGCAGACGAGAGAGGGAGATAGAAGGAGTGGGAAAGTAACGCAGACGAGAGAAAAAGCAGGGAGGGGGAGAGCAGTTGCAGGCGAGAGGGAGGGTAGAGGAGAAGCAGAGAGAGGGAGACGAGAGGAGGAGGAAATGTGTGTGAGGTAATGGTATGAAGGTGAGGGTGCGCCACAAAACTGAGTCAACAACGCAACATCCACGCACTATGCCACACTCCTGCTGGTGTGCACACTATTGCGCGCCGCGCGCGTCGTCGCCAACACCCCTGCGAATCAGCGCCGGGGCGGCAGTAGGAAAGACCTCAAAGTGACTCGGACCGGGTGCGCGGAATCTGACGGCGGAGTCTGATCGTCGGACACGTGTCGTCACTTCACCAACGGCCCACCAGCCACGTGGCTGCACTGCACTTGGAAGATTCACAGGATGAATACGGGCTCAGCGACTGAAAGTTCAAAGTTCAAAGTTCCCACTGTGCGGCAGCCCGCCCACACTCTGCGCCACGCAGTCGCATGGCAGCTTGCCAACGCAATTATACACATTTTACAGAGTTGAAACAAGTTTCCCCTACTTGATGCCCCTCCTCCTTCCCCCCTCCTCTCTCTCCCCTCTTCATTCGCTCTCTCCTCTCTCCTCTCTCCTCTCGTCGCCCCTCCACTACAATGGGACCACCATAACATCCTCCCCTCACCCTCTCTCCCTTCGCTCCTAAGTTCCCGTCTCTCCTTCTCTTCCTCTTTCTCTCCCCAGCTTTGTCCTCCCTCTCTCCTCCACCCCCCTGCCTCCCCCCTCCACTACCGGTACCAGTACCGGTACAGGTATGTCCTCCTCTCTCCTTTCCTCTCTCTCGCTGCCCCACTCGGATGGAGCGTGTTAGACAAAATGCCAATACGCCAAACCACCAATGCACTGAAGTAATAACACAAGTGCTCTACGACAAACAAGGCTGATGGCAGTGGTTTGGTGTCGACACTGATATCGGCTGCTTATGTGCGCCACTCCTACCGGTGCTTTCCCTTTCCCTCTCCCCCTCCTCTTTGCACCACCAGGTGGGCGGAGTTTGCCAAAATGCCAAATGAGCCAAACGCAATTTTAGGATACTAACAACGCACGGGTGCGGGTACGCAGGTATTGCGAGATGAATGATATTAGTATTGCTATGAAATAGTGGCGATATCCTGACTTATTTGCGCCGATGTGCGCTCTCTTCGTGCCCAGCAGGCGGACGAATAGGAGAGGGTGGACTACCAGTACCAGTATTGGTACCAGAATCGGAACTTCGAGGAGGGAGGGAGCGACGCAGGGGCAAGGTCTAATTAGAGTACGGCAAGGGAGGGCTGCTGCAAGCACAGCTTGCAACGGAATGTTGTGTGTGGGCGATTTGGGTCACAGTGCGGACCGATGCTTGTCCCCCCGCGGCTGTAACGGCAAGCGCGAAGTAAAGTATCCAACCGCAACCATCGACGCGCACGCGCAATTCCAGCGTGCATGACATCCCATCACTCACCAACTTCATTTCACTGCGCTTTGTCGCGCCGCAGCGTTGTACCTATCGTTGTACATCGTTTTTCCACCCCCCACAGCCAGCGCAACGGCTACGGGCAAGCAGCGGGTGGCTGCACTGATGCCTGGCGGGCGCTGCGCAGTTGTCGACGTGTTAGGAAGGGCGGCACTGGGCACTACCACGGCGGGAGTGTTTGGCGTGCTGTGCGTGCTCCAGCAGGCGCGCCACACTTGTCAACGTATGGGGCAGACCACAAGCAAACCGCCTTTGCCGCCGCCGCCGGGTGGCGCCGCTGCAGCTGCTGCAAGTGGCGGTGGCGGCGGCGGTAGAGGTGGCGGCGGTGATGACGAACTGACGCTCAGGTACGAGGACGTGTTGTGGGATCGCGACAAACGTGGCGACAAGGTCGTCATTGGCCGCGGCGCGTTTGGCACTGTGTACTCGGGGCGGTTGCGCGGCGAGCCGGTGGCCATCAAGTCGGAAGTACTTCGGGCTGGCGAAGAGGAGGCGTGGATGAATGCAGCGAGGCTACACATACGCGCCACCTCTCCGCACATTGTGGCGGTGCGCGGCACCATTGTGGACCGCGACGCCGACACCGCGATACATTACATCGTGATGGAGCGGCTGGCGGGTACAATGGCGGCGCAGCTGCTGACGCCAGGCAGTGTGCACCACGGCGCTGACATGGCCCTGCGCCTGCGCCTGCTGGCAGATGTGGCGAGCGGGCTGGCGTACCTGCACTCGTACCACACCATCCACGGCGACGTGAAGCCCGACAATGTGCTGCTCACTGCCTCCACACCCCCCATCGCCAAGTTGGCGGACTTTGGCAGCTGTGTGCTGCGCCGGGACGGCACAAAAACGCGTGAAACGCTGACAGGTGAACGCGGCACGCTGATGTACATGGACCCGCGCCTATATGACCTTGCCGCCGGCATCAACACGGCTAGTGACGTGTACAGCTTTGGCGTGATGGCGTGGCAGGTGCTGAGCGGATTGACGCCATTTGAGGCGGAGATGGCAGGTCTGCCACCAACCGCATCGGGTCTACAGATTGTGGAGGCGCTGCGGCGTCATGTGGTGGGCGGTGGTCGCCCGCCAGTGGCGGTGCTGGTGGACCGCGGTGTGCCGGCAGTGGTGGTGGAGCTGGTGGAGGCGTGCTGGGCGCCAGTGCAGGGGGAGCGGCCGGCCATGGCAGTGGCGCAGAGTGTCCTGCGGGCGGCAGCTATGGAGGCAGCGCCGCTTGTGTATGAGTGGAATGACCAGCTGCTGCTTCACGGGCACAGTGGCAGCGTGCACTCATTGGCGCAGCTGCCGGGTGGCCGCCTTGCCAGCGGCAGCGTGGATGACACAGTGCGGCTGTGGGGCGTGGGTTGTGGCAGTGAGACCGCGGTACTGAAAGGACACGCCGGAGAAGTGCACGCACTGGCGGCGCTTCCAGACGGTTGCCGCGTGGCTGCTGGTGTGTCAAATGTCGCCGGATCGGTGGGTACAATCTTGGTGTGGGACGCTGGTATCATGCCGCCCAAGTGGTGCGCCACCATTGAATGCGGCAGCGGCGTGTTGGCACTTGCAGTGCTGCGCGACGGCCGCTTGGCTGCAGGTTGTAGTGATGGTGGCGTGCGACTGGTGGAGGTGGTGGGTGAGCGTGCTGGTGCCGTGACACTGGTGACAGCAACGCTGGAGGGGCTTACAGGTGGCGTGCACGCGCTCGCGGTGCTGCCCGATGGCACCCTGGCAAGTGCATCGTGGGATAAAATGGTGCAGATTTGGGATGTGGGCGCGGCAGTCTGTGTTGCCACACTGGCAGGGCACAGCGATTGGGTTCGCGCGCTGGCGGTGCTGGCCGATGGCCGGCTGGCCAGCGGGTCGGACGATAACAGCGTGCGGTTGTGGGATGTGGTCACCCGCACATGCGTGTGCGTCTTGGAGGGGCACACAGACAAAGTGTGGACTCTGACTGCGTTGCCGGACGGTTGGCTGGTCAGTGGGTCGTTTGACTGCACCATTCGGGTGTGGGACACATGCCCTGCCGCTGTTGCCGGCGGTGCGTGTGCCACGCCTGTGGTGGTGCTGGAAGGGCACACAAATAATGTCTTAGCGCTGGCGCCGCTGCCTGGCGGCCGCTTCGCCAGCGGGTCAGAAGACGGCACGGTGCGCCTTTGGCCGGCGTGTGGCGTCTGCCCCCATGTCGGTGCCGGTAGTACCACCCTCACCTCGTTGATACATTCATTCTGATTCTGCTTCCGATTGTCAAATTGTCAAATTGTCATTCTGATTCAACTCCAACACACAGTTGAACACACAACACCCCACAACACGACAACCGCCACCGGCGCAGCGTGGGAGCGCAAACGCGGCACAGCGCGCAGGTCTGCCAGCACGGCGGCGGGGTCTCGGCCCGAAGAGTCGGGCGAATGTACTTCAACGTGCTACGTGGGCCGTAACGTGGCCTGGCTCCTACCGGTACCAGGCAGCCGGGAAAAGAAAACGCAGTGTGCGCTGGCGCCGCGCCGCGCGGCGCATGAGTGCAATTTACATCCTGGACATCAGTTCGTAATGGTAGATGCGTTTTCAGAACTGTGCCAAAGTGATCGACAGCCTGTGTGACTGTGTCGAGGACTCGATGTACAACTTCAACAGGGACGGCCAGGCCGGACCTGAATATCTGGCCCATATTATCAAATTTATGATATCGCGGGCGACATCGCTGCTCGCCTGCCGCCGTGTCATCACAACAGCGGCGAGCGAGCAAAATTGACGTAGACAGTAGTATTTGTAGTACACAGTGCATTGCCCTTTTTGTGTGCTTCCAAGCCCAGGAAGCCCTGCGACGATTCGCTTGGGTCCAATCCTAACCGGTTCTCCGTACCAGTGACATCTGGCCGACGTCACACGATGGCCGCCGCGCAGCGCCACCAAGGCACTGCCGCAACTGCTGTGGGTGCCATGCGCCGCTGGCAGGTGTGTGGGTTTGTTGCAGTGGCGTTTGCTGCCGTTTTGCCGCTCCTGCTGCAACCGCGCGGTGCTTTTGATGCTCCGGCCCCGGCACCGCTACCAGTCGTTGAGCGGCACGTGGCGGCGGCGGCAAGGCACCTCTGCGTGATTCGGCCTGGGAAGGAGGGAACAGGGGTGGCAGCGTGCTACGGCAACCCAACGTTCACCAACAAGTTGGACCCACCTGAGGGCGTTGCTTTCCATGCCGTGACGGCAGGCGACGACTTCAGCTGCGGCTTGACGGCTGTGAACAGTAGTTTGGTATGCTGGGGTGCGCTGCCGGGCGGCACGGCACAGCTGCCACCGGCATCCACCTTCTTTGTTGACGTGCATGCTGGGCCGCGACATGTGTGCGGTCTGGTACCAAACGGCACCATATACTGCTACGGCCACGCATCGCCGCGCGGCGCTACCAACGTGCCGCGCGGTGTTGACTTCCAAGCCGTGAGCGCGGGCAGTGACTACACATGTGGCGTGGCGCGCAACCACAGCGTGGTATGCTGGGGCGACGCTACGAACCCGGTGGTGGCAAACACGTCCTTGTGGCGGGCCATTACCGATGCAGAGCATGTGGCGGCGGGTTCCGACCACGCTTGCTACATCCGAGTGAACGGTAGCGTGGCGTGCTGGGGGTCCAACAGCCGTGGTGCCGCGGCCCCTCCCTCAGCGCTGGCGGCTAATGGCAGCGCATGGTGGTTGGCTGCTGGCGCAGGCATGACGTGTGCAATCACTGGGACAAGCGAACCGGGCCCGGTGACCTGCTGGGGTGCAGTGTCAAGTAACATCACACACGCTGGCAACGAGGTGGCATGTGCGGGCTGGGGGTGTGTGGCATTACCTGCAAGTGCAACCGGGAGTGGGGCCGGTAACGGATCGGTGGTGACTGCGGGGGGAGGGGGGGGGTTGGCGCTACCGCAGACTATTGGTGGCCGTGGCCACGGCATCGTCAGCACACTGGCGGGCAATGGCGAGGAGGGGGTTGCGGATGGCGTGGGTGCCGCGGCACGGTTCAGCAATCCACGAGGTGTCTCCCTCGACGGTTTGGGCGGGCTGTATGTTGTTGACGCCTTCAATGGCTTGATCCGGCGGGTGGAAATTGTATCGGGGATTGTGGCGACAGTGACAGGTACTCGGAATCAGTGGCACGGTGGGAGACGGCTGTTCCACGGTGTGGAGGCAGATGGCGCTGGCAACGTGTATGTGGCTGACACGCTCCGCAACGTCATCCGCATGCTGTCCGGGGCGTGGGTGGCAGGCAGCACAACTGGCGCCAATGGGTCCACCAATGCTGCCGCCGGCACCAGCGCCACGTTTCACTGGCCGTGTTCGGTGCGGGCGGATGTGGCTGGCGGGCTGCTGTATGTGGCTGATACCAAGAACAATCAGGTGCGCACCGTCGCCATCACTGGCAGCCATGCTGTCTCCACGCTGGCCACACTTCCAGCTCATGTGCTAGACATTGCGCTGAATCCTGCGGTGCGCATCATGTATGTAGCAGTGGGCAGCTCAGTGTATGTCGTCACATACGCTGGAGTGTACACGCTCCTGGCGGGCGGTGTCGCGCGCGGCGGCTACGCAGACGGCACTGGCACCGCGGCCCGGTTTCGTGTGATCTACGGGTTGGCACTGGACTCTGGTGCTGAATTTGTGTATGCGACAGATTGTTACAACCATGGCATTCGCCGCATCACCACCGCGGGCGGCGTTGTCACCACTGTTGCCGGTTTAGAATCCTCCGGACTGGTGGATGGCGTTGGAACCGCGGCGGCATTCAACTACCCGTGGGGCATTGCGGTGGATGCTGTCAGCGGCGCACTGTACGTCGCCGACTCTAAGAACCACGCCGTTCGGCGCATACAGATCCCACTACCAGTACCCGTCCCTGTCACGGCCACAGCGCCATTGCCGCTGGGTATTGACGACCAGACGGCCCGCGTGGTAGTTGTCGCCGCCGTTCTGGTGACCGCGGTGGCGGTGGGCGCGTGCGTATTTATGCGGCGGCGGCCAGCGGCAGCTGCCGGCGCAGTGGTGGCAGCTGCGGCTGGCGGCGTGGTGGCGCCAACTGCGGCTGGTGGCGCGGTGGCAGTCGCTGCGCAGCCAGCAGTGGTGGCAGGCACGCTGGAGGCGCGGGCGGCAACGCCGGGCGAAGTAGCGACCACGATGTCGGACAATGCCGTCCCACCGCCGGCGGAGTACACGCTGGATGGCGCCCACGCGACGCCCGCAATTGCCGACCGCGTGGCGGGCTCACCGGTAAACATCATGGATGCTGTGTATGCCGCGTCGAACGCCCCTGAGGTCAGCACATGACGTGCGATAGCAGCGTGCAGCCGACCGCCTGCAGCTGCTGGGGCTGTCAAAGCTGGGCCATGGCCCGTGCACGTCAGATGGGGCGGCGCTGCTGACGGCAATGGACAGCGGAAGTCATGCTCGCGGCCGGCACAAACCTGCGCACACGCGCCGCGTTGGTCCTGGCTCATATGCAGCGTCCCGCTGCCGTCCATGCCATCGGCCCAGCTCTCCACCGCCGCTGCCACGTTCACTCCGGTGGCTGCTTCTTTCTTTCATGCTTTGCCGCCTACCGGTACCACGTACGCCTTTGTACCCGTAAGCACCGCGCTGGTAACAACTCCACAGCAGCCTGTGTGTCCCCCTTTGCGTGTTGCATGTTCCGCGGCCACTGCCGCCCTACATATTGCATGTCTCTGCATCACGACTGTGGTGGCGGTGTGGTCACAGGCAGCGTGGTAGCAATGTCCTGCATGCAACACCGCGTCGATGTATTCAACAATAGCACTATATCCCACCCCACGTACCCAATGTCACCCCCCCTCACTCCGCTACCACCGCCTCCGCCACCGCCGCTGCCGCAGCGCGGAACCGCGGGCGCGGCACAGCGCGCAGCTCCGCCAGCGCAGCCGGCGACAGCGCCGCCGCCGCGACAGCCGCCGACTCGTTCGGCACGTCGTCCCACCGCGGGAAGTCAATCGTCAACGCGTCCGGCACCGCCCACGGCGCCGCGCCCGCAATCGCCGCCTGCAGCGCGCGCAACACAAAGGTGTTGCACGCCGGCGACAGGTGCAGGCCGTCCGACAGGTACGCGTGCCAGCCCGGCGGCGCGCCCGCCTCAACCGTACCCGCCGCCGCCACTGCCGCCGTCATGCCGGCGTACAGGTCAATGTGCGTCACCGGCACACCACCGCTGCCAGCGGCAGCCGCCCGCACGACCTCCGCAACGGCAGCGGTGTACGCCGTGACGGCAGCATTAGAGCGCGAGGACCAGCGCGCCGTGTCCACCGGCGGCGGCGACAGCACAAACACGGCGGCGGCGGCACCCGCGGCTGCAGCAATGAGCGCCGCCAGGTTGTCACGAAACTCTGGCAGCGGCACGTGCTGCGCCGGCGCACGCTCCACGGCCTCGTCCCACCCCGCCGAGTCATTGGCGCCCAGGAAGATGGTCGCAAACAGGTGCCGCGGCGCCGCCTCAGGTGGCGGTATCACGGCCGGCAGCATGGCACGCACGAAGCGCGTGGTGTAGCCGCTGTAGCCGCGGTTTAGTACGTCGGCGCGCCGCGCGTACGTCGACGCCAGCTGCAGCGCCCACCCCGTGCCCTCCTCCGGCAGCACCTCCCCGCCCCGTTCCGTGATCGAGTCGCCCACCAGCAGCACCGTGTGCCGCCCCACCGCCGGCAGCGGCGGCAGCACTGGCGTTGGTACGATGTGCGCTGCCATGATGGTGGTGGTGGTGGTGTACCGGTACCGGTGCCGGAGGTGTCTCACTCGCTCTTGGTCTCCGACTTGGCCTCCGCCCCGGATCCAGCACCCCCAGCACCAGGAGCACCTCCCCCAGCGATGGCGGCGCGGCGGGCGGCGTGGTACTCCTCCAGCGGCGTCTTGAAGATGTAGATGCCGGACACGAGTCCCAGCACCGCGGCACCCAGCGCCTCGGCCACCTTGGCGCGTCGGGGGCCGGACGGCAGCGGGTAGCGATGCATCGGGCGGGCTGGTATGATGGCTGGCAATGATGGCTTGGGCGCTGACGGCTGGATGGGTGGGATATGGGGTCATAATTGCGGCGCCGGGTGGCCATGTCGATGACATCCAGGTTGCCACATGCGTCATGTCGTGTCAGAGGATCACTGCACTTGACCATATCTTCCACCCTTTCATGCTCTAATTGCAACCTAGACACCACACTATGCTCGGTGCACGTACATCTATAGCATTACTATTTGTACCGAGGTGATTGATAGTGTAACGGGTGAGACTTGGTATTGAAATGTGTGTTTAAACAGGCATTCCGGAGTGCGTATCTTTGTCGGCCGTCAACTCTCCACTTACAACGCACACCTTTTCAGACTATCTAACCACACACACAGGTCCAACTCACAACACCGGTGCGTTCCACGCACCGTGGTGCAGTATATGCTCGATACCGGGTGCCGTCCGTCGCCAAGTCGGAGGCGTCCGCGCACAGCATGGCTGCCACCGTTGCTGGTCTGGGCACCGGACAGCACCACCGCGGTGCTGGTGGTGGTGTTGGGCATGGTACTGCTGCTGGAGGTGGACTTGGTGGAGGACTCGGTGGTACTGGAGGTGCTTATGGCACTGGGATTCATGTTGGGCCTGGAGGTGGGCTTGGAGGTCCTGGTACTGGCACTGCTGGTACTGGTACTGGAGCTGGGGTTGGCACTGCTGGCGGTGGACACGGTGGTGGACACGGTGCTGGACTTGGAGGTGGACACAGTGCTGGATTCGGTGGTGCTGATGGGCACGGGGCTGGATTCGGCGGTGCTGGTGGGTACGGGGCTGGATTCGGTGGGGGTGGTGTCGCTGGTACCACTCCTGGTGCTGCTAGCGCTGGATTCGGTGACACCGGCACTGGCGGCACATACGGAGCTGGCGCTGGACTCATTGCTAGACTCACTGGTGCTGGAGGTGGACTTGGTGGTGGACTCGGTAGTCTTACGAGTGCTACTGGTGGACCTGCTGGTGGATTCGCTGCTGGAGGTGTTCATAGCAGCGTCGGCAGCAGCAACTCTGCCGCCAGTGTCGGCGTCGGCACCTATGGCACTTACGGTACTGGCACTACTGCTTACGGCACCCCTGGCAGTAGCACTCGAACCGTGGCACCGCTGCCGCCACCGCCGCCGCCGCCGCCGCTGACGACGCCAAGCTATCGCGCCACTGCCGCCGCGCCGCCACGCGCCGCCGCGTCGCCACTCGCGTCTGCCGCCACGCCCGGCTACCGCGCGACGCCCTCCACCACCGCCGCTTCCACCGCCGCTTCTGCCACCCGGACAGGCAGCAGCCGCACAGCCAGCCCCAAGCCGTGGTACCCGGGTGGGCCACCCCGCCGGCCAGCCAGTGCCAGTACCAGCCCTGGTCACGCCGACTCGCCGGGGCGCGGGCGGCGGAGTGGCGGCCAGTCGCCATCGTCGCAGGCGGCAGAAGCTGAGGCAGCTGCGGCGCTAGCAGCAGCGGCGGCGGCAGCGGTGGCGGAAGCCGAGGCAGTAGCGGCTGCCCAGGCAGCGGCCCAGGCAGCGGCGGAGGTGCGCGCCCGCGAGCAGGCGGCGGCGATGGCGGCGGCGGCAGCGGAGGTGCACGCCCGCGAGCAGGCGGCGGCAGCGGCGATGGCGGCGGCAGAGGCGCACGCGCGCGAGACGGCGGCGGCGGCAGAGGCGGCAGTGGGAGAAGCAGCCGCGGCAGCGGCAGCGGCTGCGGCACGTGCGGCGGCAGCAGAGGCAGAACGAGAGCGTGTGGCGGCGACTGCGGCGGCTGCCGTGTCAACGGCGCAGCGGGAGCGCGCCGCCGCTGAGAGCAGCATGGCGGCGCTGCGTGCGCAGGTGGCAGCCAGCGATGCCGAGCGGCAGGCGCTGGCAGCGGCACTGGCGGCCGCGGATTCGCGTGCGGTGGCGGACCGTGCCGCGCTGGCGGATGAGCTGGCCAACACGCGGGCGGCGCTGGAGGTGTCGCACCGCAGCAGCTCCACGCCGCGCCGGTACTCGTCGCTCACCTCAGCGCTGGGACGCCTGTCCGCCAGCCCGGCACGCACAGCGACTGCGGGCAACAGCAGTAGTGGCATGGGTCTCGCGGCGGCGGGGAGTAGTACAGACCGCGATTCCGTTTCCCTGCCCGCCGCCACTACAGCAAGCGGCAGCGGGAGCGCACGGAGTCTGGTTGCCGCCGACGGCGCCCTGTTCTCCGCCAGCGTGACGCGCCTGCGGTCCATGAACGCGCAGTTGGAGCACCGCGCCGCGTCGCAGCAGGCGCTGATTGACGTCTTGCTGTCACGCGCGCTGCCTGCTGGCGGCAGCGGTGAGGCATCGCGTGGCGGCGGCGGCAACCCTTGGCTGACCGGCGGCAGCGGCAGTGGTGGGTGGCCGCACCGGACGGCATCCACAACCGGCACGCCGTCGCGGCAGCCATTCACAACTGCGGGAACGCGTGGCCGCACGCCCACGTCGCGCACGCCCACACACACCACGCCTGCTATCCGACCGCTATTGGTGGATGCCGCTGGCGTGGAGGTGGCGCCATGGCTTGCCGCTAGCCTGGGACTCAGCAGCGGCGCCGCCACACGAGAACGAGAGCATCCAGACGTTGGTGGCGGTGGTGGCGGCGGTGGTGTGGCAGCTGTGTCGCCGCGGTCGATTGACAGTGGTGGCAGCGGCGGCTTGCATTACGTCCCGCCGTTATTGCCGCCTAGCCCGCGTGGCGCGACGCTGCCACCAGAATCGCCTGCGCGGCCGCCGCCGGTCCATGCAGCCGCTCCACCGCCGCCACCACCGCCGCATGCGTCGGCGTACGATGTGCTCGCTGCCAAGCACACAGAGGCGGTGGCGCTGCTGGCAGCGGTGACGGCAGAGGCACGCGCATCGCAAACCGTCATCGCTGCGCTTGTGGCACGGCTGCAGGAGCACGAGGACGTGCCGGCAGAGGTGCTGGCCCCTATCACCGCAGCATCAGCTGCAGCTGCCGCAACGGCGTCCGTGCCGGCGGCGCCGTCTACACCGACTCGTGGCGAGACGGCAGCCGCTGCGGTCGCCACCGCGCCGCCGTCACCAGCGTCATCCGCCGTGCACGATGACGGGAAGGAGGAGGAGCTAGCCGCCGCGCTTGCCTTGGTTGCGGCGCTGCGGGAGGAGCGCAACACGCTGCTGGCGGAGCTGGCGACGTCACGGTTGCAACAAACCGCCGCCGCCGCTGCAGTCGCACAGCTAACTGCCGCGTTGGCTGCCGTAGTTGCCCCACCGGCGCCCCTGCCGCCTGCAGCTGCGCCGCCACCCTTTATCCCACCACCGCTGCCATCGTATTCTATGGCCGCCGCGGGGGCTCCGCCACCCGCCGCACGCCCCGCTACGTACACCGGCCTGCGCGTGTACGGCCAGTAGGGGCGGCACGTGAATGGTGGCGTGCCGCCCGCGCCTCCACGCCATTGTGTATCGTCCTGTGATTGAATGTGCATTCATGATCTCCTGCTGGTAGACCCATTCAACAGTAGTGTCGACAGTCGTGCGGCGTGGCGCGGCATCAGGCGGTGCGCGGG
>Ga0066256_1003309_pt1 | contig 15824 bp, 15 predicted proteins | sample ThiBio_1000_biof_FD_87107 | JGI IMG/M metagenome (GOLD analysis project Ga0066256, IMG submission 87107) | Wastewater bioreactor microbial communities from Cape Town, South Africa - Thiocy_expt_1000_biof (version 2) | ecosystem: Engineered > Bioreactor > Thiocyanate-remediating >...
CACGCAATGAGTACTGACGGTGCGGCGTGGCAATCTGTACTGTACTATGGGCGTGGATCCAGGGTGCATACCGATTCAATTCTGATTCTGATTTTGATAGGACATGGACACTACGACCGTGCCCAGTGCCCTCCCCCCTCCCCCCATGTGGCGTGCGCGATGTTGCGGTTGGTTGCGCAACAATCCCACATGTGACATGTCACAACTGCCCGTAGCAGCTGCCGCAACGCCCGCAACACAAACTACACAACATCCATGCGTATCTGAGTTATCACAGTGTGTGTGCATTGTGTGTGCTGTGCTGCTTGGTGTTAATCGTAGTGTCACTGTACACCACTTTCTTCGCCCCTTTCTTTTCTTTCTTCCCCATTTCACTCCCCTATCTTTTCTTGTCACTTGGAACTTCCGAATCCGAACTTGAATGTGACCGTCAGACCTCAAAGTTCGAACCTCCCGGCCCGGGTGACGGATCAACTCGCCCCTGGTGTGACTCCCATCACCCCACCCCGCGCACACCCGCGCACACGCACACATGCGTACCCATGGTCTCCACCCCCTCTCCCTGCCCCCGGGCGCCGCCGCATGCACGCAAAAAAATCTCCGCCCCGCCCTCTCTCCTCCCTCTCTCCCCCTCGCCTCTCTCTCTCTCGCCTCCTCTCCTCCATGGCAACATGTGAGGGCACCTGGCAACTGTGTATAAAATGCAACGCGCGGTGCGCCGGGGCGCGCAACGGTCGGGCACGCACCTCCTCAATAGGGTTGCTCAACTGCTTCCGTCACTGCAACAAGTGCGCGGCGGGGGCGGGTGCGCACCCGGCGCGGCACAGGTGTGCGTTGCCCGGTCGACTCTAGAGCAGTAGAGGGGAAAGGAGAGAAAACTTGAAATTGACACATGACGACAAGGTGCTGTGTCACTGACACATGATGTCCCACGCATTCGGCGGGGTGTAGCGCACGGGCGGCAGCGGTGGCAGCGTGCGCACCAAGCACATACGCTAGCTAGTCACCATAGACGGCCGCACGCGGCGGTGGGTTGGCTGCCGGGGCATGCGCTCGTGTGCACAGCGTGTTTGAAATTAGTGTTGCCAAGCAGGGGAGCCTGAGAAACCTACTGCTGCCAAGCAGCTGCGGTGCAGCTGCGGTGCAGTAACTACTAACTGCCGGTAAGTGACAACAATGTTGTGACATTCAGTGCACTGAGTGAACGAACACGACGCGGGCACGGCGGCACTCGGTGCGGGTTATGTGGCGTTGTCGCTGACTGTCACTACTGCTGCTTCCGCGCAGACAGTGTATTGATTTGTGTGTCAATTTGTGATGGCAGCGCGCTGCCGCCGCTGCGGGCTGCTGCAACGCTGCCATTGTCGCGCGCCGCCGTGCTGGACAGTGGACAGTAAAGGATGCCACCCGCACGATGGCCGCGCGTCTGTCCCGGCGACTCCGACAGGTGCAGATGTCACGCCGCAGTCGGCAGCGCGCTGCCACGAACCCACGATGCCGACCGCCGCGCGCGCTGCCGCAACAGCCGCAGCACCGGTACTCGTAGCAGATGCGCCATGCCGTGTTGCAATGCAGTAGCTGGCTGTGCGCTCTGGCAGCCGGTGCCATGTTGCCAAGCACTCCGCCGTGTGCCGTGTGCGCACAGTTTGCGGCACTGGTACCAATAGTAACCAGTACCGGTATTGTCCTTGCCACAGTGCACAGTGGAACGCCTCTGGTACCGGTGCATACCACAATGCGCTCCACAATGCGTGCCAGCACGTCGCGCACCCCAATACAAATGCTGTGGTTGAATGACAGTTACCGGTAAGCTTGACCAGTACCGATACCGGCACCGGTACCAGGTACCGGTACTCCAGTGAGTTCAAGCACCGGTACCAATCCATGTGGCGGCTCCTGCGGCAACTTACCGTATGGACACCCTCCTCATTCAGCTGGACGCGTACGACGCGGACGCCGCGCCGCTGGATTGGCTGCCGGCCAGCAGCCAGGTTGGCGAGCTGCAGGTCCTCGTCGCCACTGCGCTCGAGCGACTAGAGCAGGTGGAGGCGCAGGGCCGCGCGGCGCTGTACCGGTACCTGCCACGCACTGATGCTGTGCCAGGCGCGGCGCGCTCGCCTGCAGCACTCTGCTGGCTGGCACTCCACCTTCTCACCTGCCGCCCGTACTCTGCGCAAGCGGTGACCCCGCCAGGCGGAGCAGCCGCTGATGACACCATCATGCAGCTCATCCTCGCTGTCGGCGCCGTGTTTGACGCTGTTATCCTGCCCCGCCACCGGCTCCGCGCCCCGTCGGAGCTGTGGGCGCGGTGGGCAGCAACGCAGATTGCGGGTGTCGCGGCGGTGTGGCGCGCCATCATGCCACCTGCGCTGATACGCTAGGTGGCGCAGGCGCCTGGCCGCCTCCCTCACTCAGTGCCCCTGCCGTACCGGTACCGGTATGCCACCTGCGTGCGGACGTGGACGTGGTGGCTATCATGGACGTGGACGCGGATGCGGGCGCAGTGGGCACCGCGGATGTACCTTCCTCGCACACCACCACCTACCCACCTCTCACCTACACCCCGTCACATGACATACCGGTACCGCTGCGCCGCACCCTGTGTCTGACCCCTGTCGGCCAGCCTCGGGGTGCTGCCACCACACCCGCCACCTGCCTGCGACGCCCCTGCATGCACCGCGCTGCTGACGACTCTGCTGGAGCCGCCAGCGGCCCGTGTGCCTGCCCTCCCTCCTGCTACCTGTTGTTGTCCGTGCTCCGGGGCGCCCGGGCACCTACATGCTACGATGGTGTTCCGCAGTCACTGCCGCCCTACATCTACCGGTACCGGTATGGTGTTGGCGCGGTGACTGCGCATTCATGTCCAGGCCGCCCCCATCTGCTGTCCGCCGCCGACAATTGAGGCGGCGTAGGGCGGCCCTGGGAATCTTCATGTGGACCTGGGCCAGGATCCACGCCGTAGTTGCCCCTTTAAACCTGCTTTTTTCAATAGCATCGACGCCGGACCGTACCGGTACTGGTAACGCGCCACCAGCGCCGCGCGCCGCCGCTCCTCCGCCAACACCGCAGCCTCCGCAGCGCGCACCGGTGACTGCGCCCCCCTTTCTGCGCCACTACCGGTATGCTACCGGTATCCGCGCTGTCGGTCGAGCGTCAGTACCGACGAAAAATAAGCAAGTTTAAAGGGGCAACTACAGCGTGAGCCTTGGCCCAGGTCCACATGGGGCTGCCGCGTTGCCATACCACTGCCGCCGTAGCCGTCTGGTACCGGTACCGGTACCCCAATTCCAGTTCCGGCCCCAGCCTCCTCGTTGACCGCCGGCCGCAGTGTTCCGGTACGGTGCATCTGTTGTACGGCACCACAATATTATACAAATAAATACACGTTCAAGTCCAAGTGGAAACTGTGTTGCAGGGTGGGAGCTGCCAGCGCTGCGCCTGGCTATCACCAGTGGCGCCCGCGCCAACAAGCCACCTGCGCCGTGAAGTAATGTGCGTGTTCCAGTGTCAATCTTGCGGGGGGAGGCGTGGAAGCTGCCACAGGTACACGCCGCCATAACCGCCAGAGGCCAGTCGGTCGCCAGGTAGCGGCACCAGCGCTGCAAGTCGCATACCGGTATCCGATCCAACAATCACCGCCGGCGGCCGCGCCAGCGAGCCACCCGCACCACTCGCGTCGTCGCGTGTGTCCCACACCCGAATCGTGCCGTCGGCAGAACCGCTGGCGAGCTGGCTGCCCGGCAACACGGCCAGCGCCCTTACGCTGCCTGTGTGACCTTCCAGCACGCGGATGCAGGCGCCGCTGGCAGTGTCCCACAGCCGCACCGTGTGGTCGTCACTCCCGCTTGCAAGGCGGCCGTCCGCCAGCACCACCAATGCGTATATGTCGGCAGTGTGTCCTTCCAGCGTTGCCACACATGTCCCCGCGCCCACGTCCCACAGCCGCACCTCGCGGTCGTCTGCCGCGCTGGCCAACCTGCCGTCCAGCAGCATCACAACTGCCCTCACACCCCTGGAATGCGCCGCCAGCGCTGCCACCACGGCACCCGCGTCCAGATCCACCACAACCAACTTGCCATCTTCACACCCCACCACAAGGTGGCCGTTGTGCGCTACCGCCAGCGCCTTAACCTCGCTGGCGCACACGATGGCTGCGCTGGCGTCGTGCGGCGCGCCGCGCGTGTCCCACACAAAAATGCCATCGCTCGTACCCACCGCCACCCGGTAGCCGCCGTGCAGCAGCACCAATGCATTTACATGCAAGGCACGAAGCTCCAGCTCCGCCATAACTGCCGCGCCGCCATGCCCAGCGGCAGCCTCCCACAACGCCACACGGCCTTCGCGTGCGCCACTGACCAGTCGGTCGTCTGGCATGAGGAGCAACGAGTTGACCTCCCGATCATCCTCCGGCACGAGCTTGCCGTCAGCTGGTGCAAAGCACCCACGCACGCGGCATGCCTCAATTGTGGCGGGAGGCAGCTCCGTGCCGGCACATTGCAGAATCCGCAACGCAACCAGGTGGTCCAAGCGCGCGTGCTGCGTCACCTTGTCGCAGCACACCATGGACAACTCCACCAGGCTGGCCGGCATGCTGGCAATCGCTGCGTCGCCGAGACGGGTGTGGTTCATGGCCAGCACCCGCAACGCCGGCAGGTGGGGGAACACAGCTGCTGGGGGCAACAGCCGACCCGAGTGATGCAGGTCAAGAGACACGAGCGAGGGCGGCAGGGTAGCCAGCGTGCCGCTGCCGTAGGGCGTGTAGCAAAGTCTGAGCGTGTGCAGGCTGGTGAGATGCGCAAAGGTGACATCCGATGAAAGGTCGTAGCAGTACTCAAGGACCAGAACGTGGAGGGAGGGCGGCAACGTGGCAATGGCAGCATCATCAATCATGGAGCGAGATGCCTTGAACACGCGAAGGCGGGTCAGGTGCGCTGCCGACCAATCGCGCGGCCACACAACCATCGGGGGGTCCATCGGAAAGTACACCGGGCCGCTAACGTCAAGAAACTCCAGCGATGGCGGCAGGCTTGCGACGGTGGCAGCACTGAGCACGTGTTCCCGCGATCCTATGTGGCAAAAAACCATTCGTCTTAGATGCCACAGGTGGCTGAAGTCGGCGGTGTCCGGCACGTTGCACATGCGCATGTGCAACTCGCGCAGCGACGGCGGCAGGCGGGCCAGCCCCGCCGACACAACATCCGTGTCACTACAGTCCAGCCACTCCAGTGCTGGCAGGTGCGTGAAGCTGGCATGTGGCCCCAGTTGCCTACAGTACGATACATTCAGCGCGCGCAGCGTGGGCGGCAGGCGCGCAATGGTGGCATCTGTGACACCCGGACAGCGCGTCAGCTCCATAGAGGTCACGCCGCTGAGCGCAGCCAACGCGCTCATGTCCGGAGCTGGCGCGGTTGGGCACAACCGCATCCCCACCGCGGCGGGCAGCGCGGCTCGCCACCGCCCAATGTCGCGCACCTCCGTGTTGGTGTCGGCCCACGGCACCGCCGCAACTGCGGCAGCCAGCGCCGGATGCAGGCGCCGCAGCACCGTGGCATCGGCAGTGTTGAGACACGCCAGCACCGCGGGCGCCGTGACGACGTTGCCACCCAACACGCGCACCAGCAGCGGCAGCGGTACCTCCATCGCAGGTGGTGGTGGTGGTGGTGGTGGTGCACCGCCACCCGCGCCATCATCCGAGTGGCGGCGATACCGCACACGGCCCGCCGCCGCCATGTTACCGGTATCAACAAAATGCAATACCGGTACAGTGCGTGCCCCCGCCACCGCCAGTGTCGCCACCTGTTGGAACCCACTCTTGCTCTCCTGTCTCTCGCCCCCCTCTCGCTCTCGCTCTTTCTCCACTCCCCTACCGGTACCGGTACACGCGCACCAGCGGCACCACTCAAATGGCCACGCGAGTGCAACGCACGCGGCAGGCACACACACGCAGCAGAGTGCGGTGTAAAACGATACACAGTGCACAGGAATTGCGCGCGCGCGTGCGGCGTCGGCGGCGCGCGGCGCGTGTGCGATACAATGGTGGTGGCCGCCGCGGTGCCAAGGCACACACCGGAACACACACGTCGCCGGCACACACAACTGTGACACAAGTGACAAGTGTGACGCAACGTACTACGGGTGATACAATGAACTGCACCGCTGCACCGCTCAATGGAGGCTGCCGTTATATTGCTGCCGGGCCCCGCCGGCCTCCGCGGTGGCGCTGGTTGGTACACACTGACAGTGACACTGTGGCACTACCGGTACCGCCGGTAGGGACTTGTGCCGTGGCGTTGAGCCACGTTGTCCATCGCTGACTCGTCGCGGGCCGCGGCGAGTCGTCGGCCCCCGAGTCGGCGAGTCCTCCGGCGCCTTGAGCGCAATTACCGGTAACGTACGGGCGCCTGTGGCGGCCGCGCCACTGTTGCGCGGCCCGGCTCGCCAGCCGGACGGGCGCCAGCTGTGAGCGGCTGTGAGCCCGTGACGGCGTTGACGCCGCGTTGCTTAAACCGGTATACAACAACGCGGCTACAACACCAACCAGCGGGGCGCGGGGCGCAGCGTCGCGGCGGCGTCGACGCGGCGGCGCCGCGGCGTCTTTGTTGGCCGCAGCCGTGCCAGCACCGATGTCGCCCTCAACGCCCTACCGGTGCCGGTACCAGTACCAGTACCGGTAGTCGCGCTGTGCCGCGCTGCAGCGACTGCGCGCCAATCGCCGCTAGAGCCGGAGCGGCGGTGCACCACCGTCACCTCCATGGGCATGCTGTTCAGCAGCACATAAGTTAATGTACCGGTACCGGTACAGCGGGATGACGCACGCGACAAGGAGGACACCAATGAAGCAGGTGGGGCGCGAGAAGCCGGTGGTCATGGACACGTCGCGCTGCTGTGTACCGGTACCGGTACACTTATCTTGCCGCTTTGACACCTCGCCACCAGGTGGCCGTTGTGTGGTACAACTGGGTCTGATGGCGAATCTGGAGGATGAGCCCTCTAGGTGTGGAAACCGAATTGAGAGTGATTAGAGAGAATCGGGGAGATGGTACGATATGATAAGAGAACGTCACCCGCGTCACACGGTGACGGGGAATGACGGGCAGAGTGGTCCGCCCACTGGGCGGCCGTTCCACAAGAAGTTCAAGACGCGAGATGGGGCGGCTGGAAGTCGGCCGCCCGCCCGGCCACAACAAGTAGCCAATACCGGTAACAAGAAGCGCTGCAGCGCGAGCGACCAGTTTTTGCTCAGATCGAGCCAAAACGAACCCGCCAAGGCGGTTATGCTATTTGCCTACCGTACATCGGGTGCCACACTTTTGTTCTCCCACCATCCCTCCTCTCACCAGTGTGTCCAAGGTTATCCGCAACACATGCTGCGTCCAGAGGCTGCAAGGCGCGGGTAGTAGACACGTGCCGGCAGCCCGCCGCACCCCGGTCGGGGGCGGTGACGGACCGCCACCACAAAGCGCAGACCGGGGACAGGGGGCGCGGGTCCGCGCCACCCTGCCACTCGCGGGCGCTTCTGACGGCACCACGGCACCCCTCGGTCGAGGGACAGCCTAGTGTACGATTAAGGGAGGCAGCAGTCGGAGGTGAACGGCGGCGGCGGGCTGGTCAGCCCAGCGCGCACGTCGATTCAACACCGGCAGCAGCATCGGGTCCACCACCACACGCGGCCGGGGTCCCGGCAGCGCGCGCCCGATCCCCACGCCCGAGTTAGGGGCGATGACGGGAACGGGGCTGTGCGGTCGCACAGTAAGTGGATTGTGACGGCGGGTCCGCCAGTCACTTGACCGACACACGCCATCCCGGGTCCGGGAGGCGTAATAGAGGAGAGAGGACAACACCCGCGTACGTCATGCGGGTGTAAGTCAGGTTAGGCACCTTCCACCACTTCCCGATGTGCGGTTGAATGAACAATGACGTTTCCCAGCGCCAGTACCGGTACCTCTGAACCGCTATCGCAAGCAATGGTTGCGCCGCGGAGGATCCGCGTATTGGCGCCTTGCGCGTGTCCCACATACCGGTAACAATACCAGCGTGTGTGCCGAAGGTAACGCGGCGCCGTCCGGCAGCACTGCTAGCGCGTTTGCATACCGGTACCGGCACCGGTACGAGTCGTGAAGCTCCAGTTCCGCCACTACCTACCGGTTGTACTAGTACCGGTAAGTTGTTGCATCCATTGGCCAGGCTGCCTCCCACAACCCCACGCGGCGGCGCGGCCGGGCCGTTCCGTGCGCTAACAACCAGCCGGAGCAGCGGCACCAGTGATTTGACGGTCCAGCCCTGCTCCACCACAAGCCCGCGTACGCGCGCGGCATGCCACAATGGTGGCGGGAAGCAGATCCGTGCCGGCACTTTGCAGCACCCGCAGTGCCGTCAGGTGGTCCAGTCGCGCGCGCTGCGTCACGTTGCTGCAGCGGACCATGCGCAGCTCCACCAAGCCGGCCGGCATGTCGCATCCCCGAGGCCGGTGGTGTCGCTCATGTCCAACACCCGCAGTGCTGGCAGGTGGGGCAACACAGTCGCTGGCGTCAATGCAACAGCACAGATAAGGTTGAGCGACACAAGCGAGGGTGGCAGCGTGGCCAGCGTGGCGCTGCTAATGCGTATGTAGCAGCGATCGAGCGCGTGCAAACACGTAAGGTGCGCAAATGACGCATCCGATAACTCATTGCAGCCGCGGAGTTTCAACACGCGCAGGGATGGCGGCAGGGTGGCAATGGCAGCACCATCAATGCTGGAGAACGGTGCACTGCCAGCGCCACCGGCTGAAGATGCCCCTGCTGCGGTGCTACCGGTACTGGCCGCTCGCCGCGGAGACCGAACCCGCGGGTCCCGCACCACACCTTCCGGCCGCACCAGAAGGAGAAAAAGACGCTGCGCCGCACGCGGCGCAACGACGTGGAGGCGCACAGCCGCCTCCTCGTCCTCGTGTCCGACCTCACCGCCGCCTTTGACCTGCTGAACTACATCAAGACGCGCGAGAACAGCAAGAAGACGCTGGCGGCCATGGCGCAGGACCTGCTGGAGCAGGCGCTGGACAACGAGACCAACACGAGCGGCAAGCCGCGCATGCCCACCACCCTGGCACGCCCCGCACCGCAGCGCCTGCGCCTGCGCCGCGTCAACTCCCTCCCCACCGCCCGCCAGCTTGCCGCGCCGCCGGCCGGCGTGGGTGGCAGCGTGGGCGCGGGTGGCGGTCTTGCGGGTGCTGACAGCGTTGCCGGTGGCGTCCTCTCCGACGACGACGGCGGCGGCGCACTGGGGCCGGGCGCCGGCCGTGACCGCGACCGTGAGCGGGAGCGGGAGCGGCGGCGGCGTGAGAAGGCGGCGGCCGCCGCGGCTGCTGGTGGCGGCGTCGCTGCCGCCGGTGGTGGCATGGCAGACGCGCAGCTGGCCGGTGGTGTAAGTGGCGGTGGCGGCGGCGAGGCGGGTGGGCGGGTGCGTGATCGTGAGAAGGAGCGCGCACGTGCGGCGGCTGCTCGGTCGGGCGGCGCGGCAGCGGCGGCGCCTGGCGCGGCGGGCGCGGCAGCCGGGAACGCGGGTCTTGTGCCTGCATTCTACGGCGCGGGGTTGAACCCTGCTGCGCTGCCTGGAGCAGCGGCGGCCGCGGCGCCTGGCACCGTGACGCGCGAGATTGCGTTCTACCCCGGCTACCAGGGCATGCGGCTGGGACCGTGGACGCTGCCGCGCACCGTGCCGCCACACCACCTGGAGGAGGGCCAGTTTGACCCAGAGGAGCCGCTGGGCCTGGGTGCCGCGGTTGGCCTGCGGCTCGGCATCCCTGCCACGCCGTCGCAGGCGGAGGCCGCCGCCATGGGCCTTGCCTACTCCGTGCTGCCGTCACGCAGCAACTACTTCCCGCTGGATGCCGGCTACCGCATGCCCGACGACGCCGACCTCTTCCGCGCCGACGCCTCCGTGCAGCGCCGCATGCTGTCGGCGCGCACCATGTCGGCGCTGCCGGGCCTGGGCGCCATCGCGTGGGAGAGCGGGTCAGGCGCTGGCCTCGTGCCCGGCATTGGCAGTGGCCTGCAAGTGGACGGCCGCGGCTGGGAGTACGTGGGCGCACGGCTGGAGGCCACCACCGCGCTGTATGACGACGCCACGGCGTACACGACGGAGGCGCTCGGCTACGTTGCGGCACTCAAGTCCAGCACCGGCGGCTTGCTAGGCGGCAGCCGCACTACTGCCGCGTCACCACCCCCGCCTGCCGTGCATTGCGGGCCAACGACTCCGGTTGCCGCCGCTGACGCTGACTCTGCTGCTGCTGAACACACAGCGGCGGCTGATGGCGACGGTGGGGTGTACGATGCGGTGGTGCCCGCTGCCACCAACCGCGCGCGGCCGGTGATTGAGGAGGTGGCGGTCCGACTGCGCGACGACGCCACGTGGGTGGATGACTACGTGCGCGACATGGTGGTGCCGGTGGCACTGGGCGGCGGCGCTGATGCAGGTGGTGTGGCACTCGTGCCGCAGCGGCAGCAGCATCCAGCGGGGCGGCGGCGGCGTGATGGCAGCAGCGAGTCGCCGCGGCGGCCCGCACCCCCTATCTACATCTTGCGCCCTCGCATGTCGCGCGGCGGCCGGCTGGTGCTGGACCGTCTGCGTGTCACCGCCGCCAACGCGGAGCGCTACTACGGCCCGGCAGCCGCCAGCCTCGCCGCCCGCCGCGTGGCGGTTGCGCGCGACAAGCGGCGTGCGTGGGCGGCGCTGGTGGGTTGCGGGCTGCCGCCGCCGACCACGCTGTCTGTGCACGGCTTGCACACGTCAGCTGGTGCCGCGTCAGTGACCATGTCAGCACGCCGCCTGCCACTGGCGACCGCGTACGAGGTGCGCGAGGCGACCGGCTACGAGGGCGCCGCCACCGACCCGCACGCCCTCCACCTCACCGCCTTCCAGCACTACACCACGTACGGCTGCACCAACGTCGGCAGCTCGGCGGACATGCATGCGGCGGCCGCGGGCTGGGACGCCGCGCGGAGCACGTCTGTACGTGGCCTGGCCACCGCGTGGCTGGCACCCTCGCGGTTCACCCGCGTCGGCAACGCCATGGTTGCTGCCGCGCAGCTTGCCGGCGCGGCTGCGATTGCCAGCGCCGCGGCAGACGGTGGCGGTGGTGGGCCTGCCGCGAGTGCGGCTGCCCGCGCGCTGGCGGCGCCATTAGCAGCGGCAGACGACGCAGCAATTGGCCTGCCGCCCACTTTTGACGCCTTTTATGACGACGTGGTGGCGGAGGCGGTGCGCTCGCGCCGCGCGGGCCGCGCGCCCGCTGGCACGGGTGGCGGCGCCGAGTCTGACGCGGACTCCACGCTGTCAGACACCACCACGCCAGCGCACGTGGCCGCGCTGGCAGAGGAGGAGGAGGAGGGCGGCATTGATGACGCGGCGCCGCTGGAGGGCGAGGAGGGCTACGACGATGACGACGACGAGCTGGCAGAGGCGGCCTCGCTGCTGCGGCAGGCGCGCCTTACCGGTACCAACACCCCTACCGCTGCTGCTGCTGCTGGCGAGCGCCGCCGGGCAAAGAAGCGTGCGCGCACCAATGCGCCTGGCCAGCCTGACCGGCCAGCTGTTGTACCCCTACCGCCCGCCGCCGCGGCCGCCATGGCCGCATTTACGGCATCCACCTTCCCGCGTGCTGCCGCTGATGCGGTAGATGATCACAGCTCGCCTGCTGCCGCCTGCAGCAGCAGCGCCGGCGGCACGCGTGTGCCGTGGCCCGCCGACTTTGCGTCGGTGGCGGACCGCGTGGGCGTTCGTACGGGGAGCCTGCTGGACGCCCGCATCCTGGCGGGCGCACCCCCGACAACAACTACAAGCGGCGGTGCCCCGTGTTGGACGCTGGCAGATGACGATGACCTGGCGAAGCTGGCGGCCGCCATCCCGCGAGATGCGTACGGCGTCCCGATTGCTGGCGCACATACGCGCAGCAGCGGCGCGCTGGCACGCGTGTGGGCCACCGACGGCAGCCGGCAGCGCGTGCCTGTTGCTGCCATCCGCGCCGCCGCGGCGGAGTTGGCGCTGGATGCCGGCACTGCAACCGGCTACCCTGCACCGTACGCCATGCCGTCACACGCCACGGGCGTCGTGGCGGCAGGCACCGCGCCGCTGGCGGTGCCGTCTGTGCGCGCGCTGGCGCGCGACATGGTGGTGCGGGACGAGTACTTCACCGACCTGTGGCGCAAGGACGACTCGGACGACGACGAGTTTGTGGCGACCGCGTACAGCGACGGCGGGGTTGGCCTGGGCCAGGGCCAGGGTGACGCCACGCGCGCCGTCACGGCGGTGGCCAGCACCGTGTTTGAGGACGCGCAGCTGCGCCTGCTCCTTGACTCGCTGGACGCGCATGTGGGCACGTAGCGATGGGCGGGCCGCTTTAACTACTTTAATGAACAACAACCTATTATTATTATTGTAGTGTGTCGCGCCGCCGCCCTATACGACACCGAGACGGGGGGCGCGCCCTGGTTGCCACCGCGACACGACAAGGCAGCGATGATGAACGCCGCCACCGCGTCCCGCGACATCATCAACACGCTGATGGACGCGTCAGGCCGGCCAGCGAACGACATCCACGCACAATGGACGACACTGCTCGCCGTCCTGACATTCCCGCACACCGCACGTGGCCTGCGCACGCCGCCACCACCAGAGAAACCGGACGCGCCACCGGCGCCAACATCGGTGCCGGCTACCATGACACTGGCGCTGCTGCGCGCCATGGGACACCTATGGGACACGCTGGTGGTGGACGACCGACCTGCGCCAACTCGCCAACCACTGGATCATCACAGCGGCGCGCAACATCACCAACCTGGGCAACGTCTGGAAGCTGGAGGTACAACGGGTAGCACCGCCGACACGACTGCCGCCACAGATGACGGCGATGACGACGGCAACTAACGCGACGATGAGCCACGACGACGGCGCCGACAACGGCCATGGCACGACCACGGCGCTAGCAGACGAGTAAAGACGTCAACGACCACGATTACAATGAAGGCACTGGCGACGTGACTGCGCTGCCGGCGACGGCGACGCAGCGCGCAGCGCAGACAACGGGGACGCCGCCATGACGACGACAATCCGGCGAAACGACATGATAACGAAAGGGTAACCACAATCTCGGCGCAACGCAGCTAGCACTGCGCCTGGACCTGCAGCCTAGGTTGCACCTTCTTCACTACTGTCATAATCTTCATCGTCGTCAACGTCACCTCCTGGTGGTGTCACACATCGTAATTGCGGCTGCGGCTGCCGTCAATTTCGCTTAAACAGAAAAAAGTTGAAATACGCGATCAACTCCCCCCATTGGAGCCGGGTCCAGTGTCAATCTGACCGTGAAACGGTAGATGCGGCACCGGGGCCATAGGTGTACGGAACCCGCGGTCTAGCGCAGTCAAACCGCCGCCACCGCCACCACCGTCGCCGCCGCCACGCCCACTGCCCCCGCCGCCATCGCCACTGCCACCGCCAAGTGCCGCCTTCTTGCCACAAGTAGGGGTTAAGGACGTTCTTACCGGCCAATCGCAAGTCGCTACACCCTCCTTCAACGCAATCTCTTCGCTGCACTTTTCGCACAAATACGTATAGCGTGCAGCCATTTCTTTGCGCGCTTCGGCTTTCCTCACTAACATGCGATGGTGCCACGCAAGCGCACCCGCCAAAGGACGCCTCCCTTCCGGTACATCTAGAAACAGCTGCTTACCAGAAAAGCTACATAACTTTTTCGATTTGGCAGCCAGTGCATCCGTAACGACCACCTTCCACTTGCTGTCTACACTCCACAGGTGCGCGTCAAAATAATGGTGGCACTCTTCACACAGTACAATTCCATTGCAGGTGTCATACACGTCCGCCAACCCAGCATCCACCATCACTGCCTCTCTCTCATCGTCATTCTTAAACAGACGACTGTGATCCTGCGGAATTATTGAAACAGCATCAAGATAGCTGTTCCGGTCACACAAAGCGCAGTGCGGCGGAGGGTTCCGACGAAACACCGCATTGTGGAACTTGCGTTGCACGCCCAAATTGTGATAAGATCTACAGGGACTGGAAAACAAGCCGATGCTTCCACCCCTACCGCCATAAAAATCAGTTGCTGGTGCTGATGACGATGCCGACGATGATGATGTTGATGCTGACGATGATGATGTTGATGCTGACGACGACGATAATGATGCTGATGACGACGATGATGCTGTTGCTACTGCCGCTGCCGCGGCACCCTCCACTGTAGCTGTAGGAGGCAATTCCTCAGGGGAGCGCTTCTCCGCTTCACGCAACATATAGATGTCAGGGCAGTGTTGTAAACGCCTTCCATCCTTTACAAATATGGCAAATCCAGCTGCTGACTCCAGCTTCACAATTGGCTGCCGAGTTCCAGCAGATCGATAGTAGAGGCGCGCCGAATCTGTATACTCCGCCAAATCACGTAAACTATCAATAAACTCCTTCCAGGACGGCGGAACGGGCATAGTAAAATAGAGCGCCGGGTTCTCGTAGTCTCGCACGGTTACAAATATTGGTGGTGGGGGCGGCGTATGTGACGAATTCTGCATCGCAGCAGCATCCGCCGACGATGCTGAAGGTGCCGCAGCCGCTGCCGCCCCTTCGTGCGCCGCAACTGCACGCGCCACCGCAGCAGGTGCCACCGATTCCGGCGTCGCCGCCGTCGCCGCCGTTGATGAAGGTGCCGCGCCCGCTGCCGTCACTGCAGGCGCCGCTGCCACTAATGCAGGCGCCGCCACTGCAGGCGCCGCCGGTGCCACTGATGCAGGTGCCGCCACTGCAGGCGCCGCCACTGCAGGCACTGCCGCTGCCGCCACTGCCATCGCAGCCGCTCCAGGCGCCACCGCTGCCTCCGCCGCCGCTGCTGCAGGTGCTGCCGCCGCTGCTCCTTCGTGTGGCGTGGCTTCTACCCATACATTGCCCTGTGTCCAATGCAGCTTCTTCAGGACTACACGCAGCATAATACCAGGCTTCCAATTCTCAAAACTCGTGGAAGGCGCCAACTCCCCGATTGACACGCGACAAGTCAGACTCGTAAGGCAAATAGCGTGCAGTTCCTTCAACATTACGTCACGGCGCACCTCCTCTCGCAGATCCCGAATTGTCATATCGTGCGCGCGCCTAATACTCACTCCCAACTGTTCCCACTCGGTTGCCGAATTTGCTACCATGAACATCAACCTCCCACCAGTTGCACCTGAACTACCACCACCACCACCACCACCACCACCACCACCACCACGACCACGACCACGACCACGACCACCACGACTGCCGCCGCCGCCGCCGCCGCTGCTGCTGCTGCTTCCGTCGCTGCTGTTCCCACTATCGCTGCCGCTGCTGCTGTCGTCGTCGCTGCTGCTAGCGCTGCTGCTAGCGGTGTCGCTGTCACTGGTGATGTCAGCTCGCTTGCGCTTACTGCCAGCCCGTTCATCACTTCTCCGATGCTTCGCATGCGTGCCAGACCGTTTAGCACTCCTCCTATGCTTCGCACGCTTGGCCTTATGTGTATCTCGGCCCATCGCGTTCATACCCCCGTCATCCGCCAGGGCCAGCCCGATTGCAGCCAGTACCGCCGTCCCGACAACCGCGCCACTCCCACTCTTGCCCCCAGTACCGCCACCGCCCGTTCCCCAACCGCCCTTCTCGCTCCAAAACTGTGTGGGCTGCCCAACATGTGTGCTGCCCATGTTCCCATCCGCCACTGCACAGTCCACGCACGCAGCAATGCAGTTACCACTCTCGCCACCGCACACCCCATCTGCCACCTCCCCCACGACGCCCCCGCCGTGCTGCGCGCTGCCAGCTGA
>Ga0066256_1003311_pt1 | contig 15816 bp, 8 predicted proteins | sample ThiBio_1000_biof_FD_87107 | JGI IMG/M metagenome (GOLD analysis project Ga0066256, IMG submission 87107) | Wastewater bioreactor microbial communities from Cape Town, South Africa - Thiocy_expt_1000_biof (version 2) | ecosystem: Engineered > Bioreactor > Thiocyanate-remediating >...
GCTCAGCGCGGCGTCGTGGGGTCGGGGGCGCAGGGGGGGGCCAGAGTCACCGGCGGGCTGCCGGCCACGGCGGCCGAGCAGACCGCCCCGCGCCGGCGCCGCGCCGGCGGGCTGGCGGCGTGGCTTCCGGGGCTGGGCACGGGCGCGGGCGCCTTCTCGGGCGCGCTGCTGGACAATCTGGCGCGCGGCGGCGGCAATGAAGCCGCCGTCGCCGCCGCCGCCCGCCAGACCCTGGCGGCCTTTGGCGTCGCCAGCCTGCCGCGCGACCTGGGCTCCACCGGCTTTGCCGCCGTGGACGCCAGCGGGCAGGCGGCCTCCTGCGCCATCACTTTGAACGGGCCGTTCGGCTCGGGCCGCACGGCGGGCGGAACCGGGGTGCAGCTTGCCGCCTCTCCCGCCGGCGCGGCGGGTCTGGCCAGCGCCTTTCTGGCGCCGGTTCTGGGCGTGAACGAGCAGGGTGTGGCGCTGGCGGGCGCGGGCGCGGGCGGCCCCAACGGCGCGGCCGCGATGGCCCATGCGCTGCTGCAGGCCGCGCAGGGACGGCAGCTGGGACGGCGCGGCGACCTGCGGGGCACCGGCAACGCGCCCTATGACACGGTCAATGTCATTTCCTGTGATCGCGAGGCGTGCGTCGCGCTGGTCGATCCCGGCGCGCATGGCATGGGCACGGTGGCCGAGATCGTGACGCCGCCCGTCATCAAGCCCTGACAGCCGCCACCTGACATGAAAAAGGCCGCGGCGTGTGCCGCGGCCTTTTGCTTTTCGACTGGCGGGCTCTCTTACTCCCCGCCAAAGGCCTTCTGCCACCGTGAGCGACAGCGCGGCGTCAGCCGCGCGAGCAGATCCGGTGGATCTGCGAGAGGAGCGAACGCCACGAGCCGAAGCGAGTGGCGGGGTCCTGTGCTACTCCCCGCCAAAGGCCTTCTGCCACCACCCCTTCTTGGGCTTGGTCTCATCCTTGGGCGTGGTGTCCACTTCATCGTCCTTCAGCGACCAGACCGGGGCGGAGGACGCACCCGGCGCCGAGGGCGCGCTGCTGGGCGTGGTGTCGATCTCGTCGGGAATGCCGAAACGGTCGTCGGCGGCATAGGACGGGGCCTGCTTGTCCGTCTCGCCGGGCGCCTCGCCGGGGGCGCGGTCATTGCGGTCGCGGCCGCCGCGGCGGCCCCGGCGGCGGCGGCGCTTGCGGCGGGCCTCGCCATTCTCACCGGTGGAGGCTTCGCCATTGGCGGCGCTTTCCGGCAGGTCGTCGCCGTCCGGCGTCTCGCCTTCGGCGGCGGGGGATTCCGCTGTGGCCGGTTGCGGCTGGCCGTCGCGTTCGCCGCGGTCACGGGTGCGTCCACGGCCGCCACGGCGGCGGCGCTTGCGGCCATTCTCGCCCCGCTCGCGGCTTTCTCGTTCGCCAGGGGCGCGGTCACCGGCGCCGCGGTCCTCGTCTTCCTCGGAGTCGGCGGGTTCGTCCGTTTCGACGAGCTCGTCTTCTTCCTCGCTCTCTTCGACATAGTCCGGTTCCGGCTCGTCGGAGGGCACGAAGCCCGCCTCGATGCTGACGGCGGCGTTGCTGCGCGGCCGGTCGCCCGGATCGCGGGTCTTGGTGCGCTCGATCTCGAAGGCGCCGCCCGCCATGCCGGGTTTGGGATCGAAGGTGATCTCCAGGCCGTGCTCGGCCTCGATGCGCGCCAGTTCGTGGCGCTTCTGGTTGAGGATGTAGAGCGCCACCTCATTGTCGATCTTGACGGTCACGGCGGCGGCGCGGTTCTTCTCGCCTTCCTCTTCCAGCCCGCGCAGGACGCGCAGGGCCGAGGATTCGATGGAGCGCAGCAGGCCGGTGCCCTGACAGTGCGGGCAGGTGACGGTGGAACCGGCGACCACGCCCGCGCGCAGGCGCTGGCGCGACATTTCCAGCAGGCCGAACTGCGAAATCTTGCCGATCTGGACGCGGGCGCGGTCGTTCTTCACCGCGTCGCGCAGGCGTTTTTCGACCTCGCGGTCGTTGCGGCCTTCCTCCATGTCGATGAAGTCGATCACGATCAGGCCGGCCAGGTCGCGCAGGCGCAGCTGGCGGCCGATCTCGCTGGCGGCCTCCAGGTTGGTCTTGCGCGCGGTTTCCTCGATCGAATGTTCGCGGGTGGCGCGGCCGGAGTTCACGTCGATGGAAACCAGCGCCTCGGTCTGGTTGATGACGATATAGCCGCCCGACTTGAGGGTGACGGTGGGCGAGAACATCGAATCCAGCTGGCTTTCGATGTGCATACGCTGGAACAGCGGCACCGTGTCCTTGTAGTGATGCACATGCTTGGCATGGCTGGGCATCAGCATCCGCATGAAGTCCTTGGCGTTGCGGTAGCCCTGTTCGCCTTCCACCACGATGTCCTGCACATCCTTGGTGAACAGGTCGCGGATCACGCGCTTGATCAGGTCGCCTTCCTCATAGACGCAGGCGGGCGCGTTGGAGGACAGCGTCTTTTCGCGGATCGTGTCCCACAGCCGCAGCAGATAGTCATAGTCGCGGCGGATCTCCAGCTTGGTGCGGTTCTCGCCCGCGGTGCGGATGATCAGGCCCATGCCCTCGGGCAGCTCCAGCCCCTGGGCGGCGCTTTTCAGGCGCTTGCGGTCGGCGGCGTTGGTGATCTTGCGGGAGATGCCGCCGCCGCGCGGGGTGTTGGGCATCAGCACGCAATAGCGCCCGGCCAGCGACAGATAGGTGGTGAGGGCCGCGCCCTTGTTGCCGCGTTCTTCCTTGACCACCTGCACCAGGATGATCTGGCGGCGCTTGATGACTTCCTGGATCTTGTAGTGCTTCTTGCGGACCCAGCGCTGCGAGGGGCGCTGCGCCTGGAGCGGCTGGGCGTCGCCGCCCTCCGCGCCCGCTTCGCCTTCGGCCTCGTCCTCGGCCGGGGCGGGCAGGGCGTCGCCCTCGATCACCTCGGTGTCGGTCGCGGCGGTCTGGGCCTCGACCGGCTCGATCTCGCCTTCATTCTCCTGGGCGGCCTCGGCGGCGGCGACATCGGCGTCTCCGTCATAGTCGGCCAGCGCCGCGGCGGCGGCTTCGGACTTGGACGGGACGGCATCGTCCTCGTCATGATCGTGGTCGGCCTCGATTTCGATGGGGGCGCCGCCATGATTGACGAAGACATCGGCATGGTCGTCATCGTCTTCGGTGGCGGGGTCATCGGCCGTGGGGCCTTCGGCGGCGGAGGAGGCGTCCTCCTCCTCGTCCTTCTCGGGGGCGGCTTCCAGCGGCACCAGGGGCGCCATCTCGGCGCTGTCCTCGCCGGTATCGGCTTCGTCCTCGGCGTCCTCCTCCTCGGCGTCGGCGTCCTCGGTCTTGGCGCCGGTGATCTCGAAGGACTCGATATCGTCCTCCTGGCGGCGGCGGGCCTCGGCCTCCTGCTCGGCCAGCAGGGCCTGACGGTCGGCGACCGGGATCTGGTAATAGTCGGGATGGATTTCGGCGAAAGCCAGGAAGCCCTGGCGGTTGCCGCCATATTCGACAAAGGCGGCCTGCAGCGACGGCTCGACGCGCGTCACCTTGGCCAGATAGATGTTGCCCTTGAGCGGCCGCTTGGAGGCGGCCTCGAAATCAAATTCCTCGACCCTGGAGCCGTCCAGAACGACCACGCGGGTCTCTTCCGGGTGGTTGGCATCGATCAGCATACGTTTGGTCATGAAAATCTCCGGTGCGCGCGCGGGGCTGGCCGGGCGCACGGTGTGCGGCTGCGGCGGGGCGGCGCGAATGGTTGGTGGAAAGAAGGCACGCGGCCCCGCCCGCCGGAACGGTCACTTCATTTCTGAAGTCCGGGGCAGCGTCGGAAGGGATCGCGAAAAGGACGGTCATTGTTTCGTCTGGGCCGGTCGGCCGGCGGACGTTCCGTCCACGGCGTGGGGCCAAAGGGTTACCTGGGAAAGCCATTGTGCTCGCGTTGGTCGCGGGGCGTGGCAAGGGCCGCTCAGGGGCGCCCGGGACCGCGCGAGAATCGCAAGGCACTACCGGACGGGAGTTTTTGTAGGGTGCGCCCAGGGTTTCAACAAGCAGTTAATGGGCCCGGCGTCGATACCGCGCAACCCTGAATCCGGTAATAATGTTAAATATCAAATACTTATATCAATGTCTTGTGACATTAAATCAGCTTGCGGACCACAGGCGCAGCAGATTGTTGCGGACCGCGTCCAGCCGGATGCGGTTTTCCCAGCGCATGTTGAGCCCCTCCAGCGCCGCCACCTCGCTCAATTCATAAAGCTGGGTGCGCTGGTATTCCTGGGCGATCAGGCTTTCGATGAAGGTGATCGAGACCAGCCGCTGGCCCCGGCGGACCGGCGCCACCTGGTGCAGCTGGGTTGAGGGGTAGACCACCACGCTGCCGGGCTCGCCCTTGATCACCACCGGTTGGGTGCCCAGATGGACCACCAGTTCGCCGCCCTCATAGCTGGCGGGCGGGTTCAGCCAGACGGTCGCCGACAGGTCGGAGCGGTGCATCGCGTTGCCGAACCGCATGTGAGAAGTGTCGGCATGGATGCCATACTGCATCCCCACCTCGTAACGGGCCAGCAGGGGTGGCGCGACATGGCGGGGAAAGGCGAAGTCGCGGAATGGTTCGGAGCGGGCAAAGGCATCGGCCACGATCCGCGCGGATTCCGCATAGCCCGGATCGGTATGGCTGACCTGGAGATTGTTCTTGGTCTCCATCGCGGGATTGGAGATTCGCCCGTCAACAAAGGGCGTGGCGGCGGCGATGGCCTGTAGGCGGGCCACTTCCGCCGGGCTTAAAAAATCTTTTATTTCCAGAAACATCCGTCATCCCCCTGAGGCCGGACATTAGCAAAGGCCCGGCAGGAAACAAACCGCCCCGCCGGGCCGCCATGCTAGGCTGACGCATCCAGATTCGGAGCGCCAGATTCGGAGTGTTCGTGCGCGTCGCCTTTGTCCTGTTCGCTGTCGCCGCCGTCCTGTCCGTGGCGGTGCTGAAGGCTCAAGGACAGGATCCGCGTCAGGACGATCCCATCAGCAACCTGCTGCGCCAGCAGGGCGATGCGGCGAAAAACCTGCCCGCCGCCCCATCCAGGCCCACGCCCGCGCCGCTGCCCGGCCCCTCGGTGGGCAGCCGGCCGCGCGGGCCCCTGCCGATGGTGATGAGCGCCCGCATCGGCGAGCATGACGACCGCACCCGGCTGGTGATCGAACTGTCCGACCCGGTGAACCTGCGCGCCTTCGTGCTAGCCAATCCCGACCGTGTGGTGATCGACATGCCGGAAGTGTCGTGGCGGCTGGGCGCGCCGCCCCGGCCCAGCGGCTTCGGCTCCATCAAGTCCTATCGCTATGGCCAGTTCCGCGCCGGAAATTCGCGCATGGTGATCGACCTGAACCGGCCGGTCAGCCTGTCCGACACCCTGGTGCTGCCGCCGTCCAACGGCTTCGGCTACCGGGTGGTGATCGACCTGTTTCCCTCCACCCGGCCCAAATTCGACGCCCAGGCAGGCTGGCCCGCCGACCTGCGCAAGCGCGAGACCGATGCCGAGCGGCTGGCCGCGATGATCGCCGCCGACCGCGCCCCGCCCGCGCGCGGGCGCAGCGGCAGGAAGATCATCGTGATCGATCCGGGGCATGGCGGCCTGGATGCCGGCACGGTGGGCGTCAACGGGCTGATGGAAAAGGACCTGGTGCTGGCGCAGAGCCTCAAGCTGTCGCGGGAGTTGAAAGCGCGGGGCTATACCGTCTATCTGACGCGCGAGACCGATACCTTCGTGCCGCTGCGCCAGCGCGTCGCCATCGCCCGCGCCGACAAGGCCGACCTGATGATCTCCATCCATGCCGACTCCAACCCCGATCCCGAGACCAGCGGCACCTCGATCTATACCCTCAGCGACGGCCGCTCCGACCGCGAGGCGGCGGCGCTCGCCAAGCGCGAAAACCAGTCCGACATCATCGCGGGCGTGGACCTGGGCGGCGACAACAATCCCGTCGCTCCCATCCTGATCGACCTGGCCCAGCGCGACACCATCAACAAGTCGTCGCGCTTCGCCACCGCCACCCTGGCCAGCATGGGGCGGGTGACCGACATCCTGGCGCGCAAGCCGCATCGCAGCGCCAGCCTGGCGGTGCTGGTCGCGCCCGATGTTCCAGCGGTGCTGCTGGAACTGGGGTACCTGTCCAACCGCGCCAACGCCGCCCAGATGAACACCGATGCCTGGCGCACCAAGGTCGCGGGCGCCATCGCCGATGCGGTGGATCAGCAATTTACCGTCCCCGGCCAGGCGGCCAAGCAATGAATTTTGTGTTACCTCCATCCGTCGCAGCTCGGGTTTGCAGGCAAACACCTCGCTGCGCCGTTTGGTACGCTGCCTCTACCAAACTCCCCCGCAATGGGCGCTTCGCGCTGCGGGGGAAGGAAGCCCGTATTCCCCTTTCCAACCGTCTGTCCGGTCTTTAGAATTCGCGTCTCCCATGCAGAACCTGGTTCCCCGTCTCCTGAAATGGCTTGGCCTGACCGCCGCGGCGGTGGCCGTGGTCGCGGTCGGCGCGCTGGCCGTCTATCTGGTCACCATCACCCGCGACCTGCCCAGCGTGGAGACGCTGCAGAACTACACCCCGCCCATCACCACCCGGGTCTATGCCGGTAACGGCACCGTGCTGGGCGAATATGCGCGCGAGCGGCGCATCTTCATTCCCGCCACCTTCATCCCCAAGCTGGTCAAGCAGGCCTTCACCAGCGCCGAGGACCGCAATTTCTACAACCATCCGGGCATCGACCCGTCGGGCATCCTGCGCGCGGCGATCAAGGATGTGGGCCTGGTGGTGCAGGGGCGCAGGCCCCAGGGCGCCTCCACCATCACCCAGCAGGTGGCGCGCAACTTCCTGCTCAACTCCGACCTCAAGTTCAGCCGCAAGATCCGCGAGGCGATCCTGGCGGTGCGGATCGACGCCACCTATCCCAAGGAAAAGGTGCTGGAGCTCTATCTGAACGAGATCTATCTGGGCCAGAACTGCTACGGCATCGGCGCCGCCACCCTGAACTATTTCGGCAAGTCGCTGGATGAACTCTCCATCGCCGAAGTGGCCTTCCTGGCGGCGCTGCCCAAGGGGCCGGCCAATTACGATCCGCGCCGCTATCACGAGGCGGCCGTGGGCCGCCGCAACTGGGTCATCTCGCAGATGGCCGACAACGGCTATATCACCGACGCCCAGGCCGCCGCCGCCAAGGCCGAGCCGCTGGTCACCCAGACCCGCGCCCTGGGCAGCCAGGCCGCCGACGTGGATTATTATGTCGAGGAGGTCCGCCGCCTGCTGATCGGCCGCTACAAGATGGCGGGCCTGTATGACAGCGGCCTTCAGGTGCGCGCCACCCTGGATACGCGGTTGCAGAACTATGCCGTCAGCGCCCTGCGTTCGGGCCTGGTGCGCTATGACCGCCGCCACGGCTGGCGCGGCGCCAAGAAGAGCATCGACGTCGCCAACTGGCGCGAGAACCTGGCCAAGCTGCCCAACGAGTCCGGTATCGAGACATGGCGGATCGCCGTGGCGTTGGATTATGACGGCAAGAGCCTGCGCATCGGCTTCAACGACGGGACCACCGGGTTGATCACGCCGGAAGGCTATCGCTGGGCGCGGCGGCAACTGCCGGGCGCGGTGGTGGGCGCGGTGCCATCCGGGCCGCAGGAGATCGCCAAGCCCGGCGCCATTCTCTATGTCGAGCCGCTGGAGAAACCCGCCAAGCCGGGCGAATACGGCCTGCGCCAGGTGCCCGAAGTGAATGGCGCCATCGTGGCGATGGACCCGCATACCGGCCGCGTGCTGGCGCTGTCGGGCGGCTTTTCCTATGCCTCGTCGCAGTTCGACCGCGCCATGCAGGCCCAGCGCCAGCCCGGTTCGGCCTTCAAGCCCTTTGTCTATGCGGCGGCGCTGGACAATGGCTATACCCCCGCCAGCAAGGTGCTGGATGCGCCGTTCGAGATGGATCAGGGGCCGGGCCTGCCGGTCGGGGGGCCCGCCAATTTCGAGCATGAGTTCCTGGGCGAGACCACGCTGCGCCGCGGCCTGGAACTGTCGCGCAATGTGATGACGGTGCGGCTGGCCCATGAAGTGGGCATGAACAAGGTGGTGCAATATCCCATCCGCTTCGGGGTCTATGACAAGCTGCCGCCGCTGCTGGCCAACTCGCTGGGCGCCTATGAGACGACGCTGCTGAAGGTCGTCACCGGCTATTCGGAATTCGTCAATGGCGGCAAGAAGGTGATGCCCTCGCTGGTCGACCGCATCCAGGACCGCAACGGCAAGACCATCTGGCGTCACGACACCCGCGTCTGCGAGGGCTGCAACGACGCCACCTGGCACAATCAGCAGGAACCGCTGCTGGCCGACACCCGCGAGCAGATCATCGATCCGCGCACCGCCTATCAGATCGTCTCCATGCTGCAGGGCGTGGTCCAGCGCGGCACCGCCGCCTATTCGGTGGGGGCGCAGATTCCCAAGCCGCTGGGCGGCAAGACCGGCACCTCGTCGGATGCCAAGGATGTCTGGTTCGTGGGCTTCTCGCCCGACCTGGTGGCGGGCATCTATGTCGGCTTCGACAATCCGCGCACCCTGGGCCCGCACGAGCAGGGCGCCACCGTCACCGCGCCCATCTTCCGCGATTTCATGAAGGCGGCGCTGGCCGACGCGCCCGCCACGCCTTTCCGCGTCGCGCCCGGCACGGGGGAAGGCTGGACCGACGGGCGAAGAGCCACGCGGGTGGCGCCCGGCACGCGCGGCGCGAGCTTGGAAGCCTTCATGGCGGGCACCGCGCCGGGTGAGGACACCGCCCCGATGCCGGGCATGATGGATGGCGGGATGCCGCCGCCAGACATGGCCGCGCCCGCGCCGGGATCGCCGCCGCCCGCCTCGGTGGGGGCGGGTACCGGTGGACTTTATTAAGCCGCTGCCGTAAGCACCCGCCATGCGTCCCGAAATTTCCCGCGCCGCCGACGAAATCCAGCAGGCCCTCGCCCTGCTGAGGAGGCATCTTTGACTGGGATGTCGCAAACCGCCGTCTGGACGAACTGAACGCCAAGGCCGAAGACCCCGCGCTGTGGAACGACCCGCAGGTGGCCCAGAAGCTGATGCGCGAGCGCCAGAAGCTGGACTCGTCGCTGTCCTCCGTCACCCGGATCGGCAACGAGCTGGACGACGCCGTCGCCCTGATCGAGATGGCCGAGGGCGAGAACGACGCCGCCATGGTCACCGACGCGGAGACAGCGCTGCTGGCCCGGCAGGCTCGGGCCGAGCAGATGCGGCTGGAATCCATGCTGGCGGCGGCGGACGACGGCAACGAGGGCAATATCGAAATCCATGCCGCGTCGGGCGGCTCCGAGGGCCGCACCCTGAGGGTCAAGGGCGACAGCGCCTATGGCTGGCTCAAGACCGAGGCGGGCGTGCACCGGCTGGTCCGCATCTCGCCCTTCGATTCCAATGCGCGGCGGCACACCAGCTTTTCCTCGGTCACCGTCTATCCGGTGATCGACCAGTCGATCGAGATCGACATTCCCGAAAAGGATGTCCGCATCGACGTCTATCGCGCCAGCGGCGCGGGCGGCCAGCACGTCAACAAGACCGAAAGCGCGGTGCGCATCACCCATCTGCCCACCGGCATCGCGGTGGCCAGCCAGAGCGAGCGCTCGCAGCACCAGAACCGCGCCATCTGCTGGGACATGCTCAAGTCCCGGCTCTATGAGATCGAGCTGGAAAAGAAGAAGGCCGAGACCGGCGCCTTTGTGGGCGAGAAGAAGGAGATCGGCTGGGGCCACCAGATCCGCTCCTATGTGCTGCAGCCCTATCAGCTGGTGAAGGATCTGCGGACCGGGGTGGAAAGCCGCACGCCGTCGGACGTGCTGGACGGCGACCTGGATGCCTTCATGGCCGCCGCCCTGGCCCAGGAAGTGGGCGGCAAGCCGCGCGAAATGATCGAAGATATCGAGTAGGCCATCTTCTTATGGTCGCGCGCCGCTGCTGCGGGCGACGCGATCGAAGGCCTGGCGTGACCGCCAACGCTCAGGTGGTGGCGGTGCCCAGCGGCGCGAAGCTGGCGGCGGGCGCGGCCGGACGTTCCGGTTCTGGACGTTCCGGTTCCGGGCCGGTCATCGGCGCGGCGGGGGCGGGGCGGTCCTCGCCCAGGGGATTGTCGCTGTGGCGGCAGTTGCCCTCGAAGAACGCCCCGGATTCCACCGCGAACGCCTCGTGCAGGATGTCGCCCTCGACATGGCTGGTGGCGGCCAGCAGCACCTTGCGGGCCCGGATGCGGCCGATCACCTTGCCGCGCACCGTCGCATCCTCGGCCAGGATTTCGCCGCGGATTTCGGCCTTGTCGCCGATCACCAGTCCCATGCTGCGGACATCGCCCTCGACGCGGCCGTCGATCTGGATATCGCCGCTGGAGACCAGGGTGCCGTTGATCACCATGTCGGCACTGATGAGCGAGGGCGCGGCGTTGCGCACAGCGCGCTTGAGCGCGGCGGGCGCCGCCCCCGGTTGCGCGGCGGGGGGGGTATCCTTGCTTCTGGAGAACATGGGGGCCCGCCCCCACTATGGTGTTTGGGGGTTTCACGACCCTGTCGTACCAGAATTTGTAATGGACGGGGGGGCGGGGGCGGCGGCGGTTGTCGCCGCCGCGGCCCCCCGCCATGCCCTTGGCCACCGCCGCGCCCGCCCGCACATGGATGGACGACAGATGGCCATAGCGGGTGTGCAGGCCCAGGCCGTGGTCGATCTCCACCATGTTGCCATAGCCGCCGCGATAGCCCGCGAACACCACCTTGCCCGGCGCGGTGGCCTGCACGCGCGAACCCCAGGGGCCGGCGAAATCGATGCCCGGATGGAAGGCATAGCGCCCGGTGAAGGGGTCCACCCGCGCGCCGAAGCCGCTGGATTTGTCGAAGCTGGCGGCGCTCACCGGCAGGGACAGCGGCACATGGCTGAGGGCGGTGGAAAGACCGTTCAACTGTTCCAGCACGGCGGCCGCGCCCAGATAGGCGCGGGTGAAATGGGGGTCGGAAATGCCTTCCAGGCGGACCTGATCCAGCGGGATTTCCGGGCCGCCGATGCCTTCGCGCGCGCTGATCTTGCGCGCGAAGCTGTCGGGATTGATGCCGGTGCGGCGCATCACGCCGCGCAGATTGGTCACGCCCATGCCCAGCGCCTTTTCGGTCTGGGCCATCAGCTGCACGTCGTTGCGGCCGATCGCGGCCACGCGCTCGGTCTGTTGGGTTAAGGCGCGCAGGGCGGGATGCTGGGCATAGGCGGCGGAGGTTCCCGCCGGCGCGGTGACGCCCATATGCAGGCGCGCGCCCACCGCCTGGAACAGCGCGGCGACTTTCTGCGTGGCGGTGTCGAGGAAGCTGGCCTTGACCGGCCTGCCGGTGCGCGGCTGCGGCGCGGCGGGCTCGGGCATCATGGTGAGGCTGGAGAAACCGCCCTCGGCGTCGAAACTGTCGGCGGACGCCTGAGGCGACACCACATCCATCGAACCGCCCTGCGCCCCGGCGGGCAGCATGGCCAGCGGCGGCAGCGGCGCAGGCGCCGGGCCCGCGCCCCGGATGCCGACGGCCGCCTGGGCGGCGGTGGCGCGGCCCAGGAATCCGGCGATGGCGTTCTGCTTGGCCTGCAACGCATCGGCGGTCGCTTTGAAACGGTCCTCGGCCCCCACCAGCGCGCCGTTCAGTTCGTCATAGGAAATCTGCAGGTCGGCGACGCGGCTTTCATAGGCCTGCTGCATCTGCTGATAGCGATGGTCCTTGGCGGCGATGATGCGGTCCTTGAAGATCACATTGACGGTGGCGAACGCCACCCAGCCCAGGAAGATCAGGGTCAGTCCGGCCAGCGTCGCCTGCAGCGAAGGCCCGAAGGTGAAGAACTGCACCCGGCCGTCGCTGCGGATATAAATCTGACGTTCCGGGAAAGTCTCATGAACCCACGCCCAGACGCGCTCGAGAAACGTCGCCGCCTTCATCTCGGAACTCTTTTGGGGAGCGTTCTGCGCGCCCGTACCGCCACCGGGCGGCATTTCACCCGCCGCGCCCGGCGCGATCAAGCGTTTGTGCCAGAAAAACGAGCGCGAGGTTAACCGCGGCCCAAGGGGCTTGCGAGAATGCGGGCGTTTCATAGGGATTTTGCCGCCTCCAGCACCGCCTCGACATGGCCGGGAACTTTAACCTTGCGCCAGGCCTGGACAATGACGCCCTTGGCGTTGACCAGAAAGGTGGCGCGCTCCATGCCCATATACTTGCGGCCATAGAGGGTCTTTTCGCCCACACGCCCCAGTCTTGCGCCATCTTGAGCTCGGCGTCCGATCCCAGGGTCACCTTCAACTTGTGCTTGCCGCGGAATTTGGCGTGAGATTCCAGGCTGTCCTTGGAGACGCCGATGACCGTCACGCCCGCCCGCGCGAATTTGGGCAGCGCCGCCGAAAAGGCCAGCGCCTCCTTGGTGCAGCCGGAAGTGTCGTCCTTGGGATAGAAATAGACCACGAACGGCGTGCCCTTGAGGGCGGCCAGGGTGATGGTCCGCCCGTCGTCGGTGGGGAGTTTGAAAGCGGGCGCCTTGTCGCCTACGCCTACCGCCAAGCCCCCTGAATCTGCCCCCATCAGCCCAAATCCTTAACAGCGGCGGGATTTAACCCTAACTGGGTGGTGGAACGCAAACACCGCATCCCCCTGACAAGATGCTGGAATTTTTGCCCTTTTTAAGCCTAACACTTGCACTACTGCACCTTTTCGGCGGCATGGCGGGGCCCGACCCCCCCCCCCGCCCCGAAACCCCGGCGCGAAAAGCGGGGAACTGCCCTTCTCCGACCAAATTAAACCGGAAGCCCTCACACCCACCGCCCTGGGCGCGGGCGTGATCACGGCCGCCATTCTGTTCTTCGTGGTCGGCGCGGGCGTGCGCCTGTTGATCGGCCCCATTTCGCTGGGGCCGTTGCGCGGCACCATCGCCGGGGCGATCCAGCAGGCGCTGCCCGGCATCAACCTGGATTACGACCGCGCCGCCATCGAATGGACGCGCGACCAGGGACGGGTCAACCTGGTGGTACTGGGCGCGCGCATCAAGGACGCCGGCGGCCGCACCGTCATCCATGCGCCCAAGGCGGCGATCGACCTGGCGGCGGCGCCCTTCCTGCAGGGCCGCTTCGTGGTCCGCCGCATCACCCTGGTCGGCGTCGAGTTCACCCTGGTGCATATGAAATCCGGCCGGGTGCGGCTGGGGTCGGAGAAATTCGCCGACAATGGCGAGGACATCATCGCCCGCATCACCGATGTGATCGATTCCGGCGGCGGCGACTCGTCGCTGGAAAGTTTCGCGGTGCGCGATGCGCGCGTCACCATCCATGACGAGATCACCGGCCTGCATGTGCTGGCCCCGCGCGCCGGGCTGATGATCCGCGACAAGGGCGATCTTCTGGGCGCGACCTTCGAATCCGATGTGGAGATGTCGGGCCGCCGCAGCCATGTCACCGCCGATCTCACCCTGCCGTCCGGCACCGGGCCGGTGGACGGCACCGTGAAGGTGACGGGCCTGGACCTGCGCGGGCTGGGCGCCAATGTCGCCATGTTCGCCGGGGTGCGGGACATTCCGATGGCGATCAGCGCCTCCTCGACCTTCCGGGTGACGCCGGGCGGGATGTTGGGCCGGGCGGATTTCGACATCATCGCCCAGGGCGAGTTGCCGGTCGCCGCCATGACCGGCAAGGCGCTGCATGTCCGCCGGATGCGTCTGGTCGGCCGCTATGACGGCGCCACGCGCCGCGTCGTTCTCAGCGACGGCAGCCTGGATGCCCGCGAGGCCAAGGCCAACCTGCGCGGGCAGGCGGACTTTCTGCTGGGCGGCGCTGGCGGGCTGGCGACGATCCGGGCCTGGCGGCCGGCGGACAGGGTCGCGGGGATTCCGCTTCGACGCCAGCGGCACGCTGACGCTGAACGAGAAGGGCGCGCCGGGCATCGTCGCCAAGGGGCGCATCCCCGCCTTGCCGGTCCGCACGCTGCTGACCTATTGGCCGCTGCCGGTCGCGCCCGGCGCGCGCGACTGGATCGACGAGAACATCTTCGCCGGCGAGATCGGACCGTTGCAGGCCGATGTGAATTTCACGCCGGGCCTGCTGGATCAGGTGATCCTGCCCGAAGAGTCCCTGACGCTGACCTTCGCCATGCGCAATCTGGAAGGCAGCTACGTCAAGGGCCTGACCCACGCCACCGGGGTGAACGGCGAGGCGGTGATGACCGGCGACACCTTCCGCGCCAGCTTCTCCTCCGGTCATATCGGCAATCTGGCGGCGACGCGCGGCACCGCATTGATCCCCACCCTGCACAAGGGCGGCACGGTGGGCGAGTTCGGCGGTCATATCGAGGGCGCGATGCCCGGGGTGATGACGCTGGTCGACATGAAGCCGCTGAACTATCCCACCAAGTTCGGCATCGATCCCCGGCAGACCGGCGGCGTGGCCGCGGCCGATCTGATGTTCAAGGTGCCGATGCTGGCGGATCTGCCGGTGGACGATGTCGGCATCGCGGTCAAGGCCAAGGTGGACGACTTCGCCATCGCGCTCAGCGCGGGCACCCGCCTCACCAACGGCAATGTCAGCTTCGACATCACCAATGAAAGGCTGCACCAGGTCGGCATGGTGAACGTGGCGGATTCGCGCCTGTCGGTGGACTGGACGGAGGATTTCCGCACCAAGGATCCCATCACCGGGCGCATCCTGGTGAAGGGCCCGCTGACCGAGGGCGGACGCCAGGCGCTGAACGTCGGCCTGATGCGCTATTTCCGGGGTACCGCCCCGGTCAGCGCCGATATCGCCGCCCGACGCGGGGCGCTGGCGCGCGCCGACGTCACGGTGGATTTCACGCCCGCCAGCCTGTTCGTGCCCATCGTCAATCTGGAGAAATTGCCGGGCCAGGCGGCCACCGGGCGCATCCAGGTCAACTTCGCGCCCGGCAATATCATGCAGGACCAGGCGATCCATATTTCCGGCCCGTTCCTCAACGCCACCGGCACCGCCACCTTCGACAAGACCGGCGACCTGTCGGTGCTGAGTTTCCCGTCCGTGCGGATGGGACCGCTCAACGACCTGTCGTTCCAGCTCAGCCGCACCGCCAATGGCGATGAGTATGTCCTGCGCGGCCACTCGCTGGACGGCTCGCGGGTCGGGCGCAACGGTTCGGACGAAGCGCCCAGCGCCGCGGCCCGGCAGGAGGAAGACAATACGCCCATCGGCCGTTTCCGCATCAGCGCGCGGCTGGACCGGATGGCGATGCGCGGCGGCGTCGCCATCATGCCGTTCAACCTGGAACTGGCGGGGATCGGGAACCGGCCTTCGGCCCTGTCGCTGACTGGCAACCTGGCCATGACCGGCGCCAAGACGGCGCCCATCGCCGCCGCGCTCGAACCCGCCGCCGGCGGGCGCAAGGTGACGCTGACGGCGGGTGACGCCGGATTGCTGGCGCGCGGCCTGTTTGCCTTCGAGAGTATGCGGGGCGGGGCGCTGACCGCCACCGTCAACCTGCCGGGACAGGCGACCGACATCGTCAATCCCGACATGCCCGCGCCCGATTTCACCGGCACGCTGACGGTGCGCGACTTCCAGATGGTCAACCAGCCCCTGCTGGCGCGGCTGTTCTCGGCCGGGTCACTCAGCGGCTTCGGCGACCTGATGGGCAGCAGCGGCATGTCGCTGGACGAACTCAACATGCCGTTCACTTCCAAGAACAATGTCATCAGCGTGGACGGCGCGCGGGTGCGCGGCTCGGCGATCGGGGCCCGCGCCGACGGTTATATCGACCGTCCCAAAGGCCAGATCC
>Ga0066256_1003312_pt1 | contig 15816 bp, 14 predicted proteins | sample ThiBio_1000_biof_FD_87107 | JGI IMG/M metagenome (GOLD analysis project Ga0066256, IMG submission 87107) | Wastewater bioreactor microbial communities from Cape Town, South Africa - Thiocy_expt_1000_biof (version 2) | ecosystem: Engineered > Bioreactor > Thiocyanate-remediating >...
CCGGCCCGCGGGCCCGCCGGCGGGCGTGGGGGGGGGGGGCCGGGCCGGCGGGGGGCGCCGCGCCAGCCGCGTGGCGGTGCCGGGCGGGCGCGCGGTGGCGCGGGGCAATCCGGAGGCGGACCGGCGGGGGCGCCGTCGCCGGGCGCCGCCGCGGCCCGCCTCGATCACGAAACTGTGAACAGAGCCGGCGAACGCCCCGTTCGCCGGCTCTTCGTCTTTTCCGGCCGCCATTCGCCGTCGCCGGAGAGAAAGCCGGGCGGCGCATATATATCGGAATACGATCTATCTCGTTGGTCTGGTTTCGCTTTCCGACATGCCGCCGGAAAGGCATTCGCGGCCTGCCGCGCGGCATGCGCGGAAGGGCGGGAAACGGCTCGCCGGCGGGCCGTCGCGGCGGCTCCGGGGGCTGCCTGAAACCCCGTTGCCTCTGCGACAATTTGCCTCTTACGGTCGCCTCCTCGCCCTAACGAACAGCGAGGAGGAGAGAGGAAAATGCAAACAGCATCGAGGGATGCGGGAGGGTGGTTCTCCCGGTCGCGGACCGTCGCGGGACCCGGCTACAGCCGCTGGATGGTGCCGCCGGCCGCGTTGTGCGTGCATCTGTGCATCGGCCAGGCCTACGCGTTCAGCGTGTTCAACCTGCCGATGACCAGGCTGATCGGCATCACCGAATCGGCGCCGGACGACTGGAAGCTGACGGAGCTCGGCTGGATATTCTCGCTGGCGATCTTCTTCCTCGGCGTGTCGTCGGCCCTGTTCGGTCGCTGGGTGGAGGAGGGCGGCCCGCGCAAGGCGATGTTCACCGCCGCCTGCTGCTGGGCCGGCGGCTTCCTGATCTCGGCCTTCGGCGTCGCCATCCACAATCTGTGGGTGATCTATCTGGGCTACGGCGTGATCGGGGGGATCGCGCTCGGCATCGGATACATCTCGCCCGTCTCGACGCTGATCAAGTGGTTTCCCGACCGGCCGGGCATGGCGACCGGCATGGCCATCATGGGCTTCGGCGGCGGCGCCTTCATCGCCTCGCCGCTGTCGGTCTGGCTGATGAACAGGTTCAAGACCGACACGCATGTCGGCGTGATGGAGACGTTCGCCGTCCTCGGCATCGTCTATTTCGTCTTCATGGTCGTTGGTTCGGTCCTGGTCAGGGTTCCGGCACCGGGCTGGAAGCCGGAGGGCTATGTCGAGCCGACGCAGGCCACGAGGCTGATCACCCGCAACGACGTCTACGTCTACGACGCGCTGAAGACGCCGCAGTTCTGGCTGATCTGGTGGTGCTGTGCCTGAACGTCACCGCCGGCATCGGCGTGCTCGGCCAGGCCTCGGCGATGAGCCAGGAGATGTTCCCCGGCCAGATCACGCCGGTCGCGGCGGCAGGCCTCGTCGGCCTGATGAGCCTGTTCAACATGGGCGGCCGCTTCGCCTGGGCGTCGACCTCCGACTATATCGGCCGCCGCAACACCTACTTCGTGTTCATGGTGCTGGGCTTCGTTCTCTACTGCCTGGTGCCCTACACCGGCTCGGTCGGCTCGGTGACCGGCTTCGTGCTCTGCTTCCTGATCATCATCTCGATGTATGGCGGCGGCTTCTCGACGGTTCCGGCCTATCTGCGCGACATGTTCGGCACCCGCTATGTCGGCGCCATCCACGGCCTGCTGCTCACGGCGTGGTCGGCGGCCGGCATCTTCGGGCCGGTGCTCGTCAACTACATCCGCGAGTACAACGTCACCCACGGCGTGCCCAACGCGCAGGCCTACAACACGACGATGTACATCATGGCCGGGCTGCTGGTGATCGGCTTCATCTGCAATTTCCTGGTCAAGGCGGTGGATGCGCGCTTCCACATGAAGCCGGAGAGCGAGCCGGCGCTCGACATCGCCGCCAGCGCGGCGAAGGCCTGAAGGAGAGGAACCATGGACAACACCAACAGCAGCGGTACCACGACCCTGCAGCTCGTTCTCGCCTGGGGCTTCGTGGGTATCCCGCTGGTCTGGGGCGTCTTCCAGACCCTGCTCAACGCGCTGAAGCTGTTCCAGTAGCAGCCGGCGCCAAAACCGCCGCGCCGCCGGTCCACGAGGCCGGCGGCGTTCGCATGCCGGCCGGCGGGGTCGCTAGCCTTCGGCGCCGATCTCGATCCAGGCGCGGGTCCCGCGCTCCTGCCCGCCATAGTTGATCGAGGTGCCGAGATTGGTGGCCATGGCCTGCACGATGCGCGTGCCCAGCCCGGTGCCCTTCGGCGCGTCCTTGGCGGCGATGCCGACGCCGTCGTCCTCGACGGTGAGGATCGCCCGGCCGCCGCCCCGCGCCCGCAGCGTCACCCGCACTTCCCCGGCTTCGCCGGGATAGGCGTACTTGCAGGCATTGGTGACGAGCTCGGTGACGAGCATGCCGACCGACACGGCCTTGTCGGTGGCGATGCGGAACGGGTCGAGGACGTGGCGGATCTCCGGCAGGTGGCCGGCCGCCTTCATCGAGGCTTCGAGCGCGCCGACCAGCGCGGCGAGATAGGCGTCGAGGTCGACATGGCGGATGTCGTCGGAGGTGTAGAGCCGCCGGTGCAGGTCGGCGATCGCCGACAGCCGCGCCTGCGTCTCGGCGAGCGCGTCCTTGGCGGTCTGGTCGGCCACGGCCGAGGTCTGCATGCGCACCAGCGCGGCGACCAGCGCGAGGCTGTTGCTCACCCGGTGGTTGACCTCGGCCAGCAGCAGCTCGGCGCGGTCGCGCGCGGCGCGCACCTCGAGCTCCGCCTTCTCCTTCTCGCGCTTCAGCCGCGCCTTCTCGATCGCCTGGGTAATCGCGCTCTCGAGCTGCAGCGTGAAGTCCTCGCCGGCGGTCTTGAGCACGTAGTCGGCCGCGCCCGCCTTCAGCGCCTCGACGGCGACGGCGGGCTCGGTCGAGCCGGTCACGTAGACGACCGGCGGCGCGTCGGGCACGTCGGCGAGCGACTTCAGGATGGAGAGGCCCGTCTCGCCGGCGAGATAGTGGTCGAGCACGACGACGTCGATGCCGCCCTGGCGGATGCGCGCGAGCCCGGCCTCGCCGGTCGCCGCGTTCTCGACCTGGCAGCCCGTGCGCGAGAGCACGCGCTGGATCAGGCGCGCCAGCGCGGCGTCGTCGTCGATATGCAGCACGCGCAGGTTGCGGTTTGGCACCTAGTTCGTCTCCGGCACCTGGATGACCGAGAAGAACAGCCCGAGCTGGCGGATCGCGTTGGAGAAGTTCTCGTAGTCGACCGGCTTGGTGATGTAGACGTTGGCGCCGAGATCGTAGCAGCGCTTGATCTCGCGCTCGTCGTCGGTGGTGGTCAGGACAACGACCGGCGTGGTCTTGGTGTGCGGGTTCGACTTGACCTTGCGCAGGATGTCGACGCCGGTCATGTCGGGCAGGTTGAGGTCGAGCAGGATCAGCATCTGCCTGCCGATCGCGCCCTTGCCCGAGCCGTCGGGGCCGAGCACGTAGTTCAGCGCGCTGGAGCCGTCGGCGAACGGCTTGATCTCGTTGTTGACGCCGGCGCGGCGGATGTTCTTCTCGATCAGCCGCGCGTGTCCCTCGTCGTCCTCGACCATGACGATCGTGACCGGTTTGCCTTCGTTGCTCAACTCGCTGCACTCCTCTTCACGTCGTTGAGGTCCGCTGGCAGCACGATCGAGAACGTCGTGCCGGCGCCCGGCTCGGACCTGAGGCTGATTTCCCCGCCGAGATTGCGCACCAGGGTGCGCACATGCGCGAGCCCTATGCCCTCGCCCGGCTGGTCCTGCGTGCCGGAGCGGCGGAACAGGTCGAACACGCGCTGGTGGTCCTCGGGGTTGATGCCGCGGCCGTTGTCCTTCACGTCGATGCGCACGCGGCGCAGCCCTTCGGGTCGGGCGCGGATGTCGATGATGGCCGGCCGCTCCGGCGCGCGGTACTTCACGGCATTGTCGAGCAGGTTGCCGACCACCTGCTCGAGCGACAGCCGGTCGGTCACGATGGGCGGGATGCCGGCGTCGATGCGCACCTCGCCGCCGGTCTCGGCGACCTGGCGGTGGACGGCATTCGCCGCCCCGCCGAGGATATCCGAAAGCACGATCCGCTCCGGCTTGAGCTGGCGCTGGCCCTCGCGCGAGATCTTGAGGATGGCGTTGATCAACCCGTCCATCTTGCGGGTCGAGGAGCGGATGAAGCCGATCGCCTCGGGCAGATCCTCCTTCGCCGCGACGCGCGCGTCGTGGATCTCGGCCGCGCCCAGCGGCTTCTCGTCGGCCAGCACATAGGCCTGGATCACCTTCATCGTCTGGTCGAGCTCGCTGGTGAAGCCCATGATGTTGACCAGCGGGGCGCGCAGATCGTGGGTGACGATGTAGGCGAAGCGCTGGATCTCCTCGTTGGCGCGCATCAGGTCCTGCGTGCGCTCGGCGACCCGCTCCTCGAGCTGCCGGTTCAGCACCTCCAGCTCGCCGCGCGCGGCCAGCAGCTCGCCGGTGTAGCGCAGCGCCATGACCACGGCCCCGCCGACGACGAGCAGGATCACCAGCCCGCCGAGGATGGTGACCAGCCGCAGCGCCTGCGCGTTCTGCCGCTGGTCGGTGACGCCCGCCTCCGAGCGGCGGTCGGCGGCCGCGACGATCGCGTCGAGCACCTGGCGGGACTCGTCCATCGCCTGCTTGCCCCTGTCGGTGCGCACGATGTCGAGGGCCTCGTCCGTCTTGCCGTCGCGGCGCAGCGCGATGGTCTGCTCCAGCTCCGCGACCTTGTCGCGCACGGCTGCGCCCATCCGCTCCATGGCGTCGACGGCCTTCGGATAGGGAAGCAGGAGCTTACGCAGCTCCTCGTAATCCGCCATCACCGTGTCGCGGGCCTTGCTGTAGGGCTCCAGATACTTGTCGTCGCCGGTCAGCAGGTAGCCGCGCTGGCCGGTCTCCATGTCCTGCATTGCCGAGCGCAGCGCGATCGCCGCCACGCGCGCGTCGCGGGCCTCGACGACCTCGTCGAAGAAGGTGCCCGACCGCTGGACCAGCCAGAACGACGTCCCGACGATGCCGATCAGCGCGACGAAGCCGATCAGCAGCAGGATGACGGATGTCCAGACGAAGGATGACTTGGTGATCGGCATTGGGCGTCCACGCCTACCCTGTACGCATGTTCAATGACGCATGACGGGCCGCCGCGCCAGCGGAAAGTGGGCCGGTCGAGCTGTCGCCGGGGAAGGTGTCGCAGGGCCGTCACAGCCCGGCCGGTCAGGCCGCGAGCCGGGCCTTGGCCGCCTCGTATTCGCGGGCGAGCCGGTCGATGAGCTCGGCTGCGCCGACCACCTCGCTCACCGCCCCGATGCCCTGGCCGCAGCCCCATATGTGCTTCCAGGCCTTCGCCGAGCCGGAGGAAAAGTCCATCTTCGACGGGTCGGATTGCGGCAGGTTGTCGGGGTCCATGCCCTGCGCGCGGATCGAGCCCTTGAGGTAGTTGCCGTGCACGCCGGTGAACAGGTTGGAGTAGACGATGTCGGCGGCCTTCGATTCCACGATCATCTGCTTGTAGCCGTCGTCGGCGCGGGCCTCGCGCGTGGCGATGAAGGGCGAGCCGATATAGGCGAGGTCGGCACCCATCGCCTGCGCGGCGAGGATGGCGCCGCCGTTGGCGATGGCGCCCGACAGGAGCAGCGGCCCGTCGAACCACTGGCGGATCTCCTGCACCAGCGCGAAGGGCGACAGCGTGCCGGCGTGCCCGCCGGCCCCCGCGGCGACCGCGATCAGCCCGTCCGCGCCCTTCTCGATCGCCTTGCGCGCGTGGCGGTCGTGGATGATGTCGTGAAGCACGATGCCGCCGTAGGAGTGCACCGCCTGGTTCACCTCGGGCACGGCGCCGAGCGAGGTGATGACCACCGGCACCTTGTACTTGACGCAGGCGGCGAGGTCCTGCTCCAGCCGCACGTTCGACTTGTGCACGATCTGGTTGACCGCGAAGGGTGCGGCGCGGCGCGCGGGGTTGGCCGCGTTGTGGGCGGCCAGCGTCTCGGTGATCTCGGCCAGCCACTCGTCGAGCTGTTCGGCCGGCCGCGCGTTGAGCGCCGGGAACGAGCCGACGATGCCGGCCTTGCACTGGGCCAGCACCAGCGGCGGGTGCGAGATGATGAACATCGGGGAGGCGACGACCGGGATGCGAAGGTCCTTCTTCAGGATGTCCGGCAGCGCCATGCAATTTCTCCGCGATTGACGTTTGCGTAAACGTGACGGTTCTTAGCAGATCGCGCGGGGCGGTCAATTTGGCTCGGATCGGCCGGCGCATATGCGGGATTTGTGCGCGGGAATGGCGAATCTCGGCCGTTGATTGCGTTACCGGCAGCGTCTAACCATGCGTATTCGAGGCGGTGCGAGGGAAGATCGGCGTTGGACGCGATCGAAACTGCGATCAGGGCGGCACTCGCGAAGGGCGACGCGGACGACCGCGCCTTTCGCGAGAAGGTCTATCGTTCCGTCTTCGCGGCGCTGGAGCGCAACATCGCGGCGACCGCCGGGCTGGCGCCCGAGGCGGCACAGCGCCGGCGCGATGCGCTGAAGGCGCGCATCACCGACATCGAGCAGGAATTCATACCGGCCGTCGAGATCGACCGGCCGCGCCCCGCCGACCGGGCGCCGGCGCCTGCCGTCGATCCGCGTCCGGGCAGCGGCACCGCACCTGCCGTCGATCCACTGGGCGGACCGGGGCGGGCAGCGCCTGCGCCGGCGGTGGAGGTCGGGCCGCGCCCGGCCGCCGCGCCCGTGCCCGGCATCCCGGTGCTTGATGCGCGGCGCGAACCCTCCTTCGGCGCCGGCGAGGCGGACGTGCCGGTCGAGCGGGTCTCGTCGCCCGAGGCGGACATGGCGTTTGACGACGGCGATCCGGGCATCGACGGCCCCGGCGGCTACGAGCCGCCCGCGCGCGGCCGGCGCCCGCGCCGCTCCGGCGCGATCTTCGCCGTCCTGACGCTGGTCGCCACCCTCGCCGTGCTGCTGTGGATCGCCTTCGAGCTGGGGCTGATCCATCCGCCGGCCACGCCCGCGCCCCGACAGCCGGCCGCGGAAGGCGGGGAGGCCGCGCAGCCCGGCCCGGCGCTCGGCCCCGGCACGGCCGACGCGTCGCGCGACTGGGTGACGGTGTTCTCGCCGGCCGACCCGACCAGCGTCGTCGCGCCCTCGGGCACGCAGGCGAACATCGTCGACGACGACGGCACGACCTTCATCCGCGTCCGCTCCGGCAGCGGCGGCGAGGCGGTGCTGTTCGACGTCGGGCAGGGCATACTGGAACGGCTCGCCGGCCATCGCGCGGTGTTCGACGTGGTCGCGCGCGCCCAGGACGACAAGGACACGCAGATCTCGATCGACTGCAATTTCGGCGAGCTCGGCGATTGCGGCCGCCGCCGCTACATGGTCGGCCCAGGCCGCGCCGACTACCTGTTCGACATCGACCTTCCCGACATCCGCCCGGGTGCCGCCGGCACGATCGCCATCACCTCCGACGTCGACAATTCCGGCAAGGCGATCGAGATCTTCGAGATCAGGGTTTCGATTTCCGACTAGCCTTCTCCTGCGGCGCCTCCTCGCCGAGCAGCGCGGTCAGCGCCTCGATGCGATCGGCCTCGCGCGCCGGCTTGTCCCATCTGAGCCGCGAGATGCGCGGAAAGCGCATCGCCACGCCGGAACGGTGGCGGGTCGGGCGGGTCAGCCCCTCGAAGGCGACCTCCAGCACCAGCCCCTGGCCGGGATCGGCGCGCACCGAGCGCACCGGGCCGAAGCGCTCGACCGTGTTGTCGCGCACATATTTGTCGAGCTGGCGCAGCTCCTCGTCGGTGAAGCCGAAATAGGCCTTGCCGACGGGCACCAGCTCCGGCGCGTCGGCCGGGCCGGTCCAGACGCCGAAGGTGAAGTCGGAATAGAAGCTGGAGCGCTTGCCGTGGCCGCGCTGCGCATACATCAGCACCGCGTCGACCGTGTAGGGGTCGCGCTTCCACTTGAACCACGGCCCCTTCGGGCGGCCGGCCAGATAGGGCGAATCGGTGCGCTTCAGCATCACCCCCTCGATCACCGGATGCGGCGGGTTGCGGCGCTTGCCGTCGAGCTCGGCGAAGGAGGCGAAGTCGACCAGCGGCGACAGGTCGAAGCGCGTCCGCTCCAGCCGGCCTAGGAACTCGATCAGCCGCGCCCGCCGGTCGAGGAAGCCGAGGCCGCGCAGGTCGGTGTCGCCCTCGACCAGCAGGTCGTAGGCGCGCACGAAGACCGGATACTGCGTCAGCATCTTCGCCGACACGGTCTTGCGGTTGAGCCGCTGCTGCAGGTCGGAGAAGGTGCGCGTGTCGCCCGGCGGCGAGCCGACCAGCAGCTCGCCGTCGACCACGCCCTCGAACTCCATCGCCTCCAGCAGGTCGGGGAAGGTGGCGCCGACATCGTCGCCAGTGCGCGAATAGATGCGGCGGGTGTCGGCCTCGTTGACGAGCTGGACGCGGATGCCGTCCCACTTCCACTCGGCCGCGTAGTCGGCCGGGTCGAGCTTTTCGGCATCCACCTCCTGCAGGGCGTTGGCGAGCATCACCGGGCGGAACAGCGCGCGCGCCGCCAGCACCGGCTTGCCGGCGCGGCCCTCGAGCCAGGCGAACAGCGGCTCGTAGGGCGGCTCCAGCCCGTGCCACAGCTCCTCGATCTCGCCCACCTCGACCTTGCCGAGATTGGCGAGCGCCTGCTTGACCAGCCGCGCCGAGACGCCGATGCGCAGGCCGCCGGTGACGAGCTTGATGACGGCGAAGCGGCCGGGCACGTCGAGCCCGTCGAGCAGGGCCGCCCGGATCGCCGGCGCGCCCGAGCGGCCGGTGCTCGTCCGCCGCCCCCGGCGACGACGGCCAGACCAGCGACAGCGTCTCGGCGAGGTCGCCGACATAGTCGTAGGAATAGGCGAACAGCACCGGGTCCATGCGCTCCAGCCCGAGCGTGCGCAGAACGCCCGGCTTGACGCTGGCGAAGGACAGCGTGCCGGCGATTCCCGCCAGCGCCCAGCCGCGGTCGGGATCGGGCGTGTCGCGAAAATAGTCCTCCATCAGCCTGAGCTTGGCGTTGCGCGACGAGGTCAGCACCAGCCGGTCGAGCAGGGCGGCGAAGGCCTTCATCGGACGGCCTCGCTTGACATGCCGCATTCCTGCCGGCAACTATCGGAAATTGCTCGGATATTCGGGAGGTTGGGAAGAATGGTGCGTGTCGCGGTGATGGCTGTTGCGGCCTGTGCGCTGATGGGAGCGGGACCGGCGGCGGCCGCCGATTTCGGCCTCTCCTTCGATTGGGGCAACATCAAGAAGTGCACCAGCGGCAACCCCAATTCAGTGCCCAACCCGAAATTCTCGCTGCGCGGCGTGCCGGCCGGAACCGCCTCGATCCAGTTCCGCATGGTCGACCTCGCGGTGCCGTCCTATCCGCATGGCGGCGGCACGGTGAAATATTCCAGCGGCGCGACGATCGCGCCGGGCGCCTTCAAGTACCAGAGCCCGTGCCCGCCGAACGGGGCGCACACCTACGAGTGGACGGCGACCGCCAAGGACGCGTCCGGCAAGAAGCTCGGCGAGGCCAAGGCGCGCAAGAAGTATCCCTGAAGCCATCAGTCGCCCTCGTCCTCGTAGCCGACGAGGTGGAGGGGGCGGGCGGCGATGCCGTTGAGCTCGCACCAGCGCGCCAGCGCCTCCTCGCGGCCGTGCGTGACCCATACCTCGCGCGCGCCGGTGTCGGCGATGGTGCGCGTCAGCTCGTCCCAGTCGGAATGGTCGGAGATGATGAGCGGCAGCTCGACGCCGCGCTGCTTCGCCCGCTGGCGGATGCGCATCCAGCCCGAGGCGAAGCAGGCGACGGGATCGGCGAAGCGCCGCGCCCAGCGGTCGGCGAAGGCCGACGGCGTGCCGACCACGATCTCGCCGGCGAAGTCCTGCCGGCCGCCGGCCTCGACCGTGGCGGGCCTCAGTTCGCCGAGGTCGATGCCGCGCGAAGCGTAGTAGTCGCACAGCTTCTGCAACGCGCCGTGGATGAAGATCGGCCGCTCGTAGCCGCGGTCGCGCAGCAGCCTGATGACGCGCTGCGCCTTGCCGAGCGCATAGGCGCCGACGAGTATCGCGCGGTCGGGCTCGGCACGCACCGCGCCGATCAGCTTGGCGATCTCGTCCCCAGTCGGCGGGTGCCGGAACACCGGCAGGCCAAAGGTCGCCTCCGTCACGAAAATATCGCACGGCACCACCTCGAACGGTGCGCAGGTCGGGTCGGCCCGGCGCTTGTAATCGCCGGTGACGACGATCCGCTCGCCGCGATACTCCATCAATATCTGCGCGCTGCCGAGCACATGGCCGGCGGGATGGAAGCTGAACCGCACCCCGCCGCGCTCGAACCCGTCGCCATAGGCAAAGGCCTGATTATGGCTCGCCTCGGCATCGACGCCATAGCGCAGGGCCATGATCGCGAGCGTCTCCGGCGTCGCGAAGACCGATCCATGCCCGCTGCGCGCATGATCGGCATGGCCGTGGGTGACCGCAGCGCGCGCAACGGGGCGCGACGGATCGATCCACAAGTCGGCGGGCTTCACATAGATGCCGCTCGGGTGCGGCTCGATCCAGCTAGCGCCGGGCATCAGGCGGCCAGCTTTCGCGCGCGGATCAGGTCGGCGACGAACATGTCGCGCTCCTTGGCCGCGCGGTCGCGGTCGGGCAGGCGGAGCAGGAACGACGGATGGACCGTCGCGATCAGCTTCGTGCCGCCCTCCAATTCATGCACCGACCCGCGCATCGACGCGATCGTCGCGCTTCGCCCCGTCACCCCGCGCAGGGCGCTGCCGCCCAGCGTCACGATCACGTCGGGCCGGACCAGCGCGCGCTCCTTGTCGAGCCACCAGCGGCACAGGTCGATCTCGGCAGCCGTCGGATTCTGGTGCAGCCTTCGCTTGCCGCGCGGTTCGAATTTGAAATGCTTGACCGCGTTGGTCAGAAACAGCCGCCGTCGGTCCATGCCCGCTTCGTCGAGCGCCTCGTTCAGCACTTGCCCTGCCGGGCCGACGAAGGGCCGTCCCTGCAAATCCTCCTGATCGCCGGGCTGTTCGCCGACCAGCATGATCCGCGCCGTCGCCGGTCCCTCGCCCGCGACCGCCTGCGTCGCGTCGCAATAGAGCGGACAGCGCGTGCAGCGATCGAGCGCGCGTGCGATCGCGTCGAGCGTATCAAGGCCTTCGGTCGAGGCGTCGTCGTCGGTCACGCGTTTGCGCCATTTCTCCGTTCGCGCATTCGCAGCCGAAACGGCCACCGCGCGCATCCGTTCCACGCGCGCCTCGGCGCCTGCCAGCAACGGCGCAATATCCTGCGCCTCGGGCAGGTTATGCCAATATTTTTTCGGCATTTCGGCGCGCATCGCGGCGATCTTGACGCGCGCGGGGTTGAAGATCGCGCCATAATAGGTGCGCCATTGATCCTCGACCACATCGCTCTCCGGCACTTCGTCCCGCGTCCCGCCGGGGCCGTAACGCAACTCCTCGTCCTCCCAGATCGCACGCGCGTCGGGGGTTACGATCGCCCAGTCCATGCCGGTGAAGCGACGCTGGAAAAAGGGGGCGGTCAGCCGCAGGATGCGGTGCGCGGGCTCGAACCACGCGGCGAAGCGCTCGTGCTCGCCATCCTCGCCCAGCCGCCGGAACCGCACGAAGGCGTGCATCTTGTGCACATCGCGGCGGATCGCCTTGTCGGCCTTCATCAGCCAGTCGACATCGGCGTCGGTGCGCCGTTCAAGCAGCCGACGGTCTTGCAACGCGCGCCAAAGGACGCGGTAAAGACGAGCGGGCACCGCGGCATCGCGGTAACAGATCACCCGCTCGGCGATCGCAACCAGCTCGCGCGGCAGGCTGAGCGCGCCGGACGGCGGCAGCACCGCTGCCGCCTCGCCGAACAGCGATGCGCCCTCGCCGCCGCCGCGCCAGCTGATGTCCTCGGGCGCAATCCCGTCCGCCAGCAGGCTGCGCGCGGCGCGGCGCCATTCGCCGAAATCGCCGGGCGTTTGGAGAACGACCTCCCTCACAGCGCCAGCGTCAGTTGTTCCGCGGGCGGCGCGAAGCGGGCGCGCAGGTCGGCGCTGTCGGTGAGCTTGCCCGGCCGCCAGTCGGGCGTGACGATGAAGGGCAGCAGCTTTTTGACCGACGCCGTCAGCTTGGCGAGGTCGCCGAGCCGCACCTTGCCCAGCCGCCGCGCCGCCACGATGCGGTCGACCGCGCGCGTGCCAAGACCGGGCACGCGGAGCAGCAGTTCGCGCGGCGCCCGGTTGATGTCGACGGGAAAGCTCTCGCGCTGCTGAAGCGCCCACGCAAGCTTGGGATCGATCGCCAGGTCGAGCATACCGCCGCGCCCGCCCGCCATGATTTCGGCGCGCTCGAAGCCATAGAAGCGCAGCAGCCAGTCGGCCTGATACAGGCGGTGCTCACGCATCAGCGGCGGCCGCACCGGGGGCAGGTCGCTGCTCGCGTCGGGAATGGGGCTATAGGCCGAATAATAGACGCGGCGCAGCCGATAGCCCGAATAGAGGTTGGTCGCCGCGTGCAGGATGTCGTCGTCGCGCGCGCCGTCGGCGCCGACGATCATCTGCGTCGATTGCCCGGCAGGCGCAAAGCGCGGCGGCGGTGCCTTGCCGATCAGCCGTCCCTTCGCGGCGTCGAGGACGTCGGCCTCGCGCGTGCGCACCGATGCCATCGTCTTGCGGATGACGCCGGGCTTCTTTTCGGGCGCAAAGCTCGCCAGTCCTGCCTCGGTCGGCAGTTCGACATTGGTCGACAGCCGGTCGGCATAGATGCCGGCAAGCGCGATCAGCGCGGGATCGGCGCCCGCGATCGTCTTCAAATGGATATAGCCCTGAAAGCGATGCTCCTCGCGCAGCAGCCGCGCGACCTCGACCAGCTGCTCCATCGTATAATCCTCGGACCGGATGATCCCCGACGACAGGAACAGCCCCTCGATATAGTTGCGCTTGTAGAAATCGAGTGTCAGCCGCACGACCTCCTGCGGATCGAAACGCGCGCGCGAGACATTGCTCGACGCCCGGTTGATGCAGAAGCGGCAGTCATAAACGCAGAAATTGGTCAGCAGTATCTTGAGCAGCGAAATGCAACGGCCGTCCGGCGCGTAGCTGTGGCATATGCCCATGCCTTCGGTCGAACCGATACCCTTGGTCGCGGTCGAATCGCGCCGCACCGTTCCCGAGGAGGCGCAGGAGGCATCATATTTCGCCGCATCGGCGAGGATCGCGAGCTTTTGCAGAATCGATTTTCCCGACATGCCACCCGTTTAACACGAGAACATTTTAGGAACAAATCGCCTCGTCGCGTTTCAGGCTTCGCGCCATTTGGCGGGCAGCGATATCTCGACGCGCAGGCCCTCGGGGTTCCAGTGCCGCGTAATCGTGCCCCCCAGATTGTTCCGGACGCTGCGCTCCATCAGCAGCGTGCCAAAGCTGGTGCGATCGGGCGGACCGATCGGCGCATCGCCGCCGCTTTCGGTCCAGTCGAGCCGGAACAGGCGCGGCTCGCTGCCTTCGGGGTCCTGGCTCCAGCTGACATCGACCTGCCCGCGCGCGCCGGTCAACGCGCCATGCTTGACCGCATTGGTTGCCAGTTCGTTGAACAGCAGCGCCATCGCTACCAGCGCATTTTCGGGCAGCAGCAGGTCGGGGCCCGACCAGCGCACGCGCGGAAAAGCCGCTTCGACCTCGCGCATCAGCGCGTGCATCGACCCGGTCATGAAGTTCGCGCCGAGCAGGACGTTCTGCGCACGGTTAAGCGCGTCGAGCCGGCTGCTGATCCGCTCGACATAATCGTCAACATCGCGCGCCGAATTTTTGGTGAGCGAAATGATCGCGCCGACCGTTGCAAACAGGTTGCGCATCCGGTGGTGCAGCTCGCGCATCAACAGCGTCGCATTTTCCTGGCGGCTCTTCTGTTCGGTGATGTCGGCGCTGATCCCGGTCAGAATGGCATCGTCGCGGCGCACATCCCAGTCCCCGCGCGCCGCGATCCAGCGCACACCGCGTTCGGGATGGTCGATGCGGTACTCCATCGAATAGGGCGCGCCGCTGTCGACAGAGGCATAGAGCACGCGGCGCACCGCGTCGCGATCCTCGGGATGGACGCGCGCGAAAAACCCCTCGCCGGTCCTCAATGCGGTTTCGAAATCGGCGCCCCATAGCTCGGCGGTGGCGCCGCGCCATTTGAGCTCGTCGGTGCGCGGGTCGAACTGCCAGGTCGCAATGCACGAAAAGTCGAGCGCGCGTTCCAGCATGTGCCGCGCCTCGTCGCGCTCCATCACGGTGCGCCGCAGGTCGGCCTCGGCCATGATGATCGCCGCCAGATCCTCGAGCCGTTCGCGCTCGCGGTCCGCAAAATCGGCGCGCGGCCGCCGGTCGATGATGCACAAAGTCCCCAGCACCGCGCCATTATAGGCGCGTAGCGGCACGCCGGCGTAAAAGCGGATCAGCGGTTCGCCGGTGACCAGCGGATTGCCGCGAAAACGGCTGTCCTCCAGCGTATCGGCGACGATCATCGCCTGCTCGCTGGTCACGACATATTGGCAAAAGCTGATCTCGCGCGGCGTTTCGGGCACATCGAGGCCGTAGGAGGATTTGAACCATTGCCGGCAATCGTCGACCAGCGAAACAAGTGCGATCGGCGCCTCGAACAAATCCGCTGCAAGTTTGGTGACACGGTCGAACGCCGGTTCGGGGGCGGTATCCAATATCCGGTATTCGCGAAGCGTCTCGAGCCGGCGGCGTTCGCGCTCGCGCATGTCCCTCGAACCCCCTTCGTCGCCCCCGTCGGCCAAAGCCCGCCCTCCGTCTTTTCCCGCCGCGCTCTTCTCCGAAGCGCCCTCGCTCGATGCCGTCGCATCGATTGCCGTGGTGGGGCGCTGTGCCATGAATCTGGTCCCTGCAAAAGCTTGTGAATGAGCGCGCAAGAAAAAGACCATCTTTCTGCTACTTACGCGGCGATCCGGTAGCGTCCCGGCAGACTCTACGCATCAGGCGCGTGGTGGTTGCAGAAAATGGGGGTGCTTTTTTGCTTCAATCCGGGAACCCGCCCCCGCGGGGCGCGTATGATCGGTTCAAAGAGGGAGGTTCCTGCATGAGCTTGGGCGAAGAAATCCGTGGCCATCTGCCGTTCCTGCGCCGCTATGCGCGCGCGCTCACGGGCAGTCAGCAACATGGCGACAATTTCGTCCACACCACGCTGGAAGTCATTGTCGCGGCGCCCCAGGAATTTCGCACCTGTCCCGATACGCGTATCGACCTCTACCGCAGTTTCCACCGCATCTGGGAAAGCGCCTATATCGACGACGGCGAAGGCAGCGACGCCGAACTCGACCCGGTGCTGCGCGCCGCGAACGACCGCCTCCGCCGGATCACGCCGCTCGGCCGCCAGATCCTCCTGCTGACCGCGCTCGAAGGTTTTTCGGCCGACGAGGCCGCGGCGATCACCGGCACCGACATCCCCACCGTAGAAACGCTGCTCGCCGAAGCGGTCGGCGATCTCGACCGCGAATCGCGCACCTCGGTGCTGATTATCGAGGACGAGCCGCTGATCGCGATGGAGCTTGAACAGATCGTCCGCGAACTCGGCCACGAGGTTGCCGGGATCGCGACGACGCACGACGACGCGGTCGCGGCGTTCGAACGCACCGAGCCCGGCCTCGTCCTCGCCGACATCCAGCTTGCCGACGGATCGTCGGGGATCGACGCGGTACAGGATATTTTGGCGATCGCCCCCGTCCCGGCGATCTTCATCACCGCCTTTCCCGAACGGCTGCTCACCGGCAACCGG
>Ga0066256_1003313_pt1 | contig 15813 bp, 13 predicted proteins | sample ThiBio_1000_biof_FD_87107 | JGI IMG/M metagenome (GOLD analysis project Ga0066256, IMG submission 87107) | Wastewater bioreactor microbial communities from Cape Town, South Africa - Thiocy_expt_1000_biof (version 2) | ecosystem: Engineered > Bioreactor > Thiocyanate-remediating >...
CTCCGACCACGCCGGGGCCGCTGACCTCGTCGACCTGGCCGTTCTGGTCGGTAATGGGCCAGGAGCGGTTCAAAAGCCGCACGCTGTCCTTCGCATGATTGGAAATGACGATGCGGTACGCCCAGACATAACGATGGTCTTCCGGATCGGATTGCTCCTCCAGATAAAATGGTTCGACCACCACCTCTATGTCCCTTGTCAGGGCGCGATACATGCCCACACCTTTACTCAATACCGATCTTCGATGCTTTGCCGCCACGGCGTGCGCCTACGAAATGGTTTTACGCCATTCTCGTATTGTTTTGAACCACATCGGCACCATTATGGCCGGTAAAGGTTAATATTGGTTGATATTTCAACGCTCCGGCAGATACACCGCCGACAGGCGATGCGCCCGTCGATGCACCGGCAGGACGCCGGCGCACGCAGGGGCCGTCCAGGCCGTGGGTCAGGCGGAGACGCGCGAGAGCGCCCGCTCGAAATCGGCGAGCAGGGCGTCGGTATCCTCGATGCCGGCAGACAGCCGGACGGTGCCGTCGGAAATACCGAGTTCGGCGCGCGCCTCGTCCGTCAGGTTCTTGTGCGTCGTCGTTGCCGGATGGGTGATCAGGCTCTTGGCGTCGCCGAGATTGTTGGAAATCTTCACCACCTGCAGGGCGTTCTGCAACTGGAAGGCTGCTTGCTTGCCACCCTTCAACTCGATCGCCACCAGCGTCGAGCCGCCGCTCATCTGCTTGGCAATGATATCCGCCTGCGGATGGTCCTTGCGGCCGGGATAGATGACCTTGGCGATTTCCTTGCGGTCCGCCAGGAAATCGGCGATCCGCGCTGCACTTTCCGTCTGCTGCTTGACGCGCAACGGCAGGGTTTCCAGGCCCTTCAGCAGCGTCCAGGCGTTGAACGGCGACATGGCCGGGCCGGTGTGGCGGAAATAGTCGTGCAGGTTCTCGTCGATCCACTGCTTGTCGGAGAGCACGATGCCGCCGAGGCAGCGGCCCTGGCCGTCGATATGCTTGGTGGCGGAATAGACCACCACATGCGCGCCGAGCTCCAGCGGCTTCTGGAACAGCGGCGTGGCGAAGACGTTGTCGACCACCAGCTTGGCGCCAATCTGGTCGGCGAGCCTGGCGACACCGGCAATGTCGACGACTTCGAGCGTCGGGTTGGTCGGGCTTTCCAGGAAAAACACCTTGGTGTTCGGCCGGATCGCCTTTTCCCAGTTGGCGAGGTCGCGGCCATCCACCAGCGTGCATTCGATGCCGTATTCCGACTCCAGCGTATCGACCGGCCAGCGGCAGGAGCCGAACAGGGCGCGGGCGGCAACGATGTGGTCGCCGGCTTTCACCTGGCAGAGAAGGGCGGAGGAAACGGCGGCCATGCCGGAGGCCGTTGCGGGCGCATCTTCGGCGCCTTCCAGCGCGCACATGCGTTTCTCGAACATGTCGTTCGTCGGGCTGCCGTAACGGGCGTAGATGAAGCCGTCCGTCTCGCCCTTGAAGCGGGCTTCCGCAGCTTCCGCGGTGTCGTAGACGAAGCCCTGTGTCAGGAAGATTGCTTCCGATGTCTCACCGTGCTGGGAGCGCTGCGTACCGCCGTGGACGAGTTGTGTTGCCGGGCGCCATTTGTTGCTCATGCCGTCATCACTTTCCAAAACAAAAAAACCGGTCGCGAAAGCGAACCGGTTTCTACCCGGTCCTTTTAGCCACTTGTTTAACGTGGCTGCAAGCCGACCGGCCAAATCACCACGGGATAAAGCCCTGAATACTGCCGATCCCGGCTTGCGTCAATTCCTCGAGTTTGATTTTGTCGGCGCCAAAAGGAAAGAGGCAATGACGAGACAGACAGGCATTCTGGCGGATGGCGCCATCCGGGCGCTTTTTGCGGCCGGCCGGCTTAAGAGCGAGGCAGCGCTCGATATCGACCAGGTGCAGCCGGCAAGCCTCGATCTGCGGTTGGGCTCGAAAGCCTACCGCGTTCGCGCCAGCTTCATGCCGGGTCCGGGCCATCTCGTCGCCGACAAGCTTGCGCGGCTGAAGCTGCACGAGATCGACCTTGCCGACGGCGCCGTGCTCGAAACCGGCTGCGTCTATATCGTGCCGCTGATGGAGAGCCTCGACCTGCCGGCGGAGATGTCCGCCTCGGCCAATCCTAAAAGCTCGACCGGCCGCCTGGATATCTTCACCCGGGTGATGACCGACCGGGCGCAGGAATTCGACAAGATCCCGGCCGGCTACAACGGCCCGCTCTACCTCGAAATCTCGCCGCGCACTTTTCCGATCGTCGTCCGACGCGGCTCGCGCCTGTCGCAGATCCGCTTCCGCATCGGCCACGCGCTGCTGAACGATGCGGACCTGCTCTCCTTGCACGACAACGAAACCCTGGTTGCCAGCGAGGCGCCGAACGTGTCCAATGGCGGTATCGCCGTGTCGATCGACCTCGAGGGTACCGGCCCGGACGGGTTGATCGGTTATCGCGGCAAGCACCACACGGCGGTCATCGACGTCGATGCCAAGGCGGCGCACGACGTCCTGGATTTCTGGGAACCGCTCTACAGCCGCGGGCGTGCCGAACTGATCCTCGATCCGGATGAATTCTACATTCTCGTGTCGCGCGAGGCCGTGCATGTGCCGCCGCTCTATGCCGCGGAAATGACACCCTACGATACGCTGGTCGGCGAATTCCGCGTCCACTATGCCGGTTTCTTCGATCCGGGGTTCGGCCACGCCGATGCCGGCGGGGCCGGCGCCAGGGCGGTGCTGGAAGTGCGCACCCCCGAGGTGCCCTTCATCCTCGAACCCCCCCAGATCGTCGGCCGCCTCGTCTATGAAAATATGCTGGATCGCCCGCAGGGGCTCTACGGCACGGGGCTGGGTTCCAACTACCAGGCGCAGGGGCTGAAACTGTCCAAACATTTTCGCCTGCCATAGGCGTGTTGCGGGCAGCAGGGTTGCGTCACAAATTGTCCGTCCCTCAGGCCGGCTGCACGCCGCTTTTCCCAGTGCCATTGCTGAAATGATGGAAGGCCAACCCGCCGATACCGCCGCTTGCGATGCGAAAGAGCGCTTCCGCGTTGTTCAGGCTGAAGGTCGATGAAATCGGCAATCCGGGCTCCATCGCCAGGAAGAATCCGACGGCCATGCCGGCGATGAGCGAGTAGCCAAGCCGGACCGGTTCGTGGCGACCGAGGAACACTTCGCCAATGACGATGGCAATGAGAGCCGGCACGGATGCCGCAAACACAATCGCTGCCGTCATCACCACGGAGAAATAGGGCACTGCGAGCACCAGGTCTGCAAGGCTCATGGCTCCATTCGAGATGTCGCGGGTCGCGCGCATGATCGTCAGGGCGATGGCGGCAATGAAGGCCGCCCAGAGATAACCGACGATGCAGGGCCCCAGGCGTTGCAGCAGGATACGCATCGATTTCTCCTCAAATCCTTGTCTATGAGACGATCTCACCACGAATGCGGGCACCGGTCTGTTTCCGGAGAAACATCTGGGCTTTTTTGCCTGCGCTTGACAGCCTTCCGGAACTGTTGGAAAAGTGCCCCTGTCGCGGGTGTAGCTCAATGGTAGAGCAGCAGCTTCCCAAGCTGAATACGAGGGTTCGATTCCCTTCACCCGCTCCAGCGACCTATTTTTCAAGATCCACCGTCGTCCAATACAAGGAGAAAAGCTTGAAAATGAAGCTTTTTCGCCTCGTGCCTTTTCGAGCACAAGTTCTATTTTGCTGGATACTCGCCGACTATAGGTGCCCCACCTGCCGATAGGCTCGAGGCACCGTCTGATGGGTAGCCTCCGCAATAAAGCGGCAGTCCCCGGCTCTGCACCAAGCAACGACAGAACGTGCATGGCAGGTTCAACGTCCGTTTCTCCTATCAAAATTGTCGGAAGCCGCCTGACAACTTCCTATCCCGAAGCGGCCAGGCAGCGTCCGACCTCATTCAAGTCGTCAGACGGCAGCCGACGCCGTAATTCGCAATCACATGATCGACATCCTTGTCACCTCGTCCGGAAAGGTTGACCAGGATTCGCTTTGATGCCGGCTCGCTCGAGGCCAGACGCATCCCATAGGCGAGAGCGTGCGCGCTCTCGAGCGCGGGAATGATCCCCTCGGACCTCGTGACCTGGAAGAACACATCGATGACTTCTTCGTCGGGGATCGCACTGACTGACAGCCGTCCCGTATCGTACAGCATCGCGATTTCGGGGCCGACGCCCGGGTAGACCAATCCTGAAGCAACAGACGACACTTTGGCGGGCGCACCATCCTGCTGCAAAATGATGGAACGCGCACCATGCAGGACTCCTGGCCTGCCAAACGACAACGTTGCAGCGTGCTGCCCAGGTTCATCCGATTTCCCGAGTGGCTCGACAGCATGCAACGCGACATCCGAGTCGTCCAGGAAGCCGGCATATATGCCCAACGCGTTCGATCCGCCGGCGACACAGGCGACAACGTGGTCTGGCAGGCATCCACCCGTGAGTGAAAGGAACTGGTCGCGCGCTTCTCGGCCGACCACCGACTGGAAATCGCGGACGATCATTGGAAAAGGATGTGGGCCGATGGCGGACCCGATCGCGTAAAGCGCATGATCTCGCTGCTCGACATACGCATTGAAGGCAGAGTCGCTTGCTTCCTTCAATGCCGACTGGCCAGCAGTCGCTGATACGACATGCGCTCCGAGGAGCCGCATGCGTCCGACATTCGAGCTTTGTTTCTCGATGTCGATCGCCCCCATGTGGATTTCGCATTCGAGCCCGAAATAGGCCGCCGCCGCCGCCAGGGCAACGCCATGTTGTCCGGCGCCTGTCTCGGCGATCAGCTTGCGCTTGCCCATTTCCCTGGCCAGGAGTGCAAAGCCGACGCAATGATTGATCTTATGAGCGCCCGTGTGGTTGAGGTCTTCGCGTTTGACGTAAATCTGCGCACCGCCGATCCGGCGAGAGGTGTTTTCCAGGTAATGCACCGGAGTAGGCCTGCCCTGAAGCCCCTTGCGGACCATATCGAGCGTACGCTGGAAATCCTGGGACTGTCGCAGTGCCTGATATGTACTCGCCAATTCATCGAGCGCCGGCTTTACCTCTGGCGGATAATGATTTCCGCCAAACTGACCAAAATAGCCTTGCGAATCGGGGAGGTTCGGGGAGCCACTGCTTACGGTTTCGATCATTGCAACCATCCATTATTGGGACAAGATGGTCTACGCTACCTGGCTCTGTCATCGTCGTATTGAACAGGATTTGCGCCTTGCAGATGGTCTCGTCCGGTCAGATGCCAGGACGCCGCGCCTTCTGCCGGCACGCAATTGAAATATGGCGTGACAACGCGCCGGGGGGAACGCCGAATACCTTCTTGAACTCGCGTGTCAGATGGGCCTGGTCGCAGAAGCCGACGATCTGCGCAACGTCGCTCAAGTCCAGACCAGCGCATATCAGGTCGTGTGCCTTTGCGACGCGCACCTGCCGGATATAGAGTTGGGGGGCAATTCCCGTTGCGGCTTTGAAGGCGCGGATGAAGTGGCTTTGGTGCACGCCTATCTTGATCGCCAGATCGTTTGTGCGCATGGAGAGCGAGTAGTTGTCTCTGATGAAACTACAGGCCCGGAAGGCCACCGACCTGAAGCTTGAATCTCGACTCTCCGTCGAAAACACGCAAGTTCGCAGGAGGTTGCCAAGCGCTTCTTCGATTGCCCTGTTATCAGTGAGCGGGGCGGACAGAGCTTCGGCCAATTCGCGGGTCTGACGAGTCGGGGATATAACGTCCGACTGAATATTTATGGTATCGCTGCCATTTCCTTCAGCGATGCATCCGGAAATGAATTCTTTCGAGGGATAAAGCGTCTCATACTCAACCGGTTCTCGGATGTCTTCTGCGGCATGGACTTCAAACGGATTGAAGAAAAAGACGTCTCCGGCACCAACGACCTTGGTCCATCGTGCCGATTGTATCCTTGCGGCTCCCGATTTGATGAGCACAATTGAGTGTGTGCTGTGCAGATGTGGGCTGAAATGGCGCGCTGTCGCTCGCGCACGCAGCAGGCCAGTGTGCTTAAGGTCGAACGTCAATGACTTGACCTGCGTCACTGTCTGTCTTTCTGCTTCATCGAGACCGGTCCTAATATTTCCGAGTTAACGGCTGACATTCATGCAATATATTTGATTTCCATATGCCGTTCAAACCAAGCCAACCCGTTTCGGTCTCAGTGCTGAAAACGTCATGTCTGCTTTGCGAAGCTGAGCCACAACTTGAGCAGCGAATTTAGAAGAGCAAAGTGGTCACGCGTTGCCGCCTCGTGCGCCGATCCGGCTCCAACCGCTGCAGAAGCTGGCACCGTCATCATCGCGTTTGGGGTAGCTTTTGTGGATCGATGCAAATTTGCATTGGACGCCTGTTCTCCAAGCTGTCACAAGAGCATGAGGACGCGACTGCCGTTATCTATAGAACGGGGTCGGGCGACCGATTGACGTCACGTTGCTGCCGCGAGATCACGCTGGCCGTCCTTGTCGGCCCTCTTCGCATGGGCCGATCGATGGAGGCCGATTCGGATCTGAACGTACTTTCCCTCTTTCGCCGTTTCTTCAGGCCAGACTCATGGCTCAAATGGAGCGCGTGAAAACGCGGCATGCGTGCGTTGCATGGGTGCATTGAGCGTTATGCGTCTACTATCGTCGGCCCTTTGTCACTATATCGTGGCCATCAAAGACGCCGGGCCGAATGAACGGAAACCGACGTCAATCGAACCCAGGAAAGGGGATCATCATGAACGTCGTCCGTACCATCAACAACTGGATCAACTATCATCGCACCCTCAACGAGCTCGGCCGTATGAACAACCGCGCCCTGCAGGACATCGGCGTCAGCCGGGATGCAATTCCCACCGTTGCCCGCGGCGTCTTCCGCTGAGCGAAATTCCATCCGAATGCAAAAAGCCCGGTTGTCCGGGCTTTTTCATGACAATCGGGTGCCGGGCTTTGACCACTGGCAGCCGACGCCGGCGATAGGGTTGGCGAGGATCTGCTCCGCTGCGAACACCGGCCTGTTGTGCAGGCGGCGCGCTGCAATCTGTATTCTTCGCCCGCTTTTACGGCACGTCGTTGTAGATGAGCCCGTTGCTTGCGGCGAACTTCTTGGCGTTCTTCTTGACGCGGGCAATGTCGTCCTTGTCCCAGACGGTCTTCTTGCCGAAGAAACTCTTCGATTTCGGATGGCTCACCGGGCCGGCGGCGCAATCCTGGCCGCTGATGTTCAGTTCGGCGACGTCCCGGCTGAACTGGATGTCGGCGTGCATCTGCGCCTCGATGTAGATCATGCCGCCGAGAAGATTGGTTTCGCTGCCCTTTTTGGCTTCTCCGGTCGCATAGGCATGCAACTTCTTCAGCACTGCCGGATGGCAGAAAAGCACGATGAAGCCGAGCTGGAAAAAGCTGCAGGCGACGTCCTGGAGGTTGAGCTTGGTGCCGAAATATTCGTCCTTGCGCCCCATCAGATCCATGTCGACTTCGAAGGAATCGCAGTGGGTGAAGGTCGAGTTGTGCTTCATGTGGTCCTTCAGGACGAGGAAGCTCTTGCCGTATTTCGACAACCCGCCATTGATGCAATAGGCAAAATCCACCGCGGCATATCGCGGCCGCATGGCGGGCTCGAAGGTGGCGGAAGGCGAGGTGCCGAAGGTGAGCAGCCGGTTCTGGGCCGCCTTGACCTTCGGGTCGGCGTCGGTGACGGGATTGCTGTAGCCGAACATCGAGTTCTCGGCGGCATCGCGTTTTTTCGCGTCGCTCGAGGCGCCGCTGACGCCGCGCTCCCAGAAGTTGCCATAGGTCTTGGATGTGTTCTCGTGATAGAACCAGTTCGGCGCCTTGAGCGAAATCGTCAGGCGCGCATCTTCGAGAAGCTTGAGGATCCCGCCATAGACAAGGTCGGCGGTTGCCGCGGTGCAAAGCTTTTGCGTGACCAGCCGTTTTACGGCCAGATCCTCGACGAAGTCATAGCTTTCAAGCTGTCTGCGATTTGTCAGGCCGACCGTTTCGTTTCGAGCCAGTCGTCCAAGGGCGGCATTTCTTTCGGCGGTCGTCGGAGTTGGGGGGTTGGCCATCGTCGATCCTAAGAATGAGAAATATGGATGCAATATCGCGGTGAGGCGGTAATTTTCATATCTTTGGCAGGCGCGGGAGGAGGATAGACTGTCCCCTGCCATTCTCAAGCGTCTTGCGTACCGACGATCGAAATTTCTGCGACAGGATAAATTTTGCTTTTCCGGCGCCGGCGGTCATGGCGCTTCATAAGACACCTTGCGCCGGGCGCTCGAACGAAAACGGGCGGTCTTTCGACCGCCCGTGGCTTGACGTCGTGTCCGCAGGCGGACCTCAGAATTCCGTCCAGTCGGCCTCCTGTTTCGCTGCCGTGGAAGCGCCGCCGCCGAAAGCATTGGCGAGCGTCTGGCCGAGACGGCGCGCCGGCGAGGGAGCGGGTCGGGTCGTTTCCGTCGCGGCGCGAACCGGTGCCACGGCTGGGCGGGCAACCGGAGCGCTCTGGCGGGAAGCCGGACGGGCGACATGGCTGGAGGCGAAGCCGCCATGGGTGCCGGTCATCTTGAACTGCGACAGCAGTTCTGTCAGCGATGCGGCATCCGTTGCCAGCGTATGTGTTGCGGCCGTCGTTTCTTCGACCATGGCGGCGTTCTGCTGGGTGCCCTGGTCCATCGTGTTGACGGCGGTGTTGATCTCCTGCAGCCCGATGGACTGTTCACGCGCGGCCTCGGCGATGGCGTGGACGTGGCGGTTGATTTCCTGGACCTCGCTGACGATGGCATCGAGCGCCTTGCCGGTTTCTCCGACCAGGTTGACGCCGGTCGCCACATGGGTTCCCGAGGCGGTGATCAACGATTTGATCTCCTTGGCGGCATTGGCGGAACGCTGTGCCAGTTCACGCACTTCCTGGGCGACGACGGCAAAACCCTTGCCGGCCTCGCCGGCACGCGCGGCTTCGACGCCGGCGTTCAGCGCCAGGAGGTTCGTCTGGAAGGCGATGTCGTCGATGACGCCGATGATGTTGGAAATCTCGCTCGACGACTGTTCGATCTGCTGCATGGCACTGACCGCATCGCGAACGATCTGGCCGGATTTTTCAGCGCCGGTGCGGGTCTGGGCAACCAGATGGCTGGCTTCCTCGGCACGCCGCGCCGCGTCCTTGACGGTCGTGGTGATTTCTTCGAGCGCCGCGGCCGTTTCCTCCACCGAGGCAGCCTGCTGTTCGGTGCGCTTCGAAAGATTGTCGGCCGAGTTGCGGATTTCGTCAGCGCCGGCATTGATCGAGCGGGCATTGCCGCCGACGGCGCCCAAGGCCTGGTCGAGCTTGCTCAGCGAGTCGTTGAAGTCGAGGCGCAGCTGGTCGAGATGCGCGACGAACGGAGTGTCGATCTGGAAGGACAGGTCGCCGTCGGCAAGGCGGCGCAGTCCGCCGCCGAGCGCCGTGACGGCACGCTGCAGGTCGGCGGCTTCTGCAGCCTTCTGTGTTTCGCGCTCGGCGCGTTCCGTCTCGCTCGACGCACGGTCCTTTTCGCCCTGGCGTTCGAGGCGGATGCGCTCGACGGCGCCGTCGCGGAAGATGGCGACGGCCTTCGCCATGTCGCCGATTTCGTCCTTGCGGTCGAGGCCTGCGACGTCTTCGGTGGTCTCGCCCTGGGCAAGCGCGGTCATGCGGCGGCGAAGCAGCGCCATCGGCGCGGTGATGCCGACCTCTGCCAGCACCATGCCGACGACGATCGACAGGATGATGCCGAGCGTCAGCATGATGAGGCTTACGGTAATGGTTCTGTTGATCTCGCTGGAAAGCTGCTGCGTGCCGGTTTCGATCGACGTCGACATGGCGTTGTTGTTCGAAACGAAAAGCTTCACGAGTTCGTCGAGGAACGCGTCCGTCTCCGCCTGGCCCTTCTCCACGGCGGCGGCATCGCCGGCCTTGTGCGCAGCAAACACCTTGTGGCCGAGCGCGCTCAAGGCATCGAGGCGGCGGATGATCTCTTCATCGACGTCCTTGGTGGACGGAGCAAGCTGCATGACCTTGGCCATGCGGTCTTTCGCGGTGTTGATGAACTTGTCGTGCGTCTCGACGGCATCCTTGTATTGCGGCGAATCTGGAGCGAAGTCCTGCACGCGTGCGATCTGCAGCGCGGCGACCATGGTCCCGCCGCTGGCGCGCGACGTTTCCATCGCGGCGACGCTGTCGTTGGAGAGGAAGTTCGTATAGGCGCTGTCGGCCTGGCGGAATTCGTTGCTGAGATGCAGCAGGCCGATGACGGAAATCACGCCCAGCAGCAGGATGACGGCAAGAATTTTGGTTTTTATCTTTGCGTTCTTCAACATAAGCTTGGATTCCAGTCCTTAATATTACGCATCGACCAGAAGAATCGGCGATCGGGATGGCGCAGGTTCGTCTTGGCGATGGCAGATGCCGCATTCAGAAATAGTGGGAGCATGCCTTGATGAAAGGCGAAAACGACGGTCGTCATGATCGTCCGGCCTGAATGGTCGTCCGATGTCGCTAATTCAGATAAGCCTAATGGGTTTAATGGCGTGCTAACGGGGCACCCGCACATTTTGGGGGTGCGAATATGGCCGAGCGCTCTTGGCGGGGTCGGTCTGCGCGTGCGGCTGGTGCTGTGTCTTGTGCCAGAAGAATGGCCGGGTCTTCAGTTCGACCACGGCGCGCCAGGCGGAGAAGGACACCAGCATCCAGTAGACGGGGATCAGCACCCAGCGCCAGCCGACGAGCTTCTTTTCATGATGGATCATCGCCGCGGCGCCGACGGCAAGAAACGCCGAATAGCTGCCGAAGATATTGACGATGTCGATGGTGAACAGGGTTTTCGCCAGTATGTGGATATCTGTTGCCGGATTGTCCAGCATGGCGACCAGCGTGACGAAGAAGAACAGCAGGATGAAGGGGTGCGCAAGCGAAGAGACCAGCATGCCGCCGATCATCAGCTGGAAGACGATGAAGGCCTTCCATCCCATGTCGCGCACCAGCTGCCGCGGATCGCGCATCATCACCAGCCATGTCTGCAGCCAGCCCTTATACCAGCGCGTCCGCTGGCCGCACCAGCTCTTCAGCGTCGTCGGCGCATCTTCGAGCGTGTGCCGGACGATCACGTCGGCGCGGTAGCCGAGGCGATAGAGCCGCATGCCGAGGTCGGCATCCTCCGTGACGTTGTAGGGGTCCCACCCGCCGGCTTTGCGCAGGACAGCGGTTCGAAAGTGGTTTGACGTGCCGCCGAGCGGCAGTGGCATGCCGGCGCGGGCGAGCATCGGCAGCAAGGCACGGAAGAGCGCGGAATATTCCAGCGAGAAAAGCGCGCTCAGCCACGAAGCCCGCGCGTTGGTGATGATCAGCGGTGCCTGGACGCAAGCCAGCGTTTGCGGCGCCTTGGCGAAACGCCCGTACGCCTCGAGCAGTTGATCGGGATGCGGCCGGTCCTCTGCGTCGTAGATGGCGAGGAATTCGCCGCGTGCCGCCGGCAGGGCATAGGAGAGTGCTTTCGGTTTCGTGCGCGGCTGCATCGGCGGCACCTCGACGATCTCGAATTGCGGCCCCGGGCGCAACGCTTCGAGCGCTTCTATCGTCTCGCGATCGTCTGCCTCGCATACCAGCTTGATGTCGAGCAGCGACGGCGGCCAGTTGAGCCGCCTCAGCGTCGCGACGAGCTGCGCCGCCACCGTCGCTTCCCGGTAGAGCGCCACCATCACCGTATAGACAGGCAGATCTTTCTTTTCCGGCAGCGGCAGGATCGGCTGCGCCGGTTCCCGGCAATAGCGAATTGCAAAAAACTTCAGCCACAGCGAGATGAAATAGAGGCTGGACATCAAGACGTGCAGCGTCAGAAGCGCCAGGCTGGGCGCAATCAGCGTGCCGAGCGCTGCGGTCGTCACGCCGACGCCGGTATAAAAACCCTGCCGCCCCCAAAGGACGATGCGTGCGCTGTATTTCGGATTGTTCTCGAAAAGATTGCCGATCGTCTGCTGCAAGCGCCGCGGCGCGCCCGCCTTCCAGACGGCCTGTCGAACGGTGCTGCCTGCCGCGACGGCGAGCGAATGCCGCAGGTCCGGCAGGCGGTCCAGCATGCCGAGGATCATCGGAACGCGGCGTGCTTCCGGGACGATGACGGTGACGGGTGCTTGCCGGGCATGCTGCAGGCGGATGGTTGCCGGCTGAACGAGCTGCGAATCCAGATGGCTGACGTCTGCAACGCCTTCGGCATTCACCTGGCTCAGATAGGGCAGGCGCAGCATGCGCGCGAGGGCCGCATAATAGGCGTCTGGATCGATCCAGCCATCCCCGAGCAATTCCTGCTCGATCGTCGTGCCGTAGCGGGCCGCGCGCTCCGCCATCGCCGCCACCAGAGGTTTTCCGAAACCCAGTTGCAGCAGGATCTGCGCTTCGGACGTGTCGAGCGGGTCGGGGGAGAGCGGTGTGTCCACGGCAGCATGTGGCCACCCGGCGCGGTCTCTGTCGCCATCGTCCGTCCTTTGCGCTGGTCGTTCCGGATATTCCCCAATACGCATGACTTTGATACACCATTGACACGCTATGACGCTCATGCCCCGACAGTCTGGATCATAATGAGACGCCCTATTCTTTCATCCCTAGAAAATTGGGGGAAATACACGTTAAACGCGCTCTTTTCGCTGCTGGTTCTGGCGCAGGCCGTGACCGCGGAGGCGGCGGACAACAGGCTGCCGGTGCTGTTCGATTCCCGAGAGCGCCTGGCCAAGCCTGACCTGTCCGAAATCGGCCGTGTCCGCTTCGTCACCACCGTGGATTTCGCGCCGTTCAACTTCATCGACCAGACCGGCCGCCTCGCCGGCTTCCAGGTGGATCTGGCGCGGGAAATCTGCGACGAGCTGAAGATCGCCGAAAAATGCCAGATCCAGGCGCTGCCGTTTGCGGAAATCGAAGCGGCGGTGGAAGGCGGGCAGGCCGAGGCGGCGATTGCCGGCGTGGCGGTCACGCCGCAACTGCGCCGGCGGTTTTCCTTTTCGCGCCCGTTCATGGAACTGCCGGCCCGCTTCGTGCGAAACCGCAAGGTCAGCCTGCCGGACGAAAAGGCCGCAAGCCTCGCAGGTCATCCGGTCGGGGTCGTGACCGGCACGCGTCACGCGGCCATGCTGCAGGCATTCTTCCCCGGGCTCAAGGCCGTGGAATTCGCGGATCGCAACGCGATGATGGAGGCGCTGAAGACGGGTGCGGTCGATTCCGTCTTCTCCGATGGATTGCAACTTTCCTTCTGGACGTCAGGCCCGGCTTCCGCCAATTGTTGCGCTTTTCTCGACGGTCCGTATTTTTCCGAGTTCTTCCTCAGCGAAGGGATGACGGTGATGTTGCGGAAGGACGACACGGTGCTGACCGCGGCCATCGACCATGCGCTGCTGACGCTGTCGCGCAACGGTCGCCTGCAGGAAATCTACCTGCGTTATTTTCCTTACGGGCTCTATTGAAGCCGGATGTCAGGCGCGGCGATATCGGGCGATGGCGCTGCGTTCGATAGCGGCGCAGGTGAGCTTGTCCAACGAGAGGCGGTCGCGCAGCAGTTGCAGAAGGCGGATTTCTTCCGGCAGTACGGCTTCGTCGACGGCCATGACCTCGACGGCCAGCGCGTAAGCCATGTCGTAGAGCCGTGGCGACAGGGTGTCGCGAATGGTCTCCAGGGCGATATCGAGGCCTTCCGGGCCGGAAACCAGGTCGGCGCAGGCCTGCGAAACATCGATCAGCCGGTTCTCGTCGAAACTGTCGAACACCGGCAGTGCTTTCACAAGCTGCCCGATCCTCGACAGTTCACTGTCGCTCATCGAACTGTCGACGGCTGACGCCATTACCATCACGTAGATCAAGGCGTCATGTGTGCCCAGTTTGCCGGCCATTCGAATACCCCTTCTGTTTGCCCGGGGACATAGGCGCAGGCGGGGTGGATTGCAAGAGCGGGCCTAGGGCTCGGTGGTATCGATTGCAGCCGGCATCGCCGTCCGGCGCGGGTCGTCGCCGTAGAGGCCGCGGCGGGCGGCCTTCGCCTCTTGGCCGCGTTTTTCGAAGACGGAGCCCTTTTCCGCCTCGGCCCAGCCGTTTTCCACCAGCCATTCGCCGATGTCGCGCTCGCCCAGCCTGCAGGTCGTGGCGACTTCGCCGGTCGCCGGTTCTCCCGGCAGGTCGCAGTTGACGGAGCGGTTGCGCAGGAACAGGCGCAGCGACGTGCGGGCGACCACGCCGCAAGGCCATTGCTTGCCCAATACGTCAGGGCATTGCCGTTCGATATCGGTCGGCACGAGGCCGCTGAGGATCAGCGTTCGCTCGCCCGAGGTGAGCGTGCCGGCGTTGACGACGTTGGGACGCGGGATCAGCACCGGCTTTTCCTTCCTGACCGGCTCGACGACCTTGTCCGCCGGACCTTCCACCCGTTCGAGCGAGGTGGCGCCATCGGTGAGCGGCGAGGCGAAGGTGTCCGGCTCGACGGGCCGGATGGCGCCCGGTTCGGCCAGCGGTTGCGTCGTCACCGACGTGTCTTTGGCCGTGTTTTCGGTCGTGCCATCCGGAGAAGCCTCGCTTGTCCCCTCGGGCACCGGGAGCGGTTCTTCGGCCGGTTCCGTGGACGGATCGGTCGTTTCGCCTCCCAGTTGCTGCAATTCCTCGACAGACAGGGTGTCGGTCGAGATGTCCGCCTGAATGTCCGGGCTGGTGCCGATGCGCTGTGCGCCGTTGACCAGCAGGAAACCCCAGATCAGAATACCGGCAAACCCCGTCAACGTGGTCGTCAGAAAAGCTTTCACGGAAAATAATCCTACTGGCTGGCCCAGATGATCCGCGCGATCCACTCGACGTCGATCAGGTCGAAACTGCGGTTGGCATGGTCGGGGTTGAGCGACACGAGGTCGATCGACCGCGCCGTCTGGCGCATCAGCACCTTGGCCATCACTTCGCCTTCGCGCGTCTTGACCACCACGCGGTCGCCGCGCCGCACCTGCGCGCCGGGCTCGACGATCAGCACGTCGCCGTCGCGGTAGAGCGGCAGCATGCTGTCGCCCTGCACTTCGAGCGCATAGACGCCGGGCTTGCGGTCGGGCGAGGCGGGGAACTCCACCACGTCCCAGCCCTGGCCGGCGGGAAAGCCGCCGTCGTCGAAGAAGCCCCCCGCGCCCGCCTGGGCGAAGCCGAGCAGGGGAATGGAGCCCGCCTGCGGCGGAAAGGCGCCCTGCGGCAGGGCGGAGTCGCGGGCCGGATCGGAAAGCGTGAAGAATTCGTCGATGGTGGCGCCCGTCGCGTCGAGCACCTTGGCGATCGATTCCGTCGAAGGCCAGCGCTGGCGCCCGTCGGTGCCCTGCCGCTTGGACTTGTTGAAGGACGTCGGGTCGAGCCCGGCGCGGCGGGCAAGCCCGGACGGGGAGAGCCGATGGCGCTCGGCGAGGGCGTCGATCGCTGCCCAGATCCGGTCGTGGGAGAACATGCTGAAAAACCCTGCCAAGGCAACGGACCGGCAAGGGCCGCTCCGACTGATCGGAAGCATATCCAAGGAGGGTGAATGAGTAAAGGAAAAAGGATTATTTTCCTGCGTTCTTTCCGATCCGGTTTTCGGCCGCCCGGCGCCGGGCCACGACGCTCTCGCGCCAGATGGTGAAGATGCCGGCGCCGACGACGATGGCCGAGCCGAGCACCATGTTGAGGTTCAACGTTTCACCGAAGACGCTGACGCCGATGATCGCCGCCAGCACGACCTGCAGATAGGTGAGCGGCTGCACGGCGGCGGCACCGAGCCGGTCATAGGCGCG
>Ga0066256_1003314_pt1 | contig 15813 bp, 14 predicted proteins | sample ThiBio_1000_biof_FD_87107 | JGI IMG/M metagenome (GOLD analysis project Ga0066256, IMG submission 87107) | Wastewater bioreactor microbial communities from Cape Town, South Africa - Thiocy_expt_1000_biof (version 2) | ecosystem: Engineered > Bioreactor > Thiocyanate-remediating >...
GCCGGATGCAGCGCCGGCCACCTCCGTGGCGCCGGCTGCGTCCGCACCGGAACCACCGCCACCGCGCCGCGACGGCTCGCTCGGCATAGGCTCTCTCAGGAAAGGGGTTTCCCATGAATAACCTGCACCGTGAACTCGCACCCATTTCCGAGGCCGCCTGGGCCGGGATCGAGGAAGAGGCCGCGCGGACGCTGAAGCGCCATCTCGCCGCCCGGCGTGTCGTCGACATGGTCGGTCCGTCGGGGCCTGGTCTTTCGGCAGTCGGCACGGGCCATGTCCTGCCCATCGCGCCGCCGGGCGAAGGCATCCAGTCCCTCCGGCGCGAGGTGAAGCCGCTGGTGGAGCTGCGCGTGCCCTTCCAGCTTTCACGCAGCGCCATCGACGACGTCGAGCGCGGCGCGCTCGACAGCGACTGGTCGCCCGTCAAGGAAGCGATGCGCAAGATCGCCTTCGCCGAGGATCGCGCCGTGTTCGAAGGCTATGCCGCCGCCGGGATCGAGGGCGTCCGCGAGGCCGCCAGCAATCCGGCCGTGCCGCTGCCGGCCAATGTCGAGCGCTATTCCAATGCCGTGGCACGGGCGGTCGGCGCCTTGCGGCTTGCCGGTGTCGAGGGCCCTTATGCGCTGGTGCTTGGCGGCGATGCCTATACGGCGGCGAGCGGCGGCAGCGACGACGGCTATCCCGTCTTCCACCATCTCGAACGTATCATCGACGGTGGCATCGTCTGGGCGCCTGCGATTGCCGGCGGCTTTGTTCTGTCGCTGCGCGGCGGCGATTTCGAACTAACGGTCGGGCAGGATTTTTCCATCGGTTATCTCAGCCATACCGCCACGACCGTCGATCTCTACGTGCAGGAAAGCTTCACCTTCCGCACGCTGACGAGCGAAGCCGCGGTGGCGCTGTCGCTGGACCAGCCTCAAGCCTGACGACGCGCGGGAGGGCGGCATGACGGAAACGGGCGGGCATCACATCGTCATCGTCGGCGGTGGTTTCGGCGGGCTGGAAGCGGCCCATCGTCTGGCGGCCGGCCCGTTCCGCATCACCGTGCTCGACCGTCGCAACCATCACCTGTTCCAGCCCCTGCTTTACCAGGCGGCGACGGCGTCGCTCGCTCTTTCGGAAATCGCCTGGCCGATCCGCTCGCTCCTGCGTCGCCATCGGAATGCGACGACGCTGCTCGGCGCGGTCTGCGGCGTGGATCCGACGCAAAAGGCGGTGCTGCTCGATGGCGGGCAGCGGGTTTCCTACGACACCCTGATCCTCGCCACCGGCGCGCGCCATGCCTATTTCGGCCATGACGAATGGGAGCCCTATGCGCCGGGGCTGAAGACGCTGGAGGATGCGACGACCATCCGCCGGCGCATCCTCTCCGCTTTCGAGCGGGCGGAATGGCAGACGGAGGCGCAAGAGCGCCGTCGCCTGCTGACCTTCGCCATCATCGGCGCCGGCCCGACCGGCGTCGAGCTTGCCGGCACCATTGCCGAGCTGGCGCATGAGACGCTGCGCCGGGATTTCCGCCACATTGATACGCGCGAGGCGCGGGTGGTGCTGGTCGAGGCAGGCCCGCGCATCCTCGCGGCGTTTACCGAGGACCTCTCGGCCTATGCCGAGCGGGCGCTTGTCCGCCTCGGTGTGGAGGTCCGCACCGGCCATACGGTCTCTCAATGCAGCGCCGACGGCATCGAGCTTGGCGGCGAATTCCTGCCCGCCGCCACCATTCTCTGGGCGGCGGGCGTCGCTGCCTCGCCGGTGGCCGAATGGCTGAAGGTGCCGGCTGACCGGGCCGGCCGGGTCATCGTCGCGCCGGACCTTTCCGTTCCCGGTTTTCCGGATATCTTCGTGATCGGCGACACGGCCCATGTTTCCATGGCAGACGGACGGACGGTGCCGGGCATCGCGCCGGCGGCGAAGCAGGAGGGACGCTATGTCGCCGGCGTGATCCGTGCCCGCCATGACGGAAAGCCGGCGCCGAAACCGTTCGCCTATCGCAACGACGGCAATCTCGCGACCATCGGCAAGCGGGCGGCCATCGTCGATCTCGGCTGGATCAAGCTCAGGGGGCGGCTGGCCTGGTGGACCTGGGGCATCGCCCATGTCTACTTCCTGATCGGCCTGCGCAACCGTCTCGCCGTCGCGCTGAGCTGGCTGTGGATCTATTCGACCGGCCAGCGCAGCGCCCGCCTGATCACCGGGATGGAAGCGGAACCGCCGGAAAGGAACCAACCATGAGCAAGCGCTTCGCGATCGGCGACCATGTCGGCTGGAATTCGGAGGCGGGCCACGTATCGGGCACGATCATCGCCATTCACACCAGCGATTTCGACTACAAGGGCTATACCCACCACGCATCGCCCGACGATCCGCAATACGAGATCAAGAGCGACAAGACCGATCACATCGCCGCCCATAAGGGCCGCGCCCTGACCCTTTTGAAGAAAGAAGGGAGCAAGCCGTGACCACCGTGACGACCCGTCAATTGACGCAGGACATGCAGGCGAAAGCCGCCGCGCTCACCGACCGCGCCGGCCTCGTGCCGCAGTCGTCGGACCAGCCGATGGATGCTGGAGACCTGTTGTTCTATCTTTCCGAGACCTCGATGCCGATGGCTGCCTTCCTGAGGGAACACGGCCTGTTCACCGACGAGGCCGGATTGCATTTCGATATCGCACAGTTTCCGGCGATTCACGATGTCGCCGATACGGTGATCCGTGATTACGAGGCCGGAAATCGCGACGGCGCGTGGAAGCGCTTCGACCTTTCCGAGGGCGATGACGCCGCCGGCAACGGCACCTATCTGCTGATCGTGCTCGCCGCACTCGACCTTCTCTACGGACCTGCCGCGTGACGATCAGGAATGGGGCCAGCAGGGGACAAACGACATGATGTTCATGTCGCTGCATATCGTCGTCGCCGCAGTCGTGATGGCGCATATTCTCCTGCGGCCGCATCGGCAGCCTGAATCGCGGGCCGCCTGGCTCGTGCTCGTCCTGACACTGCCCTATGCCGGGGCGCTCGCCTATCTGTTTCTCGGTCAGACGAATGTCGGGCGTAAGCGGGTGGAGCGGTTGAAGGCTGCCTTTCACACTCTTCCGCCTCCATCGCAAGCGCCGGGCTGGCCCGGCGCGCCGCAGGCGCCGAACAGGCAAGAGGCGCTTTTCGCCGTTGGCCGCTCGATCAGCGGCTACACGCCGGTGGGCGGCAATACCGCCCTGCTGATGGAGGATTCGAATGCCGCCATCGACGCGATGATCGCCGATATCGATGCGGCCACCGACCATGTCCACCTGCTGTTCTACATCTGGCTTGCCGACCGCAACGGCACGAAGATGGCGGAGGCGGTGCAGCGGGCGGCGCGCCGCGGGGTCGCCTGCCGTATCCTTGTCGACGACCTCGGCTCGCGCGATCTCGTGCGTGGCCCGCTGTGGCGGCACATGGCGGCGGCAGGTGTCGAGGCGCGCCGGGCGCTGGTGATCGGCAACCCGCTCAAGCGGGCGCTCACCGGCCGTATCGATTTGCGCAACCATCGCAAGATTGCCGTCATCGACAACCGCATCACCTATTGCGGCAGCCAGAACTGCGCCGATCCGGACTTCCTGCCCAAGGCGAAGTTCGCCCCCTGGGTGGACGTGCTGCTGCGCTTCGAGGGACCGGTGGTGCGCCAGAACCAGCATCTCTTCGCCAGCGACTGGATGGGCAATGGCGGCAGCGATCTCGCCAGCCTCCTGCGCCGGCCGCTGGAGCATTTCCCGGAAGAGTGTGAAACGCGACAAAACGAGGAGATAGAGGGAAATTCTCTGGCGGCGTCGGCGCCAGGTTTTACCGCGCAGGTGGTCGCCACCGGTCCCACCTTCCGCAATTCGGCCATGCCGGAAATGTTCGAAACCCTGATCTACGCGGCCAAGCGCTCGCTGTTCGTCACCACGCCCTATTACGTGCCGGATGCGGCGATGCAGGCGGCACTTTGCGCCTGCGCCAACCGGGGCGTCGACACCACTATCGTCTTTCCCGCGCGCAACGACGATTTCGCGGTCGCGGCGGCAAGCCGCAGCTATTATGCCGATCTTCTCGATGCCGGCGTGCGGATCTTCGAATACGAAGCCGGGCTTCTGCACGCCAAGACGCTGACCGTCGACGGTGAGATCGCCCTGATCGGCTCGGCGAACATGGACCGGCGCAGCTTCGATCTCAACTACGAGAACAATATCCTTGTCGAGGACGCCGGCCTGACTGCGACCCTGCGCGCGCGCCAGGAAACCTATCTCGCGCAAAGCCGGCAAATCCTGTCGGAAGAGGTCGCTTCCTGGACGATCTGGCGGCGTCTCTGGAACAACACCCTCGCCATCGTCGGTCCGGTCCTGTAGCCGACCTGCCCCGCGTGAGGGGGCGGGCCGGCAGGACATCCTCGATGCCCACATCGATACGAATGCGCCGTTCGGCCGGACCGACGCCAGGCCGTCTCTTCCGGCGGCGGCCGCAGCAGGCGCATGATGCCTGATATTTGAATTTGAGCGACAATCTGAGTCCGATACAATCGGTTGCGTCGCATCGCAGGAACACGGCGGCGGATCCGCTGTAATTTGCAATGCGACGCGCGTGACATCGAACGAGGAGAGGTCTCATGACTGCGCCGCATCCCCCGAGAACCCATATCGGCAACCATGCCCTGCATCCCGAAACGCAGATGCTGAACTACGGTTACGATCCCGAGCTGTCCGAAGGCGCGGTCAAGCCGCCGGTCTTCCTGACGTCGACCTTCGTGTTCAACTCCGCCGAGGACGGGCGCGACTTCTTCGACTACGTCTCCGGCCGCAAGGAGCCGCCGGAAGGCAAGGGCGCCGGCCTCGTCTATTCGCGCTTCAATCACCCCAACAGCGAGATCGTCGAGGATCGGCTGGCGGTCTATGAGCGGACGGAAAGCTGCGCCCTGTTTTCGTCCGGCATGTCGGCGATCGCCACGACGCTGCTCGCCTTCGTGCGGCCGGGCGATGCCGTCCTGCATTCGCAGCCGCTCTATGGCGGCACCGAAACGCTGCTGGCGAAGACCTTCCTCAATCTCGGCGTCGACGCCGTCGGTTTCGCCGATGGCGTCGGCGAGGACTCGGTGCGGGCGGCGGCCGAGGAGGCGATGGGCAAGGGGCGCGTCTCGGTCATCCTCATTGAACCGCCGGCGAACCCGACCAACAGCCTCGTCGATATCGCCATGATCCGCCGTATCGCCGACATGATCGGTGAAAAGCAGGGCCATATGCCGATCGTCGCCTGTGACAACACGCTGCTCGGCCCGGTCTTCCAGCGCCCGATCGAGCATGGCGCCGATATCTCGCTCTATTCGCTGACCAAATATGTCGGCGGCCATTCCGACCTGATCGCCGGCGCGGCGCTTGGCCGCAAGGCGGTGATGAAGCAGGTGAAGGCGTTGCGCGGCGCCATCGGCACGCAGCTCGATCCGCATTCCTGCTGGATGCTCGGCCGCTCGCTGGAAACGCTGCAGATCCGCATGGAACGCGCCAACAGCAATGCAAAGGCCGTCGCCGATTTCCTGCGTGAGCATCCCAAGGTCGAGGCGATCCACTATCTCTCCTACAGCGATCCCGATTCGCCGACCGGGCGAACCTTCGCCACGCAATGTACGGGCGCGGGCTCAACCTTCTCATTCGACATCAAGGGCGGTCAGCCGGCTTCGTTCCGCTTCCTGAACGCGCTGAAGATCTTCAAGCTTGCCGTCAGCCTCGGGGGAACGGAATCGCTGGCCTCGCATCCGGCGACGATGACCCATTCGGGCGTGCCGGTGGATGTGCGCCAGCGCATCGGCGTGCTCGATTCGACCATTCGCCTGTCGATCGGCATCGAACATCCCGACGATCTCGTCGCCGATCTGGCGCTGGCGCTCGATCAGGCCTGAGAATGCTTCCGCCGGCGCCTGTCAGGGCGCTGGCCTGTCCTTGCCATTTGCGGCGGCGAAGACGTCTCGCGTCAGCCCGCTATGGACGTCGAGAAGCGCGACGGCGCGGGTGACGTCGCGGTCGAGCGCGGCGTTCATCAGTTCGGTATGCGGCTCCAGCGCCACCGCCTCGCGCAGCGCCCGATAGACGGCGCTGTCGCGCCATTGCGGTTCCTTCGAGACGGCCAGCGCCGGCGTGAAGGTCAGAGCGCGGTGGTGGCGGCGCAGGTGATCGTGGATTTGCGTGTAGAAGCGGATCTGCCATGGCGACTTACCGGCCGAGACCAGCGCGAAATGGAAGGCCGCATGGCGGTTTTCCCAATCGCTGGCGAACAGATCCTCCGGGTCTTCCGCCGGCGGCCGGCAGCGCGACAGGCGGAAATGCGCCGCCACCAGTTCCGTCTCCCAATCGACGTCGCCATGGGCGATGGAAGATGCCAGCATCGGCAGTTCGACCAGCCGACGCGCCTCGGTGAGGTCGTCCAGTTCCGCCATCGAGACGGCGGCGACCGTAAATCCCTTATTGGCATTGGAGGTGACGAGATGCTCCGCCTCCAGCCGCGACAGCGCCTCGCGCAGCGGCGTCCAGCCCATGCCATAGGCATCGCGGATAGCGCCGAGCCGCAAGGGCGCGCCCGGTTGCAGCCGGGTGTCGAGAATATCCTGCCGCAGGGTCCGATAGGCGAATTCCGTCTTCGTGGCGTTGTCGCTGCTGTCCATGCCGTCCTCGCTTGAGCGCCACTTATATATAATACCCGCGCATCGCAGAATTATATATAATCATTGACATTTGCGATACTAAGCTCGATTATCGCAATACGGATCAAGATCACCAAGGAGAGAACAGTGACAAGAGCGCACGGCCCCGACCTTCCCGTCGACATCAGCAATCGGGATGCGGCCGATCCGCTGGCGCACCTGAAGGCGCGTTTCCATGTGCCCGGCGATCTCGTCTATCTCGCCGGCAACTCGCTTGGGCCGGCGCCGCTCGCCGTCTTCGACGAAATGCAGGCAGCCGTGCGTAACGAATGGGCGGAAGGCCTGATCCGCAGTTGGAACGAGGCCGGCTGGTTCTCGCTGGTGGACAGGCTGGGCGACCGGTTGGGGGAGCTGATCGGCTCCGATGCCGGGCAGACGGTCATTTGTGATTCCGTGTCGATCAATGTTTACAAGGCGTTGCAGGCCGGCCTATCGCTGCGCCCCGGCCGCACGACCATCGTTGCCGAGGGCGGCAGCTTCCCCACCGATCTCTATGTCGCCGAAGGCGTCGTCGCCGGACGTCCGGGCATAAAACTGCTGCTCGAAGGCGTCGATGCCGAGCGGATCGAAGACCTGATCGACGAAAACACCGCCGTCGTCCTCGTCAACCATGTCGACTACAAGACTGGCGCGCTGCGCGACATGGCGGCGCTCACGCGCATCATCCATGCGGCCGGCGCCATCGCCGTCTGGGATCTGTGCCACAGCGCCGGCGTCGTCGATGTGCAACTCGATGTGGCGGGCGCCGATCTCGCCATCGGCTGCACCTACAAATATCTGAATTGCGGCCCCGGTTCGCCCGCCTTCATCTATGCCGCCGCCCGTCACCACGAGGCGCTGAGCCAGCCGCTAACGGGCTGGTGGGGCCATGCCGCGCCCTTCGCCTTCGAGCGCGGCTATCGCCCGGATGGCGGCATTCGCAAGCTGTTGTCTGGCACGCAGCCGATCCTGTCGCTGCGCGCCGTCGGCGCCGGCCTGTCGGCCATCGAGGACGTGCCGATGGCGGAATTGCGGGCCAAGAGCCTGGCGATGACCGGCCTGTTCATCGACCTCATCGACGAGACCTGCAAGGCGCATGACCTGGCGCTGATGACGCCGCGCGAGCCGGCGTTGCGCGGCAGTCAGGTGTCGATCGCCTTCGCGGACGGTTATCCGGTGATCCAGGCGCTGATCGCCCGCGGCATCGTCGGCGATTTCCGCGCCCACGACACCATGCGTTTCGGCTTCTCGCCATCCTATATGAGTTTTGCCGATGTCTACCGGGCGGCGGCGGCCTTCAACGAGGTCATCGATACGGGAAGCTGGCGCGATCCGCGTTTTGCCAAGCGTAATGCCGTGACCTGATCGATCCCTGCCTTTCAGCTTCGCGCCGGCGGGCCGGTATAGCGGGCGCGGGGCCGGATGAGTTTTTGGTCGTCGCGCTGTTCGAGTGCATGGGCAATCCAGCCGATGGTGCGGCCGATGGCGAACAGCGCCAGCGCCGAGGCCGGCGGCAGGCCAAGGGCGCGACGGATGGCGACCAGCGCGAAATCGATGTTCGGCATCCGCCCGGCCGTTTCGGCCATCACCAGCGCCAGTGCATCTCGGCTGGGATCGGGCGGCAGCAACGGCAACAGCACTGCTGCGCGCGGATCGCCCCCCGGATAGAGCGGATGATCGAAACCGGGCACGCCCTCGCCACGGCGAAGGCGTGCCTCGACGACGGCGTCGGCATCGCCGGCCGCGTCGATCTCTTCCAGCAGAATCTCGACGATGCTTGTCGTGCCGCCATGCAAGGGGCCGCCGAGCGCCGAGAGCCCGGCATTCAGGCAGGCGCCCAGCGAAGCGCCGGTGGAGGCGACGACCCGCACGGCAAAGGCCGAGGCATTCAATTCGTGATCGGCAAGCAGGACGAGGGCGCGGCGCAGGATATCGGCGCCATCGGCGCCCTGGCCCCAGGCGCTGGCGAGGTGATGGTGAAGCGGCGCGTCATCCGGTTGGGTGAGGCTGGCGGCTGCCATCATCGCCCGCAACAACGCAGCCGCCCCCGGCCAGAGTTTTCGCGTGTCGCGCTGCCAGGCGATTGCCCGCCCGGCCGCGACGAAGGGCAGCAGCGCCTGGCAGCGCTCGATCAGCGGCAGGGCGCGGACATTGCGATAGACGCTCGCGTCCCAAGCTTCGGGCATGGCGGCCCGTTCGGCGAAGGGATCCTGCGCGCCGCAATCCCAGAGCAGCCGGGCCGTGTCCTCCAATGTCGCGGTCTCGGCAAAGGCCAGCGCATCGCGGCCGCGATAGAACAGCCCGTCGCCCTCGATCAGGGTGATTCCGGAGGAGAGGACGGGCAGGCCCCAGTCCAGCGTCGTCTCCGCCACATGGCGCGGGCGCCGGCCGACCGCCTTGCGCTTGCGCAGCGCCTCGACGTCATGGGCGCTGTAGAGCCGCCGGCGCGGATCGTCCTCGGCTTCGCTGGCGCGGATCAGGCCGCGACTGACATAGGCGTAAAGCGTGGCGCGGCTGATGCCGAGGCTGGCGGCTGCATTTTCCGCATCCATGAGATGATCTGGTCTGGACATTTACATTGATCGATTGAATCAAGATTGACTACATATATGTAATCAACATTCTTCACGGCAGTCAATCGTGAGGACCATCATGACCAAACCCACTGCAAATGCGACACCCGCTTTGGCGGTCGATCACACCACGGCCGGCCTTGACAACGTCGTCGCCGCCGAAACCGTGCTCAGCCATGTCGACGGCATGGCGGGCCGGCTCATCCTGCGCGGATACGATCTCGATCGTCTCGCCGACTGGAGCTTCGAGGCGGTTCTCGCCCTGCTCTGGCGGGATCTACTGCCGGAAGCGCTGGACGAATCGGCGATCCGGGTAAGACTCGGCGCGGCCCGCCAGCGCGCCTTTTCGCTGCTGACGCCGCTTCTGCCGTCGACGGATGGCCTGTCGTCGGTGGAGGCGCTGCGCCTGCTGCTCTCGACGCTGGCGGATTCCGAGCCGGACGCGCATCACATCCTCGCCGTCGCCGCCGTCCCGGTCTTCGCCGCCGCCATCGCCCGGCGTCGCCGGGGGGAAGCTGCCGGGACGCCGGATGCACGGCTCGGCCTTGCCGCTGATTTCCTGCACATGCTGCATGGCGCCGAAGTCGATGCCGGCAAGGTCAGGGCGCTCGATACCTATCTGGTGACGGTCGCCGATCACGGCCTGAATGCCTCGACGTTTACCGCGCGCGTCATCGCCTCCACCAAGGCGGGGTTGTTTTCCTCCGTCATCGGCGGGCTCTGCGCGCTGAAGGGACCGCTGCATGGCGGCGCGCCCGGGCCGGTGCTGGATATGCTCGATGCGATCGGCGATCAAAGCCGCATCCGGCCCTGGCTGGTCGATGCGCTGGGGCGTGGCGAACGGCTGATGGGTTTCGGGCACCGCATCTATCGCGTGCGCGATCCACGCGCCGACGTGCTCAAGCATGCGGTCGCCACTTTGCGGGACGGCGGTGGGCGTATCCGCTTCGCCGAAGCGGTCGAGGTCGAGGCGCTGGCGCTGCTGGCCGAGAAGAAGCCGTTGCGGCCGCTGCAGACCAATGTCGAATTCTACACCGCCCTGTTGCTCGAAGCCGTGGGTTTCCCGCGCGACAGCTTTACCAATGTCTTTGCCGCCGGGCGCATGGCTGGCTGGACGGCGCGTGCTCTGGAGCAGGAAAAGACCGGCCGCCTCATCCGCCCGCACTCCCGCTATATCGGCCCGCAGCCGTATGACGCTCCGGTGGCGGCCGAATAAGGGCGGTGCGCGCGCTGCGTGATGGTATCGAACAAGCGCGCCGTGGAACCGGGACGCCGCTTGCCGGTTCGGAAGACGCTGCAACCATGGGAGAGGCCGGTGCACCCCTTCGATCCCTCGACACGTCGTCATCCGGTTGGCGCTGAGCTCTCAGGAAGCGGCGTGTCGTTCCGCGTCTGGGCGCCGGCGCAGGACACCGTGGAACTCCTTTACGGTCAGGAAGATGCGGTCTCCATGAGCCGGGAGGACGACGGCTATTTCGCCTGTTTCATCGACGGTGCGCGGGCCGGGGATCGCTATCGCTTCCAACTCGGGACGGGTGGGGAACCGGCCGCCGATCCGGCCTCGCGGTTCCAGCCGGATGGGCCGGACGGCGCTTCCCAGATCATCGATCCGGCGCATTATGCCTGGCGGGATGCGGAGTGGAAGGGACTCGATCCAAAGGGCCAGGTTCTCTACGAACTGCATATCGGCACTTTTACGCCCGAGGGAAATTGGGCGGCCGCGGCACGCAAGCTAACGCTTCTCAAGGAGATCGGCATCACCTGCCTGGAAATCATGCCGGTCAACGAATTCGGCGGCGCTTTCGGCTGGGGCTACGATGGCACGCATCCCTTTGCGCCCTGTCGGTTTTATGGCCGGCCGGCCGGCCTCAGGGCTTTCGTCGACGAAGCCCATGGGCTCGGGATCGGCGTCATCCTCGACGTCGTCTACAATCATTTCGGCACCGGCGAACGACTGGCGGAATTTTCGCCGGCCTATTTTACCGAGCGTTATCGCAACGACTGGGGCGCCTCGATCAATTTCGACGGACCGGACAGCGGGCCGGTCCGCGATTTCATCGTCGCCAATGCCGTCCACTGGATCGAGGAATATCATTTCGACGGTTTGCGGCTGGATGCGACGCAGGCGCTGTACGATGCCGGCGACGAGCATATCATGACACGCATCGCCCGTGAGGCGCGCGCAGTTGCCGGGCAGCGCGCCTTGCTGCTGATTGGCGAAAACGAACCACAGAACCCGCGACTGGTTCGTCCGCCCGACCGGGGCGGTTACGGCCTCGACGCCCTCTGGAACGACGATTTCCACCATTCCGCCATGGTGGCGCTGACCGGGCGACGCGAGGCCTACTACCACGACCACCGGGGCGCGGCGCAGGAATTCGTCGCCAGCGCCAAATACGGCTATCTGTTCCAGGGCCAGCGCTACGATTGGCAGGATGGAGCGCGGGGCCAGCCTTGCCTCGATCTGAAAGCATGGAATTTCGTGCATTTCCTGCAGAACCACGACCAGATCGCCAATTCCGCCCGTGGCGCGCGTATCGGGCAACTTGCCGCGCCGGCGCGCATCCGTGCGCTCACGACGCTGCTGCTGCTGGGGCCGCAGACACCGATGCTGTTTCAGGGCCAGGAGTTCGGCGCCACTGCGCCTTTCCTCTATTTCGCCGACCGGCAGGGTGTGGCAGCGGATGAGGTGCGCGCCGGACGGCTGGCGTTTCTGGCTCAGTTCCCGAGCCTTACCGATCCTCTTTTCGGCACCGTCATGCCGGATCCGCATGATCGCGGCAGTTTTCAGCGCTCGAAGCTGGATTGGCGGGAGCGGGAGCGCAATGCACCACTTCTCGCCTTGCACCGAGACCTCCTGACGCTGCGGCGCGATGCGCGGGCGTTTTCCGAAGTGGCAGAGGGCAGGGTGGAAGGAAGCTGTCTGTCCTCCATGGCCTTCCTGCTGCGCCGTCTCATGGCGGATCCGGATGACGACAGGCTGCTGCTGATCAATCTCGGTTCGGATATCGAGCGCGACAGTGTTGCCGACCCGCTTCTGGCGCCGCCGCAAGGCAGGCAATGGAAGGTCATCTGGTCCAGCGAGGCTTTTGCCTATGGCGGCGGCGGCATCCGCCCGCTCGATCTGAGCGGACGGTGGGCGCTGTCGTCGGACGCGGCGGTCGTGCTTGCACCGTCGGCAGCAGGCGAACGCGAGCGCAGCGACCTGCCGGCCTGGCAGAGCGCCATCTCGCGCATCCCGCCCTCAATCACCAGCGAAGGCCGACTCCTTGTCCGACCCGGCCAGGGTGCGAATGCGCGCGGCGACGATGGGATCGACAGGATTGTAGACGACGAGATTGAGATCCGGCCGGCCATCGATGGCGAAGCCTGAATATTCCAGCTCGATATTGCCGAGAATGGGATGGCGCAGCCGCTTGGTGCCTTCGCCATGGGAGATCACGTCGTTCTCCCGCCAGAGCGCGTCGAATTCGCGGCTGGCGATACACAGTTCCGCGACGAGATCGGCAATGTCCGAGGTCGCGCCCGCCCGCGCCACATCGGCGCGAAAGGCGCCGACGACGAAACGGGCCATGGCATCCCAATCGTGCTGGATATCGCGGATGGCGGGATTGCAAAACAGCAGCCGCAGGATGTTTCTATCTTCCGGCGCGAGCCGGCCGTAATCGGTCATCACCACGGTGGCCGCCCGGTTCCAGGCGACGATATCCCATGCGGCGGTCCGCACCAGCGCCGGGCTGGCGTCCAGCGTGTCGATGAGGCGTTGCAGGCGCGGGCTGATCCCCTCCATCGGTCTATAGCGGATTTCGGGCGGGCGGCCGAGCGCCAGCATGAAAAGGTGCTCGCGCTCCGGCTCGGTGAGCATCAGGCCACGGGCGATGCGGTTCAGGACATCGGCCGAAGGCGCGCCGCCGCGCCCCTGTTCCAGCCATGTATACCAGGTCGAACTGATATTGGCGCGTTGGGCCACCTCTTCCCGTCTCAATCCGGGCGTTCGCCGGCGTCCGGAAAAGCCGAATACCGCCGGATCGAGCCGGGAGCGGCGATCGCGGAGGAAGAGGCCAAGGGCGTTTGTTTCGACGGTCATGGCTTCCTATTGGCCATTATACCAGGATAATGTCACTACTTTAACAGCATGCAGGAGGCGGCAATAGTCCTATCACAAGCAATAGGAGACATCACATGCGTATTTTCGTGACGGGCGCGACCGGCTTCATCGGCTCGGCCATCGTGCCGGAACTGCTGAAGGCAGGCCACCAGGTGATCGGGATGACCCGCTCCGAGGCCGGCGCAAGGGCGCTGGAGGCGGCCGGCGCCGACGTCCATCTGGGAAGGCTGGAAGAGCCCGAGAGCCTGCGCCGCGGCGCGGAAAAGGCCGATGCCGTCATTCACACGGCCTTCGATCACGATTTTTCCCGTTTCGTCGAGAATTGCCGTAAGGACGGTCGCGCAATCCAGGCGCTGGGCGAGGGGTTGAAAGGCTCGGACCGGCCGCTGGTGATCACCTCTGGCACCGGCCTCGGCAATGCCGAACTCGGAAAGCCGGGGATGGAGGATATCTGCAACATGGAGCATCCCAATCCACGCGTCGCTTCCGAACAGGCCGGTCATGCGTTGCTCGACGCCGGCGTGAATGTTTCGGTCATGCGTCTTCCGCAGGTGCATAATACGATCAAGCAGGGACTTGTCACACCGTTGATCGCCATCGCTCGGGAAAAGGGCGTGGCCGCCTATGTAGGCGAAGGGCGCAACCGGTTTCCGGCCGGACATCTGCTCGACGTAGCGCGGCTGTACCGGCTGGCGATCGAGCGAGCCGCGCCCGGCGCGCGCTATAATGCAGTCGGCGAGGAAGGAATCGAGACCCGTGCGATCGCCGAAGCGCTCGGTCGCGGCCTGAAACTGCCGGTCGTCTCGATCACTCCGGACCAGGCGGCGGAGCATTTCGGCTGGATGGCGATGTTTGCGGGACTGGATTTTCCTGCCTCAAGCGCATGGACGCGCCAAACGCTCGGCTGGAACCCGACCGGCCCCGGCCTGATCGCCGATCTCGATGCGATGAAATACGAGGTTTGATCGGCTGGACCGACATCGGTCAATCCGGACGGTAATGGCGGCCAAGTTAAACGTTCAACAGCACGCAATCAAGTCGGCATCACTTCCATAATCAATCGTAGCGAACTGAAGGGGAATGCCAGGCGCCGCCATGATACGATAGCACCTCATCCCCAAAAGCGACGCATCGCTTATGTCACACAGGGACGCCGGAGCGAACGCGAAAGGATCAAGCCATGACGAAGAACACCATCTGCCTCTGGTTCGACAAGGATGCCGAGGATGCCGCCCGGTTCTATGCGGAAACCTTTCCTGACAGTGCGGTCGGCAAGGTCACGCGTGCGCCGGGGAATTATCCCGAAGGCAAGGAAGGAGACGTGCTGGTGGTCGAATTCACGGTTGCCGGCATCCCCTGCATGGGGCTGAACGGCGGTTCCGCCTTCAAGCATAGCGAGGCCTTCTCGTTCCAGATCCTGACCGAGAATCAGGAAGAGACCGACCGCTACTGGAACGCCATCGTCGGCAATGGCGGCAAGGAAAGCGATTGCGGCTGGTGCAGGGATCGCTGGGGCATCTCTTGGCAGATCACGCCGCGCGTGCTGATGGAGGCGATCAACGCCGGCGGCGGCGAGGCGAAACGCGCCTTCGACGCGATGATGACGATGCAGAAGATCGACGTCGCCAGAATCGAGGTGGCACGGCGCGGCTGAAGGCGGCGCTAGTCGACGATGGCCGGCATTTCGCTTTCGTTGCGGCCGCGCAGCGGCTTTTCCGGCATGAGATGGAAGATGGCGAGAGACATGGTCATCGCGACAGCGCAGGCGAGGAAGATATAGGCGAAAGGCATGGCCGAGGCGATGGCGGTGCTCGTCTCCTGCACGGTTTCGCCGACGAGCGGCAGGCCGTTGCCCAGCGCGATGGCGCCGAGGATGGCGACGCCGAGCGCCCCGCCCAGCGAGCGCAGGAAGGTCAGCAGGCCGGTGGCGACACCGAGATGAGCCTGGTCGACGGCATTCTGCACCGAAACGGTGGCGACCGGGAAGGTCATGCCGGTGCCGATGCCGGCGCCGAAGGTCAAGACCTCCAGCACGAGCAAGGACGAGCGCCCCGCCAGCAGGGCCAGCACGGCGAGGCAGAGGAAGCTGACCAGACAGCCGACCAGTGCGATGCGCTTGTAATGGGTGAAGCGCGGGATCGTGCGGCCGCTGCCCGTCGCTCCCATCACCGTGCCAAGCAGCAGGCCGAGCATGGCGATGCCGGAGCTGCTGGCGGAGAGCCCGTGATAGGATTGCATATAGACGGGAATATAGACCGAAAGCCCGACATTGGCTGCCTGAACCAGGAACATGGTCAGCGTACCACAACCCACGCTCGGATTGCCCAGCACTTCCAGCGAAATCAACGGAACTGCCGCCTGCCCTCTGCGCAGACGTGACAGCAGCCACAGCAGCCCCTCGCACCCAGGCCGGCCGCCGACCCCAAGCGAGGACCAGGGATAACGGCTGGCCA
>Ga0066256_1003316_pt1 | contig 15791 bp, 13 predicted proteins | sample ThiBio_1000_biof_FD_87107 | JGI IMG/M metagenome (GOLD analysis project Ga0066256, IMG submission 87107) | Wastewater bioreactor microbial communities from Cape Town, South Africa - Thiocy_expt_1000_biof (version 2) | ecosystem: Engineered > Bioreactor > Thiocyanate-remediating >...
TGTCCATCGACGGCGAGAATCACGTCGAGGAGCTCCACGTCATCGGAGACCACGCCTACGTACGCAGCCGGATCACGGTGACGGTGACGATGCCGGACGGAAAGGTGCTCCGGCATGCCGGGCACGGTCTTTCGATCTTTCGCAAAGACGACCGCGGCTGGAAGCTCGCACGGGATGCCAACCTGGTCACCGCGGCGAGCCCTTGATGAAGAAGGCGTAGCGCGCGTCCGCCGCAAGGCTGTCGAGAGGAGATCGCGTGAGAGAGTCGAACCCCCTCCTGTCGCGCGCACGGTTGCTCCACGGACGCCTCGTCGCGATGGGGCTTCTCGATCGGCGGCGCCAGGTCAACGGTGCCACCTCTCACGGCTATCGCCTTCAGCCGCCGCAGACCGCAGCCGAGCTGAAGGCCATCGAGGCCGAGGCGCAGACACGCGCTCCGGACGAATATCGGCTACAGGTCACCGAGGTCGCCGACGACGGGGCAGAGGCCCCCTCCTCCGTTGGGACCGGGCCCGGCCCCGCCCGGGGGGGGGCCGACGCCCCGCCCCGCCACGAGCGGCGGCAGGCGGAGCTCGCAACGCACCGGCATGCGCTCGAAGCGGGCACCGCCAGTGTCCGTGCGCTCGACGAGCTCGCGGTCGAGGCCGGGCTCGACGGCAATCTCGAGGAGTCAGCGCGCCTCTACGCGCTCGCCGGAGAGCGCGTAGAGACCGACCGCGACGTGCCCGCGCTCCGCAGGCTCTTCGAGCAGTGGACGCACTGCCTCCATTCGCTGACGCGCTTCGACGAAGCGATCCTCGTCGCGCGGCGCGGAGCGCGCTGGGCGCGAGACGTCGGACAACACGGGCTCGCCAAGCGCATGTGGCAGGTCGAAACACGCTTGCTCGCGGATGTCGGGCGATGCGACGAGGCGCTGGCACGCATGCTCGACGACGGGTGGCCGCTCGCCCATCAAACGGTCGGCTGGCACTGCGTGATGCGCGGTCGAGGTGCCGAAGCGCTCGTGTATCTCGAGAAGGAGCCCGCACGAACCGCGGCCCTCCTGAACACGATCGGGGTCGCGCGGAAGTTGATGGGCAACTACGAAGCAGCGAAGGCGGCTTTCGAAGAGGCGCTCGAGCTCGAGCCGAGCGCCGCCGTGCTCGACAACCTGGGGATGCTCCTCGCCCGTCGCAAGACGACGAGCAAGGCTGTCGTCCTTCTCAAGCGGGCGCGGGCGCTCGCGCCGAGCGCCCCCCACGTGCTCGCTTGTTATGGCGGGCTACTCTGGTGCAAAGGCGAGCACGAAGCGGCGATCCTCGAGGTCCGTAGAGCACTCGCCTACACTCGCGACGAGTCCGTCGTACGCGAAGCGCTCGACGAGGTCCCGGCGGATGATCGCTGCGAAGCGCTCTTCCGCGAAGCGCGCGCCGCCTCGGCCGTGGATGGCTCCCCCCGCGCGTAGCTGACCGAGCGGGTCGATCTCGCGCGCGGGCGGCGGAGCCGAGCGCAGACCTCGAGCTCGGCTTGCCTCCCAGGGCTGCGGACCGGCGATCCGTCGCGTCGCGACGTTCAGTCGGTCGAAGACGTTGGTCGTGCTGATCGCGGCTCGACGCCGCGAGGACCTCACGCATCCGCTACACTCACCGCGTGAACGCAGATCGACTCGCGGCACTGACCGGTGCTCAGCTCGTGAAGATCGCGACGGAGGACGCCTCGTCGTTCAAACCGGTTGGTGCGGAGCTGGAACGCCGTGCTCCCGATCCGCGCGCGGCAGATGCGCTCATTGATGCCTATCGCAAGGGAGCAATCCCGCCGTGGCTCGTCGCCCACTTACTCGGGTGCGTGCGCGCGGCGCAAGGATACGAAGTAGCACGCGAGGTCCTTCTCGCCGCGCCGGGCCTTCTAGCAGAGTCGTACGCGGGACCCGCTATGGCGCGCATCGCGGGCGCAGCTGCACATGACGACCTGGTGGGTATCATGATGAACGCACCTCGGCTGCGAAGCCGCGAAGGTGCAGCGTACGGGTTGAGTGTCCTGAAGCGACCGGGCACGGCCTCGCTCGTGCTCCACGCGGTGCAGGCCGGCCGCGTGCGGCGTCATCCGGCGGCGTTCATCGTGGGGAGCTTGCCGGATGCGCTTCCCGCCATTCTCGAGTGGTTCAGCAGCGAGGACGAGACCACCGAGGCGATGGCCCTCGACGCAGCCTTCTCTCTCGTCACGCAGACCGCGGGCGATCCGGACATCGGGCTGGCGTGGGCGATTCGCCGAACGCTCGATGGAGGACGCGTGAAGCAAGCACCGCGCACGCGTCAGGCGATGTTGATGCGCATCGCGCCAGTGCTCCGACGAGGTACGTAGTCAATGAACCTCGCCTGACCGGGTTCCGAGATCGGCATCGAGGATGCGGTTCGGTCCGCTCGTTGATGCGCCGGTCGCGCGCCAACGGACAGAAGTCGAGCCAGCGACGGTCAGTCTCGCGCCGGTAGTGCTCGGTCTGCGGCAGCGAAATGCTGCCATCTGGTCTGCGTGGGCTTTCACGAAGGCCGAATTTGGCGCGCCGCCGTTCGCGCGGCGAGCGCGCGCGGAGCGCGAAATGGAGCGCGCCCCCTGCCCCTTTCCACTTCCAATCTATGCCAGAGACGGGGGCTTGCGGCAAGCCCCGGGTCGTGCCGCACAGTCACCAGCCGCACGCGAGAACCGTGCAGAGCGGAGGATCGGAATGCGCGACGAAGCAGGACGCAGTGTGACGATCGCAAACCATGCGGTGGTGATCGCCGGAGGAGGTCCGACCGGCATGATGTTGGCGGCCGAGCTGGCGCTTTCGCGAGTCGACGTCGCCATCGTCGAGCGGCGCGAAAACCAAGACATCGCCGGCTCGCGCGCAGGAGGTCTGCACGCACGCACGATCGAGGTGCTCGATCAGCGGGGGATCGCCGAGCGCTTCCTTTCACAAGGGCAGGTCGGTCAGGTCGCGGGCTTCTCGTTCATCCCTCTCGACATCAGCGACTTCCCCACTCGCCACAACTACGGGCTCGGGCTCTGGCAGAGCCGCATCGAGAGCATCATGGCCGACTGGGTCTCTGAGCTGCCGGTGAAGTTCTATCGCGGGCGTGAGGTAGCGGGGCTTGCGCAGGACGACACCGGCGTCGACGTCGAGCTCTCCGACGGAACGTCGCTGCGAGCGAAGTACCTCGTCGGGTGCGACGGAGGTCGGAGCCTGATCCGCAAGAAGGCGGGGATCGACTTCCCGGGATGGGACGCGTCGACGAGCTACCTGATCGCCGAGGTCGAGATGACCGAAGAACCGGCGTCGGGCATCCGCCGCGGTGAAAAGGGCGTCAATGCTCTGGGTAAGCTGGAGGACGGGAAGCGCGTGCGCGTCGTGTTGGTCGAACCGCACGTCGGCAAAGGCGACGAGCCGACGCTACAAGACCTCCGCGATGCGCTCATCGCCGTCTATGGGACGGACTTCGGTGTTCGTAATCCGAGTTGGCTATCCAGATTCACCGACATGGCTCGGCAGGCGGCGTCCTACCGAGAGCGACGGGTGCTCTTGGCCGGCGACGCGGCGCACGTGCATTCCCCTGCGGGCGGCCAGGGCCTCAACATAGGTGTCCAGGATGCCGTAAACTTGGGATGGAAGCTCGCCCAGGTGGTCCACGGGACATCCCCCGACGGCCTCCTCGATACCTACCATGCCGAGCGGCATCCCATCGGTGCGCGCGTGCTCCGGCTCACCATGGCGCAAACCGCGCTCGGCCGCGGTGACGATCGCACGGAGGCCTTGCGCGAGAACATGTCCGAGCTCTTGCGGATGGACGAGCCTCGCAAGCGATACGCCGCGATGATGTCGGGCCTCGACGTCCACTACGACCTCGGTGAGGGACACCCGCTGCTCGGTCGTCGCATGCCCGATCTCGATTTGGTCACCGAACGCGGCCCGCAGCGCGTGTTCCCCCTGCTGCATGATGCCCGAGCGGTATTCCTCAACCTCGGTGAGCCTGGAGCCTTCGACATCACTCCGTGGGCGGAACGGGTTCGGCTGATCGACGCTCGCTACGCTGGTAAGTGGGAGCTCCCGGTGTTCGGAGCGGTCTCTGCTCCGGCCGCCGTGTTGATTCGGCCCGACGGATACGTCGCGTGGGCCTCCGACGGCACGGACCACGGCCTTCGTGACGCCCTCACCAAATGGTTCGGACCGCCCACAGCGGAAGCGCTCCCGTAGCCATGGTCGAAAGCGATCGGGCTCGGCGCAGCGCTCGCACGCGTCTTCGATCTGCTGCACGCCTCGCCTGCTCGGTCGATCGAGCGAAGCGGCACCCTCGAGGGGGATCGGCTCAGAAGCCGATCTGACCGCCAATCTCGGGCGCGACGCTCGAGGCGAAAGCATGGATGAAGGCGAGGTTGACGCGAGCTCCGGCCATCAGGGCAAACCGTGGGGTGACCGCGTAGCGAGCACCACCGCCGATGGCGACGAAGGCGGGCCCAGCGATGCGCCATGCGTCGACGTCTCGCTCGGTCCGCCCTGTCCCGGCCCGAGGGTCCTCCACGACTCGTACCGGCATCCGCGTCTCGAACTGAGCAAGCCCAGCCCCACCGAACACGTAGGGTGCAAAGCCCTTCTTGGCGAGCGCGTCTTTCCCGAACACATACGTCGCTCGGGCCTCGAGGTGGACTGGCATCGCGAAGCGCTTGCCGTCGACCTCTGCCTCGGACCCGGGATAGTTGTTGAGGACGAGGCCGAGGCGAGCGCCGAGCAGAACGTTGTCATTGATGGCCCAATCGACCGTGAGCATCACCCGGATGTTGCCGAGGGTGCCTCCACCGGGGGCGATCCTGTCGCGGCCGCCCTCTCTGGAGAGGCGGATCGAGTCGTTCTCCGCCGCCATCCCTGGATCTCGTGAGGGATAGTCGCTGCCGTCGCTTCGCGTGCAGTAGTAGTTCGCGTCGTTGACCGGCGTTGCTCCGGGCGTCCTCAGCTTGCAAACGTCGTCTGCACTCGGCACGAACGAGTAGTCGAGCGCGCCCGCGACGCCGACCCAGATCCGCGGAGCCTTGTTCATGCGTCTCTGGTAGTCGACACACCGTGCGTTCACGCATTGGTTGCTCTTGCACTCGCTGGCGTCCTCGCAGAACTCCCCGCCCTCCTTGCCGACCGGCTCGACTTTCGACGCATCGGCGGCAGCACGTGCCGAAGCCTTCACGCATCCGGGAAAGTTCGGCGGGCAGTCCCCCGTGTCTTCGCACTGCGTGGGAGGCGGTGCGTTCGGCAAGTGTGGCGGCTCTGCCAGCTTCTCCTTCTTGATCGGCACCCTGTAGGGGTTGACGCGATCGCCGCCGATGGCGACGGGGTCATTGTCTTCGTTGAATCCCAGGAGGTAATACTCGGTCGTGCCCTGCAGGACGTCTGCGCACGGAAGCTCGGCCCCCCAGCCGTTCTCGCCAATCTTCTGGAGCTCGGCAGCCTTCCACTCCGTCATCCCGAATCCCCTGTAGCGGACCTTCGCTTTGACGATTGGCTCCTCGCCCGCATACTCGGCATAGACCGGAATCGGGGTCCGCTCCTGCTGCGCGGCGACCGGAGCGTGCGTGAAGTCGCCCTGCGGAGAATGGCCCGGGCTGCGCGTGGCGTTCGTAGCGACCCGCTTTTTTGCTTCTGCAAACGCTTGCTCGAGGTCCTTCGTCTTGACGTCGGGATCGAGCGCGGCCGAGGAGTCGATCTTGATCGCTTCGATGAAGTTCGCGATGGCCTCCTCCCTATCGGCGCGGGCGCCGATCTGAATGACCGCAAGGTCGCGCTTGAGACTCGACCGCAACTGAGGAGGGCACTTGGCCGTTCCGCACATGGTGATGGCCTTCTCGAGCTTCTCCTGTGCGTACGCGAAGTCCGTCGCCAGGTAGTCCTCGCCCATGGCCTTCTTCTGAAGTGCCCTGGCGTCGGTCTCCACTCTGCCCTGCGCACGCGCGGTCGGCGACGAGAAGAACAAAGCAAAGCTAGTCGCAAGCAACAAGGCGACACCGAGGAGGTGCCGCGGCCCTGTCGGAGAGCTCACAAATCGATTCCTTCCTAGATTGCCGACGCTCTCGGCCAGGCCCGGCATTGCGCCCAAGCAGGCGCCTGGATCTTCCTGCCCAGTGTGCGGAGCCGCGGGCGGCGGTTCACTTTTTCTTCATCGTCGTCGTGCCGAGCTCTCGGAGGCGGAGGACGACGCGCGTCCGCTCGTTGCCATAGATGAAGCGGGACGCAGCAGATCGGGTCGTTCCGGCACGCCGGTCTGTGATGGACTCGTCACCCATGAAGATCGAGCTCGCAAGGAAGTAGCCGGGGCTCAACAACTACCGGCTCAACCGCCAGCCCGGCAGCGTCTTCGCCGCCCCCTACGCCGTCATCGGCGCGGCCCCGCAATGCTGCGGCGCGTACGGGCTCGTGGCGACCGTGCGCAACCTCGGTACCGCGCCGCTGCCGCCCGGCGTCGCCGTCGGGTTCTACATGGGCACAGCGCCGAACGGCACACTGCTCGGCACGGGCGCAACGACGAAGGCGCTCAATCCGGCCGAGGGCGACAAGTGGTCCTGCCACTGCCCAACGCGCCGCTCGCGATCACGAGCGGGAACTACCACCTCCGCCGTTAACCTCGGTTAACGACCTCGGCTGAAGTCCGGGCCAACGCCGCCGCATCGTCCTCGCGGTCGTTAACTAGATTAAGAACCGCGAGGGAGTCGGGCGAGCGCCGCCGGCGCGTCCTCAGCGCGACGAGGCCATGAACTTAGGCATCGTTCGGCACACGCAGGATTTCGACCGCCTCTTCAAGGTCGATCCCACGCGCCGCGCCAGAAGCTCCTGCGCTTCTTCGCGCACGGCCAGGTGTTGCTCCCCCCTCAGCCGGAGGGCACATACGTGGCCACGAGCACGCTCCCACCGCTCGTGGCCTTGGCCGAAATGAAAAAACCCGCGATCCGGAGAGCGCGGGTTCCTTCGTCGTCTAGCGATTGTTGCGCGGGCAGGATTTGAACCTACGACCTTCGGGTTATGAGCCCGACGAGCTACCAGGCTGCTCCACCGCGCGTCACCTTCCGGGTTCAACCGGAACTCGGCGAACCGAGTGACGAGACGTTTACGACGCGATGCCGCTCGATGTCACGATCCAAATCGCGGTCGGAGTGAGATCGTGCCTCCACCCCCTCTTCAGCGGCCGGTGGCTGAGCTTCCGCGGGGTCATGACCGCTCTGCAGTCGTCGGCCACGCACGAGGCCGTGTTCGAGAAGCGCGTGGCCACGTCGAGCTCGACTCACGTCGAGGACGAGAGGAGCGCGGTCACCGTCACCACGATGCCGACGACCGAGAGCACCGCCATCATCCCGGCCGGCATGACCTTCTTGCTCTTGCGATAGGCCATGACGAATCGGCTGGCGAGGGCGGCGGACGCGCCGAGCCCGATGAGGAGCCCGACCCGGGGGTTCGTTCCGATCCGGACGGCGAGGTAGCCGGCAGCGATGAGGAGCGCGCCCGCGAGGCCCCCCGCGACGAGCGAGGGCACGCTCTTGGCCTTCACGAACCCGATGAAGCCTCCGACGACCGTGAGCAGCCCGAAGACCCAGAGATAAAACGCGGCAAGCGAGACGATGCTCATCGCGCCTCTCTACGCCATGTGCCGCGGAGGCGAAACCACTCGCCACGCGGCGCATGACCATCCGGCCCGAGCTCCCCGTCACGTCGCGCCGTGCAGGTCGCTGCCCATGCGAGGAGCCCGGGGGATCTTGGCGCCGCTCGAATGACCGCGCCGCTCCACGTGGTCTGCCGTAATCGGCGCGAATCCGACCGAGCGCGCTCACTCGTCGTCGTCCAGCAGCTCTACTGCGCGCTGCTCGAGCCGATCGGCCTCCACGGGGTCTTTCTTCGTGCCTTTGCCGATACGGGTGAGCCTTGCGAGCTCCCGACACGCGCGCGGGTCCGATTTGGTGCACGCTTTCGTGTACGCGGCGACGGCCTTCGTCGCGTCCTGCGGCGCCCCCAGCCCACGCTCGAACGCATCCCCTGCCAAGCGGCACGTCGCGCTTCCCGCATCGCATAGGCGGACCGCAAGCTCTCCGCCGCGCTTGGCGTCACGCGCGACGTAGGTGCCGGAAATCAACGCTTCCGCGAGCTCGGTGCAGCCCTCATCGGGATCCGACATGTCACAAGAGCGCTCGAGGAAGCTCAACGCCATGGGCACGACGCCCTTGCCGTTCTTCTTTCGCGTCGGCGCTGTTGCCGCGTAGAAACCGTGAAGACAAGCGTCGAGCACCTTCGCCGCGCATGCCTCGTCCAGAAGAGCGAGCGCGGTCTTGCGCTCTTCGGCGACGGTCCAACTCAGCGTCATGCCGATCGCCTGACACGCGACCATCGCCTTCTCCGAGCAGAGTGCGGACAAGCTCGCGAGACGTCGCGTGCGGTCAGGCTCGATTTCCTCCGCCCTCCCGAGGGTCGTGCACGAATACAGATGTCCCGCCTTGCAAGCCGAGCGGTACAGCTCTCCAGCGCGGACAGCGTCCTTCGCCAGCCCGGTGCCGCGGAGATAGGCGCCCCCGAGGCGGAAGCAGCCATCCTGATGCTCGGCGTCACACGCGATCGCATACGCGCGTCCCGCGCCTTTTTGATCGACCATCGTGCCGTTGCCGAACTCCTGCGCGAGGCCCCATTGCAGACATCCCTCGGCGTCGCTCCCTTCGCAGGCCACTCGGAAGTGACCGGCTGCGGAGACGTCATCTCGCGGAATTCCGTTTCCGGTGTGCTCCCGAATGCCGATGACGCGACACGCCCTTGGGTACTTCCCCACGCAGCCCCGGGTCATGAGTGCCCAATAGGTGCCGAGCATGTCCTCGGTCCATTCCTCTGGTCGCATGGTCTCGGCGAGCCAGGTGCATCCCTCGGGCGAGCCTGAATCGCAGGCCTTTCGCAGTAGCTCCTGGCCACGCTCGTCTCCGGGGTTCGCGACGTCGAGGGCGACGCCCAGATTCGCGCACGCGAGCGACGACCCGAGGGAGCATCCTCGCTCGTAGGCGGCTTTCGCCGCGACTTTGTCCTGGGACCACTCGATATCCCCGACGCGGGCGCAGGCCTGCGCAACGCCACGACCGCATAGCGAGCGGAGCTCGCGCGAGCCAGCCTCCTGCGCCTCCGGCCTGATGGACTCCACCTGCGCCCATGCGAGGTCCGCACAGACGACGAGATCTCCGCGCCGGCAGCGCTCTGCGGGTGGGAGGTCCGCAAGGTTCGCGGCAGCGGTCGGCTGCATCGATGTCGAGGCCTGGGGCGGAGTGGAAATCATCTTCGGCGCGCACCCCGCCATCGACGCAAACAACCACAACCACCGCGGATGAATCCTCATTCTCGACCGGGCCTCATCTTCACCGAAGGCGTCGTGGCAAAGCAACGTCGTCGTCGTGTATGCTACGCGCGATGCGTGTCCGCGCCGTTTGGCCGTTGGCCCTCCTCGCGGCCTCGGTCGGGTGCTCATCCTCCCCTGCGCCCTCGCGATCGCTCGGGCCCCTCCCGCAGAAGCCCGGGGCGACGGAGGCTGCCGTCGATCCCCTTGCCGCGCTTTCGCCCGAGCATCGGCAGATCGCGCGCGAGGTCGAGCGAGCTCGCGGTCTGCGGTTTCGACGTCCCTTCACCGTCACCGTCGTTTCCGACAAAAAGCTCGAGGCACACTTCGACGAGGGCAAGCTCGAGCCGACGGCGGACGCGTGCAATCTCGACGCGCTCTGGGCCTTCGGCATCCTCCGCGAGCGCCCGGTCAAGTGGCTGGCCTCGCTGTTCTCCAGCCGGCCCCCGCGGACCGAGAACCTACTCGGCTTCTTCGTCCCCAGCTCGCGCCGCATCTACATTCGGAAGCGCGTGTCGACCGATCTCAACGTCGTCGCGCACGAGATGGCCCACGCGCTGCTGCACGACCACGTCAACGTCCCCTACGCTCAGGCGCACGACGACGAGCAGCTCGCCATTCGCTCCGTCTCCGAAGGGGACGCCACCATCACGGCCGCCCTCGTGGTCGCTGCCCGGCAGGGCACCAATCCATCGGTTGCCCTGCGTAAGGCATCGTCGGCGCTCTCCATGCGCGACTTCGTCGGCAGCACCGACGCTGCCCTCGCCCAGGCGCTTCCCCTCTTTCGCGAACGGGAGGAGGTCCCCTACCAGGCGGGCACGGAGTTCGCCGCGCGGGTCGTCCGCGCGCGCGGCATGCAGGGGCTCGACGAGGTCTGGGCGAACCTTCCTCGTGGCACGTTCGAGATCTTTCATCCCGACACCTACGTGAAGGGCATCGCACTCCCCCGCTTCGCCGACTCTCCGCTTCCGGCGGGGTGCCACGCGAGCTTCGAAGGGCGGATGGGCGAGCTTCGAACGAGGGCCTTCCTGCGCATCCGGCACCCGCGCGCGACCGCCCTCGAGGGGGCGAGCGGCCTGCTCGTCGACCGCTATCGATTGCTCGAGGGCTGCGGCGAGGAGCCTGCATTCCTTTGGCAAACAGCGTGGGTCGACGAGGAGGCGGCGTCGCGTTTCGAGGCCTTGGCGAAGCAGCGATTCGAATGTAGCGAGCCCGGCTGTCTTCCCGGACCGCACACGATCATGCGCCGAGGAAGCGCCGTGGTGGTCCTTCGAGCACGAACCGACGCGGCCGTGGCGGAGAGCGCGCTCGGCGCGATCGTGCCCTCCGCGAAGCAAGCCGCTCCGCGCCTCGGCGGAGTGAAGCTCGATCCGCCTCCCGAGGTACCGCAGCTCGTCGAATCGTCGGCGGGCACGACGTGCTCGATCGCGGGGACCGGCGTGGAGCTCGTCGTCCCGAAGGGGCTGCTGCTCGCGACCGGAGACGACTCCCGGTGCGCGATGAAGTCGGACACGCGAGAAGACGCGATCACGACCTACGTTTCAGGCGTCGACTACGATGCGAGCTTCTTGAAGAGCCTGCGCGAGACGATCCCGTCCTCGCTGGCAGGCCTCCATGCGCAGCTCCACTCACGCGAGCGTCCTCGGGTGACGCCGCTCGGGACCGGAATCGGGATGCTCTACGAGTTGACGCCCCCCTTGCAGCTCGAGGTCGTGTCGCTGCCGGTCTGCGGAGGCAAACGCGTACTCACGCTTTATCTCCGCTCGACGAGCAACGAGGGACGCTCGATGTTGGAAGATGCCCTCTCGTCGCTCAGGCCCACCTCCGTCGGCCTGTCGCCGGCCTGCGCCGATCCCGTCGCTCGGTGAATGCCATCGACGGATCCGTTGGTTCATTTCGGGCGGATACCGCGCGCGATCGGAACCTTCGCGGTGCGGCTACTGCGCCCGCGCCCTCGGTGTGCGCTAATCCCCCGGATTGAAGACGATCGGGTAGACGACCTTCACGCTTCCACCTTCGGGCTTCGAGAATCGCAAGAGCGTAAAACCCCGCACGACACAGTCGACGACCTCTCGGTCCGGCATGTCGGTGGTGTCGTCCGGCCGGGCTTCGGCCACGTACCCGGTTGGATCGATCGTGAACCTCACGGCGACTCTGCCCCGGAGACGGGCGTCGCGACGGAGCCCGTCCTCGTAGCAGCGACGAAAGCGGTCGAACTGGGCGCGAACCGAAGCCTGGACAAGGGACGGCTCCAGCAGCCCGAACGCCGTCACCCCACCATCACGGCCTTGTGCCACCTTCGCTCGCCATGCGCGTCCGACATGCTTCTCCTCGCAGTAGGAAAGCGCGGCGTCGACGTCCGCCACGCGGTAGGCGGCACGCATGCAATCCGCGATCGCCACACCGGCGCTCGTTCCCTTTGGACGGGTCTGATGCGCTTTCGGTGCCCGCTCTCCGCCGTTCGCCTGAGCGGAGTCCGTCTCGTTCGCACCGCGTCGCGGAGAAGCCGCGCAGCCAACGAGGAGGGCGAGCGCGCCGCCGAGGATTCCCCTACGCCACACGGACTCCTTCGTGCCCCACGTCCATGCCATCGCCATCTTCGTCCTTCCCGCACAATGATGAGGAGCGCGCCCGCGAGGCCACCCGCGACGAGCGAAGGCCCGCGACGTGGGCGCGAACTCTCCAACACGCCGGTGCACCGAGCGAGAATACGGACGGGCTGCCGAAGCGCCAAGCGCTCCGCGCCCCTTTGAGTCGAGTTGCTCCATCGCCGGTCCGGAGCTGCACATCCCGAAGGGCGCGCGTCGAGCGATGGAGGTGGCGGCGGGGAACGCGCACCATGCACGTCTCCGGCAGCAAGCGGCGCGAGGCGCGAGGCGCGAGAACGAGGACTGATCCGTGTGGGTGCGCGATCCTCGAGTATTGCGCGCAACGAGGTGAGGTCGGCCTATTGCGGCAGCCTTTGCGCCGAGCCATGCCGGTGTGCAGGCGCGGGCATACGAGATGCAACTACCGCGCGAGAGCCTCACGTGAGGAGAACTACGTGCGTACGGCGGAGAGTCTTGGGCTACGCGCCTCGTTGACAGGCGTCGTGATTGTTCACCTCGCCGTCGTGCTCTGGCACTGGAGCGCCCATGCGCATGTTCCGGTCCCGCTCAGCGCGTTGAAGAGCGTCTTCGTGACCGTCGTGATCCTCGTGCTGCCCGTGCTCGGCGCAGGCCTCTTGTGGACGGATCGCAAGCGCACTGGGGCTTGGCTCATAGTGCTATCGATGTTCGCTTCGCTCGTGTTCGGCTTCGTGAATCACTTCATGCTCCCGTCTCCGGACTACGTCTTGGCGGTCCCGCCGCATGCCTGGCGTTACGCCTTCGTCCTTTCTGCCGGCCTGCTCGTGGTCACCGAGACGATCGGCACGGTGTTGGGGGCCGTCGCGGTGCCGAGGTGGCGACGAAGCATGGAGGTCGGCACTCGAGCTCTCGTCGAGGCGACCGAGCCTGCATCCGCTCATTAGCGACCTCGCGCTGCACGGGCAGCATGGGTCAGGGGTGAGTCACATGAGAGTCTTCGTTGCAGGAGCAAGCGGCGCCATCGGCGTGCCTTTGATCGTCGAGCTGACTCGTCTTGGGCATGAGGTGACAGGAATGACTCGCTCCGAAGCCGGCGCGCGCAAGATCATCGAGCGCGGCGCTGCCGCCGAGCTCGTGAATGCGTTCGATGCCGCGGCCGTCGAGGCGGCGGTGCGGCGGTCGAAGGCCGAGGTGGTGATCGATCAGCTCACGGCGCTGCCGAAACATCCGTCCGAGTTGCCCGCGGCGTCGCCCGGTGACCGACAGCTCCGGCTCGAAGGTGGAGGGAACCTTCACCGCGCTGCATTGGCCAGCGGTGCGCGCAGGTACATCCAACAATCGAGCGGCTTCTATCTCGGGCCAGGAAGCGGGCTTGCGGACGAGTCCGAGCCGCTCGCCATCGACGCAAGTCCCGCCGTGGCTGCCAGCGCACGAACGTACACCGAGCTCGAGGCACGCACGTTGAGCCAAGGGCCGATGGAAGGTGTCGCTCTTCGTTACGGGTTCTTCTATGGGCCGGGCACTTGGTATCACCCGGAAGACGGCGCCGCGGAAGAGGTGAGGCGGCGGCAGTCACCCATCATCGGTGAAGGACGAGGCGTCTGGTCGTTCGTTCACATCGAGGACGCCGCACGAGCGACGGTGGCGGCCCTGACGTCCGAGCCCGGCACGTACAACGTCGTGGATGACGATCCGTCACCGGTGAGCCGCTGGCTGCCGGCGTTCGCGCAGTGGTTGGGCGCGCCGCCCCCTCCCCGCATGTCGGAACGAGAGGCGCGCGTCGTTCTCGGTGAAGACGCGGTCTATTACGGTACGAAGCTTCGAGGCGCGTCGAACGCAAAGGCACGTAGCGCCCTCGCCTTCCGCCCGCGCCCGCTACCGTGGCTTCACGACTGAGCGTGCTCGATGCGAGCGCTACGCAACGAGCTCGAGTCGACGGGCGAGCCATCGCTCCGAGGTCGTCGCGCACCTCGTCCTTCGTCGCGCGCACCGACACGCTGGGCGCGACCCAGACCGACCGTGCCGAGTCGGCCGACCGGACGGCCCGGATACGCCGCGTGAGCACGTCCGGGTCCAACGTGCCCCCGTACAGGAGGCCGTCGCCGATCCGCGCCGCCAGCTCGGTCCCCCGCGGACCGTCCGCGGCGACCAGCAGCTCGGGGCGCAGGCGTCGGAAGCCGGTGCCGGGGATGCGGCTGTGCGGGTAGGTGGTGGAGGAGAAGGCCGCGCTCTCGCCGCGCCAGTACGACTCGAGCGCCTCGACGCCGTCCTCGAGCTCGGCCATCGTCGCCGGCTTCAGCCCCAGCCCGCGCGCTGCGCTGTTCCCGGTACCGACGGCAGCCATGCCGCGTCCACCCGTGAACTCGTTGAAGGTGGCGAGGACGTTGCCGACGATCACCGGATGCCGCGCGACGAGGTGGGTGACCATGGGCCCGATCCGGACGCGCTCGGTCACCCGGGCGGCCTCGAGCTGGTGCAGGTAGCTCTCCTGGTAGACGGTCGGCGAGCCCGCGACGCCCATCCAGTCGAACCCCGCGGCGTCCCCGACCCGCGCGACGTCGCGCGTCTCGTCGATGTCGCGCGGGAGGAGCATGAACCCGAACCTCATGTCGCCTCGCTCTCCTCTCATGCCGCGGCCGGCCTCCCGCCCCCGTCGCCGCGGAGCGTCCGACCCGTGATGAAGCCTGTGTCCTCCGACAGCATCTCCGGGACCGTGCGTGCGACACCCACCGGGCGATGGCCCGCCATGGCGAGCTGCTCCGCGACCGAACGGCCGATCCCCCCGGACACACCGGTGGACAGAACCCGCCTCCTCGTCACGCGCGCTCTTCCTCTCCCACGATCCCCCGGGGGCATAACGCTAAGGTTGTAGCGCCCCCAGGGTGAAATACCTTCACGGGTATGACGCCATGGCCGCGGGCGCATGAGGAGGTCCGGCTCCATGACGTTGCTGCAGCTCAAGGTGCTCATCGCCGTGGCCGAGCGGGGCGGGTTCACGGCGGCCGGGGCGGCGCTGGGCATGTCCCAGCCCGCGGTGAGCCGTTCGGTCGCGGCCCTCGAGGCCGAGCTGGGTGCTCCGTTGTTGACCCGCAACCGCGACGGCGTGACGCTCACCGAGGCCGGCGTCCGGGCGGTCACGCACGCCCGGGAAGCCGTGCGGCAGTCGGATCTGCTGCGGGCGGAGGTGGCCGCCGTGTCGGGGCAGGTCACCGGCACGCTGCGGCTGGCCAGCCTGCCGTCGGCGACCGGGACCCTCGTCGCGCCCCGCCTGCGCCCCTTCGCCGAGCGGTACCCGCTGGTCAAGGTCCGGCTGCTCGAAGGCAGCGACGGCGAGGTCCGCGACTGGCTGGACCAGGGCGTCGTCGACGCCGCCGTGGTGACGATGCCGGCCCCCGGCCTGCGCCTCGAGCTGCTGGACAGCCACGAGATGGTCGCGGTCCTGCCCGCCGGCCATCCGCTGGGCGCGCGCGACACCGTCGACTACGAGGCATTGGCCGCCGAGCCGTTCATCCGGTCGAACTGTGGCTGCGCGCAGGTGTTCGAGAGCGTGGCAAGGCAGGTGGGTGTCCGGCTCGACGTCGCCTTCGAGGCGCGCGAGCTGTCCGCGGTGCTGGAAATGGTCGGCGCCGGGCTCGGCGTGAGCATCGTCCCCGCGGTGGCCCTGCGGGCGGTGCCGGTCGAGACGATCGTCCGGCCGCTCGTGCCGCGGACCGTCCGCACCCTCGCCGTGGCCGTCAGCGCGAGCGCGTCGCCCGCGGCGCGTGCCTTCCTCGACGAGATCGCGAGAAACCGGACCGGGCCGGCAGTTCCCGTCGGCTGACACCGCACCGCTCGGCGCGGCGGAGGCACCGCCGTCCTCGTCGCCGCACTTCGGCTC
>Ga0066256_1003319_pt1 | contig 15781 bp, 19 predicted proteins | sample ThiBio_1000_biof_FD_87107 | JGI IMG/M metagenome (GOLD analysis project Ga0066256, IMG submission 87107) | Wastewater bioreactor microbial communities from Cape Town, South Africa - Thiocy_expt_1000_biof (version 2) | ecosystem: Engineered > Bioreactor > Thiocyanate-remediating >...
GGCGGTTTGGCTTCGGACTCCTCCGCGGGAGCATGCCCATTCTGGGAACAGCGCGAAACTCCCCTCATGGACCGCGGTGATGGGTCCGCGAACTCCCGCCGAGATATCGGCTTACCTCGAGAAGTTTCCGAGCGGCACCTTCGCGCCGCTAGCGAAGATACGTCTCGACTCGCTCAAGCAGAAGATGGCCGCAGCTCCCGCCGAGCAATGGGCCGCCATCGGCTTTGCAGCGCGCGGCGCGTGGGGAGCAGTCTGGCAAAAGGCGACGCGCGACGAGGCGGAAGCCCGTGCGCTTGCGCTCTGCGTGAACAACGGCGGCCGCGACTGCAAGGTCGCCTCCACCACCAAATGCGGCGCAATGTCGTTCTATACGGCGCGCATCAAGCGGACGCGCTACTGGGGCGCATTTACCGCAGAAGGCCCAACCCTCGGACAGGCCATTGACGGAGCCTCCGCCCGCTGCCGCAACGAAGGGCGTAGTCCGTCGGATTGCAATATCCGAGCATCGTTCTGCGCCGACGGCAGCCACAAGGGCTGATTTACCCTTACACTCTCATGGCATCAGGCGGATGGCGTCGTTGAAGAAATCCGGGCCGCCGAAATTGCCGGACTTCAATGCAAGTACGGCATCACCCTTGTCCCAGCCGACGCAGCGAAGCACCGGCACGCCTGCAGCGATCTCCGGGCCGACCAGAAATGCCGGAATACCGAGACGATCGACCACCGCACCCGATGTCTCACCGCCCGCCACCACCAGACGGCGCACGCCCGCCGCGACAAGCCCTTCGCTGATCGCCGCCATTGTCTGCTCGATGGCGCGCCCTGCGGCGTCGCGGCCGTGCCTCGCCTGAAGTGCCGACACCTGCTCGGGCGTCGAACTGCTCGCAATCAATACGGGTCCCTTGGCAAGGTGCTCGCGCGCCCAGCCGAGCGCGCGCTCTGCTTCACCTCCGCCGGAGACAACCTTCTCCGCATCGAGATGCAGCACCGGCATGGATTTTTCCGCCTGCGCGATCTGCCCCAGCGTCGCCTGCGAACAGCTTCCTGCGAGACAGGCGACCGGCCCGTCGATGGTGGCCTGATCGCTTCCGGTTGACGCGGCTTTCACGCGGCCTGACGCAACAAGCCCGCGTGCAAGGCCAAGCCCCATGCCGGATGCGCCGACTGACAAACCTTGGTCGAGTGCAACCCGGCCGATGGTTTCAAGCTCGGGATCGAACACCGAGTCGATCACGGCCGCGCCGATGCCCTGCCGCGCAAGCTCAGCAAGACGTGCACGAATTGCATCCGCGCCTTTCGCAACGGTGGCGAGATCGACCAATCCGACGTTCGCTTTGCTCTGCCGCGCCAGGACACGCATCAGATTGGAATCGTGCATCGGATTAAGCGGATGGTCCTTCAGCGGACTTTCGTTCAGCGGCACGCTGCCGACAAACAGATTGCCCTGATAAACCGTGCGGCCTGTTCCGGGGAACGCCGGCGTAACCAGCACGATGCCGTCACCCGAGTCGGCGCGCAACGCATCCATCACGGGGCCGATATTTCCAGCGTCGGTGGAATCGAATGTCGAGCAGATCTTAAACAGCACGTGCGACGCGCCGCGTGCCCGCAGCCATTTATCCGCCTCGCGCGAGCGCGCTACAGCCTTCGAAGCTTCAATGGAGCGGCTCTTGAGCGACACCACCACCGCATCCACGTCGGGAAGTTTGAGCGCGTCAGCCGGCACGCCGATGGTCTGCACGGTGCGCAGCCCGCAGCGGGTGAGCATGTTGGCAAGATCGGACGCGCCGGTGTAGTCGTCCGCAATGCAGCCGAGCGCCAGCTTCACGCGCGTACTCCTGCTTTTGCGGCATAAGGTGCGAACCAGCCGAGACCATCGACCGTATTGCCCTTCGGCCGGTACTCGCAGCCGACAAAGCCGTCATAACCCAGCCGGTCCAGTTCATCGAACAGGAACGGATAGTTCAGCTCCTCGCCCGCAGGCTCGTTGCGAGACGGCACGCTGGCGATCTGGATATGGCCGATCATCGGCATCATTTTGCGCAGCGCCACGGTCACGTCGCCGTGGACGATCTGCCGGTGATAAATGTCGAACTGCAGTTTTAGGTTCGGCAATTTCAGATCATCAATGACGCCGGCCGCGAAATCGAAATCGTTGAGAAAATAGCCCGGCACATCGCGCGGATTGATCGGCTCGATGACAAGATCGAGGCCTTCCTTGCCCAGCGCCTCGGCGGTCCATGCCACGCCACGACGAAATGATTCAACAGCCTTCGGATCCCTGCGGTTGGCGATCCCCGCCATCAGATGCAGGCGTTTGACGCCGGTCGCTTTTGCATAAGGCAGTGCCTGCGTCACACTGGCCTGCACATCGGCAAAGCGATCCGGCAACGCGGCAAAGCCGCGTTCGCCCTTGTTCCAGTCACCGGGATACAGATTGAACAGCGCCTGTGTCAGACCGGCGCGATGAAGCCGCTCGCCGACCTCTTTCGCCGGAAAATCATACGGAAACAGAACCTCCACCGCCGTGAAGCCTGCCTTCGCTGCCGCGTCGAAGCGATCGAGGAACGGCACTTCATTGAACATCATGCTGAGATTTGCAGCAAAGCGAGGCATCGGACCTGTCCTGTTTCTTGTTGTTTGCTGAAAATTTATTGGCCCGGCAGCCTGGTGCCGGTGACCTGTGCATATATCCGGGCGACTGACGCGTCGTCGTCGCGTCCCATGCCCGCGGCCGATGTCATCAAAAACATCTGCAATGCAGCCGCGGAGACCGGCACCGGAAATTTCGCGGTCCGCGCCATGTCCTGAATGATGCCGAGATCTTTCACGAAAATATCAACCGCGCTGCGCGGGGTGTAATCGCCATCCAGCACATGCGGCACGCGGTTCTCGAACATCCACGAATTGCCTGCAGACGCGGTAATCACCTCGTAGACTTTCCTGATGTCGAGGCCCTGCTTCGCCGCAAAAGCGATCGCTTCGCTGGCGGCGGCGATATGCACACCGGCCAGAAGCTGATTGATCATCTTGAATGCCGCGCCCTGCCCGGCCTCGTCGCCCAGTTCATAGAGCTTGGCCGCCATGGCATCGAGCGCGGGCCTCGCTTTGGCGAACGCCGCCTTGCTGCCGGACGCAAGCACCGTCAACTCACCCTGTGCCGCGCGCTGGGCGCCGCCACTGATCGGCGCGTCGAGATAGTGCCGGCCGGTGGCCTCAAGCTGCTTGCACAGACGCCGTGCGATGTCAGGGTCCATGGTGGCGGATGAAATGAAAACGGAATCCTTCGGCAGGGTTTCGGCAACACCGTTCTCGCCGAACAGGATCGTCTCCGTCTGTGCCGCGTTGACCACAACGCTGACGACCGCGTCCGCATCCCTGGCCGCTTCCGCCGGGCTCGCCGCACCCCGCCCGCCCTCTGCCACCCACTTGGCGACCGTCTCGGCGGACACGTCACAGCCCGCCACATCGAATCCCGCCCGTTTGAGCGAGAGCGCCATCCCGAATCCCATCGACCCGAGACCAATCACTCCTATACGTCCGGCAGGCATGCATTTCCCCGTTTTTGTCATGTGCCCGCGCATTGGACGGCGGACAATTGACTGTGTGTTAGCATGCCTCGCCGCATGCCCAAAATGACGTTTGAGCCGTCGCCGAAACCATGGGAAAAGCGGTGCGAAAAGGATAACCGAATGATCGAATCCAGGCTTCGCGAGCAGATTTGCCTGTTTGGGCGCTCATTGTTCGAGCGCGGCCTGACGCCGGGCTCGTCCGGAAATATCAGCGTTCGCCTCGACAGCGGCGGCTGGCTGGTCACGCCGACCAATGCCTCGCTGGGCTTTCTCGATCCGGCGCAGATTTCGAAGCTGGATGCCTCCGGCAACCTCAAGTCGGGCGATCCACCGACCAAGGAAATCCCGCTCCACGCCGCACTTTACGAAACCAGGCGTAGCGCGCGGGCAATCGTGCATCTGCATTGCGCCCATTGCGTTGCCCTGTCGATGCTGCCGGAGATCAATCCCCGCGCCGCGCTGCCGCCATTGACACCTTACTATGTGATGCGCTGCGGTGCGACGGCGCTCGTCCCCTATTACCGGCCCGGCGATGCCGCAGTCGCGGATGCCATCCGTGGCCTCGCGGGTCAGTATTCCTGCGTGCTGCTGTCCAATCACGGGCCGGTGGTCTCCGGCGATACCATTGAAGCTGCCGTGTTTGCGATGGAAGAGCTGGAAGAGACGGCAAAACTCTATCTGATGATGCGTGGCATGAATCCCCGCACGCTCACTCCCGAACAGGTTGCCGATCTATCTTCCACCTTTGGCCTTGCGCTTCCGGATTCCTCGGCATGACCGTCACGATCTATCACAATCCCGCCTGCGGCACTTCGCGCAACACGCTCGCCATGATCCGGCAGAGCGGCGAAGAGCCCGTCGTCATCGAATATCTGAAAACGCCGCCGGATCGCGCGAGGCTGCACGATCTCGCCCGCGCCATGGACATGCCGGTGCGCGCGCTCCTGCGCGAAAAGGGCACGCCTTACGCCGAGTTGGGCCTCTCCGATCCGTCCCTCACCGAGGATCAGTTGCTGGATGCGATGGTCGCGCATCCGATCCTGATCAATCGCCCCATTGTGGAAACGCCGAAAGGCACCCGCATGTGCCGACCGTCGGAACAAGTGCTGGAGCTGCTGGACAATCCGGTCACCTCTTTCGTCAAGGAAGATGGCGAAGTGGTGGGTGCTCCCGCATCCGCCGCCGGCAACGTCTGAGAACGAGGGCTTTATTCAGCCGCCGCACCGGATTTTTCGACGACGAACACGATGCGCGCGTCGGTCCGCTCGGCAATCTCCACATAATCGCCGGTCTCGCGAATGAGATTGGGAATATCGATGACCGAAAGCGGATCGGTGCAATGGACCTCGATCCGTTGTCCCGGCGTCATGGATCGCAGCGCCTTGCGCGTCCTGATGACGGGCAGCGGACACTTCAGGCCGATGAGATCAAGCTTCTCCATCATCAACCGCTCACCGTTTCGCGCGCCGTCGGGCTGGCGACATCAATTGCCAGCCGCTGCACCATGGCTGCGATGGCGGGAATATCGTTAAGATGCGCGGACGGCAGCCGCGTCTCGATTTCCGTATCGGTGGCAAGCCCGGCAATGTCCGGGTCACCCGGATGCAGCAGGCTTTTTCCGTTGGCGGCACGAAATACCTCGATCTTCGGATGATGGCCGGACTTGAAGCCTTCGACGATCACGAGATCGACCGCCGAGAGTTTGGCCAGCAGATCCCACATCGACGGCTCAGCCTCCTCGCGCAGTTCATGCATCAGGGCCCAGCGGCGGCCGGACGACACCAGCACCTCGAATGCTCCCGCTTGCCGATGCTCCCAGGAATCCTTCCCCGGCGTATCGACATCGAAATTATGATGCGCGTGCTTGATGGTCGAAACCCGTTTGCCTGCCGCCACGAGATAAGGAATGAGGCGAGTCAGCAACGTGGTCTTCCCCGCGCCGCTCCATCCCGCCAGTCCGATTACCTTCATTCCGTTCTCCGGCCCGGCATGTCCGGGTAATTATGTCAGTTGTGCAATATCATATAGAATGCTTCGCGCGACCGAATTGTTCGGCCATACAACCTCTTGCCTGCGATCAGATATGACGGTCAGTTCCTATCCTGCGACATTCGGTCTCCTGCTCGCGGGCGGGCTTGCGCAGCGTATGGGCGGCGGCGACAAGCCGATGCGGAGCGTCGGCGGACGTCCTATTCTGGAGCGCGTGATCGAGCGCCTCGCCCCTCAATGCGACGGCCTGATCCTGAACGCGAACGGCGATCCCGCGCGCTTTGCCGCTTCCGAGCTGCCGGTGATCGCCGATACCGTCGCGGGCTTCGCCGGACCGCTCGCCGGTATCCTGTCAGGGCTCGAATGGATCGCCGCTCACAGGCCAAACATTGAGTGGATGCTCAGCGCCGCCGCCGATACGCCCTTCCTGCCCCGCGATCTGGTCGCGCGGCTGCATCATGCGCGGATCGAAACCAACGCCGAGATCGCCGTTGCAGCATCGGGCGGTCAGGCGCACCACGTCATCGCGCTATGGCATACCGGTCTGCGCGGCGCGATGCATCATGCGCTTGTAACGGAAAATCAGCGCAGCGTCGGCCGCTGGGCTGCAACCTACAAGATCGCAACCGTCGAATGGCCAACGTCACCGATCGATCCATTCTTTAATGCGAATACGTTGGATGATCTTGCCGAAGCGGATCGCCTTGCAGCGCACGAGCACTGATCGTCGCGTACCGCCTTCGACAAATACAATTGCAACAATTCCCGATGTTGCGCCGCCAGAATGATTTACTGGCGGATCGTCTTGCATCGTCGCAAACCTGCGATAGGCTCTCGTTTCGTAAAACGTCAAGAAATCGAACCTCCCGGGAGAAGTAAGATTATGTTTTACGCTTTCAAACGTCATGCCTTGAATTCTGTCGCAACCGCAGCATTCCTCTGCGCCTCCGCCATCTCGGTTTCCGCTCAGCCGGCCACCAACAATCTCGAAAAACTCGGCAACTTCCAGAAAACCGGCATCACCGAAATTCCGACCGTGCCGCAGACCGGCCGGAAGGTCGATGCGATCAAGGCCAACCTTGCCAAAATCAAGCTGCCGCCCGGCTTCAAGATCAGCCTCTATGCGCTGGTCCCCGATGCGCGCCATATCGCTGTCGGGCCGCAGGGCGTCGTGACCTTCGTCGGCACCCGCAAGAGCAAGGTCTATGCGGTGACGGATCGCGGCAAGGTCGGCTATGCCGAAGAGGTGAAGGAGTTCGCGCCCTCGGTGAACTTCACGATTCCGAACGGCGTCTGCTTCTCCAAGGATGGCGTTCTGTATATCGCCGAGCAGAACCGCGTTCTCGCCTTCCCCGCCGCCGAGTTCTTCTATGAAAGTCCGGACATCGCGGTCGGCACCGTCGTTCCTCAGGGCGAATTGATTCCGAAGGAGGACGAAAGCTTCAACCACACCGCGCGCGTCTGCCGCATCGGTTCGGACAACAAGCTCTACATCACGCTCGGACAGCCGTTCAACGTCCCGGCCAAGGAGAAGCTTGAAGGTTTCGCGAAGTACGGCATTGGCGGCATCATCCGTATGGATCAGGATGGCAAGAACCGCGAGGTGTACGCCTCGGGCGTTCGCAATTCCGTCGGCATGGACTTCAATCCGAAGAACCACCAGCTCTGGTTCACCGATAACCAGGTGGACGGCATGGGCGCCGGCATTCCGCCGGGCGAACCGAACCGTGCGACCCAGATGGGTCAGAACTTCGGCTTCCCCTATTACGGGCGCGGCAAAGTCCGCACCAACGAGTACAAGGCCGATCCGCCGCCCGCCAACGTGGTCTATCCAGAAGTCGAAATGGACGCCCACGCCGCCGATCTCGGCATGATCTTCTACAACGGCAAGTCGTTCCCCGCGAAATATCGGGGCGGCATCTTCTCCGCTCAGCATGGCTCATGGAACCGCACCGATCCCGTCGGGGCGCGGATCATGTTCACCTCGCTCAAGGCCGATGGCAGCGCCGACAAGACCGAAGTGTTCGCATCGGGATGGCTGACATCGGACGGCGAATATACCGGACGTCCTGTTGACGTTGCGACGCTGCGGGATGGCTCGATGCTCGTCTCCGACGACCTTGCCGGTGCGCTTTACCGGATCACCTATAGCGGCAAATAAACGCCGCACGGCGTCAACCTCCCGCCGCGAGACAGATCATCCCTGTCTCGCGGCGGACGTTTCGGAAATTCGCCGCAGACTGCGGCGCAAGGAAAAGAAGACATGATCGTCCGCATCGTCACGAGCCTGGCTCTCGTCAGCGCCCTGTGTCTTTCCTATGCCTCCGCCGAGGCCGCCGACGCCAAGGCCGGACGCAAGAAGGCGCAGATGTGCGCGGCCTGTCACGGCATCGATGGTCTGTCAAAAATGCCGGTGGCACCCAATATTGCAGGCTCACCCGCCATGTATTTGGAGAAGCAACTCAAGGCCTTCCGTTCGGAAGAACGCAAGGATGAGACAATGAACGTCGTGGCCAAGCCCCTCTCCGACGGTGACATCGCCGACCTCGCGGCCTGGTATTCATCCCTGACAGTCGACGTGACCTTGCCGAACTGACGGTACGACTTGGTCAGCGCACACGCGCGATGTAATAGGCCAGATCGGCGATCTGCTCCTCAGTTACTGGCTGCAGCACATCGGCCATTGTCGCATCATAGCCGTGCCGACTGTTATTCTTGTATTCGTGCATGGTCTTGGCGAGGTAATCCTCACGCTGGTTGAGGATGCGCGGAATGTTGTCGCGGCCGGCAAAATCCGTGTTGTGGCAGGTGTTGCAGCGATGCTGCTGCACCAGCGCCTGTCCTTTTTGCATCCGCGCCGGATCGCCCACGTCAGTCGGCGGCGCGGGCTTTGGCAGGGTCGCAATGTAATCGGAGAATGCACGAAGGTCGTCATCGGTCAGATCCTTCGCCATATCGTTCATGATTTCGAAGGTCCGCAGCTTCTCGCGAAACATATAGAGCTGGATCAGGACATAGGCCGGCTGCTGCGCGCCGAGCGACGGGATATTCTCCGTCTCGGACGTCCCCTTTTCGCCGTGACAAGCGAGACATGGCGCAACTCGCTCCTGCACCGTTTCCGCGCGGGCGACAGAGGTCATCAGGATCAGGGCGAGAACCGACAGAAAGCGCATGAGCTATTCCAGTGATATCGTGAGATCACCACGTCGCAGCGACCCAAAAGAACGGGCCGGAAGCGGATCCGCTTCCGGCCGCAGGCATCATCAGATCAGCGCGAGGCGCTCTTCTGCTTTCCGTAGGTGATGCGGTAGACCGCGCCGTTCCAGTCGTCGGACACCAGCAACGAACCGTCCTTCATCTGCTGCACGTCCACCGGACGGCCGACGTAGTTATTATTCTCGATGAAGCCGGTCAGGAACGGCTCCACGGACTTCACCGTGCCGTTCTTGTTGAGCCTCACCGCGACCACATCGCCGCCTTCCTTCTTGCTCTTGTTCCACGATCCGTGGCGGGCAACGAAGATGACGTTCTTGTAGGCACCCGGGAACATGCTGCCGGTATAGAACCGCATGCCGAGAGCCGCGGTATGCGGACCCATCAGACCCACCGGCGGCGTGAACTCCGAGCAGGCATGACCCCAGCCGAATTCAGGATCGGTGAAGTTGCCCTGATAGCAGTACGGCGAACCGAAATGCTCTCCCGCCTTGGTGACGCGATTCAGTTCGTCCTGCGGAATATCCTCGGACAGCCAGTCGCGGCCGTTGTCGGTGAAGTACAGTTGCTTGGTGGACGGATTCCAGTCGAAGCCGACCGTGTTACGCACGCCGCGTGCGTAGACCTCCACGCCGGAGCCATCGAGATTCATGCGGCGGATCTGCGCATGCTTGTCGCTCGGCATCACGTTATTGCCGGGCTGACCCACCGGAACGTAGAGCTTGTTGTCAGGGCCGATGGCGATGAACTTCCAGCCATGCGCCTCGTCCTTCGGCAGGTCGTCATAGACCATTGTGGGCTTCGGTGGATTGTCGAGCTTGTCCTCGACATTCTCGATCTTGGAAATTTTCGAAAGCTCCGCGATATAGAGCGTGCCGTTGTAATAGGCGAGCCCGTTCGGACGATAGAGACCGGAGGCGAGAACCTTGACCGCCCGCTTTCCATCCTTGTTGGTGACGGCATAGACCTTGTCCACGAGACGGCTGCCAACGAAGACCGTGCCTTTATCCCCGACGCGCACGGAGCGGGCATTCGCCATGCCGGATGCATAGACCTCGATGTTGAATCCCGGCGGCAGCTTCAGCTTGGCCGTGGGCAGCTTGTCGGCGGCAGCCGGAATCGGCGGTGCGGCGACAGGCGCAAGCTTGGCCGCATTGGCGTTGTCAGGACGTCCGATCAGCGGTGAGCCAGGCGGCAATGCCGGTGCGGCAGGTGCTTGCGCAGTGGCTGCCGGTGCAGGCGCGGCGGCGGTGGGCGAAGGTGCCGGCGCAGGCGTTGCGGCAACAGGCGCCGGAGGCGCGGCGGGTGCTGCCGCCGCAGGAGCTGGCGCAGTTTGTGCAGGCGCAGGTGTCGCAGCTGCGGGAGCCGGTGGCGCAGCAGTAGGTGCGGCCGGTGCCGCTGCCGCAGGTGGTGTCGTATCGGATGGCGCGGCTGGCTGTTGGGCGTTCGCACCGACCGCGAAGAAGCCGGCGAAAACGCTCGCAAGCAACGCAGCGCGGGACGCGGATGATAGTGTCGTCATTCGAATTCTCCCTTTGGAGGGCCCTTGTCAGGTGCCGATGAGGCACAAGCGAACCCGTGATTATCAGTCTCCGCCAATTCGATGCCGGTTTGCAATCGGAAAACACCAACGCGGCGATTCAGGAGAGTTCGTTGATCGCAGCGATCACCGCGTCACGCACTCCGGGATCATACAGCGAATGGCCTGCAGCTTCGACCATTCGCAATTGCGCATCGCTCCAGCGCGCGAGCAACGCATCCGACGTAGAGGGCGGACAGAGCAGATCATAGCGCCCCTGCACGACGAGCCCGCGAATGCCCTGCAACCGCGAGGCATTTTCCAAAAGTTGTCCGGGTTTCATAAAGCAGTCGTTCCGAAAGTAATGCGCTTCCATAAATGGAGTCGACGGCAGGCCCCGCGCTGTATTGTGCACAGCGGTAAGATCGAGACGTGTCGCTGATGGCTTGATCTCGGACAGGATGCGCTCGGTATCGTGCCAGGCCCGAGAGGCTGGGCCATGCACCGCCGGATCGGAATCCAGAATGCGCCGCCAATAGGCATCGAGAGGCTTCGCACGCTCGTCCGGCGTGAGCAACCCGAGAAAATCATCGTTCAGACCCGGATAAAGACGCGGCAGGTTGGAGAGGAAGGCCCCTTCCAGTTCTTCACGGGTGCCAAGAAAGGTCGCGCGCAGCACGATCCCGCTGACACGCTGCGGATGCGCCTGCGCATAGGCCAGCGCCAATGTCGCGCCCCACGATCCGCCAACAACCAGCCATCGCTCGAAGCCGAGATTTTCGCGAATTGTTTCCATGTCCGCGATCAGATGCGGCAGCGTGTTCGCCGTGCGTAGGCCCTTTGGTCTGCTGCGCCCTGCTCCGCGCTGGTCGAACAGCACAGCATGAAACCGCGCTGGATCGAACAGCCGTCGATGATCCGGCTGGCATCCGCTGCCCGGACCGCCGTGCAGATAGACGGCGGGAATGCCGTCCGCACGACCTGCCGTCTCGACATAAATCTCGTGACCGTCGCCAACCGGAAGATATTGTGTGGTCAGCGGCGTAAAGCGATCACCCGTCGAAGGCGCATCAGTGACGTCAGGCCTCATGCGGATCGTTCTCGAGCGTGCCGCCGGCGAAATTGCGATAGATGAAGCGGCGGCTATCGCCTTCCGACTCACTCATTGCCGTCTTGAAGATACTGTCGTGCACGGACGACTTCGCGCAGGCCGGATCGGTGTTGCCGGCGTTCCCGGTCAGCGCGAACGCCTGACAGCGGCAGCCGCCGTAATCGACTTCCTTGAACTCGCAACTCTGGCACGGATCCGGCATCCACCCCGTGCCGCGATAGCGGTTGAAGGCGTCAGAATTTTGCCAGATCCAGGCAATGGAATGATCACGCACAGATTCGAACTCGAGACCGGTGATCGTCTCTGCGGCATGGCACGGCAAAATCTTGCCCGACGGCGAGATGTTGAAAAACTGTCTGCCCCATCCGCCCATGCATTTCTTCGGACGCAATGCGTAATAGTCCGGCACGACGTAATCGATGGCGAGGATACCCTTCAGGCGTTCGGTGGCCTCCTCGACGATGCGCGAGGTTTCGTCGATCTGCGCGATAGTCGGCATCAGCGCCGCGCGGTTCTTCAGCGCCCAGCCGTAATACTGCACATTTGCGACCTCCAGCCGGTCGGCATCGAGATCGACCGCCAGCTGGATGATGTCCGGAAGCTGGAACAGATTCTGCCGGTGCATGACCGCGTTGACCGTCAGCGGCAGGCGAAGCTCGCGCGCCCAATGCGCCGCTTCGATTTTCCTGGCGTGCGCATCTTTCAGTCCGGCCACGCGATCGGCGACACCGGACTCGCTGCCCTGGAAACTGATCTGCACATGGCAAAGCCCGGCATCGGCCAGCACCGCGAGCTTGTTCTTCGTCAGCAGAACGGCGGACGTGATAAGGTTCGTATAGAGACCGACATCAGTCGCGTGCCGGATCAGCTCTTCCAGATCCTTGCGCGCTGTCGGCTCGCCTCCGGAAAAATGAATCTGAAGCACGCCGATGTCCGCGAGTTCACTCAGCACGCGCTTCCATTCGTCCGTGCTCAGTTCCGTACCGCCGCCCTCAAGCTCCACCGGGTTCGAGCAATACGGGCATTGCAGCGGGCAGCGATGCGTCACCTCCGCCAGCACGGCAAGCGGAATGCCGAACGTCTCCGCCTGCGACTTGCGCTGTTCCAGCACCGCCAGCCCATCAGTCGGGTCGGCATGAACCGGAGAAGCGTCGGTGAGCGTCGGGCTCATGATTTCCTGTCCTGTGCCTCCGCAAGAAATCCCTTGTCGGCCAGATCCTTCAGCATCGCGATAACGTCGGTGCCGATCTCGCCGCGGTCGGCGGTGTATTTGGCTGCGAGACCATCGATGATCTGATCGACAGTCCGAACGCCATCGCAGAGCTGCAAAATTTCCACCGCGATCTCGTCCGGCGCCAGCACCCGCTCCGGCACCAGGATCACCCAGACCTGCCGTGCCTTGTCGAACTTCAGCTTGGCGTGCCGCGCCAGCACGGGCCGCGACTGTTCAGTTATATCGATCCGGCGGCTTCGCAATGCCATCAGCCCTGCTCCGGCACGAACGCACCCGGTGGAACATGGCCGCTGACATAGGCGTGATAGAGCGCGTCGAGCTGCACCCAGAGCACGTTGGTCTTGAAGATCAATGCATTGCAGACCGCTTCGCGCTCCTCCGGGGTTTTTGCGTAGCGCTTGACAAAATCCAGCGCGAAGTTGGCGTCGCGGGGCGCTTGCTCGAGCCGCCGCTTGAAGTAACTCATGATATTCGGATTGATAAAATCGTAATGCGCGAGCATACCGGAGATGCGCTCCTCGTGCAGATTGGGCGCGAACAATTCGGTCAGCGAGGATGCAATCGCTTCCAGCGGCGTCCGGTCTCGGACGAAATGCACATAGGCATCCACGGCAAAACGGGTCGCTGGAAGAATGCCCTCGGCGGATTCCACATAGGCACTGTCGAGGCCAAGTCCCTCGGTCAGCTTGAGCCAGCGCTCGATGCCGCCTTCAGTTCCGACATCGCCATCGTGATCTTCGATCCGATGCCGCCATTCCAGACGGATATCGCGATCTCGGAAGCGCGAGATCACCACCGCATCCTTGATGGGGATGGAGCTTTGATAATAATAGCGATTCAGCGCCCAGGCCTGTACCTGGCCCTTGTTGAGCTTACCGCCATGCAGCAGCTTATGAAACGGATGCAGGTTGTGATAGCGCGTGGCGCCAATCGCGCGCAGCGCAGTATCCAGTTCGTCCGCATTGTTCAGCGGTGTGCCCTTCCTCAACGAAAAAACGCTTGTCGCGATCAAAGGATGATCTCCAGTCCATCCGAGGGAATCTGCCATCCGGCGTGTTCGACGGCCGCTCGCTCGGCAGAATCCGGCAGCAACGCCGGATTCGAGTTGTTGATGTGGAGGAATATCTTGCGCGCGATGCCAAGATCCGCAAGCGCCGCGATGGCACCATTTTCTCCCGACATTGACATGTGACCCATGCGTTGCCCGGTTTTCGTACCGAGACCAGCGACGATCAGTTCATCGTCCCGCCACACCGTACCGTCGAAAAATACCAGCGGCGTGCCCTGTAAGCGCTCCCTCAAATCCGACGTGAGCGCCGCGCACGCGGCGACAAAATAGAAATACTTACCGGTAGCCTTGTCGGCAACGCGCAGCCCGAGCGTATCACCAGCGTCATTGTCCTTCCCGTCGGGATGCGCCGTGCCTTCAAGATACAAGGCGCGCTTGCCGGGCGCGGCAAAGGGCAGAATTTCGAGGCCGGATGACGAACCATCGGACAGCTTCGGCTCGAACGGCACATCGAACGCGATGGCATCGCGCTTGACGCGCGTCTCATCCAGCACATTGAAGATGCTGTTCGACTTGAGAATGGAGAGCACCCACGGGTGCGCGTAAATCGTAAAGGGCCAGCCCTCGCGCATCGACAGAAGCCCGGCAACGGCATCGACTTCGCCATTGGTCAGGATGACGCCTGAAATCGGACTATGGCGAAGCTGACCGGCCTTGGGATGAAGCTGTGGCGTGGCCGTCACCTGCTGGCGCAGGTCCGGCGATGCGTTGATCAGAAACCAGTGCTCGTCATCAGCGCTGACCGCAATTGACGCCTGAGTCGCCTGCAACTGCGGATGCGCACGCGCCGCGCGGCAAATTTCGCAATTGCAATTCCACTGGGGAACGCCGCCTCCGGCCGCAGCCCCGAGAACGACGACACGCATCAGAAACTCCGCCCGCGACTCGACAACAAGATTCAGTGGTTCAGGCCGTCACATCAGAAACAAATAAATCCGGAAACGCGCAGGAATGACCTTCTATCCAGAGGCATTCCTGGCGCAAACCGGATCGTTTCACCGCGAACCTGATAGCGGAAGCGTCTTACTTCCGCGCCGCGCAGGCGTACATGTTGATTTCCATGCCGACCGGCACTTCAACAATCTTTGGGGTCTTCCAGGCCATTTTCGGTCTCCTTGCCCATTCAGACGGGACTACGCATCCTCGCCAACCGTCAGGCTAGCACGGAGTTTCCCGCGGGCATCATATTAATTGAGGAACCCGCGCCACAAATGTGTGAGATTGCCGCACAATGTGTGCAGCGCATCAATACATCCGCTGCGATGCGCAAAATAGCCTGAGACTGGCGTGGAAATAACGGATGGCCGCATCGCGGCCATCCGCAGCTTATTCCGCCGCCTTGGCGAAGCGGTCGTCGAGAGCATAGCCCGCGCCACGCACGGTCCGAATCGGGTCCGCCTCGCGGCCGAGATTCAAAAGCTTCCGAAGCCGGCCGATATGCACGTCCACGGTACGCTCGTCGATATAGATGTCACGTCCCCACACGCCATCGAGCAGTTGCTCGCGGCTGAAGACGCGCCCCGGATGCTCGAGGAAGAACTCCAGCAGCCGGTATTCCGTCGGGCCGAGATCGATCGGACGGCCCGAGCGGGCCACCCGCCGCCGGTCACGATCCAGCTCAATGTCGCCGAAAGCGAGAACTGTCGCGAGACGCTCGGGGCTGGCGCGGCGCAGCAGGCCCTTCACGCGGGCCAGCAGTTCAGGAACCGAAAATGGCTTGACGATATAATCGTCCGCGCCGGTCGCAAGGCCCCTCACCCGTTCGCTTTCCTCGCCGCGCGCGGTCAGCATGATGATCGGAATCTGCTTGGTTTCCTGGCGCGCTCGCAGACGGCGGCACAGCTCAATGCCGGACAAGCCGGGAAGCATCCAGTCGAGCACGATCAGATCGGGAATGCGTTCCTTGAGCCGCGTGTCGGCATCGTCGCCGCGAGCGACGGTTTCAACGTCGTACCCCTCGGCATCCAGATTATAACGAAGCAGCGTCGTCAGCGCTTCTTCGTCCTCGACCACAAGAATGCGGGCGCTCATGTCCGATCCTTCAATTGATCATTCTTCAATTTTACTTGCCTGC
>Ga0066256_1003321_pt1 | contig 15759 bp, 11 predicted proteins | sample ThiBio_1000_biof_FD_87107 | JGI IMG/M metagenome (GOLD analysis project Ga0066256, IMG submission 87107) | Wastewater bioreactor microbial communities from Cape Town, South Africa - Thiocy_expt_1000_biof (version 2) | ecosystem: Engineered > Bioreactor > Thiocyanate-remediating >...
GCGCCCCGGCCTGTTGGCGGTCCCCGCTGCTCCCCCCGCGGGCCCCCTGCTTCACCCCCGGCGCCTCCAGCCCGGCCCAGGCCACCGCCACCCTCGCCGATCTGCGCCGCGACATCCCGGCCGCCCTGGGGCGCGAGCTGCGGCCCGAGGGCCTGATCCGCCCCGACGCGCCGATCCCCGCCTGAACCGAAGCCCGCGCAGGAGACAGCCGAAATGTCCGACGTGACGATCCGCCAGGTGACCAAGAGCTACGGCTCCGTGCAGGTCCTCCACGGCGTCGACCTCGACATCCGCTCCGGCGAGTTCGTCGTCTTCGTCGGCCCGTCCGGCTGCGGCAAGTCGACCCTTCTGCGCATGATCGCCGGGCTGGAGGAGATCAGCGGCGGCACGATCGCCATCGACGGCACGGTGGTCAACAACCTCGCGCCGGCAAAGCGCGGCATAGCAATGGTGTTCCAGAACTACGCGCTCTACCCGCACATGACCGTGGCGCAGAACATGGGCTTCGGCCTCAGGCTCGCCGGCGTGCCGGTCGCCGAGCGCGACCGGCAGGGTGGCGAGGCCGCCCCCCCGCTCCCGCTCCCCCGCCATCTCCGCCCCCCGCCGCGCCCGCCTTCCGGCGGCCCGCGCCAGCGCCGCGCCATCCACAGAGCAATCGCAGCCAGACCAAGGCTCTCCATTGTGGCAGATCCGCTGTCGAACCACAATGCCGCGCTTCGCGTCGCGACCCTCATCGAGATCGCGCGGCTGAAGGAGCAGCTCCCCGACCCGACGATGATCTACGTCACCCACGACCAGGTCGAGGCGATGACGCTGGCGGACCGCATCGTCGTGCTCAATGGCGGCCGCATCGAGCAGGTCGGCACGCCGCTGGAGCTCTACGAGACGCCGGCCAACCTGTTCGTCGCCCGCTTCATCGGCTCGCCGGCGATGAACATCGTCGACCTCGGCCGCGCCTCGGCCGGCGCGGTCGCCGCGCCGGCGGCGTCCGGCGCCGTCAGGCTTGGGGTGCGGCCGGAGGACCTGCGCCTCGCCGGCCCCGGCGAGGCCGCGCTGTTCGAGGGTCGCGTCGCGCTAGTCGAGCAGTTGGGCGAGGTCACCATCGTCTATGCCAACATCGGCGCGCAGGAGCCGCTGATCGCCAAGCTCGACGGCATCCGCCGCGTCGCCCGCGACGAGACGGTGCGGCTCGCCGCCCACCCGGCGCGGCCGCACTATTTCGATGCGGCGACCCGCCACGCCCTCCGCGCCGCCCGCGACCCGCCCCCGCCGGCCTGCCCGGACGCCGCCGCCCCGCCCCCCGCCCGCCCCCAAACGCGTTCCGGCGCGTTTTGCGGTGACCGAACTCACGAGTCGCCGGAGTCCCCCTTGAGCAGCCATTCCGACCGCAGCCGCCTCGCCGCCTCAGAAGGGCCGATCGCCGTGCCGGGCACCAATGCCTGGTGCGTCGCCGAGGCGAGCCGCTTCGCCTTCCTCGTCGACGGCGCCGAATATTTCCGCTGGCTCGCCGCCAGCCTGCCGCTGGCGCGCCGCAACGTCTGGATCGTCGGCTGGGACTTCAACCCGCAGATCAGGCTCGGCCCGGCTGGCGTCGACATGCCGACGCTGGGCGAAATGCTGCGCGCGCTGGTCGAGGCGCATGACGGGCTGCACGTCAACATCCTCGTCTGGGCGATGGGGCCGCTCTATTCGAGCAAGGCGCCCGCCACCTTCTCGCGCAGCGGCTGGGCCGACCATCCGCGCATCCACCTGCGCTTCGACGCCCGCCACCCGCTGCGCGGCGCCCACCACCAGAAGATCGTCTGCATCGACGACGTGCTCGCCTTCGCCGGCGGCATCGACCTGACGACCGGGCGCTGGGACGACCGCGACCACCGCGCCGTGTCCGAATTGCGCCGCACCCCGGCCGACATCCCCTACCCGCCGGTGCACGACATCCAGGCGGTGATGTCGGGCCCCGCCGCCCGCTGCCTCGGCGAGGTCGCCCGGCGGCGCTGGCGGCAGGCGACCGGCAAGCGCATCCCCGCCGTCGAGGGCGCGCCCGAGATCTGGCCGGAGGGGTTGGAGCCGACCCTGACCGGCTGTCCCGTCGCCGTCGCCCGCACCGAGCCGAAGCTGTTCGGCCGCCGCGGCCGCCGCGAGGCGATCCGGCTCACCAAGGACGCCCTGCGCTCCGCCCGCCGCAGCATCTACCTCGAGGCCCAGTACCTCGCCTCCTTCCGCGTCGCCCGCATCCTGGCCAAGCGGCTGGCCGAGCCGGACGGGCCGGAGGTTGTGGTCTTCATGACCCGCAATTCGCGCGGCCTGCTCGAGCAGTTCGTCATGGGCCACAACCGCAACCGGCTGATCCGCAGGCTGAAGCGAGCCGACCATGCCGGCCGCTTCGCCGTGATGTATCCGGTCGTGCCCGACGGCGAGGGCGGCGAATGCGAGGTGCTGATCCATTCCAAGCTGATCGTCGTCGACGACCGCTTCGCCCGCGTCGGCTCGTCCAACCTCAACAACCGTTCCGAAGGCCTCGACACCGAATGCGACGTCGCCGTCGAGGCGCGCACCGACGAGCAGCGCGCCGCCATCGCCCGGCTGCGCGACGGCCTGCTGGCCGAGCATCTCGACGCCGCGCCGGAAGCCGTCCGCGACGAGGTCGCCCGCACCGGCTCGCTGGTCGCCGCGATCCAGGCGCTCAACGTCCATGCGCGCGGCCTGCGCCCGTTCCCGATCCGCGCCTGGCAGGGCAAGGTGACGCCGCTCCCCTTCACAGGCGTGCTCGACCCGAAGGAGCCGTACTGGCCGGTTCAGCGGCTGCGCTGGACCCTGACCGGCTGGGCCGCGAGGCTGCCGCTGCCGCGCCTGTCGTCCCTGCTGGCGGGCTTGCGCAGGGCATGCTCGCTCACCCCCAGCAAGGGCAGCGCGATCGCCAGCGGCAGGAAGAAGTAGATCGCCCGGAAGGCGATCAGCGCGCCGATCGCGCCGGAGGCCGACAGCAGCGTCTGGATGCCGGCCTCCAGCACTCCGATCCCGCCCGGCACGTGCGTGGCGATCGCCGCCGCGTTGGAGATCACGTAGATCGAGGCGACGCGCAGGTAGCCCGCGTCCGAGAAGGCCGCCACGAGCTGGTAGAGGCTCGCCGCCACGAAGGCGAAGTTGGCCGCGCCGATCGCGGTCTGCGCGACGGCGAGCTTCACCGTGGGCAGCTCCATCGACCACTTGCCGATGCCGATCGGCCGCGTCACGAAGGCCGACGCGACCACATAGGCGACCGGCGCGGCCAGCGTCGCCGCCGCCGCCAGCTTGAGCTCGGCCGGCGTCAGCCCGATCATGCCCTCGGCGTCGTGCGGGAAGGCGAGCAGCGCCACCCCGCCGAGCGTGGCGAGCCCGAGGCATACCGTCACGCCGCAGAACACCACCAGCCGCGCCACGTCCGCCGCATCGAGCCCCCAGCGCGAATAGTAGCGGTAGCGCACCGCGCCGCTGCTCAGGCTGGCGATGCCGACATTGTGGCCGATGCCGAGGCTGACGAATGAGGCGAGCGCCACCTTCGGATAGGGCAGCGGCTTGCCGACATGGCGCAGCGCCAGCGCGTCGAAGCCGGTCAGGCAAAGATAGGAGCAGGCGGTGAAGGCGACCGCCGCCGCCAGCCGCACCGGCGGGATCGAGGCGAGCGATTCGCCGATCTCGTCGAAGGAATAGCGGCTCAGCCCCCGCCAGACGAGATAGACCGCGAGCGCCACGCCGGCGACGAGCGACAGTCTGAACAGGAAGGTCTTGAGGCTCATGAGGCGGCGGCTTCGTTGCTGGTTCAAGGGTCTGGGCGGAACGAAAAGCAGCGTCCGCGGGTTCCCCCAGCCCATGCCCGCCACCAGCCGCACGATCCGCCTGCTGACCTACAACGTGCATGCCTGCCGCGGCACGGACGGCCGCCTCAACCCCGCGCGCGTCGCCCGCGTGATCGCCGACTGCCGCGCCGACATCGTCGCTTTGCAGGAGCTCGACGTCGGCCGCCGCCGCTCGGGCGGCATCGACCAGGCGCAGGCGATCGCCACCCATCTCGAGCACACGCTGCACTTCCACCCCGCGCTCCACCTCGAGGAGGAGAAGTACGGCGACGCGATCCTCACCGCGCTGCCGAGCCGGCTGGTTAGGGCCGGCCCCCTGCCCTCGCTGGGCGAGCCGCGCGGCGCGCTCTGCGTCGCCATCGACCTCGGCGGCGTCGAGCTGCTCGTGCTCAACACACATCTCGGCCTGCGCCGGATCGAGCGCCTGCGCCAGGCCGCCGAGCTGCTCGGCCCGGACTGGCTCGGCCATCCGCGTTTCGCGGACGGCCGCTGCGTGCTCCTCGGCGACCTGAACTCGGTGCCGTCGTCGCCGGTCTATCGCCTTCTCGCCGCCAGCCTGCGCGATGCCGCGCTGACGCTGGGCGCGCGCCGCGCCCGGCCGACATTCCCCTCGCGCCTGCCGCTGCTGCGGCTCGACCATGTGCTGCTCGGAAAGGAGGTCGAAGCGCGCGGCGCCCGCGTCGTCGCCCATGCGCTCGCGCGGCGCGCCTCCGACCACCTGCCGCTGCTGGCCGAGGTGGCGGTGGTCGCGGAGGCTTCCTGAAAAGCCGGACGGCGCGGCCAAGGAGGAGCCGCGCCGTCCGGTCTCGCCCGTCTCGCGCGGCAGCCGCCGCGCGGGCCCCTGTCAGGCCCGTATCTCCTGTCGCTGGAAGGAGACGTAGGCGATGGTGAACAGCACCAGCAGCGCCGCGATCATGCCGGCGAGCTGCGGCCAGATCAGCATCAGGCTCTGCGACACCGGCAGCGGCGCGCCGAGCAGCGCGTTCTGGAGCTGCGCGGTGAACACCAGCCCGAGCGAGCGCGTCGCCGGATTGAGCAGGCCGAGCGTCATCTCGCCGTAGAGCACGTTGGGCGAGATCCGCGCGAACGCCTTCTGCAATTCGAGCTGATGGACCTGCGTCATCGGGTCGAGCGGGTCGATCGGCGCCAGCGCGCCGGCCACCAGCGGCGCCAGCATCGACCAGAACAGCGTCAGGATCAGCCACAGCGTCAGCGCCGCCAGCGCCGAGGTCGCCGGCGCGCGGAACAGCGTCGAGCAGACCAGCGCCACCGCCAGCCACACGCCGGCATAGACGAAGGAGGCGAGCAGGAAGGCGAGCCCGCGCAGCACCTCCTCGCCGCTCGGCGGCAGGCCGGTGAGCAGGATGCCCATGCCGGTGACCAGCAGCCACAGGGTGAGCAGGCAGAGCGCGATCACGATCAGCCCGCCGACGAACTTGCCGGCCAGCAGCGCGTCCCGGTAGATCGGCTGCGCCAGCACCCGCGACAGCGTGCGCCGGTTGTGCTCGCCGTTGATCGCGTCGAAGCCGAGCGCGATCGCCACCAGCGGCAGCAGGAAGCCGAGGAAGGCGACGAAGGACGGCAGCGGGTCGCGCGCCGTCGTGAACAGGCGCAGGAACAGGAACTGGTCCTCGCCGATCGTCGCCGTCACCTCGCCGATCGCGGCATAGACGGCGCCGACCGCCGTCAGGAAGATGAGCAGCAGCACGAGGTGGATGCGCGCGCTCGTCATGTGGTCGGCCGCCTCCTTAAGCGCGACCGTCGCCAGCCCTGTGAAGGGCGAGCCCTCACGCTGCCTCGGCATGTCTCGCCTCCTCCTCGAAGAACCGCACATAGACCTCGTCGAGCGTGGTGCGGCGGATCGACATGGTGCGCAGTTGCCCGCCGGCCCCGACCACCCGGCGCGCGATCTCGGGCCGCAGATCGGCGGCCGTGTCGACGCGCCAGCCGCCGGTCCGCGTCGCCGTGACGCCGGTCACGCCATCCGTGCCCGCGAGCGCCGCCGCGAGATCGACGCCGTCCGCCTCGACCTCGACGACATGGGTGCCGCCGAGCACGTCGGAGGTGAGGTCCGCGACCGAGCCGGTGAGCCCGATCCGCCCCTTGTTGAACAGCGCCACCCGGTCGCAGACAGACTGCACCATGGCCAGCAGGTGCGACGACAGCACGATCGTCATGCCCTCGCCGGCGAGCTCGCCGATCATCTCCAGCAGTTCCTGCGTCGACTGCGGGTCGAGCCCGCCGGTCGGCTCGTCGAGGATGGCGATCTCGGCCTGCTTCATGATGACCTCGGCCAGCCCCAGCCGCTGCCGCATGCCGCGCGAGAAGGCGCCGACGCGCTTGTTCGCAACGTCGGCGAGCCGCACCCGCTCCAGCGCCGCGGCGATGCGGGCCGCGGCCTCGCCGCCCGAAAGTCCCATCAGCCGGGCGGTGTAGGACAGGTTCTCCCGCGCGGTCATGTTGTCGTAGAAGCCCACCTGGTCGGGCAGATAGCCGACCCTGCGCTTGACCGCGAGCGGCTGGCGCAGCGGGTCGAGCCCGTTGACGCGCACGCTCCCTTCCGTCGGCTCGGTCAGCCCGAGCAGCAGCAGGATCGTCGTCGTCTTGCCCGAGCCGTTGGGTCCGAGAAGGCCGAACACCTCGCCCTTCCCGACGTCGAGGTCGACATGGTCGACCGCGGTGAAGCCGCCATAGCGCTTCACCAGCCCGCGTGTCTCGATGACGCCGCTCATCGCCGGCCATACCTCGAAATGCCGAAGCCGAGCACCATGACGGCCGCGGCGATCACGCCCAGCCCGGTCACGCCCCAGACCGTCGAGGTCTCGACAGTGACGCGGAAGCTCGCATTGTCCGAGGCCCCGTCGCCATTGGCGCGGACGGCCACGACGTAGTCGCCGGCGATCGCCTTGTCGGACGGCGTCATCGCCACCGAGACGTCGCTCGTCTGGCCCGGCGCGATCTCGGGGATCTTCTCGGGGTCGAACTTCACCTCCCAGCCGGAGGGCGGGCTGGCCGAGAAGCCGATGTCGCGGGCCGGCGCCGTGCCGCTGTTCTGCAGCGTGAAGGTGAAGCTGCGCTTCTCGCCGGCCGTCGCCTGGCCCGAGAGCCGGCCGCCGGGACCGGAGAGCGCCAGCTTGGGCTGGCCGGTGATGTCGAGCGCGAGCTGCAGTTCGGCGGTGGCGTCGCCGCCGGTCGCCGCGATCGCCACCGGATACTGCCCGGCCTCGACGCCGTCCGGCGGCTGCACGCTCACCTTCAGGTTCTTCGACTTGCCCGCCTCGATCGGCAGGCTGGTCAGCTCCTGCGTGCCGTAGCCTTCCTTGAAGGTCACCTGGAAGCCCGCCGGCGCCTTGGCCAGCAGGTTGACGGTGCTGTCCTCCTGCCCGTCGTTCTTGGCCGTCACCTGGAAATCGAAGCTCGATTTCGGCGTGCCGCGCAGCGCCGGCAGGTCTGCCTTGAGCGACAGCTTGGCCGGCTCGCTCTCGCGCATGGTCAGCGTCAGCGGCAGTTTGAGCTGGGTGCCGTCGGCGTTTCCCGTCACCTCGAACGGAAAGCTGCCGGTCTTGACGTCCTTCGGCGGCGGCACGTTGAGCGACAGGTCGACCGTCTTGTCGGTCGCGGCCATGGCGGCCGTCACCGCGCGGCCGCCGCCGTCGATCTCCCACGTCCAGCCTTCCGGCAGGCCGTCGACCTTCAGCTCGACGCGCTGCGGCGGCAGGCCGGCATTCGCCAGCGACAGGTCGACCTTGACCGTGTCGCCCGCCTGCGCCGCGAATTCGGGATAGGCCGTCGTCAGCCACAGGCCCTTGGCGGCCTCGGCTTTCGCCGCCTCCTGGGCCAACGCCGGCGGCGGCGTCGCGGCCATCAGGCCGGCGGCCACGAAGGGAACGATCAGCAGGGTCTTCGGAAAAATGCGCGCAACAAGGGATGGCGCAGAAATCATGGCTCTCTCCATGCTTCGGCGGCGGGCGGGGTCGGATCGTTTCAGTCCGACATCTATCGTGAGCGGCCCGGAGGATCGCCTCGAATATGGCGGGAATTGGGCAATCGGCCGCGCGTCACTTCGGCATTCCGATCCTGCGGGCCGCTATTTTGCCGGCTCTTCCGCCGCTCCCGCGGACCGCCCGCGGCAACCCGTCGCACCGGCTTGCGCACCGCGGCTTCCGGGAACCTTGCGGCGCGTCCGCGCGTTGCCCGCTCGTCGATCCCGGCCGCGCGCCGGCCGGGCCACGGGACCAACGGGCGGGCTGCGGGCGTTGCGCATCGAGGACTATGCACTGATCGGCGACTGCGAGACGGCCGCGCTGGTCCATCGCTCCGGCTCCATCGACTGGCTGTGCTGGCCGCGCTTCGATTCGGAGGCCTGCCTCGCCGCCCTGCTCGGCACGCCCGACAACGGCCGCTGGCTGGTCGCGCCGGCCGTCGACGTCGTGCGCTCGTCCCGCGCCTACCGGCCCGACACCCTCGTCCTCGACACCGTCTTCGAGACGGCGACCGGCACACTGCGGCTCACCGACTTCATGCCGCCGCGCGGCGAGGCCTCCGACGTGGTGCGCATCGTCGAGTGCCTGCGCGGCGAGGTGCCGGTCCGCATGGAGCTCGTCTTGCGCTTCGGCTATGGCGAGCGCCCGCCCTGGATCACCGCGTCCGACAGCCCCCGCCTGCTCAAGGCCCTCTCCGGGCCGCATGCGGCCTTTCTCAAGGCCGGTCCCGAATGCCGCATCGAGGACGGCTCGATCCTCGCCGAATTCACCCTTCGGCAGGGCGAGCGCGCCGACTTCGTGCTCACCTACGGCCCCTCGCACCGGCCGCCGCATGACGGGATCGACGCGCGGCAGGCGCTCGCCGCCACCGAGCGCTACTGGAAGGAGTGGTGCGCGCGCTGCGGCTATGACGGCCCCCACGCAGAGGCCGTCCACCGCTCGCTGATGACGATGAAGGCGCTCACCTATCGGCCGACCGGCGGCATCGTCGCCGCGCCCACCACCTCGCTGCCCGAGCGGATCGGCGGCAGCCGCAACTGGGATTACCGCTTCTGCTGGCTGCGCGACGCGACCTTCGTGCTGCTGACCCTGCTCCAGGCCGGCTACCGCGAGGAGGCGGAGGCGTGGACGCAATGGCTGCTGCGCGCCGTCGCCGGCGCCCCGGCCCGCATGCAGCCGCTCTATGGCGTCGCCGGCGAATACTGGATCGCCGAGCGCGAATCCAGGGTGCTGGCCGGCTTCGAGGGTGCGGCGCCCGTCCGGATCGGCAACGCCGCCGTCGCGCAGCTTCAGCTCGACATCTATGGCGAGGTGATGGACATCATGCACCACGCCCGCCTGTCGAAGCTCGACCTGCACGATGCCGACTGGAATTTCCAGAAGGCGCTGCTCGGCCATCTCGAGGAGATCTGGCGCAAGCCCGACCAGGGCTTCTGGGAAGTCCGCACGAAGGGGCGGCACTTCGTCTATTCCAAGGTGATGGCCTGGGTCGCCTTCGACCGCGCGGTCAAGGCCTGCGAGCAGTTCGGCCTCGACGGGCCGGCCCGCCACTGGGCCGGCATCCGCGACGCGATCCACGACGAGGTCTGCGCGCGCGGCTTCCATGCCGGGCGCGGCGCCTTCGTCCAGTCCTACGGCTCGAAGGAGCTCGACGCGACCGCCCTGTTGATCCCGATCGTCGGCTTCCTGCCCTGCGACGACCGGCGCGTGCAGGGAACCGTCGCGGCGATCGAGCGCGAGCTGGTCTGGGACGGCTTCGTGCTGCGCTACCGCAGCGGCCGTGCCGACGACGGCCTGCCGCCGGGCGAAGGCGCCTTCCTCGCCTGCAGCTTCTGGCTGGCCGACAACATGGTCCTGCAGGGCCGGCTCGACGAGGCGCGGGCGCTGTTCGAGCGGCTGCTCGCGCTCGGCAACGACGTCGGCCTGCTCGCCGAGGAATACGACCCGCGCGCGCGCCGCCAGCTCGGCAACTTCCCGCAGGCGCTGTCGCATATGAGCCTGGTCGGCACGGCGCTCAACCTCGCGCGTGCCGCCGGCCCCGCCCGCCGCCGCGCCGAGGAAGGCAGCGGCCCCGCCTCGGCCTGAGCGTTCAATCCTCGTCGGGCAGCGCCCAGGCGATCACGGCGTCGCCGACGCCGGTCTCCATGAAGTGGTGGCCGCCGGCCATCAGCACGACATACTGCCGCCCGTCGGCCTCGAAGGTCATCGGGTTGGCCTGCCCGCCCGCCGGCAGCTTGTCCTTCCACAGCACCTTGCCGGTCTTGATGTCGATCGCCCGGATCAGATTGTCCGTCGTCGCGGCGATGAAGATCAGCCCGCCCGCCGTCACCACCGAGCCGCCATTGTTGGGCGTGCCGATGGTGACCGGCAGCATCGACGGGATGCCGAACGGCCCGTTGGCGCGCGCCTCGCCCAGCGGCTCGTCCCACAGCGTCTTGCCGCTCTTCAGGTCGATCGCCCGGATGCCGCCATAGGGCGGCTGCTTGCACATCAGCCCGGTGAAGGGCAGCCGCCAGCCGGCATTGACCTTGATCGCGTAGGGCGAGCCGGCCTGCACGTCGTCATGCTTGCCGCGCGGGTCGGTGATCGGCGTCAGCCCCGCCTGCTTCGCCTCCTCGCGGGTCAGCAGACGGTTGAAGTTGGGCATGTCGTTGTAGTTGGCGACCAGCACGCCCGCCTGCGGGTCGACCGCCACGCTGCCCCAGTCCGAGCCGCCATTGTAGCCCGGATACTGGATGAACGGCACGTCGTGGGTGTCGGGCGTGTACTCGCCCTCGTAGTAGGCGCGATGGAACTGGATGCGGCACCAGAGCTGGTCGAGCGGCGACATGCCCCACATGTCGGTCTCGGTGAGCTGCGACCTGGCCAGCGTGTGGTAGCCGGAATAGGGCTGCGTGTCCGACAGCCGGTCCGGCTCCACCCCGCCCTTCGGCGCCTTGCGCTCCTCGACCGGGAACAGCGGCTTGCCGCTGCGCCGGTCGAGCACGTAGATCTCGCCCTGCTTGCTGGGCAGGATCACCGCCGGCACCTTGCCCTGGTCGATCGGGAAGTCGACGAGCGTCGGCTGCGAGCCGAGGTCGTAATCCCAGATGTCGTAGTGGACAGTCTGGAAGTGCCAGGCCGGCTTGCCGGTCGTCACGTCGATCGCCACCAGCGACGAGTTGAACTGGTTCTCGCAGTCCTGCCGGTTGCCGCCGAAATAGTCGACCGCCGAATTGCCGAGCGGCACGTAGACGTAGCCGAGCTCATCGTCGCCCGCCGCCGAGGTCCACATGTTCGGCGTGCCGCGCGTGTAGGTCTGCCCCTGCGGCGGCTCGCCGGTCAGCTCCGGCTTGCACATGTCCCAGGCCCAGGCGAGCTTGCCGGTCAGCACGTCGTAGCCGCGGATCACGCCCGACGGCGCATCCTCGGCCTGGCCGTCCTGCACCTGCGCGCCCATCACCACGACGTTGCGCACGATCACGGGCGCGGCGACGTTGCCGTACCAGCCCGGCACCGTGCGGCCGATGCCGCGACTCATGTCGACCATGCCGGCGACGCCGAAATCGGCGCAGAGCTGGCCGGTGCCTGCGTCGACCGCGATCAGCCGCGCGTCCAGCGTGCCCTCGACGATGCGCTCAGCGCAGGGCTCGTCCGGCTGCGCCTGCGGATTGGCGTAGTAGGCGACGCCGCGGCAGGTCGCCCCGTAGGGCACCGCGTCGTCCGGCACCTTGGGGTCGTAGCGCCAGCGCTCCCTGCCGGTGGCGGCGTCGAGCGCGATGATCTGGTTCTTGGCCGAGCACAGGTAGAGATTGTCGCCGACCTTGATCGGCGTCGTCTCGGGCGAGTACTTGCCGTCGGTCTTGTCGTCCGGCAGGTCGCCCGTGTTGAAGGTCCAGATGCGCTCCAGCTTGCCGACATTGCCGGCATTGATCTGCTCGAGCGGCGAATAGCGCAGCGCAGCGCTCGTCCTGCCGTAGCTCGGCCAGTCGCCGCCGGCCGGCGCGGCCGCCGCCTGCTGCGAGGCCGGAGCTGCCGGCTGGGCGGCGGTGGACGTATCGGCCGGCTGCGCAGGCGCGGCGGCCGGGGCCTGCTGCTGCGGCGGCGCCTCCTGCGCGATGCCCGAGCGCATGAAGACGATGCCCGCGCCGATCGCCAGCGCCAGCACGACGGTCGCCGCGACGGCGCCCTCGGTGCCGTACCGGCGCCGCTCGCGCGCTTCCGCTGCCGGCAGCCGCCGGCGCAGCACGGGAATGCACAGCAGGGCGAGGATCAGCAGCACCGTCGGCGCCACCACGCGCGGCACCAGCGCCCAGCCGTTTCCGCCGACCTCCCAGATCGCCCACACCCAGGTCAGCGCCCAGGTGGCGACGTAGAGCCAGACGCCGGCGAGCCGGCCGGCGAGCATCAGCGCGCCCGAGGCGATCAGCGCCAGGCCGGCGACGAGGTAATACCACGATCCGCCGAGCGCGATCAGCCAGATGCCGCCGGCGCCGAGCGCCAGGCCGAGCAGGATCAGGAGGATGGAGAAAAGGATGACCAGCCACTCGCCGACGCCGCGGGGCTGGTCCGGGGAAAACAGGGATGCCATCTGGAAAATCGGTGCCGGCCATGCCGACCGGCAGAGCCTCTATGCAAGTTGCCTACGACTTTGGAACTAGGCAGGGGCCGATCGGTTCCATGCCGGCGCAAATCCGCAGCCGGCTCAGCAACCCGCATGGATGCGTGCGGCGATGCCGCGGAAGCAGGCGAGCGGCTCGCCTTCGCTCAGTCGTCGAGGACGAGGATGTCCTTGGCCGCGAAGGCGATGCCGCAGGGCTCGCCGGGCGCCGGCGGCGGCGAGCCGGGGCTGTTGAAGCGGTCGAAGGAAATGGTGTTCTGGCCGAGGTTGACGCGGATGCGGATCACCGAGCCGAGGAAGCTCACATCCATGATCTTGCCGCGCGCCATCGGCGCGGGTCCGTTGTCGAGCGCCGCCGCTTCCGGCCGCAGCGCCAGCGAGATCGGCGCGCCCTTGGCGAAGCGGCTCAGCTCCCCGCCGGTCTGGATCGCGTTGCCGTCGACGTCGACCACGCCCCTGGCCGGGTCTGTCACCGTGCCTCTCAGGATGTTGAGCGTGCCGACGAAGGAGGCGACGAAGCGGGTCGACGGCTTGTTGTAGATGTCGAACGGCGCGCCGACCTGCTCGGCCCGCCCGCCATACATCACCACGATGCGGTCGGACATCGACAGCGCCTCTTCCTGGTCGTGCGTGACGAAGATCGTGGTGATGCCGAGATTGCGCTGGATCTGCCGAATCTCCTCGCGCAGCGACACGCGCACCTTGGCGTCGAGCGCCGACAGCGGCTCGTCGAGCAGCAAAAGCTTGGGCCGCGGCGCCAGCGCGCGCGCCAGCGCCACGCGCTGCTGCTGGCCGCCGGAGAGCTGGTACGGGTAGCGGTCGCCGTAGTCGGGCAGCTTGATCAGCGCCAGCATCTCGGCCACCCGCGCGTCGCTGTCCGCCTTCGGCGTGCGCGCCACCCTGAGGCCGAAGGCGATGTTCTGCGCCACCGTCATGTTGGGAAACAGCGCATAGGCCTGGAACACCATGCCGATGTTGCGCTGGTTGGGCCGCAGGCGGGTGACGTCGCGGCCGCCGATCGAGATCGTCCCGTCGGTCGGCTCCTCAAAGCCGGCCACCATGCGCAGCACCGTCGTCTTGCCGCAGCCCGAGGGGCCGAGGAAGGAGACGAACTCTCCGGGCTCCACCGCGAGGTTGAAGTCCTTGACCACCCGGACCGCGCCGAAATCCTTCTGCAGGTTTGCGATTTCGAGGAAAGCCATGTCAGCGTCCTGCATTGGGGAGCTTGGAGAAGCGTGAGACGAGCTGGATCAGGCCCATGCACAGCCAGGTGATGCCGAAGGCGATCACCGCGAGCGCGGCCGGCTCGTAGGCGCGGTTGGCGCCGATGAGCTGGAGATAGGGGCCGAAGGCCGGCCGGTTGAGCAGCGCCGCCATGGTGAACTCGCCGATCACGATGGCGAACGTCAGGAAGGCGCCCGACAGCACCGCCACCAGCACGTTGGGCAGGATCACCCGCGTCATGATGGTGATCCAGCCGGCGCCGAGGCTCTGCGCGGCCTCCGTCAGCGTGGCGATGTCGATGGAGCGAAGGCCCGTATCGACGGAGCGATACATGTAGGGCAGCGCCAGCGTCGCATAGCCGAAGAGCAACAGCAGGTTGGTGCCCCACCAAGTTCCCGTCAACGGCAGGATCGAGGGGGGGGTGTAGATGCGGATGTAGCCAAAGACGATGACAGATCGGAAGGGCGGCGGGGAGGGGAAGGGGGGAGGAGTAGGGGGAGGGGAGGGGAGTGAAGAGAAAGTGCAGAATAGGAAGGGAGGAGGCACGACCAGCACCACGCCCATCACGATGGTCGCCAGCGCCATCGTCACCGAATAGCCGAAGGTGGCCTGGAACTGCGGGTCGGTCAGCACCGTGCGGTAGGCGTCGAAGGAGTAGGCGCCGCGCCGCATCTTCAGCGAGAACTCGAACGTGCCGATCAGCGGGAACACGAAATAGGCCACGCCGAGCAGCAGGAACAGCCACGACCAGAAGCGGTTGGTCTTCATCTCAGCCGCCGCTCCTCATTTGAGCCACCGCTCGCTGCGCGTGCGGAACCAGATGTAGACGAAGTTGGCGATGCCGGTGACGACGATCATGCCGAAGGCGAGCGCATAGCCGAGATGCGGGTCCTGCAGCACGTCGCCGCGGATCTGCGCGAACAGCAGGATCGGCACGATCGACAGCGACGACCCGGTCAGCGCGTAGGCGGTGGCGACCGCGCCGAAGGCGTTGGCGAACAGCAGTGCGAATGTGCCGAGCAGCGTCGGCCACAGGATCGGCAGCGCCACCATGCGCCAGTATTGCGCGCCCGATGCGCCGAGGATGAGGGCGGCCTCGCGCCATTCCCTCTTCAGCCCGTCGAGCGCCGGCGTGACGATCAGGATCATCAGCGGGATCTGGAAGAACAGGTAGGTCAGCGTCAACCCGCCAAAGCTCAGAAGGTTGAAGCCGAGCCCGTAGATGTTGATGTCGAACCAGTCGCGCAGGATCAGCGTCACCAGCCCCAGCCGCCCGAAGGTGGCGAGGAAGGCGAAGGCGAGCGGGATGCCGGCGAAATTGGAGGCGACGCCGGAAAAGGTCAGGATCGGCGAGCGCAGCCAGCCCGGCAGCCCGCCCAGCACCATCGCCCAGGCGATGAGGAAGCCGACGAAGCAGCCGAGCAGGGCCGAGGCGACGCTGATCTTGATCGAAATCCAGTAGGCCGCGAGGATCGACGGCTGGAACAGGTTGGCGATGTTGGCAAGGGTGAAGCCGCCCTCGTTCGACTGGAAGCTGCCGACCACGATCTTCATCGTCGGCAGGATCAGGAAAAGCAAGGCGAACAAGAGGAACGGCATCACGCCGAGCCATGCGAACGAGAACTGCCGGCGCGCGGTCGGTGCAGGCAAGGTCGCGCCCAAGATATTTGCTTCGCCCGTCGTGAAAGTCATCCGCACCCGCTTCGTGGAGGCGGATGCGCCGCCTTGCCGGCGGCGCATCCATTTCTCTTCGGCTTACTCGACGTTGGCGCCGACCACGCTGTCCCAGCCGCCGGTGACGGCATTCTTGTTGGCGTCCTGTTCCTCGAGCGAGGGGAAGATCGCCTGCTTGTAGAGTTCCGCCGGCGGCAGCTTGTCGAGGATTTCCTGCGGCACCTTGCCTTCCGCAACCAGCTGGTTGAAGCGGGCCGGGTGGCAATAGCCCTTCAGGAAGCCGAGCTGGCCCTCGTCGGAATAGATGTATTCCATCCACAGCTTGGCCGCGTTCGGATGCGGCGCGTAGGCGCTGATCGCCTGCGCGGAGACTCCGGCCTGAACGCCCGACGTCGGCACCACGACCTCGACCGGCGGCGTGCCGGCGCGCGTGTCGCGGGCG
>Ga0066256_1003323_pt1 | contig 15748 bp, 4 predicted proteins | sample ThiBio_1000_biof_FD_87107 | JGI IMG/M metagenome (GOLD analysis project Ga0066256, IMG submission 87107) | Wastewater bioreactor microbial communities from Cape Town, South Africa - Thiocy_expt_1000_biof (version 2) | ecosystem: Engineered > Bioreactor > Thiocyanate-remediating >...
CCAGCACTACCGCGGGCGTGGTGCGAGGTAAGAATCGCTTCACTAATGCCAAAATGCCGGCGTTTGCATCGCCAGCGGCAGCAGCCGGGCGCGTGTCCCACACCCGAATGGTTCCGTCAAACGACCCGCTGGCCAGCCGGCCATCTGGTAACGCCGCCAAGGCATATACCGCACGCGTGTGTCCCTCCAGAACAGCCACACAGGCGCGGGTGACCACATCCCACAGCCGCACGCTCTTATCAACAGACCCGCTGGCCAGCCGGCCATCGGCCAGCACCGCCAGTACGTATACGCCGCCCGTGTGCCCTGCCAGCGTGGCGACACACACCCTCACGCCCACATCCCACAGCCGCACCGTCTTGTCATGCGACCCGCTAGTCAGGGTGCCGTCAGATAGCACCGCCAGCGCGTACACGCTATTGGTGTGCCCCGTCAGTGTCGTTGTCACAGCGCACGCGTCCGCACCCACCTCCACCAGCCGCACACCGCCATCGGCACAGCTCGCGGCCAGGTAGCCATCACGCAGCACTGCCAGCGCGTGCACGCCGCTGCGGAAATCAATGGTAGCGCACCGGTTTGGTGGCACAGCGCCCGTGTCCCATATCGCAATTGCACCCACCTTCCCGTAATCAGCAAACAGGCCAGCAGCCAGATGGCGGCCGTCAGGCAGCACCGCCAGCGCGCGCACAAGCCCACCATGCCCCTCCAGCACCGCGGTTGCCTCGCCGCCGCGCACCACGTCCCACAGTTGCACTGTGCCACTCTCATCGCCGCTTGCCACCAGACCACCGGGCAGCAGCGCCAACGACCACACCCAATCTGAATGCCCACGCAGCACCAGCTGGTCGTCCCACTCATACGCCAGCGGCGTTGGCGTCACTGGTGCCACAACGGCAGTTACAGGTGTATCTGGTGCAGATGCAGACGCAACAATCGGCGCACCAACCGGCAATGGTGCGGCTGCTGGCGCTGGTGGCGGTGCAGCATCAGTCGGTGGCGCAGGTGCGGGTGCCGCTGCTGCAACTGTCCCACTAACGGTACCAGCGCCGCCACCAGCAACCCTCGCCCCCGCCGCCGCCGCCTCAAACGCGCGGTGCACTGCTGCCATGGCCGGCCGCGTCTTCCCCTCCTGCGCCCAGCCCCCCCCCACCAGCGCCACCACAGCCGCTGGCACCCCACGCGCCACCAGCGCCGCCACTGCCGGGCGGCCACCCCCCTGCACGTGCCGCCGCAGCGCTTCCGCAAACTGCGGCGCCGTCGCAGTCGGCGGCAACATTGCCATCATCTCTGCCTCGTATGGCACGCACCCGGTCAGCACCTGCCATGCCATCACGCCAAAGCTGTACACGTCGCTCGCCGACGTGATGACAGTGACAGGGTCAAACAGAGCCGGGTCCATGTACACCACCGTGCCGCGCTCACCCATCAGCGTGTCGCGCGTTTTGCTGCCATCTCGGCGCATCACGCTGCTGCCAAAGTCTGCCAGCTTGGCGACGGGTGGTGTGGAGGCACTCAACAGCACGTTCTCGGGCTTCACGTCCGCGTGGATGACGGAACACGAGTGCAGGTACGCCAGCCCGCCCGCCACCTCCGCCAATAACTGAAGGCGCAGCGCCATGTCGCCGCCGTAGTGAGCACTGCCCGGCGTCAGGACAATGTGTGGGGACGTTGCACGCATATGCAGCCGCACCGCCTTCAGCCACGCCACCTCCTCACCGGCACGAAGCGTCTCAGACTTGATGGCCACCGGCCGCCCGTGCAGCATGCCTGCGTGCACGGTGCCAAACGCACCGCGCCCAATGACGACGGGCAACCCGCCCCTACCACGATCCCACACCACGTCGTCAAATTTGAGCATCATGTCACCGTCGGTGTCGCCGCCGCCGCCGCGGCCACTTGCAGCGCCGCCACCATCGCCACCGCTTGGTGGAGCGGGCGTGGGTGCAGCTGCTGCCGCCGCTGTCGGTGCTGGTGGTGTTGGTGGTAGTGCGGGTGCTGTTGCTGTTGCTGTTGCTGCCGCTGCTGCTGGTGATGCTGGTGCTACTGTGGCTGCAGCAGCTGCTGCTGCCGTTGGTGATGCTGGAGTTCGCGCCGCTGGGGCCAGGGCTGTTGTTGATGCTAGTGGTGCTGAGGATGATGCCGTTGCTTCTGAGAGCCCTGCCGCCGCTGCTTCCAACACACGATGAACCTCCACCATGGCCGGCCGCGATGCCTGCTCTGACACCCAACATGACTCCACTAGCGCCACCACTGCCAGCGGGACACTGCGCCCCACCAACGCCGCCACTGGCGGGCGACCACCCCTCGACACGTGCCGCCGCAGCGTCTCCACCTTTTGCTGCAACGTTGCGGTCGGTGGCAGCGTCGCCACCAGCTCCGCCTCGTACAGCACGCACCCGCTCAGCACCTGCCACGCCAGAACGCCGAAGCTGTACACGTCACTCGCCGTCGTGATGCTGGCGCTGCCGTCCAGCAGGACCGGGTCCATGTACTCAAGCGTACCGTGCTCACCCGCTAGCGTGCCGCGTGTTTTGGTTCCCGCTCGCCGCTGCACGCTGCTACCAAAGCCTGCCAGCTTGGCGACGGGTGTTGGTGACCGTGGTGTGACGGCCGTCAGCAACACGTTGTCGGGCTTCACATCCGCGTGGATGATGGACCCTGCGTGCAAGTACGCCAGGCCGCCCGCCACGTTGGCCAGCAGTTGCAGGCGCACCTCCATGTCAGCGCCGTAGTGCGGGCCGCCTGGCGTCAATAATAGCGCCGTCATGGTGCCCGCCAGGCGCTCCATCACCAGGTAGTGCGTCACATAGCCTTTGTCGCGGTCCACAATGATGCCGTGCACCGCCACGATGTTCGGGCAGGTGGCATCGTAGTGCAGCCGCGCCGTCTTTAACCACGCTTCCTCCTCGCCCTCGCCCAGCACTTCAGACTTGATGGCCACCGGCTCGCCTCGCAGACGGCCTGCGTACACGGGGCCAAAGACACCGCGCCCGATGACAGCTTTGTTGCCTTTTCTATCGCGTTCCCACATCACCTCTTCATACTCCAGCACACGCAACGTCCCGCCGCTGCGACCGCCACCACCGTCACCACCTCCACCACCACCACCACCACCACCTGCGGCGGCGGCCATGGTGTCAGGCCGCCGAACCGCCGGATCAAGCACCGGAAACAACACGGCGTGGGTGTCACAATCCAGCGCCGCAGCAAGCGACCACCCGACTTCACTGCGATACCATGCACGCCGGAATGGCGCGTGCCACCACCGGATCGCCGCCGTGTGCTCACCCTTCTGTGGCACGCGCTTGTCGTCGTTGGCAATGCGTGTTCACAGCTGCAGACGCGCTACGCGGCCACTGTGTGGTTGTCCAGTGGTGCCGATAGCACGTATGTACCGTGGGACGGCCACGCTGACGCCGCCTCACTGCAAAGCGCTGCCCTACCGGTGTGTCACGTCCGCGTGACGTCGCTGCAGTTGGCCTGCACCACTTGAGCCGTGCGCTCGCGCAGCTTGACTGCAGCGCAACTGCCAAATGTAATGCCCCGGGTCGTGCCTCTCGGTCCTTGTCGCCGCGGTTGCCCTGCCGCAGCAGCACCAGGCAGCCGTGGCCCAGTGGTCGCCGCAATACTGGTACCTGCAGCCTGCAGTGCGCTGTGCGCTGGGCTTGGGCGGGAGTGGGAAAACTACACTCAGCGGTGCGTACAACGACGCGGCGGCACGGGTGACAGCCGGTGTGTAATGGTATGATGTATTACCATTCATGCGCGCTGGAATTGCGCGACCTCGTGCGTCGCGGCGTGCTGCCTGGGTGGGCATTTGTCAGTCAGTGGCCACGCCTGCTGAGGTGACGGCGGCAGCGCGGCGGGAAAACTGGGTGCCCATGCACAGCCCGCAATGCAGTGACCGCGGTATGCGCATGGTACCACATGGAGGAATCCCTGGTACTGTATTGTACGTGTTGGAATTGAACGTAATAGTGCGACGAGGTGGAGGCAAGGCCCCGGCAAAGACGCCAAGCGGCCAAGACATGCATAATTCCCTTCGGCGACGCTACCACGTCACCTGCGCCCGCGCCCACCACCACCAGCCGCATCTGATGTTGTCTACCAGTAGTAGCGGCAGCGTCTGCCATGTGGCACTGCCCGGCGGCGGGCTCTTGCAACGTCACGCCGTCACGCCAGCATGGGCGGGCCGCTGGCACAACGACGAAACCAATTGAAGGCATCGCCACGGCGGCCACGCCGCCACGGCAGCAGCGAGCTAGCTTGGAGGGGGCAAGCGCCACAGGCGCACCGTGCCGTCCCTGTACGCGCCCCCGCTGGCGAGGCGGCCGCCAGGCAGCGACTGCAGCGTGTATACAGCACTCGTGTGCCCTTCTAGCACCACAACAGGCGTGGTACCCAACGCGGCGGTTCCAGCCGCGGCTGTAGCTGCAGCACCGCCAGGTCGTGTGTCCCACACCCGAATGGTGTCATCCCACGACCCGCTGGCCAGCCGGCCATCTGGCAGCGCAGCCAGGGCCCACACAGTGCCTGGGTGCCCCTCCAGCACGCCCACGCAGGCGGGGGGGGCCACATCCCACAGCCGCACGCTGGTGTCGTCCGACCCGCTGGCCAGTCGGCCATCGGCCAGCACCGCCAACGCTTGAACCCAGTTGGTGTGCCCTGTCAGCGTGGCGACACACGTCGTTGCTTCCACGTCCCACAGCCGCACCGTGCAATCCCTCGACCCGCTGGTCAGCATACCGTCGGGCAGCACCGCCAGCGCGCGCACACCATACTTGTGTCCCTTCAGCGTCGCTGTCACTGCCCCAGCGCCCGCGCCCACCTCCACCAACCGCACAACGCCATTCTGGCAGCTAGCAGCCAAACGGCCATCGCGCAGCACTGCCAGCGACCACACATCGGTGCCACATTCAATGGTACCACGCCTGATGGGTGGCACGACGCCTGTGTCCCACACCACAATCGCACCCACCATTCCGTCGCCGCTGCACACGCCGGCTGCCAGTTGGCGACCGTCAGGCAGCGCCGCCAGCGCATGGACTTCCTCACCATGCCCCTCTAGTACCGCGGTCGCCTCGCCGCCGCGCGCCGCGTCCCACAGTCGCACTGTGCCTTTGTAATCGCCGCTGGCAAGCCGGCCACCCGGCAGCAGCGCCAATGACCACACACTGTCACGGTGTCCGCGCAAAACACCGTCTGCTACCACCACACACCCACGCTCTCGGCACATAGCCAGCGCTGCAGGTGCCAGCTCTGTGTCACCGTTGTACAGCACACGCAGCGCGCGCAGATGATCCAGCCTGGCGCTGGCTGTCACGCGGTGGCACCTCATCAACCGCAGCTCAACCAGGGCAACCGGCAGGCTGGCCACGAGCGCGTCACCTATGGCAGTGCCGCTCACATCCAGCAGCTGCAGCGCCGGCAGGTGCGGCAGTACTGCGGCAGACGTGAGACGTTTGCACTCACGAGCATTGATTGACACCAGACACGGCGGCAGGGTTGCCAGCGAGGCGTCTCCAATAGCACTGTCGCTCACGTCCAGCAGCCGCAGCGCCGGCAGGTGCGCAAATGATGCCACAGGCGTCAGACTCCTACATTGTGCTGCATGCAGCTCTTCAAGGCTCGGCGGCAGCGAGGCCAGCGTGCGGGTGTCCAGCTTGCTCCAGTTGGCGTGCAACACCCGAAGTTGGTGCAGGTGCGCCAGTGACGCACCAGGCCGCAGTCCACTCAAGTTGCGGATGCGGATGTCCAGTACCTGCAGCGACGCCGGTAGACCGTCCGCCCGTTCGCTGACCACAGCCGTCCCGCTGCAGTCCAGCGACGTCAGCGCCGTCAGGTGGGCGAAGCTGGCGTCGCCGCTCAGGCTGCGGCAGTCGCGCACATTCAGCGTGTACAGCGACGTCGGCAGCTGGAGAAGTAGGTCGTCGGTCATTTTCACGCAATTGAGGTGTGTGATACCGCGCAACGCCGCCACTGCCGGTCCACTCGCGAGCAGGCCATCCACAGCCCGCTCTGTTAGCCACGCACCCACCGCCGCTGGAAAACACGTGCGCCACCGTACTGTGTCCACCGCATGTGTGCCCAAGTCGCACCACGGCACGGCCGCCACCACCGCCGACACCGCAGGGTGTAGCCGCCGGACTTGCCGTGCGTCAGCCGTGTTGAGACAGGCAAGGGTGTGGGCACTTGTCACGCTGTTGCCAGCCAGCACGCGCACCAGCAGTGGCACGTCCCCCTCCCCCGCGTCGACTGCCGGCGCTGCTGCGCCACCCGGCGACGGCAGCGGCGGTTTGCTTCCAGTTTGACCCATGTTGGCCGTGGCTGACTGTGCCTCAACCACACCTGTCTGCGGCGTGCGCTTGTTTTTGTTGGCAGTGCGGCGGTGCGCAGTCACACTGATGTGCAGCGCGGCCGCTGCGTTGCTGTGTAACTTACGTGTGACGGCCACGCTGACACCTCGGTGCGGCCGAGTCACTGCCAAGGCCAAGTGCTCCCGCCGGCGTCACTACAGTAAACCTGCACGCATATTGTGCTGCACCTTGACTGCAACAGCGTCCGTGGCCACCTGGCCGCGCCCTTCCGGGGACCGCGGCACTAGCAGCCGCTAGTAGCAGCGGCCCAGCTGCTGGGCAGTGGCCACCAGTGCGCTGGGCCTGGCCGCGGCGGCGCGGGAGCGGGAAAATTACACCCAGCGACGCGTACAACGACGCGGCGACACGGGGAACTGTCGGGTTGTGCTGCTATGAAGTATTGCCGTTCATTCGCGCTGGAATTGCGCGCCCGCGTGCGTCGTGGCGTGCTGCCTGGGTGGGCGTATCCATTTGTCAGTGGCCACGCCTGCTGCGGTGACGGCGGCAGGGAAAACTGGGTTTAGGCTTTTCAGAACAACAACCGGAAGCGGCAGCTCTGGTTGACCTCAGAGCTCCAGTTGTAGTCGGCCCTGGTCTCTCTACTGGGGCTGGCTGGCGCCAGTTGTACTACTGAGTTGTAGTCGTGCGCGGCACGGCCCCATGAGACTGGCTGCTGGCATCATGACGCCGCCTGAGTGACAGACTCTGACCTCATCCGGGTGAGTCATCCCGTCATGATCCCGAGTCGAAAGCGCGGGCAACTCTTACTACCGGCAAGTCGTGTTGTGTTACAACGGCAAACGGGGATGATGACGCAGACGTGCATGCAATAATATAAGGATGGGAGTTGGTGGCGCAAGTGTGTTGCAGTGGTTCTACCTGCTGTGTTTTATCGAAAGCTGTGCCGCCGATTTGTAATTTGTCCACCCCTCTCTCCCTTCTCTCTCTCCGTCGTTGCCGTCACTCATGCCCTCCCTCCCTCTCTCTCTCTCTCTCTCTCTCTCTCTCTCTCTCTCTCTCTCTCTCACACACACACACACACACACTCTCTCTCTCGCTTGCTCGCTCGCTCTTCTTGTTGCGCTTGCGCCAGGCGGGAACACTGGACTCGTGCCACTAAAGCAAGGCGGCAGCACTATTACGTTGCGTCTTTCCACGCCAAGGCTGGCGGCTGCTGATTGGACCGTTGTTGGACGGCACCAGTCTGGCTCTCTCGCTCTCGCTTACTGTCCCTCTGCTGCTCCTGCTGCTGCTCCTGCTGCTGCTCCTGCTGCTGCTGCTGCTGCTCCTGCTGCTCCTGCCGCTACCACTACTGCTATCCCTGCTGCTGCTGCTGCGGTGGCAGCCAGCTCGGTGTTCCTGGACCACGATAGTAGAGGCAGCACTCGTCGGACAGTAGACAAGTCGACGCCGTCCTGGTTGTTGGCCCACCTGCTACCTCCTGTGAGGAGGGGGCACCCCGCCGGGGCGGAACCACAACCCACCATTGCTAGCAACCTCGTGCGGGGCGGCATACGCGTCGGCTGACACTGCATCGCGTGTTGTTGCAACTCGCTTGCGCCTGGATACGCGCGCGGGCAACTCGTATCTTCCAACCGCGTATCCTCCCCCTAGTCAAACAAACCAGCCGCCACCATGGGGATCACGGGCCTGCTGCCCATGCTGCGCAGCGTCATGGTGGACGCCAATGTGCGCGAGTATGCCGGGCTGCGCGTGGGCATTGACACGCTATGCTGGATCCACCGCGGCCTGTATGCATGCGCCGGGCCGCTGGCGGGCGCGCTGGAGCGGCAACGCGCTGCCACCGAGGCGGAGGCCGCAGCGGTAACAACAGCGCCAGCCACGGAGGCGGCGGCACCATCGCCGCTGGCGCGTGCTGCGGAGGAGGTGGCGGCGGCAAGTGCGGGGTGGGTGCGGTACTGTGAGGACCGGCTGGACTTGCTGCTGGCCGCCGGTGTGAAGCCGCTGTTTGTATTTGACGGCGCGCCGCTGCCCGCCAAGCGCGACACGGAGGCGGAGCGCGCGGCGGGGCGTGCCACCGCGCTGGCGGCGGGTGTGGCGGCGGTTGCGGCGGGCGACAGCGCGGCGGCGCAGGCGGCGTTTGCGCGCGCCATCGACTGCAGCCCGCAGCTGGCGGTGGCGCTGGTGCGCGTGCTGCGCGAGCGCGGCGTGCCGTTCATTGTGGCGCCGTACGAGGCAGATGCGCAGCTGGCGTACCTGGCGCGGGGCGGGCACATTGACGCCGTCATCACGGAGGACTCGGACATGGTGCCGCACGCCGTGCCGCGCGTGCTGTACAAGATGGGCCCCGACGGCAGCGGCCGGGAGCTGGTGTACGACCGCCTGCCAGGCGCCACTGAGCTGTCATTTGCGCACTTCAACGCCGACATGGTGCTCAACATGTGCATCCTGGCGGGCTGCGACTACCTGCCTGGCTTCCCGGGTATGGGCGTCAAACGCGCGCACGAGTTCTCGCGCAAGGCCAAGACCACCGACCGCCTGCTGGCGCTGCTGCGGTTTGAGGCCGCCGACCGCATGCCGCCGGGGTACGAGGACGCCTTCCGCCGCGCGCGTATGACGTTCCTGCACCAGCGCGTGTGGGACCCGGTGCGCCGTGAGGTGACGACCGTCACGCCGCTGCCGCCCGCCGTTGTTGATGGTGTCGCGCCAGACGCGCCTGCGCTTGACTTCCTGGGTCCCTGGCTGCCCGCCGACGTGGCAGCCGGCATTGCGGACGGGGTCATTGACCCCGCCACCCGTCTGCCATACTTGCCCACCCCGCCCGTCCCTCGTCGCGCCCGTGGGGGCGGTGGACCGAGCCCCGCTGTCCCTGCTGTTCCTGCCGCTGCCGCTGCGGCATCAAAACGCGCCGCCCCCACCCTGCACTCCATGTTTGTGCGCATGCAAGAGGGCAGCCGCGGTGGTGGAGGTGGTGGCGGTGGTGGCGGCGGCGGGGGTGGTAGCGGCGGGGGGGCGGGCGGGAAGCGCAACAGCCTCTCTCGCCGGAGCGCCACCCCACCCCCCCCGCCCCCCGCTGCGGCCGCCCCCGCCCGCCGCGCCTGGAGCCCGCCCGCCGGGGCGGGTGGATTGTTCCCGCCGCGGGGGGCCCCGCCTGCCGCCATCCACAGCGAGGCAGAGTCGCCGGGTGCACCGCCGCCACCACCACAGGCGCCGCCGCCACAGCGCACCACTAGCGGGTTTTGGGCGGCCGCTACCGCCACCGCATCCACCGCAACAACTGGGCTGGCTGCCTTCCCAACCACGCCACGAGGCGCCGCCGCGCCACCTGCACAACGCCGCGCCTACGCCGCGTCGCACACGACGCCGTCGCCCGCTGGCGGCGCGGTGTTGGTGCGCAGCCACACGTCGCCTGCGTGTGCGCCCAGCAGTGGTGGCAGCGGTGGTGGGGTCGTGTTGGACCGCCTTGGCGGCTATGCGTACCGCTGCAGCCCCGGCGCCGCCACACCCGCTGCGCCCGCCTCCGCATCGGCGTGCGCTGCCATCGGGGCAGGCAGCACGCACGAGTTTACGACGTCGTCGGGTGCGCAGGTGCTGCAATTACGTGGTGCGGCGGGCGGCGGCGGCGGTGAGGACTCTGTGTCATCGATTGACGAGGCCAGCTTGCTGGTGGTACCCCCAGCGGCAGCGCCGTTGGTACCTGGGCGGCGTATTGGTGGCGCCCCTGCGCCGCCTGCGCGCACGCTGGGGCCGTCATTTGCGCCGCTGCGCAGCGGCGCTGGGTCGGCCGCCGGTGCTGGGGCCGCAGCTGCAGGTACGTCGCCAGCGGCGAGTCGGCTGGATTGGGACCGCTTCCTGCACCGCCCAGCGCCGCCGCCGGGGTTGCCATCTGCGCGCAAGGCGCCCGCGCCGCCCTCACTACTGCCAGGCGCGCGAGCTCCGCCCTCTGCCCCGCCAGCACTGTCACGCGCTCCAACACCACCACCAGCGCCGCTGCCAGCACTACCGCCACGAGCCCCGACGCCGCCAGCGGAGTCGTTCGCACTGCCGCCACTGCCGCCGCTCCCTGCCCTGGATAGCTACGCCTACAACTCACCGACGCCGGCGCCGGCGTGGGATGCCGGTGTGGCGGGCCCGGAGCGGCGCCCTGCCCCGACGCCATCACCCCTTCCGCCCCTCCTGCAGCTGCCACTACGCACTGCTGTCGCCGCCACCGCATGCACCGGTGTGGAAGACATTGATGAGGACAGCGCGCCGGGCGCCGCCACCTCATGTGGTGGCGCACCCACGCGGTTCCCTGTCGCCGCGTCCGCGTTCCGCGGCCCCGCCGCCGCCACCTCATGGCAGGACGCGCGCCTGTCACTAGGCGCCGCCCTCGCGCCCTCCCTGTCACAATGACCCCACCCTACACCGCGATTATCATTATGACATGCAATTTGAATAAAACGCAAAACGACACGACGGGTGGCCGGACTGGGTGGCCGTCGTACATGACGTGAATGATCGCAGCGACGAAAGCATGTTACCGTATCAATGGAGTGGCGTCATGATACATTAATGCACAAGTAATTGCTTACATGATGACGCAGCAGTTGGCGCCGCCAGCGCCGCCAGCTCCACCTGCTGCGCCGCCGGCAGCGGTGCCACTAGCACCGCCGCCCGCAGCACCGCCACCACCACCGCTGTCGCTGCCGGCAGCATCACCGCCTGCGGCAGCCACGGTATCACCGCCACTGCCACTTGCGCCACGCAGCGCCTGCAGTGCGGCGCCCTTGCCCTTGGTGGAACGCAGCGGTGCCGGCGGCGCCTCGCGCTGCGCAGCGTCGGCGTCGCGGCGCGCGTCTGCCGCGCGGCTGGTAGCCGCCACTAGCTCCTCCGCCAACACGCGCTGCTGCTCCAGCGCTGATGCCAGCTGCGCTGCCAGCGGCTCGACGGCCTCGGCGCGCCGCTGTGCTGCAGTCGCTGCTGCCGTCGCCGCTGCCTCACGCTCCTCTGCCGCAGCCAGTGCCGCTGTCAGCGCCGCCGCCTCAGCGCGCGCCGCATCACGCTCCTCCGCCGCCGTGCGCGCGGCCGCCTCCGCGCTTGCTACCGCAGCCCCGGCTGCCAGGCGTGCTGCGTTGGCCGCGACGGCGGCGGCGGCGGCGGTCTCGCCCGCCAGCGACGCCTCCTGCCGCATGTCGGCGGCGTGTGCCAGACTGTTCACCGCCGTCACGTTGACGCGCGCCATGGTGCCCACCGCCGCCACCACCAGCGAGCGGTACTCCTCCGCCAGCAGGATGGCGAGGGTGGGCGGGTGCGCACACAGGCCTGCTGCCTCCCGCGCTGCCGTCTGCAGCTCCACCTCCACCGTGCCCGTCGCCGCCGCCGCCGCCTCGTCGGCGCTCACCTCGCGCGGCGACAGCACCTCCAGCATGCCCTCCAGGTCCTCAAACACGGGCGCCAGCGCGCGCTCAAACAGCGCGTGCACCGCGCCCTCGTGCGCCACGCGGTCAGCCAGCAGCCGCGCCGCGTACGCACGATCCAGCCGCCGCGCCTGCCGCTCGTACTCGCGCTGCCACGCCACCGCCATGCCCACCAGCAGCTCCTCCACGCTCACCAGCGCGTTGGCGTTGATGGTGGGCACGCCCACCGTGCCCTTGATTGCCTCGCTGTACGCGCGCAGCACGCTCTCCATGGGCGGCACCTCCATCTCCAGGCCGTCCTCCACGGCGTCCGGGGCGGCGGCGGCGGCGGCAGGGGCAGCGGGTGCGGTGGCGGCAACAGCCACTGGTGCATCGGCGGTGTCGTCGGCATCATCGGCATCTTCGTCAGTGGCGGCACCATCAGGGCCGTCAGCGGCGGGGGCGGCGGCAGGGTATGTGGAAGCGAGGTCGGCGGGCAGGGAGGCAAAGAAGTGGGGCATCTGGATGCCAGAGTGCCAGGCACCCACCGGCGGCGCCACGAGGCCGGCGGTGGTCCACGCCGCGTCGGGCGGCGGCGGCGGGCCCATCAGCAGCTCCGGCGCGTCATCGGACGCCAGGATGATGGACATGTCAAAGCGGCCGGCGAGGCACGCCACCAGCATCTCCGTCATGTCGCGCCGGCCGGCGGCGCTCCAGCCGCGGCGCGGCACGCCCAGGAAGTCGGCGAAGCGCTGCAGCGGCGCCTGGCGGAAGGCGGCGCTGCCCGCCATCACGCCCTCAACCACACGCAGCGCCGTGATGGGTGCGATGCGCGCCGGCTCGTAGCCGGGCGGTGCGCCGCCGGGCAGCGCGGGCGTGCCCACCCGCGCGCCCGGTGATGGGCCGGACGCAAACAGCGCTTGCATGAAGGGCGCGCGGCGGTCCGGCAGGCAGCGGCGCACGGCGCGCATGGCCGCCAGCATGGCCTCCGCAAACAGCGGGTTGTAGTCGGTGGGCGTGCGCGCCAGGCCCATCATGTGGCGCGCCAGCCAGGCGTAGCCCGTCTCGGCGGGGGCCCCCCCGGGGCGGCGCCGGAAGGCATAAAACAGCGGTGCGCCGCGCCGGGCGGCAGGGGGAGCGGCGGCCACCCCGGGGGCGCGTGCGGGGGGCGGCGGGGGGAGGGCGGGGTAGGCCGCCCCCGCCACGCTGCTGCCACTACTGAAGCCCAGCCCACCACCTCCGCCCCCACCAAATCCGCCACCGCCGCCGCCACCCGCACCACTCAGCGCCGCCACCGACTCGCCAAAGTGGTGCGCAAAGTACTCGTACACGGCGGCGGTGAAGTCGGTGCCCACGTTGCCGTCCGGCTGCGTAAGGCTGGTGTCGGTGCTGCCGCGCCGCCCCAGCGGCGTGGTGCCCGACCCCGTCACAAACGCCATTGCGCTGGTGCCGCGCAGCGCGGTGCGGTTCAGGTGGTACTCCCAGATGGCGGCGGTGAGCGCCATGAGCCGTGACGCCGTCAGCTCCGTGCCGCCGCCGCCGGCGGGCGACGCCGCTGCCATGGACGCCAGCACGTCCACGCGCCGCCGCAGGTCAGACGGCTGCGCATGCCGCCAGTGGCTGAGCGCATATGCGCCTGACGCGTCGCCCACCGTCGTGCCGCCCGCCGACGGCCCGCGTGCGCGCGCCACCCCCAGGTCCACAAAGCTGGGCCCGGGCGCCACCACTGTGGCTGCCAGCTCGGCGGACGCCAGCACCTCGTCCTCCTCACCGCCGCTGCCAGTAGTTGGAACAACAACTGCCACCGCTTCCTCCTCCTCGTCGTCCGCCTCCTCGCTGCCGTTCAGCCGCTCCAGCGCCGCCAGCTTCAGCAGCACCTCCTCGCGCAGCAGGTTGCGGTCGGCGCGCACCGAGCGCGCGTGCGGCGGCGAGGTTCGCGACGCCGGCGGCAGGTCGCTACCGCCCGCGGCGGCGGCAACGAGGGCGGCGGCCAGCGGCGGCAGCCGCGAGCTACCGCCGAGGGTGGGTATCGGCGGCGGCGGCACGCGGGAGCGGTACAGCGGGATGCGGGAGTGGGTGGTGGGTGACATGCCGCCAGTTGTTCCACCGCCGCCGCCGCCGCCGCCACTGTTGCCGCGGGGACTGGGGCCGCCGCCACGCGGCGAGTGGGCTGCCGCGGCGGCTGACATTATGTTGGGAGGTGGGGGGAGGAGGGGAGGTAAGTTGGTTGCAGGGCGCGACCAGGACAACGATGGCAGCAGTTGGCAGCAGCAATCAACAACAGCAGCAGCGTCAGCAGCAGCAGCAGCAGCAGCAGTAGGTACCGGTAGTAGACCAGCAGCAGTAGACCAGCAGTAGTAGTAGTACCCCTACCACAGCTTCGGCAGTAGACCAGCAGTAACCAGCAGTAGACCAGCAGTAGACCAGACCTCCAGCAGCCCAGCAGCAGCGTCACACAGCGTCACCCCGAACCACCACGACCAACAGCAGCACGGCCACAGCAGCCAACCAGCAGTAGTAGCAGCCAACCAGCAGTAGTAGCAGCCAACCAGCAGTAGCAGCAGAAACCAGCAGCAGTAGCAGGAGACCAGCAGTAGCAGCAGCTCTTGTCTGTACTGGGGTTTGCCACGTTGGTGGCCTTGCCTACTGCTGGTACCGGTACCACCGACTCCAGGAGGCCGCCACCACCAGCAGCAGCAACAGCAAGCAGCCAGAAGCAAGCAGCAGGCCAGTAGGCGGCAGGGGAGAACCAGCTGCCAGTAGGGAACAAGAGGGAACCAGTAGGAGAGGGAGAGAAAACCAGTAGAGGCGAGAGGGAGGCGAGAGAGGTGAAACTATGAAGTCACTAAATACCCACGCCGCAGGGACGCACAGCGGGCAGGGGGCATGGATACTCACACCTAGTAAATAGCCGCTGGCAATAGCGCCGCGCCACGCTCCCAATATGTGCGTCTGCGGTGCATTATTTGCTCCGCATTAAATATTAACCAGGACCCGCATTAAATTAACCAGGGGCCCTGGTTAATAACCCTGTCCCGCATTAACAACAACCAGGGGGTCTAATTAAAATTAACCAGGGGGCGTCAGAACAACCGGCGGTGCGATTGTCCGAGCACACACCCCGCAACCTGCCACGCGGCACACCGGGCGCCGGCGCGTCAAATCACGCACGGTGCCGTCCCATGCGTGTGTCTTAGCATCCCCGCCCCCCTTTCGTTCGCTGCTGCTAAGGTACGCGCGCCAGCTCGCGCCAACTGGCGTGGCAGTAGGCGTCGAGAGAGCGAATGCACGCGGGGGTGCTGCTTATTCGGGTGTCGGGTGGCCGGCTGACTGGCCACGATGACCACGGCGGGGGCAGGAATGATGGCAGGTGATGTGTTGATTGTGTCCGTGGGCGTGGTAGGTGGCGGCATGCTGTGGGGGTCACTACATGGCCCCGCGAATCCATGATCCATGTGGTGATGATGGGTAGCTGAGAGGGTGGAGTAGAGAATGAGGGGTGGCACTGGCATGCTCCCTACCTGCACACGCTACTACTCATACTGCAACTCCTACTGCTGCTGCTGCTGCTGCGTGGGCGCTTGCAACCGGCTGTGGTGGTGAGGACACAATGCAGCGTCACCCCGCCGGCGGAGGGTGATGGCATCGCACCGCTACCCTGTCTGTCGTGCCAACGGACACACCCTCTGCTGCTACTTGTCGCGCTGTAGTGACACCAACGGGCCAACCATGGTGGTCAGGAGTGACAGGGGTGGGATGATGTGTGCTGGCGCGGTGGCAGGTGTGGTGGTAGCAGCGTAGCAGTACCGAACAGCCGCAGATTCGCGTGCTTGAGTGTGACATCGTTCGTGGACATCAGCCACCGCAGCAGCTGCGTGTGACTGACGTGCCAGCCCCAGTGGCGCGCAGCAAGTGACAAGTCACTGACCCCGGCGGTGCTCCAGTCACACACTATGATGAAATCCAAACGCGGTGCTTATCCAATGCGACGGGGCCGTGGTGCCCGCGATATCCAACCACCTTGCACGCGGCCGCGGGTGGCAACGTGCGTGA
>Ga0066256_1003326_pt1 | contig 15737 bp, 18 predicted proteins | sample ThiBio_1000_biof_FD_87107 | JGI IMG/M metagenome (GOLD analysis project Ga0066256, IMG submission 87107) | Wastewater bioreactor microbial communities from Cape Town, South Africa - Thiocy_expt_1000_biof (version 2) | ecosystem: Engineered > Bioreactor > Thiocyanate-remediating >...
CATTTCACCCACCGCTCGTCGGGCTTTTCCGGGTTCTCCGCCTTGCGCGCTTCCTCGATCACCGCGGCGAGCGCCCGCAGCACCTCCTGCACACCTTCGCCGGTGGCGGCCGAGAGCGCGATGGGGCTGTCGCCGCAGGCGCGCTTGAGCGCCGCGAGCTTCTTCTTGCGGGCATCCATGTCGAGCAGGTCGACCTGGCTCAACGCCACGATCTCGGCCTTGTCGGTCAGGCCCTGGCCATAGGCCTCCAGCTCGCCCCGCACGGTCTTGTAGGCCTTGGCGGGGCTGTCCTCGCGGGCGGAAACCAGATGCAGCAGCACGCGCGTGCGCTCGACATGGCCGAGGAAGCGGTCGCCGATGCCGACGCCCTCGTGCGCGCCCTCGATCAGGCCGGGAATGTCGGCCAGCACGAACTCGCGCGCGTCGATGCGGACGACGCCGAGATTGGGGTGCAGGGTGGTGAAGGGATAGTCGGCGATCTTGGGCTTGGCCGCCGTCACCGCCGCGAGGAAGGTCGACTTGCCGGCATTGGGCAGCCCGACCAGCCCGGCGTCGGCGATCAGCTTGAGCCGCAGCCAGATGGTCATCTCCTGGCCGGGCAGGCCGGGGTTGGCGCGTCGCGGCGCCTGGTTGGTCGAGGTCTTGAAATGCTGGTTGCCGAAGCCGCCATTGCCGCCCTTGGCGAGCTGGACGCGCTGGCCGATCCCGGTCAGGTCGCAGATCAGCGTCTCGTTGTCCTCCTCGTAGACCTGGGTGCCGACCGGCACTTTCAGCGTCACGTCGGCGCCCTTGCCGCCGGTGCGGTTGCGGCCCATGCCGTGCATGCCTGTCTGGGCCTTGAAATGCTGCTGGTAGCGGTAGTCGATCAGCGTGTTGAGCCCGTCGACCGCCTCGACCCAGACGTCGCCGCCGCGGCCGCCGTCGCCGCCGTCGGGGCCGCCGAACTCGATGAACTTCTCGCGGCGGAACGAGACCGAGCCGGCGCCGCCGTCGCCCGATCTGATGTAAACCTTGGCCTGGTCGAGAAACTTCATCGGATTGACAGCAAAGCCGGCTTTCTGGTCATTCGGACGCGCGTCCGATGGCGCGGAGCACTATAGGAATCACGGCGAGACCGCAACGACCGGGCCTCGCGGGCGAAAGGGCGGGCAGCCATGAAGTGCGTGACCTACAACATCCAGTACGGCATCGGCCTCGACGGCCGCTACGACATAGGCCGCATCGCGGAGGCGATCCGCGGGGCCGACGTGATCTGCCTGCAGGAGGTCACCCGCAACGCGCCGCAGAACGGCGGCCGCGACATGGTGGCCGAGATCAGGGCCGCGCTGCCGGACTATTTCGCGGTCTACGGGCCGAATTTCGAGGCCGATGTCGGCTCGCACCTGAAGGACGGGCGGGCCGTCGAGGTGTTCCTGCAGTTCGGCAACATGGTGCTGTCGAAAACGCCGGTCAGGGCTTCGCGCAACCTGCTCCTGCCGCGCGGCCGCAGCTACGAGAAGCTCAACCTGCAGCGCGGCGCGCTGGAGGCGCTGATCGAGACGCCGCTCGGCTTCATGCGCTTCTACTCGGTCCATCTCGACCATCGCGGACCGGACGAGCGGCTGGCGCAGGTCCGCTTCCTGATGGAACGGGCGCTTGGCTATCCGCTGGAGGGCGGCGCGCTGACCGGGATCGCCGAGATGGGCTTCCCCGAGCCGCCGCATCCGGAGGCCTTCGTGCTGGCGGGCGACTTCAACATGCTGGAGGGCTCGCCCGAGCATGCGGAGATCGCCGGGCGGCCCGACCACGAGTTCGGCATGCCGCTGGTGGCGACGAAGGCGGTCGACGTTGCGATCCGGCTCTCGGGGGGCGACAGCAGGGCCAATGCGCTGACCACATGGGTCGATCCCGAGCGGCCGGCGGACGAAAGCCGCCACAAGCGGATCGACTACGTGTTCACCTCGGCCAGCCTGGCGCCGCGGCTGAAGCGGCTGTGGGTCGACCGGCAGGCCGTCGGGTCAGATCACCTGCCGGTCTGGCTGGAACTGGAATAGCCGTGCCTATTTCGCCGGCGCCCAGCTCCGCAGCGCCACCCAGGTGCCGCGGTCGAGCACGTAGCGCTCCACCGCGACGCGGCCGGCGGCGAGCGAATCGATCATGCCCTGGCCGACATACTGGAAGCCGCATTTGTGGATGACCCGACGCGAGGCGGCGTTGAGCACGCGGCAGGAGACGTGCAGCCGCTCGATGTCGGTGGCGCGGAAGGCGAGGTCGACCAGCGCGTGCGCGGCCTCGGTGGCGTAGCCGCGGCCCCAGTGGGGCTCGCCGATCCAGTAGCCCAGCTCCAGCCCGTCCGGCGCCGGGTTGAGGCTCGCGCCGCCGATGAAGGCGCCGGTGGCGGCGAGCGTCACGGCATAGCCGGCGCCGCTCTTGCGCGCGGCGGAGGCGCGCAGATAGGCACGGGCCTCCGCCTCGCCATAGGGATGCGGCATGCGCGCCAGCATCTCGGCCACCTGGCGGTTGCCGGCGAGCGCCACCAGCTCGGGAATGTCGTCCTCGTGCGGCTGGCGCAGCACCAGACGCTCGGTGACGAGCACCGGACAGTCTATCGCTTCACCCTCGTCGTCCCGTATCGCTTCCCTGACCATCGTCGGGGTCCTCCATCCCCGGCCGCGCTCACGCAGCCGATCTGGTTTCCTGGCATTCGTGGCCGGCGAAGGCGGCCGCCGTCAGCCGCGTCGTCAGCGTCTGGACGGATGCGTTGCGACCATGTGCGAAGGTCTCGCCGGCGCCGGTGATGCAGAAGCCGAGCTTGCGCTGGACCCTGAGCGAGGCCGGATTGTCGGCGAAGACGGACGAAGCGACAGCGTCGATGCCGCGCGTCGAGAAGGCATGCGACAGCAGCGCGTGCGCGGCCTCCGTCATGTAGCCGCGGCCGTGCCAGGGGGCGGCCAGCCAGTAGCCGAGCACGGGTGCGGCCGGATCGCCCTCCAGCGAGACGACGCCGATCAGCCGCTCGCGGTGGATGGTGTAGACCATCGCGTCGGGATCGGCCGCGACGCGGTCGATCCACTCCTCGGCGTCCTCGACGTGATAGGGATGCGGCACCCTGGCCAGCATGCGCGCCACGTTGCGGTCGGACAGCCACAGCGCGATGTCCTCGGCATCCGGCGGAGCCGGGGGCCGCAGCGTCAGGCGGGGCGAGATGAGCACGTTCATGGGAACCCTCCAGGCAAAAGAAAAAGGGGAGATGGCGACCCATCTCCCCTGACCTTTTCCTGGCTTTCCCAGACACCGGTCCCCGAGATGGGGCGCCGGTGTTCTTGGTGCGGAACCGGCTACTCCGCGGCCTCCGTAATCGGGTTCACCGACACGTAGGTTCGGCCATTGGCTTTGGCTCGGAACGCTACTTCGCCGGCCGAAAGCGCAAAAAGCGTATGGTCCTTGCCCATGCCGACGTTGACGCCGGGATGCCACTTGGTGCCGCGCTGACGCACGAGGATGTTGCCGGCCAGCACCGCCTCGCCGCCGAACTTCTTCACGCCAAGGCGCTTGGACTCGGAATCGCGACCGTTGCGCGACGAACCGCCAGCTTTCTTGTGTGCCATTTCAGTCTCCTTCGCGCCCGTGAGGGCGCCCAATCCGAATCCGTCGGACGTTGTCGCCGACTATGACAGCTTCAGGCCTTCTTGGCCAGTTCCTTCGCCTGCTCGCGCCAGTCCCTGATCTGGTCGGCGCTGAACGGCATGTGGGCATCGATCTTCTCGATGTCCTTCTCGGTCAGCTTGGCGAGCTGGGCGAAGGTGGTGATGCCCTGCTCCTTGAGCTGGCCGGCCGCGACCGGGCCGATGCCCTTGATCACGACCAGGTCATCCGGCTCGCCCTTCGGCGCCTTGAACAGCGGCGCGGCGATCGCCGGCGCCTCGCCGGCGGCAGCCTCGGCCTTGGCGGCCTTCGGCGCTGCCTCCTTCTTCGCGGCGGGCTTGGCCTCGGCTTCCGCCTTCGGCGCAGGCTTCGCGGCAGCCTTCTTCGAGGGCTTGGCGCCGTCGAGCAGGATCTCCGAGATGCGCACCGTGGTCAGGAGCTGGCGATGGCCGCGCTTGCGGCGCGAATTCTGGCGGCGGCGCTTCTTGAAGGCGATGACCTTGCGGCCACGGCCCTGCGCCACGACCTCGGCTGTGACCAGCGCGCCGTCGACGAAGGGCGCACCGATGGTGACCTTGTCGCCGTCGCCCCAGGCCAGCACGTGGCCGATCTCGACGATGTCGCCGACCTCGCCGGTGACATTCCCGATCTGCAATACGTCATCGGCCGCAACGCGATACTGCTTGCCGCCGGTTTTGATGACTGCGAACATTTTTTGCCTTTCGCTGTTCGGTCGGCTCGATTGGATCGCCGTGCGATCCGGCCGTCTTTTTGTCAGTCTTTCCGGGTTGCTCTCGTTCCGCGCGGCGCGGGCGCCGCAAAGAACAACCGGCGCAGGGAGGCCCCACGCCGGATCGCGCCCCCGATACTTGAAGGCGTCGCGCGAGTCAAGGTGCGGCGCCGCAAGGCGTGCCGCGTTCGCGCGCCCTGTGATTTTGCCCGCGGATGCTCTAGAAGGACGGCACCAGGAAGGAACAGGCCGTGGCCCGCGAGACGTCCGAGACCAGCCGGGAGGCGCGCGAGATCCTCACGCGCATCAACACCGAGAGCGAGAGCTATCTGCGCCCGCGCGACCGCAACGGGCCGCCCGACCCGGACGACTGGGCGGAGGTCTGGGGCCGGCGCATCGGCCGCGGGCTCAGCGCGGTGATCGTCATCGCCATGCTCATCTGGCTCCTCAACGTGCTGACGACGATGGAATGAGCGTGATGGCGGCTGGCGCGGACGACCCTTCGCGGGCGGTGATCGTGGTGTCGAGCCATGTCGTGCGCGGCTCGGTGGGCAACCGCGCGGCGGTGTTCGCGCTGGAGACGCTCGGCTTTCCGGTCTGGGCGGTGCCGACCGTGGTGCTGCCCTGGCACCCCGGCCAGGGGCCGGGCACCCGCATCGTGCCGCCGGCGGAGGATTTCGCCGCGCTCATGGGCGAGCTCGCCCGGGCGAAATGGCTGGGCGAGGTGCAGGCGGTGCTGTCGGGCTACCTCGCCGATCCGGGGCAGGCCGACGCGGTGGCCGCGCTGGTGCGCGCGGTCAAGGCGCGCAATCCGCATGCGCTCTATTTGTGCGACCCGGTGATCGGCGACAGAGGCGGTCTCTACGTGGCCGAGGAGATCGCGGCGCGGCAGCGCGACCTGCTGATGCCGATGGCCGACATCGCCACGCCCAACCGCTACGAGCTCGAATGGATGACGGGCGTGACGCTGGAGACGCCGGCGGCGGTGGCCGAGGCCGCGCTCGACGCCGGGCCGGCGACCATGCTGGTCACCTCGGCGCCGCCGCTGATGGCGCGCTCGACCGGCAACCTGATGGTGACGGCCGACCTCGCCATGGTGGCCGAGCACCGGGTGATCGAGAAGCCGGTCAACGGGCTGGGCGACCTGACGGCGGCGCTCTTCCTCGCCCGCCTGCTCGACGGGCAGGCGCCGGCGCGCGCGCTGCAGACGACGACGGAATCGGTGTTCGAGGTGCTCGCGCGCACCGCCAAGCGCGGCGCCGACGAGCTGACGCTGGAGACCGACGCGCAGAGCCTGGCGCACCCGATGGCGATGGTGCAGACCCGCTACATCCAGCATCCCTCCGGGGGCCGCCGGGCTTGAGCGGCCGCGCCGTCGCCGGCGTCGACGGCTGCCGCGCCGGCTGGGTCGCGGCGATCGCGCTGCCGGGCGAACCGGTGCGCGTCGCGGTCTTCCGCGGCTTCGCGGCGCTGCTTTCGCTGCTGCCGGCCGATGCGCTGATCGCCGTCGACATGCCGATCGGCCTGCCGGAGCACACGCTGCATGGCGGGCGCGGGCCCGAAAGCCTGATCCGGCCGCTGCTCGGCATGCGTCAGTCGAGCGTCTTCTCGATCCCGTCGCGGCGCGCGGTCTACGCCGCCCTGCCCGTTGACGAGGCCGCGCCGGGCGAAGCGTGGGCGGCGGCCCACCGGCTGGCCAGCGCGGTGGCGCGCGAGACCTCGACGCCGCCGCGCGGCGTCGCGATCCAGGCCTTCGGCCTGTTTGCCCGGATCCGCGAGGTCGACGCGCTGCTGAGGGCCGACGCGGCCTTGCGGACCCGCGTGATCGAGGCGCATCCGGAGCTCGCCTTCTGGCGGCTCAACGGCCGGCGCGCGCTGGAGATGCCCAAGAAGGTGCGCAACCGGCCGCATCCGCCGGGGCTGGAGGCGCGGCGGGCGCTGCTCGCCGCAGACGGCTGCGACCCGGCCCTGCTTTCCGCGCCGCCGCCGCGCGGGGCGGGCGCCGACGACGTGCTCGACGCGCTGGCCGTACTCACCGTGGCCCGGCGCGCCGCGGCCGGCACGGTCGAGCGCTTTCCCGAGCCGCCGTCCGCGGACGCCTGCGGCCTGCCGATCGCCATCCACGTCTGAGTCTTTATTCCCGTTGCGGCATCGGATGTTTGGGTTTATCGCCGGTCCCATGACCGACCTTCCCGAAGAACTCATCGCCGGCTACCGCAACTTCAAGAAGGGACGGTACGACGCCGAGCGGTACCGTTCGCTCGCCCGCGAGGGGCAGGCGCCGAAGACGATGATGATCGCCTGCTGCGATTCGCGCTCGGCGCCCGAGACGATCTTCGACGCCGGCCCGGGCGAGCTGTTCGTGGTGCGCAACGTGGCCAACCTGATCCCGCCCTACGCGCCCGACAACCAGAACCACGGCACCTCGGCCGCGCTCGAATTCGCGGTGCAGGCCCTGAAGATCCGCCACATCGTGGTGATGGGCCACGGCCGTTGCGGCGGCATCAGGGCCGCGCTGCACCCGTCCGACAAGCCGCTGTCGCCGGGCGACTTCATCGGTCACTGGATGCGCCTGCTGGCGCCGGCGGCCGAGGCGATCGCCGACAACGCGCTGATGACGCCGGGCGAACGGCAGACCGCGCTGGAGCGCATCTCGATCCGCTATTCGATCGCCAATCTCAGGACCTTCCCCTGCGTGCGCATCCTCGAGGAGAAGGGAAAGCTGTCGCTGCACGGCGCCTGGTTCGACATCTCGACCGGCGAGCTGTGGGTGATGGACCGCACGAGCGGCGACTTCTTCCGCCCCGAGCTCGACTGACCGGAACGGGCCGACGCCGCTACAGGCCCTCGCCGGGGCCTGGCAGCACGACCCGCGCCAGGGCCGGCTCGGGCACGCGGCGCCAGACGACGTAGGCCGCCGTCGCGATCAGCCCCATGCAGGGGATGACCGTCGCCATCGCCAGCACCGGCTCGCCGATGGCGGCCGCCACCAGGCTGCCGACCAGCCCGCCGCCCATCTGGAAGAAGCCGGCGAGCGACGAGGCCGCGCCCGCCATGTGCGGGAACGGGGCGACCGAGGCGGTCGACATGGCCGGCATGACGAAGGCGGTGCCGAAGGAATAGAAGACGATCGGCCCCATCACCGTCAGCACCGAAGGCGGATAGAGGCCCAGCAGCACCGGCAGCGCCAGCGAACCGACCACGATGCCGACGAAGCCGACGGGCACGATGCGGAAGGCGCCGAAGCGGACCATCAACTGGCGCACGAGCAGCGCGCCGACGAAGAAGCTCGCCGACTGCATCAGCATGCTGACGCCGAACTCGGTCGCGGTCAGGCCGACCCGCGTCATCAGGATGAAGGGCAGGATGGTCGCCTGCGTGTAGAAGGCGCCGAGGCCGCCCGCCAGCACCACGCTCGACAGCATGAAGTAGCGGTCGGTCAGCAGCGTGGCGTAGGCGCGCGCCAGCGCGCGCGGGCGGATGCGCGACAGGTCGCGCGGCACGGTCTCGACCATGGCGAAATGCACCGTCGCCACGATGACGACGGCGGCCCCCGCCATGAACAGGAAGATCGACTGCCAGCCGAACAGGCCCATCATCACGCCGCCGAGGGTCGGCGCGAAGGCCGGCGCCACGCCCATCAGCAGGCTGATCAGGTTCATGATGCGCGCCGAGCGTTCGTTGGTGAACAGGTCGCGGACCACGGCGCGCGAGACGGTGGTGCCGACAGCGGCCCCGACGCCCTGCAGGAAGCGGGCGGCGATCAGCGCCTCGATGCTGGGCGCATACACGGCGAGCACGCTGGAGAGCAGATAGATCACCATGAAGATGAAGGTGACCGGCTTGCGCCCGAAGCCGTCCGACAGCGGTCCGCAGACGAGCTGCGCCACCGCGAAGCCGGCGAAATAAAGCGACAGCGTGAGCTTCACCACCGATTCGGTCGAGCCGAACGCCACCACCAGCTCCGGCATGGCCGGGGTGAACAGCGACAGCGAGATCGGCCCGATCATCACGATCAGAGCGCAGATCAGGCTGACGCGACGCTCGCTCATCAGCGGCGCCGGCACCTTGGCGCCGGAGATCATGTTCATGCTGCCGAACTCTTGCGGTTGTCCTCCCGGCCCTCGCAGAGCGCCTTGCGCGCCCGCTTGAGCAGGGTCTGGAGGGTTTCCCATTCGGCCGGCGTCATCGCCGCCTCGACATGCATGCGCGCCCGCGGCCCGATCTCGCGGATGCGGGCGAGCACCTCCCGCGCAGCCTCGGTCAGGTGGACGAGCTTGGCGCGGCGGTCGGCCGGGTCGACGGTGCGGTGCACGAGGCCGCGCGCCTCCAGCCGGTCGAGATAGCCCGACAGCGTCATCGCCTCGACGCCCATGCGCTCGGCGAGCGCGCTCTGGCGCACGGTGCCGGCGCGCGCCGCGTATGAAAGCGTGCGCGCCTCGCCCGGCGTCAGGCCCAGCCCGGCCTCGCCGATGTGGCGGTCGAACTCCTGGCGCATGAGGCGGGCGACGTCGGTCACGAGAAAGCCGAACGTCTCTGTCTCGGGAGAGGGAGGCATTTTTGTAAGTAAACCTTATTATCCCCGCCAGTAGCCGCTGTGCGCAGGGGCGTCAAGTGTTGCCGCAGCCGGCCCGGACGCCTACATCGTGGCCGTCGTCCCGCAGCAGCCCAGCCGGAGTCCCCATGCCCGCCATCGACCTCGCCACGCATCCCCTGACCAACTGGACCGGGCCGCTGGGGCTGCCGGACTTCGCGAAATTGGAGGACGAGGCGTTCGGGCCCGTCTTCGAGGCCGCACTCGCCGCGCACGAGGCCGAGATCGCGGCGATCGCGGACGATCCTGACGTGCCGACCGTCGACAACACGCTTGCCGCGCTCGAACTGTCGGGCAAGCCGCTCGACCGCGTCTCCTCGATCTTCTGGCTGCGTGCCGGTGCCCACACCAACGACACGATCCGCGCGCTGGAACGCGACATCGCGCCGAAGATGGCGCGGCATTTCTCGGCGATCAGCATGAACGCCAAGCTGTTCGCCCGCATCGACGAACTCTACCGGCGCCGCGACGAGCTCGGCCTCGATGCCGAAACCAAGCGCGTGCTGGAGCAGAGCTGGAAGGGGTTCGTCCGCGCCGGCGCGCGGCTCGACGAGGCCGGCAAGGCGCGGCTGGCGCAGATCAACGAGGAGCTGGCGGGGCTCGGCACGAAGTTCGGCCAGAACGTGCTCGCCGACGAAAGCTCCTGGGCGCTGCTGCTCGACGCGGGCGACGACCTCGCCGGCCTGCCCGACTTCCTCGTGACGTCCATGGCTGGTGCCGCCGAGGAGCGCGGCTCGCCCGGCCGCTACGCGGTGACGCTGTCGCGCTCGACCGTCGAGCCGTTCCTGACGTTCTCGACGCGGCGCGACCTGCGCGAGCAGGCGTTCCGCGCGTGGGCGGCGCGCGGCGAGAACGGCGGCGAGACCGACAACCGCGAGACGGTGACGCGCCAGCTCGCGCTGCGGGCGGAGAAGGCGCGCCTGCTCGGCTACGACAGCTATGCGGCGCTCAAGCTCGACGACACGATGGCCAAGACGCCGGCGGCGGTGATGGAGCTGCTGACGCCGGTCTGGGAGAAGGCGCGCGAGCGTGCCGCGAGCGACCAGGCGGAGCTGGAGCGGATCGCCGCGGCGGGCGGCTCCAACCACCCCTTCGCGGCGTGGGACTGGCGCCACTACCAGGAGAAGCTGCGGGCGGAGAAGTTCGCCTTCGACGAGGCGGAGCTGAAGCCTTACCTCCAGCTCGACCGCATCATCGAGGCGTGCTTCGACGTCGCCGGCCGGCTGTTCGGCCTGACGTTCTCCGAGCGCCGCGACGTGCCGGCCTGGCACCCCGACGTGCGCGTCTTCGAGGTGCGCGACGCCAGCGGCGCATACCGCGCCACCTTCCTCGCCGACTATTTCAACCGCGCCTCCAAGCGCTCGGGCGCCTGGATGAGCGCGCTGGAATCCGGCCACAGGCTGCGCGGCGAGACGGTGAAGCCGGTCATCTACAACATCATGAACTTCGCCAAGCCGCCGAAGGGCGAGCCGGCGCTGCTCTCGATGGACGACGCGCGCACGCTGTTCCACGAGTTCGGCCACGCGCTGCATGGCATGCTGACGGAGGCGCGCTGGCCGTCGGCTTCCGGCACCTCGGTCAGCCGCGACTTCGTGGAATTGCCCTCGCAGCTCTACGAGCACTGGCTGACCGTGCCGGAGGTGCTGGAGAAGCACGCGCTGCACTACCGCACCGGCCAGCCGATGCCCAAGCCGCTGCTCGACAAGCTGTTGGCGGCCAAGACCTTCGGCGCCGGCTTCTCGACGGTGGAGTTCACGGCCTCGGCGCTGGTCGACATGGCCTATCACGCGCGCGGCGAGGCGCCGGCCGACCCGCTCGCCTTCGAGGCCGAGACGCTGGCCGCGCTGAACATGCCGGAGGCGATCGTCATGCGCCACCGCACCCCGCATTTCGGCCACGTCTTCGCCGGCGACGGCTATTCGGCCGGCTATTATTCCTACATGTGGTCCGAGGTGCTGGACGCCGACGCCTTCAAGGCGTTCGAGGAGACCGGCGACGTCTTCAACCCCGAGCTCGGCGAGAGACTGAAGCGGCACATCTATGCGGCCGGCGGCACGCGCGACCCGGAGGAGCTCTACACCGCCTTCCGCGGCCGCATGCCCTCGCCGGAGGCGATGATGGAGAAGCGCGGGCTTTCCTGAGCATGGGCCAAAAGATGGCGGCCGGCTGGACGTTCGGCCGCGCCGGCATGCGGGCTAGGAATGGCCCGCACAGCGAGGTCCAGCCATGCCCGTCACCATCCGTCCGCTCGAACGGTCCGACCACGCCGGATGGCGCCGGCTGTGGACGGGCTATCTGACCTTCTACGAAACGGTTCTGCCGGAAGAGGTTTACGCCGCGACCTGGGAGCGGCTGTTCGCCGACGGCGCCTACGAGCCGCGCGGCTGGCTCGCGATCCTCGACGGCCGGCCGGTCGGGCTGGTGCACGCGATCATGCACCGCACCTGCTGGGCGGTCGCCGACAATTGCTACCTACAGGACCTCTACGCCGACCCGGAGGTGCGCGGCCAGGGCATCGGCCGTGCGCTGATCGAGCAGGTGTACCGCCACGCCGACGCGCTCGGCGCGAACACGGTCTACTGGGTCACGCAGGAAAGCAACGCCACGGCGCGGCGGCTCTACGACCGGATCGCCAGGGATACGCGATACGTCAAGTATCAGAGGTAGCGGCTGGAAACGCGCCGAGCATCATGCACCCGATTGCCATCTCCGGCGGCAACAAGTCATGCACCTTCCGATGAAGCTTAGCATCTGCGGTCACGAATGGGCATTCGAGCAACTGGGACAAGGCTAGATAGAAACAGTCGTAGGCGGCGTGGTCGAGACGGAGGGACAGCTCGGCCGCGAGGGGTACCAGTTCGCGCATCGATACCGTCCGCACGGCGAAATCGTCGACCACCGTCGTCCCGCTCATGGCCTCGCTAACCGACATTTCCCCGCGACGCGTCTTTTTCCAGAGAGTGTTGGTACATTCGGCGTAGATCAGGTCCGGAGCGACGAGACTGTAGGCGTCGACAAGCTGCTCCGCGAGGTCGGAATCATGCTCCGGGACGACCCATTTTATCGCCACGCTTGAATCGACGACGACGATTGGCGGGCTCAACGCTCATCCCGGGATTCGCGGATCAGGATTTCAGAGGGTGTATGATACCGGCCCTTCAGGCTTTCCCGAAAAGCACGCGCGCGGCGCTTCCAATCTTCGAGATCGACCTCGGGCGCCCGCTCCCATCGCAGCGCGTCTTTCAGGATTTCGCGGTGCTCGGCCTCGACGGATCGTCCATGCACCTTCGCCCGCTCCTTGAGGCGGGCGACGATCGTGTCGTCGACATTGCGGACGTGCAGGCTGGCCATGGCCGTTCTCCTTCGATCCCGATCATATAGCATTTTGCCAGCACTTTCCCAACCTTGCCTTCATGGCTCCGCTCGCGCACAAAGGCGGCATGTTCATCCCGTTCTTCCTCGAGCTGAAGGCCGCGAAGGTCCCGGTGTCGCTGCGCGAGTACCTGTCGCTGCTCGAAGGCATGGAGGCGCAGCTCGTCGATTACGACGTCGAGGGCTTCTACTATCTCGCCCGCGCCACGCTGGTGAAGGACGAGCGCCACATCGATCGCTTCGACCGCGTCTTCGCGCATGTCTTCCGCGGCGTCGAGGCGGTTTCCGGCGAGGGCGCGGTCGACGTCGCCGACCTGCCGGAGGAATGGCTGCGGCGGCTCGCCGAGAAGCACCTCACCGACGAGGAGAAGAAGCTCGTCGAGGCGCTCGGCGGCTTCGACAAGCTGATGGAGACCTTGAGGCAGCGGCTGGAGGAGCAGAAGGGCCGCCACCAGGGCGGCTCGAAATGGATCGGCACGGCCGGCACCTCGCCCTTCGGCGCCTACGGCTACAATCCGGAAGGCGTGCGGATCGGCCAGCACGAGAGCCGCAACCGCCGCGCCGTGAAGGTGTGGGACAAGCGCGAGTTCAGGAATTTCGACGACACGGTCGAGCTCGGCACGCGCAACATCAAGGTCGCCCTGAAGCGGCTGCGCCGCTGGGTGCGCGAAGGCGCCGCCGAGGAGCTCGACCTGCCGGGCACGATCCACGCCACCGCCGAGCACGGCTATCTCGACGTGCAGACGCGGCCCGAGCGGCGCAATGCGGTGAAGCTCCTGATGTTCTTCGACGTCGGCGGCTCGATGGACGACCACATCAAGGGCGTCGAGGAGCTGTTCTCCGCCGCGCGGGCGGAGTTCCGGCAGCTCGAATATTTCTACTTCCACAACTGCCTCTACGAGGGCGTGTGGAAGGACAACCGCCGCCGCCATTCGGAAGTGATCCCGACCTTCGACGTGCTCCACAAATACGGCCACGACTACAAGGCGATCTTCGTCGGCGACGCCTCGATGAGCCCCTACGAGATCGCGCAGCCGGGCGGCTCGGTCGAGCACTGGAACGCCGAGGCCGGCGCGGTCTGGCTCGCGCGGGCGCAGCAGCAATGGCCTCATGCGATCTGGCTCAATCCGGTGCAGGAGAAGCACTGGGGCTACACGCACTCCATCCAGATGGTCCGCGCCCTGTTCTCCGAGCGCATGTTCCCGCTGACGCTGGCCGGGCTGGAGCAGGCGACGCGCACCCTGTCGCGCAAGCACTGATCCGGCGCCGGCGGGATCAAGCCGGCACTATCGCTTCCCTCGTCGCGCAAACGGCTTTAGGAACACTGCGAGGGGGAGGGGGTCCGGATGGCATCTCGCATGTGGAAGGCGGCGGCCTGCGCCGCGATGGCTCTCGTTGCGGGCACGGCGCCCGCGCTCGCGGCCGAGGCCGGCGGCCTGCCGGGCGCGCAGATGTCGATCCTTTGGGTGCTGCCGTTCGCCGGCATCCTCCTGTCGATCGCCACCGGGCCGCTGTTCTACCCGCATCTGTGGGAGCACCATTACGGCAAGTTCGCCGCGGCCTGGGCCGCGCTGGCGCTGGTGCCGATGGCGTTCGCCTTCGGCTTCCCGGTGACGCTGGAGGCGGCGCTCCACACGATCCTGCTCGAATACATGTCGTTCATCATCCTGCTGTTCGCGCTGTTCACCATCGCCGGCGGCATACTAGTGGCCGGCAACATCCACGGCAGCCCGCTGACCAACGCGCTGCTGCTCGTCATCGGCGCGGCGCTGGCCTCGGTGGTGGGCACGACCGGCGCCTCGATGATCATGATCCGGCCGGTGATCCGGGCCAACGACAACCGGCCGTTCAACGCCCATGTCGTGGTCTTCTTCATCTTCCTCGTCTCCAACATCGGCGGCGCGCTGACGCCGCTCGGCGACCCGCCGCTGTTCGTCGGCTTCCTGCGCGGGGTCGACTTCTTCTGGACGACGCAGCATCTCTTCACCGAGACGCTGATCGTGGCGGGGGTCGTGCTCGCCGCCTTTCTGGTGGGGGGTGTCTGGCTGCACCGGCGCGAAGGCGGGGTGCCGAAGATCAAGGATCCGACGCCCGACTCGAAGGGGCGCATCCGCGGCCCGCCGAACTTCCTGCTGCTGGCCGGCGTGGTCGCGGCGATCCTGCTGTCAGCGACGGGGAAGCCGGGCGGATCGTTCACGGTCTACGGCGTGGGACTGGCGCGGCCGAACCTCCTGCGCGCCGCCACCATCGTGCTCCTGGCGCTCGCCTCGCTGAAGCTCACCCGCAAGGTCTATCGCGAGGCGAACGGCTTCTCCTGGGGACCGATCCTGGAGGTTGCGAAGCTGTTCGCCGCGATCTTCATCTGCATCGTGCCGGTGATCGCGATCCTGCGCGCCGGCCCCGACGGAGCGCTCGCCTCGCTGGTGGCGGTGGTGACGAGCCCCGACGGCACGCCGCGCGACCTCGCCTACTTCTGGATGACGGGGCTCTTGTCGTCGTTCCTCGACAACGCGCCGACCTATCTCGTCTTCTTCGAGCTGGCCGGCGGCGACCCGCACGCGCTGATGACGACGTTCGCCACGACGCTGGCGGCGATCTCGACCGGCGCGGTGTTCATGGGCGCCAACACCTATATCGGCAACGCGCCCAACTTCATGGTCTATGCGATCGCCCGCGACCGGGGCGTCAGGATGCCGAGCTTCTTCGGCTACATGCTGTGGTCGGCCTGCGTGCTGATCCCAACCTTCCTCGTCGCGGGCTGGCTGTTCTTCGGATAGAGCACCGTCCCCGCTTGGGGACGGAGGGGTGGCGTCACACGTCGGCGCCGGCCATCATGGTGGTCGAATCCCAGCCTTCGCCGGAGGAGACGAGGCAGGAATTGCCGTCCGTGCCGGTGGCGATGATGGTCCAGGTGCCGGCCGCCGAGACGAAGATCTCGAGGATGGCGCTGCGGTCGACCACGCCGACGGCCTGCTGCTTCTCGTGGAACTGGTCGCCGAGCGAGCGGACGATCTCGTCGCGCTTGCCGCACAGAGCGCCGGGCGCCGAAGCGGGCGCCGCTTCGGGCTGGGCGTTACGGGCGCTGCCGGCCTGGATGGGAAGCGCCGAAAACAGGATGACGCCAGCGGCGATCGGGGCTGCGCCGATGAGATGGGCGAGGGATTTCATCTGTTCGTCTCCTCGTTGGCCGCGCGGCGTCCCGAGGCGACGGTTGGCGTCACCTGGTCCGGCCTGCCGGCTCTCGAATAATTCGGGCCAAACCGCTGCTCCTCGGCGATCGGTCGCCAGATCAAGGGCCGGCGGCCATGCGCCGTTCCATCACAGTTTGGTGACGCTTCGAGACGGAATGCGATGGAACCGGCGGCCTTCCGGCGCATCGGACTGAAATCGCGAAAGAAAAAGGCGGGCCTCGCAGCC
>Ga0066256_1003329_pt1 | contig 15731 bp, 15 predicted proteins | sample ThiBio_1000_biof_FD_87107 | JGI IMG/M metagenome (GOLD analysis project Ga0066256, IMG submission 87107) | Wastewater bioreactor microbial communities from Cape Town, South Africa - Thiocy_expt_1000_biof (version 2) | ecosystem: Engineered > Bioreactor > Thiocyanate-remediating >...
GTCGAGGACTTCGCCCAGTATCCCGACGCCGGCATCATGCTGATGAAGGGCTACAAGTCCGATGCCATCGGGAGCAACCGGTCCGGCTATTCGAATCCGGAGGTCGACAAGCTGCTCGACCAGGCGCGCGTGACGGTCGACGATGCGGCTCGCTGCGACCTCTACAAGAAGGTGCAGGAGATCATCGACAACGATTCCGTGATGCTCGACATGTACACGCTGCAGCGCTCGGCCGTTTACCGCAAGGCGCACGTGGACGGCGTCGGGCCGACCCCGCAGGTGACGCCGATCGCGCTTTCCGGCCTGCGGCTCCTGGCGAAATAGGTCCGTCATGTCCAGGGCGCGGAGCTACCTCTGGTTTTTCGCCAAGCGGCTTGGCACGGTGGTGTTCGCGCTCTGGAGCCTCGGAAGCCTCGTCTTCCTGATGATCAAGGTCATCCCGGGAGATGAGGCCCAGATCGCGGCGGGGCCCGACGCCTCGCCGGATCAGGTCGCGCTGGTGCGCCAGCGCCTCGGACTCGACGCCTCCGTCATCGTCCAGTACTTCCGCTTCTGGGGACGGTTGCTGCACGGCGACCTCGGTACCTCGATCACCACCTTCCAGCCGGTGCTGCTCGATCTCGAGCGCACGCTGCCCAGCACGCTTGAGCTGGTCGTCGTCGCGATGCTGATCAACCTCTCGGTCTCCATTCCCGCCGGCCTGATCGCCGCCGCCCGCCGCGGCGGGCGCACCGACGGGCTGTTCCGTGTGCTGGCGGTCATCCTCGGCGGCATGCCGGCCTTCTGGCTGGCGCTCATGCTGCAATACCTGCTGGCCGCCCGCTACCGGCTGCTGCCGATCTCGGGCCAGAATTCCTATGGCATGGAGCCGCCGCGCTGGACCGGCGTGCCCACCCTCGACGCGATCGCCGCCGGCAACATGGCGAGCCTGCTCGACGCGCTGACCTACATCGTGCTGCCGGCCGCGGTCCTGGCGGTCCTCTACAGCACCCAGATCTTCCGCGCCCTGCGCACCTCGCTGCTGGGCGTCCTGGAGAGCGACTTCATCATGGCCGTGCGCGCTAAGGGCGCCACCGAGCGGCGCGTGCTGATCGGCCACGCCTTCCCGAACAGCATCAACCCGGTGCTGACGCTCGCCGGCACGCAGCTCGGCGCGATGATCGGCGCGGCCGTGCTGGTCGAGACCGTCTTCGCCCGCCGCGGCATCGGCACCTACATGTTCAACGCCGTCGCCCAGAAGGACATGTATGCCGTGCTCGGCTCCGTCCTCTTCATCGGCGCCATCGTCTGCCTCATCAACCTCGTCGTCGACGTGCTGCAGATCGTCGTCGACCCGCGCATCCGTGCAGCCCAGTTCGGGAGGAGCTGAAAATGAGCCTCGCCCCCGCCATCCGGATGCGCACCCCGCGGGTGAAGATCTCGTTCCAGGGCGCCTGCGTGTCCCTGCTGATCGCCCTGCTCGTCTTCGCCGCGCTGTTCGGCCCCATGCTCGCGCCGGAGGCGATCTACCGCTCCGACATCCTCTCCTCGCTGCAGCCGCCGAGCGCGGCGCACTGGCTCGGCACCGACGACCAGGGCCGCGACGTGCTGTGGCGCGTCATCGTCGGCACCCGCACGACGCTGCTCTCGGCCATCGCCATCGTCACCGCCTACTCGCTGATCGGCGTGGCGGTCGCCACCATCGCTGCCTCCGGGCCGCGCTGGCTCGACGAGGCGCTGATGCGGGTGACGGACGTCGGCCTGTCGCTGCCGAGCATGATCGTGGCGCTGGGTTTCGCGGCCGCCCTCGGGCCGAGCCTGCAATCGGCCATCATCGCCCAGTCGATCACCGGCTGGCCGATCACCGCCCGCATCCTGCGCAACGTCATGCACCAGACGATGGAGGCGCCCTTCGTCGCCGGCGCGCACGTCATCGGCGTCTCCCGCTGGCGGCTGATGACCCGCCACGTCCTGCCCAACTCGCTCGACGTGCTCATCGTCAAGTGGACGTCGGACATCGGCGGAACCGTGCTCATCCTGTCCAGCCTGTCCTTCATCGGCGTCGGTGCCCAGCCGCCGAGCACCGAGTGGGGGGCGATGATCGCCGGCGCGCGCGGCTACGTGTCGACCGCCTGGTGGACCGTGCTCGCGCCCGGCATCGCGCTCGCCATCACCTCGGTCGCCTTCGGCCTGCTGGGCGACATGATCCAGGCCTGGCGCGACCCCTCGCTGAGGGAAAGCCGATGATGATGCAGCCCAACCCCGCCGGCCGGCCCGCACCCGTCCCGGGCGAGGCGCCGCTGCTGTCGGTCGACAACCTCTGCGTCTCCATCCGGGTCGACGACAGGTCGGTCAACATCGTCGACGGCGTGTCGTTTTCCATCCGCCGCGGCGAGCGCGTCGCGCTGGTCGGCGAATCCGGTTCGGGCAAGTCGGTGACGGCGCGCGCCCTGATGCGGCTCGAGCGCCGCATGAAGGCGACCGGCAGCATCGTCTGCGACGGCAGGGACATCCTGAAGCTGAGCGACGGCGAGATGCGGCGCGTGCGCGGCGGCACCATCGGCATGGTCTTCCAGGACCCGATGAGCTTCCTCGACCCGCTGCGCACGATCGGCGACCAGATCGCCGAGACGCTGCGCATCCGCGGCGTCTCCCGCAGGGACGCCGAACGCAAGGCGCTGCACATCCTCGACGAATTGAAGGTCGAACGCGCGGCCGAGCGGCTGACGGCCTACCCGCACGAGTTCTCCGGCGGTATGCGCCAGCGCGTCGTGCTGGCGATGGCGCTGATCGGCGACCCCAGGCTGCTGATCGCCGACGAGCCGACCACCGCGCTGGATGTGCGCGTGCAGGACCAGGTGCTGGCGCTGCTCGACGAGATTTCCCGCAGCCGCGGCCTTTCGGTCCTGTTCATCACCCACGACCTCGGCATCGTCGCCGGCTTCGCCGACCGCGTCATGGTCATGTATGCCGGCAGCGTCGTCGAGGACGGCGACGTCTATTCGACCTTCGCCGCCCCGCGGCATCCCTATACGCGCGGCCTGCTGGATGCGGTGCCGCGCATCGACCGCGACAGCGACCGGCTCGCCTCGATCCGCGGCACGCCCCCGCACGTCTTCGCACGGCCGCAGGGCTGTCCCTTCCATCCGCGCTGCGACAGGGCGTTCGAGCGCTGCGTGATCGAGCGGCCGGTGCTGCGCGAGCTCGGCGGCATGCGCGTCGCCTGCCATCGTCCCGAGCCGGAGGCAGCCCGATGAAGCTGTTCACGCTCGACAGCGTCTGCAAGTCGTTCGCTGCCAAGACGGGCAACCCGACCCGCGTGCTCAACGACGTCAGCTTCGACGTGGCCACGGGCGAGACGCTCGGTCTCGTCGGCGAATCCGGCTCCGGCAAGTCGACCATCGCCAAGTGCATGCTCAAGCTGCTGCGCCCCGACAGCGGCTCGGTCGTCTTCGACGGCATCGACGTGCCGAATGCCCGCGGCGCCGAGCTGTCGCGCTTCCGCCGCGAGGTCCAGCTCGTCTTCCAGGATCCCTATGGCAGCCTCAACCCGCGCATGACCGCCGGCGAGCTGATCGCCGAGGGGCTGTTGGTGCACGGGCTGGAGCCGAACGGCGCGGCGCGGCGCAGGCAGGCGCAGCACCTGATGGGCCTCGTCGGCCTCGACCCCGACAACATCGACCGCTATCCCAACTCCTTTTCCGGCGGCCAGCGCCAGCGCATCGCCATCGCCCGCGCGCTCGCCTGCCGCCCGCGCTTGCTGGTCTGCGACGAGCCGGTGGCGGCGCTCGACGTCTCCGTCCAGGCGCAGGTGATCAACCTCCTGCAGGACATGCGCGCCGAGTTCGATCTCACCGTTGTCTTCATCGCCCACGACCTCGCCGTGGTCCGTCACCTGTGCCAGCGCATCATCGTCCTCCACCGGGGCGAGATCGTCGAGCAGGGCAGTCGCGAGGAGATCTTCGGCAATCCGCGCATGCCCTACACGCAGTCCCTGCTGGCGGCCGTGCCGATCCCCGATCCCGTCCTCGCCCAGCGCCGCAGGACGGCCGTTCAGGAAGCCTAATGGAGGAAAATCGTCATGCGTCTCGGTACTGACGGCCGCAAGCTGCCGGACTCGATCAACATCGGCCCCGTCAAGAGCCTGGAGAAGGCGCACGGGCTCGGCCTGGCGGGCGTGTTCTTCAGGACCGTGGTCGACCTGTCGCCCACCCTCGACGCGGGCTATCTGCGCGAGGTGAAGGCAAAGGCCGACAGCCTCGGCATGTATCTGGAGATGGGGCTCGGCAAGGTGAACCCCTACGCCGTGCCGGAGGCGCCCGAGCTGCGCGACCTCGGCGACGGCGACCTCCTGCTCGGCTTCCGCCGCATGATGGAGGCCTGCGCCGCCATCGACTGCCGCGAGCTGTGGGTGGCGACCGCCAACCGCAAGTCGAAATACAAGGGCCGCGTCGGCTACGACCGCTTCCGCACCGACGTCGACTGGAGGGACCAGATCGCGGCCACCATCAAGTTCCTGAAGCGGCTGGCTCCCATCGCCCGCGACCTCGGCATCCATATGAACATCGAGACGCACGAGGAGATCACCTCCTTCGAGACCGTCCAGGTGGTCGAAGCGGTCGGGCCGGAGGTGATGGGCATCACCTTCGACACCGCCAACGTCCTGCAGCGCGCCGAGCATCCGATCTGGGCGGCGCGCCGCGTCGCTCCCTATGTCCGGCAGTCTCACATCAAGGATGCCGGGCTGGGCTACGAGGGCCCGCACGTCCGCTATCAGATGCGACCGTGCGGCATGGGCGTGATCGATTTCGGCGAGCTGGTCGAGATCCTCCACCGCGCCAACCCCGACCTCCACCTCTCGATCGAGATCGACCAGTCGCGGGACGAGATGCCGCTGGGCAAGTATCCCTCGGTCATGGAGATCACCGACGCCTCGTGGCTCGCCGGCCACCCGGACCTGACGAAGGAGGAGCTGGAGGCCTATGTCGAGCTCGTGCAGGCCTACCAGAAGCTGATCGACGGCGGCGGGCGGCCCGATATCGTCAGCTACGCCGCGCGGACATACGGCCACGACGAGGCGATGGACTACCTGCGCGTCAGCGCCGACCACCTTCGCAAGGTCTGCCGCGAAAGGAACATCCCGCTGCAATAGCGCCGCCGGGTTTCGACGGCGTCCGGCGGGCGGCTTGGGACAGCACCACGATCTGGAGGACATGACGGCATGAGCGACATCCGGCGTTTCGAGGGCAACGGCTTTCTCAGCAAGGTCGTGGTGGCCGACGGGCATGCCTATGTTTCGGGGCTGACGGCGAAGGACAAGTCCGGCGGGGTCTACGCGCAGACGAAGGACGTGCTGGCGCAGATCGACCAGCAGCTCGCGGCGGCGGGCGCCTCGAAGGCGCGGATCCTGAGGGCGAATATCTGGCTCGTCGACATCTCCACCTTCCCGGAGATGAACAGGGCCTGGCAGGAATGGGTCGACCCGCAGAACCTGCCGGCGCGCGCCACGGTGGGCGCACCGCTGGCCGGCAGCGGCAGCCTCGTCGAGATCATGGTCGAAGCCCTGCTCTGACGGAAAACCCCGGTGGCGATCGCCCTCCCTCCCGGTCCAGCCCGCGACGACCTGCTCGCGGGACGGCCGACGCTCTGGCTCAACCCGGACCTGCGGGCGGGCGGTATTGCGGCCGAAACGCTGCCGGTGCAGCCGCGCCAGGTCGACGAGGCCGCCGCCAACTGGCGGCGTCTCGCGCCGCTGCTCGAAGCCTGCTTTCCGGAGCTTGCCGCCACGGCCGGCGCGATCCGTTCCGAAATGGTCGAGGCACACGCGCTCCGCGATGCGCTCGGCTATGGCGGCGCCGAATTCGGCAGGATCTTCGTCAAGGCGGACAACGCCCTGCCGGTCGCGGGCTCGATCAAGGCGCGCGGCGGCATCTACGAGGTCTTCATGTTCGCCGAACGGCTCGCCCGCGCGCGCGGCCTGCTGGCGGATGGCGGCGACCTCCGCGCGCTCGCCGGCCCCACGGCGCGCGAGCTGTTTTCCGCCCACACCATCGCCGTCGGCAGCACCGGCAATCTCGGCCTGAGCGTCGGCACGGCGGCGCGCGCGCTCGGCTTCCGCGCCGTCGTGCACATGTCGTCCGACGCCAAGGCATGGAAGGTCGAGCGCCTGACGGGAATGGGCGTCGAGGTCGTCCGCCACGAAGCCGACTACACCGCGGCCGTCGCGCAGGCGCGGGCCGATGCCGAGGCGGACCCGTCGATCTATTTCGTCGACGACGAGCGGTCCGAGCTGCTGTTCTTCGGATACAGCGCCGCCGCACGCGAGCTCGCGGATCAGTTGCGGGCCGCCGGCGTGGCCGTCGATGCCGACCATCCGCTGTTCCTCTACCTGCCCTGCGGGATCGGCGGCGCCCCCGGCGGCGTCGCCTATGGCGCCAAGGCCGAGTTCGGCGACGCCGCCCATTGCTTCTTCGTCGAGCCGGTGCAGTCCGCCTGCGCGCTCGCCCACATGATGAGCGGCTCCGGCCCGCTCGTCTCGGTCTACGATGTCGGCCTGACCAACCGGACGGAAGCGGACGGCATGGCGGTGGCCCGCATGTCGGCCTTCGTCGCCGAGGTGATGCGACCGCTGCTGTCCGGCATCTTCACGGTCACCGACGACGACCTGTTCCGCTGGCTCCACATCGCCGAGACGACGCAGGGCATCCGCCTGGAACCCTCGGCGGCGGCGAGCTTCGCCGGCCCGGGCTTCGTCCTGCGCTCCCCTGCCGGAAGGGCTTACATCGACCGTCAGGGCCTGCGCGACAGCATGCCGGCCGCCACGCATGTCCTGTGGGCGACCGGCGGCAGCCTCGTCCCGCAGGCGCAGTTCGACGGTTTCATGGCCCGCGGCGGCGCCCTCCGCGGTTCTGCGGACCTGCCTCCCGACAGCGACATCGGACCATGACGCATGGCCGGCCGCGGACCTTCACCTGTGGGGAGGATGCCGTGAGCCGGTCGTATAATCCGTCGCGCCCCGACCGGCCCGTAGCGATCGGCTTACCGCAGCGCGGCCTTCAATGTCTTGCTGGCATGTGCGAAGCGGGCCGTCGGCGCCGTCTGGTCCCATGGCACCGGAGCCTCGCCGGCCCGGACCGCCGCACCGATCACGCCGGCATATTCCGGCAGCGCGATCTCCGGCTGCGCGTCCAGCCACGCCCGGTCGAACACCGGCATCGCGAACTGGCCGCTGTGCAGCTCGATCCACACATTGGCGTCCGGCAGCATGGCAAGGATCGCCGCCCAGTCGATCATCCCCTCCCCGACCGGCGCGAGATAGCGGCGCATCATGTCGCCCTCCATCCGCAGCGTCGCGTCGTCATAGTGCACCTGCGCGACATGCGCGGCCAGCCGCCGCGTCGCCGCGACCGGATCCTCGATCCGGCAGGGGAAATTGACCGGGTCGAGCGCAACCGCCAGATTGCCGGCGCCGGCCGTCTCGACCAGCCGCAGCACCTCCAGCGAGCTGATTTCCTCGTGCGTCTTGAGGATCAGGCGCGCGCCATGCGCACGCATCTCCGGACCGATGGCGGCGGTCAGCGCCGCCACGCCGTCGAGTTGGTCCCGCCACGCCACGCTGGCGTCGAACCTGTCCTCGATCCGGCCGATCGTGAATATCACGTCGCGGATCCCGGCCTCGGCCGCGAGCAGGCCGATCCGCCTCGCCCCGGCCGCCACGTCGCCGCCGCCGGCCGCGATCAGCGGCTCGCCGCGCACCGGCAGAGCCGGGTTCACGTGGCCGAGATTCACCGAGAGCCCGAGGCCCAGCCGATCCGCCTCGCGCTTCGCCTCGCCGACTTCGCCCGCGTCGAGGCGAGGGCTGATCTCGGCCATCGAATTGAACAGCACGCCGCCCACTCCGTTCGACGCCGCCAGCGCCAGTATCTCCGGCGCACCCAACCCCGCATTGCCCGGCAGCGAACTCCGGACGGCCCCCACGATTCTCGACATTGACAACGGCTTCTCCCTCGCATTAGTGTCGATTGTCGCCAATCGACAACTTGAATGATATAGGCCGCATCGATCCCTGTCGAGTAGGCGCATCTGCCGGCAAGGCCGGCTTTGAAAGGTCAAGAGAATGGCTTCGTCCCCCGAGGAACGTCTCAAGGCGCTCGGCATCACCCTGCCGGAATGGCTTGCGCCCGTTTCCGGCTATGTCGGCATCCTGCGCACGGGCAACCTGCTGATCGTTTCCGGCCAGCTCTGCTACGGTCCCGAGGCGAAGCTGGCCGCCGTCGGCCGCCTCGGCGCCGAGGTCACCATCGAGCAGGGCCGCTTCGCCGCGCGCTGCTGCGCCATCAACGTGCTCGGCCGGGTCCGCTCCGAGATCGGCTCGCTCGACCGCGTCACCTGCGTCCTCAGGCTCGGTGGCTTCCTGCTGACGACGTGGGATTTCACCGACCACGCCGCCGTGATGATCGGCGCGACGGAGGTGATGACCGACGTCTTCGGCGATGCCGGCAGCCACGCGCGCTGCACGATCGGCGTGGCCTCGGCCCCGCTCGGCTCGACGGTCCAGGTCGACGCCATGGTCGAGATCGCCTGAGCCGCCGGGGGGTGACCCCGCGACGGCGCAACGGATGAACGGGAGGAACGCGTGGCAACCGTCGAGATCGACAAGGTCAGCAAGGCCTATGGCGCCGTCGAGATCATGCGCGGCGTCTCGGCCCGCATAGAGAACGGCCAGTTCACCATCCTCGTCGGCCCCTCCGGCTGCGGCAAGTCGACCCTGCTGCGGATGATCGCCGGGCTGGAGACGATCACCGACGGCGAGATCCGCATCGACGGGGAGGTCGTCAACGATGTCGCGCCGAAGGACCGCGACATCGCGATGGTCTTCCAGAACTACGCGCTCTACCCGCACATGAACGTGGCCGACAACATGGCCTTCTCGCTGAAGATGCGCGACGTGCCGCGCCCCGAGATCGACCGGCGCGTCCGCGAGGTCGCCGGCATCCTCGACCTGTCCGGCCTGCTCGACCGCTACCCCCGCCAGCTTTCCGGCGGCCAGCGTCAGCGCGTCGCCATGGGGCGCGCGATCGTGCGCGATCCGCAGGTGTTCCTCTTCGACGAGCCGCTCTCCAACCTCGACGCCAAGCTGCGCGTGCACATGCGCGCCGAGATCAAGGAGCTCCACCAGCGGATGAAGGCCACCGTCGTCTACGTCACGCACGACCAGATCGAGGCGATGACAATGGCCGACAAGATCATCGTCATGCAGGACGGCCGCGTCGAGCAGGCCGGCGCCCCGCTCGAGCTCTACGACCAGCCGCGCAACACCTTCGTGGCCGGCTTCATCGGCTCGCCCGCGATGAACTTCCTCGAGGGCGAGATCGACCTCGGCTCCGGCCGTTTCGTGTCCGGCGGCGGACTGCGGCTGCCGCTTCCGCCCGTCTCGTCCGAGTGGGACGGCGCCCGCGCGATCTACGGCGTGCGCCCCGAGCACTTCCGCATCGACGAGGAGAACGGCCTGGAGGCCGAAACCGTCGTCGTCGAGCCGACGGGATCCGAGACGCTGGTCATGGCGCGGCTCGGAGACCATGAGGTCGCCTGCCTCTTTCGCAGCCGGATCGCCGCGCGCGCCGGCCAGACGATCCGCATCAGCCCGGTCGCCGAACTGACGCATCTGTTCGACGCCAGGACGACCGCCCGCATCTCTGTCAATTCATCTGAAATTCGCGATAAGCATTTGTAATAAAATATATTTTCTTCTTTCGTTTGGCAGTTTGAGCAGTTCGTGTGCAACGGAGGCCTGCGACGCCACGGCGATGCCGGCTCCAGAACGGGAGGAAATGGAAATGTCGAGACCCACAAGGACGGATGACGCATCGGCCGGCCTGACGGCCGCCAATTCGGGAATGAACCGCCGCCGCTTCCTGGCCGGCACCGCCGCGCTCGCCGCGGGCGGCATGCTGATGGGGCGGCCGCTGCCGGCCGCAGCGCAGGAGGCCCCGGCGAAGGGTGCCGCGGCCCGCGCCGCGAGCAGCTACAAGCTGGACCTCGGCGGCTATGCCGGCCCCGAGCTGACGAGCCAGCCGATCACGCTCAAGTTCATGCGCCAGGAATTCCCGCCGCACGTCAACGCCGTGCTGGAGGAGGCCTACAAGGAGTTTTCCGCGGCCTATCCGAACATCACCATCCAGGAGGAGAAGGTCCCCTACGGCGATCTGCAGAAGAAGATGCAGATCTATGTCGGCTCGGGTGCCGCACCGGACGTGATGATGGGCCGCACCGATTTCATCGAGGCCTATCACGCCGGCAACATCGCACTTCCCCTCCAGGACTATTTCCTGGACGAGTTCCTGCACGACATCCTGGACAACCAGTTCAAGGCCGCCTCGGCCAAGGGCAACTTCTACGGCGCGCCGTGGGAGACCTACTTCACGATGATGTACTTCAACAGGGACATCTTCAAGAAGGCCGGCGTGCCGACGCCGCCCGAGGTGACCGACGTCAATGCCGGATGGACCGCCGAGGAGTTCATCGCCGCGCTCGATGAGCTGACCCAGAAGCTGCGCGCCCAGGGCGACAGCACGACCTGGGCGCTGTCTGCGGCCACCCACGGCAATGGCGGCCCCGGCGCCAACTACACGCAGGTCGAGAGCCTGTGGGTGCGCTCGCAGGGCGACCCCAACGCCGACAAGGGCTCTTCGGCCTACAAGACCTTCCTCGGCGTCAGCGAGGACGGCCTGCAGGCGACCGGCTATCTCGATACGCCCGAAGCCGTGAAGGGCATGGCGAACTACCAGCAGCTCTTCACCAAGAAGCTGGCTCCGCCGACCGCCGTGCCCAACCAGTTCGTGTCCGGCGTCGGCGCGATCCATTTCACCGGCCTCAACCAGGCCAGCCGCCTGTTCCAACAGAAGCCGGCCTTCGAGTGGGGCGCCTCGCCCTTCCCGCGCGGCCGCATCGCCTTCAACTGCAACAGCTCGGATTGCCCCATCGTCTGGTCGAAGACGCCCTATCCGGCCGAGGCGGCCGCGCTCGTGGCCTATCTCTGCAACGACGCCAACCGCATCCGCTTCTACAAGACCTGGGGCTCGATGCCGGTGCGCAAGTCGCTGATCGCGGCCATTCCCGAGTTCGGCAACCAGCAGCTCTTCCAGCTCTCCGCCGCGGCCGCCGCCAGCGGGCAAGGCGCGCCGCGTTCGGTCGGCTGGTTCGACTACTTCAACGCGATCAACCCGGTCGTGCGCGACATCGCGCTCGGCGGCGATCCCGAGAGCCAGCTCAAGCAGGCCGCCACCCGCATCGACGGACTGCTGCGCAAATATCGCTGATAATCTGTGGTGGCCCAGCCAGCGCCGGGCCACCCCTTTCCACCGAGATTTCGGAAAAGACATGCCAACAGCCATCCGAACCAGCCGCAAGCGCAACGGCCGCATGGCGCGGCTTGCCGAGGTGCTGCCCGGCCCGGCGATGATCCTGCCGGCCGTCGTCGCGCTCGGCATCTTCCAGTTCCTGCCGCTCGTGGTGGCGGTGGTGAACAGCTTCCGCTCGTTCAACCCGTTCAACCAGTCGCCGACCGGCTGGGTTGGACTGGCCAACTATGATGAGATCTTTTCCGATCCCGGCTTCCAGCTCGCCTTCGTCAACACCATCGCCTACATCGTCATAATGCTGGCGGCAACCATCCCGCTGGCACTGTTCCTCGCCGTGCTGCTCGACCAGCGGCTGCCCGGCAGCACCTTCGCACGCGGCGCGATCGTGGCCGCCCTCGCCGCCTCGGAGGCCGTGTCGGCCCTGATCTGGAACCAGCTCTACGATCCCCGCGGCGGCATGTTCAACGCGATCCTCGCGGCCGTCGGCCTGCCCGAGCAGCCCTTCCTCATCGGCGACACGCAGTCCCTCCTGAGCATCGCGGCGATGTCGGTGTGGAAGGACGTCGGCCTGCCGATGCTGATCTTCCTCGCCGGCCTGCAGGCGATCCCGCGCGAGCTCTACGAAGCCGCCGCCCTCGACGGCGCCGGCCCGTGGCGCACGTTCAGGAACGTCACCCTGCCGCTGCTGCGGCCGAGTCTCGTGGTGGCGCTGTTCATGATGACCATCACCGCGACGCGCATCTTCACGCCTATCCTGATCCTGACCCAGGGCGGCCCCAACGGCGCGACCTCCAATCTCGCCTACTATTCCTACCGCCTCAACTTCGAGTTCATGGCGCCCGGCGCGGCATCCGCGAGCGTGGTGTGCATGCTGCTCGTCATCGTGGTGATAACGATCGCGCAGACCTGGCTGGCGCGCGGCCCGAAGGGAGTGTGAGACGATGTCGACCGTCGCATCCGCAGCCGCCTCCGCCCGGCCCCGCCGCAGGCGCAGCGCCGCCACCCGGCTGTTCAGCGCCCGCACGCTCGGCACGGTGGTTGTCATCCTCGCCGGCATCGTCTTCGCCTTCCCGATCGCGCTTGCCGCGGTCTATTCGCTCAAAGCGACGCAGGACATCCTCAGCGACCAGTATCCCCTCTCGCTCGCCTCCTTCATCCCGCTGCGGCCGACGCTGGAGAACTACCAGACCGTCTTCGGTCCGCTGAACTTCCAGAACAACATCCTCAACACGCTGATCGCGGCCACCGGCCAGGTGGTGATGGCCGTCGTCTGCTCGACGCTGGCCGGCTACGCCTTCGCGCGCCTGCGCTTTCCAGGCCGCGACGTCATCTTCTCGCTGCTGCTGCTGGCGTCCTTCGTCTCGGTCGAGGCGATCCTCGTGCCGCTCTATTCGATCACCCAGTGGCTGGGGCTGACCTCCACCTATGTCGCGCTGTTCCTGCCGTTTGCCTGCAACCCGTTCGGCATCTACCTGATGCGGCAGAGCTTCCGCGAGATTCCGGTCGAGCTGGAGGAAGCGGCGCGCCTCGACGGCGCCAATGTCTGGCGCATCTTGTTCAGCATCGCGATCCCCAACGTGCTGCCGGCGCTGGCCACCCTCGTGCTCATCCAGTTCATCTGGGCCTGGAACGCCTATCTGTGGCCGGTCGTCATCATGCAGGACCCGGGCAAGCAGATCGCCCAGGTCGCGCTCGCCAACATGAAGAGCTTCCCGAACTTCCCGATGGACGGCCCGCTGTTCGCCGGCGCCACCGTCATCACCATCCCGCTGGTGATCATGGCGATCTTCCTCCAGAAGTATTACGTGCGCGGCCTGTCGTCGTCGGGGATGAAATGACGGCGGCGGCACACAGCCGGCCGACCGGCAGGGTATGGACCCGGGCGGCGAAGACACAACGGTGTCCCGCCGGCGCCCGGTTTCCGCCGGCAACACAGCCCGGCAAGCCGCTATACACCGGGAAACACGTGGTTGAACGAACTGTGCAGAATACGAAAGTCAATTCGCTGAGGCCCGTGCAGAAGCAGTCCGCCGAGGCACAGACCACCGACAATCTCAGGGCCTACATCCTGTCGGGCGCCCTCCAGCCGGGAGCGCGCCTGACGGAGATCCCCCTTGCCGAGCAGCTCGGCGTCGCCCGCGCCACCCTGCGCACCAGCCTCCACCGGCTCGCCGGCGAGGGCATCGTCGTGCAGACGCCCTATACGGGCTGGAGCGTGACCGAGCTGACGCCGGAGGACGTCTGGGAGCTGTGGACGCTGCGCGGCAGCCTGGAAGGGCTGGCCGCCAAGCTCGCGGCCGAGCGCATGTCGCCGGCGCTGCGCGCCACGATCGAGAAGGCCAGGGATGCCCTCGCCGCCGCCTGCGCCACCGGCGACGTCCGCAAGGCCAACGACGCCGACTTCGCCCTTCACCGCACGATCATCTCCTCCGTCGACCATCGCCGCCTGCAGAAGCAGTACAAGCTGGTCGAGCAGCAGGTGCGCCTCTATATCGCCACCAGCAACATGCTGGCGGCCGACAACCTGCCGCAGATCGTCACGCAGCACGAGAAGCTGCTCGACGCCATCCTCTCGGCCGATCCGGTCCGGGCGTCGGCGGAAGCCTGGAACCACAACGAGGTCGAGGGCGGCAAGCTCGTCGCATGGCTCGCCGACCGGGCCCGCGCGAACCCGGCGGGTTGATCGCCATGACGACCCGGGCCGCCACGGCGTTTCGACATTCCTTGCGGGTGAGCATTCGCGCGCGGCGAGGGTCCGGCCGGCCGGGCTGCCGATGAAGCTCTTTGCTCCATGAGCACCGCGCCGGCGCCGCTCGTCCGGTTCAGGCCCACCAGCCGCTAGGCGCTCCGCAACAGAGGCGTGGATACCCCCGAAAGGAGCATTCGTCTTGGCGAAATTATTGTCGACAATCGGCAAGAGAGCAGCATATCTGCGCCGGGGAGTCCGCGATGAATCGATCTGACGTGTCCTTGTCCGCCGGCCTGGCCTCGCGCCATGTCCGCATGCCGCCCGAGGAGGCTGCCGCGCTGGCGGCCGCCCGCTACGGCCTGTCGGGCGCCATGCGCCGCTTCGACACGGAGAAGGACGACACGTTCCGCATCGCCACGGCCGATCGCGGCGGCTTCGTGCTCAAGGTCGCCAATCCGGACGAGCCCGTCGACGAGATCGACCTCCAGACATCCCTGCTCGAACATGTCGCGCGGGCGGACCCGTCGCTGCCGGTTCCGCGCATCGTCGCGACGCTCGACGGCGAGAACGGCTTCCTTCATCGCGACGAGGCCGGGCAAATCCGGCACGTGCGCCTCCTCACCTTCCTCGACGGCACACCGCTCAGCGATACCGGCTCCACCGGCCCGGAGCGCGAGAAGGTCGGCGAGATCCTCGCGCGGCTGCGGCTGGCGACCGCCGGCTTCGAGCACCCGGCCGACGGCCGCGTCCTGCCGTGGGACGTCAAGCACCTGTCGGCGCTGTCCGGCCTGCTCGTCCATGTCGACGCCCCCCGCCAGCGCGACGCCCTGCAGCGTGGGCTGGGGCGTTTCGCCGGGATCGAGCCGCGCCTCGCCGGCTGCCGCATCCAGGTCCTCCACAACGACTTCAGCCGCTCCAACATCGTGGTCGACCACGACCGGCCGGAATTCGTGACCGGCATCATCGATTTCGGCGACGCGGTCAGGACCGCGATCGCGATCGACGTCTCGACCGCCCTGCTCAACCAGCTTCCCCCGGTCGCCCGCGACGACCTGTTCCTCGAGGGCCGCGACGTGCTGCGCGGCTATCTGCGCCATGCCGACCTGCTCGACGAGGAACGCGCACTCGTGCCGCATCTGGTCATGGGCCGGGTGATCGCGCGGGCGCTGCTCACCATCTGGCGCGCCAGGCTGATCCCCGAGAACAGCCGCTACATCCTGCGCAACACCGAGCAGGGCTGGAGCCAGCTCGACTGGTTCCTCGCCCGCACCGTGGATGAGGTCTCGGCGCAGTTGATGGGCGCACCGTGAAGCCCGGCGCGCATGTCCCGCGCATGCGCCGCGCAGCAGGCGCCGCGCCTGCGCGCGGGTCAGCTTCCCGCCCGCGCCCTCACCTCGTCGCCGGACATGCCGACGATCTCGCGGTAGAGCCGCGGATCGGTGTCGCCCTCCGAGCCGAAGAGCAGCACGCGCGAGCCTTCGTCCAGCCCGACGGCCTCGCGCCAGTCCGGCCGCATCGCGGCGCAGGCGAGGCCGGCCAGCCCCGCCACGCCGGACTCGCCGCCGGCGACCCGCGCGCCCGCCTCCCCGGAAGCGAGCAGCCGCATGGCAGCGGGTGCCGCCTCGTCCGTCACCGCCATGAAGGCGGTCGCTCCCGGCGCCAGCACGCGCCACGCCAGCTCGGACACCTCCCCGCAGGCGAGG
>Ga0066256_1002844_pt2 | contig 15729 bp, 13 predicted proteins | sample ThiBio_1000_biof_FD_87107 | JGI IMG/M metagenome (GOLD analysis project Ga0066256, IMG submission 87107) | Wastewater bioreactor microbial communities from Cape Town, South Africa - Thiocy_expt_1000_biof (version 2) | ecosystem: Engineered > Bioreactor > Thiocyanate-remediating >...
GTTAAAACCCGGTCTTGCTAAACAGTATTCATTTTGTTTTGTAGTAGAAACCACATAGCAATAGCCTACACCAGCGATTGAAGAATAAATAATTTGTCCTTTGTCTGCTCTGTCAGCAAATCTTCCGTTTTCTCTGTTTTGGGTTGAACGTCTGAAAGCATTACAAACTTGATAAGCAAAATAATCTAATTGAGTGTCCAATCTTTTTGTTGCTTGTTTTAGATTTTTAGCTTTCTCTTTTACTTGAGCAATTAAAATGCTTAAATTTTCGTCTATGTCTGTTGTAGATGACCAACCTAAATAATGTAATGTGTTTAGCAATAAAGTTTTTAAGTATGGTTTTTCGTCTTCTTTCCAATGAATATTTGTAATGCAGACAATCGTGCTGATTAGTGCGTCTCGTTGTAATTGCTCAAACTTTTTTCGTGTGTAGTCAAATGTGTATTCCTTAAAACCGTTTTTGGATAATCTTAAAAAGTCGCCAACAATGTTTAAGCAACAACCTTTTACATTATCATTTTCGTAATCGCCAGTTACAGGCAAATAAGTAAAGAAAAGTTGTTGCTGTTCATCTTCTATTTTCTCAGATTTTCCGCCAAATTCGTGTATAAGTTCTAATGCAATTAAATACTTTGTTATGTCGGTTAATGTAAGTTTATATTTCGTTTCTTTATAATTTGGTTTAGCCATATTTTGCACATCAGATAACAATGTATCTCTGTGAAAATAGCCGTAAAGATTTTTGAAAAAATTTTTGAGTTTTCGTTTATCGGCTTCTAAAATTTTTAAAGGAACGCTTTTTTCTTTTTGCACTTCGTTTTCATCATCTCCGCTTATATCTCCTATGTCTTTTACTTCTTGTTCGTCCGTTCTTATGTCGACTTCTAAATCCAAACCTTGTGTATGAGCCAATTTAAGAGCATCTAATACACGAAGCGAGGGCGATAAAAGCAAAGCATTTTCGTGTAATTGAGAATTTGGCTCTATTGGTTTGTAACCCGATAAATCATAAAGTTGTGATTGGTCGGCTGTCTTCTTTTCTTCATTCTCGTTTAATTTGTTTTTTGACGTATTGATAACGGAAGTTCCGTCTTCTTTTTCACTTTCGTCAATAATTGCGTAATGAATTAAATCAAGCACATTCCGTAATTCGCCACTTTGAAGTTGTCCGCACAATCTTTCAAGTTCTTCATTTTTAGGATTTGGGTGCGTTTTAGCGATTGTAAAATAATTACTGACAATGATTTTGTTTGAAAGGTTTTTATTGCCGTCTGTGCTTTGTATTTGCACATACCGAAATTTATTTTCGTCAATATTAAAACCTATTTCGTGTTGTGTTTTTAATAATTCGATTTCTTGGTTGTTAATAAGTTGATTATTGCTGTCATACATTGCAATAGAAACAGGCTCGTCAAAATCTTTACTTGTGTAAAGTGTCAATGTTGAATGATTTATTTCTGCCGCTAATAGCTTAATAGGAAATTGATTATTCTTGATGATTGCCTGTTCTATTGGAATTTTGTTGTTAGCTGTAAATTGTGAAAGTGCTTTTTTGCTGTTTCCTTTTAGTTTTAATCCAATCTTTTCTAAGATATTTCCTTTTTCTGATTTAATGAATAATGAAACTTCTGCGTTTGCGGAATTAGAAATTCCTAATCCTGCCGAAGTAATATTTGCACTACCAAACAAACAAAATTCTTTCTTGCTTTTGGTTTTGAAGTGCAAAATTTTGGCGTGTAGTTTTGATTGCTGTTGTGCCCCGATATTTCTACACAAATCCAATTCTTTCCAATCGTAAAAAGAATATTTTTTTTCATTGGGCAATTCTGTAGGAATTGTGCCACTTTCATCAATCACAACATTGATTTGTGCATTGGGGAAAACACTTTTTATTTCTTCTAATGCTTTGCCTTTCGTATCATAATAGGGCGAAACGGCTGTAATTTCAATCACATTTTCATTTGCTGTAAGTTGTTTAACTTGTTGCCAAATGGTGGCTTTATCTGTATTGTATAAAAAAGCGGTTTGTTCATTATTGGGTAAATTTAATAACTGAAAATCTGGAACTTTCGGCAATTCCATCAACCATTGAGAGTGTTCTGCAATCCAACGTGTTGTTTTTTCACTTGCTATTCCTTTTGTTGTTGCACTAAGTTTAGAAACATAATTCCACGCTGCTGAAAATAGAGGTGCATTTTGTGGTTGCTTAATATCAAAATGATAAGCACCCCAAATTTCATCATTACTTCCATTGCCAGAATTAGTAAGGTTTCCCGAGCCAACAAGTAATAAACCTTCATTTTCGCCAAGCAAAAACCAAATTTTCGGGTGAAAAATGTTTTTTTCAAAAATAGGGTAGAGTGAATATCCTGTTGCCAATTTCATTTCATCGCCTGTTGCTTGTTGCATTAGTTCGGAATAGAAATGCCCGTCAATAAACACATTTACATTTCTAACGCCACAAGAACGCAACCACTTCATTACTTTCATTTCAAAGAAATAAAAGTCAAAACTGAAAGTTGTGAGTATGCAGGAATGGTATCGTCCGTTACCAATAAGTGAAAGTATATTGTTTCGTTTGATAGCCATTATTGGTAAGCAATTTTTGTGTGTAACTCTGTAATTATTCCTTCGTCATTAATAACCTGCAAATCAAAGAGCAAATTCCGCAATGCGTTCATTCGTGGCGATGTCCAACGTGCAGGAAAAATATCAATGAGGCGTATCATTTGTTCTTCAATGATAAATTTGTTAGTGGCCTGTGTTCCGCTTCCCATTTTTCGCAGAGCAACCATTTGGTGGCGATAAATGATATTTTTATGAATGAAGAATGAAATAAAATCTTCTACGTCATTTTTCAGATGATTTGTAATTGCAAATAATCCGTCAGACATATTTCCGTCTCTGATAATTCCGTTTCGGCTCAAATATTCTTTTAGCTGTGGCAGTTGCTCTTTGTTGTTGCCGTAAAGTTTGAAAAGCAAATCAAAACCGATTTTCGCATTTTCCTGTGGTGTGTTGTTTCTGTCTATTTGTTCCAACAAATCAATTTCAGTTTCACTAATGCTCGTAATGTAATTTTCAAGAGTTTCGGCTTCTTTGTTGATTAGTTTTGAAAAGTCGCTAATGAATTTGGGCAAATATTCTTCTGTATGTAAAGTTTCCAAATATTGAAGTGTGCCGTAAAAAATCAATCCGCAAGCAAACTGCCAGTATTCGTTTAGTTGGTAGCAATACCAACCAATATCAGTGATTTCTTTGTTTTCAAATTTCTGTTCGTAACATTCATCAAGATAAACATACCAGTTATATTCCTGACTGTTTTGGTTTGCTGTGGAAAGCAAAGAAGTAATTGTATTTCTTCTGTGAAATGTAAATTCTTCTTCAATTTCTTTGCTCGGATAATCTTTGTCCAAAAGCATTTCAACGTATAGTTTCCATTCTGTGCTTTCGGGATTTACTTTGTCAATAGCAAAATAGTTAATCAGTTCGGGAATTTCATTATTTGATAGTTTACCTTTTGTGATGCAGTTGTAAAAAAGTACCTTTATTTCGTCTGTTAGCCCTTCATCAAAAGCGTCAGCTAATTGTTTTCCCGAAACTTTTTGTCGTGGGTGCGGTTGTGTGATATTGAAAATAATGTCGCTTTCATCATTTTCATAACGGACAACTAATGAAAGTGCGGACATTGCACCAAAGTAATATTGTCCGAAAGCACCTGACGGATATTTCCAATAAGTTTTTTCGTTTCCACTATCTTTGTCTGCACCCTCTGCTAAATTATATGTAGATTGTTCATCTTTTATTAAATTGGCAGCAAATAAACTACCTGTAATTTGCGTAATTTCTGGACGTTGAGATTGCATCATAATTGCAATCATTAATTCGGCTCTGCGAATGAACCTATATTGTTCTGTCTGATTTCCTTTCTTCTCTTTTTTGAAGTAGAAGTCAATAAGCCAGCAATAAAATCCATAGTAACGAAGTCTGTTGGTCAAGTTGGAAAGTCCAGGCAACATTGTTGCGTAAGTTGCTTCCGATGTTACTTGAAGTCCCAAAGGGTCAAGTCCTGTAATTAGGTTTATATTTTCGCCCCAAAATGGATATATGGAATTTCCTTTTTGTAATACAGCCATAGCAAATGGTTTATTTTTAGTCCTTCGTCCTGTCCGCTCAAAGTTGCAGAGGGGTTGTCGGATAGGGTTGCAGCCAACGTTTCGGGTATTGGCGTAGTGGCGGAAATCGAAGCAAAAATGTTCAGTTTAGCACAAAAGTTTAATCGAGGAACTGAACTTGAATTTAGCACTTCAGCCGCCATTACGCCAATACCCTGTTAGCTGTTCGCCCTTCTTTTCGCTTCGCTGTTTGTTCGTTTATTTTGTCGGGTTGTGGTGCGTTGGATTGGTAGCTCTTTTGCATTTTTTTGTGGCTTTGTGCGTTGGCTAAAAATGCAAATGTGCTACCATAAGCGTGGGATTTTGGTTTGTTTATTATCTCACATTGTCTGAATAATATTTTTTCTTCAACCAGAAACTCACTCGTACCAATAAAATCAAAACAGGTACTTCTACCAAAGGTCCAATAACTCCTACAAATGCTTGTGGCGAATGTAAGCCAAAAACGGCAATGGCAACCGCAATAGCCAGCTCAAAATTGTTTCCTGTGGCGGTAAATGCAATAGATGCGTTTTTGTCGTAAGGCACTTTTAATGCTTTGCTGATAAAGAAACTTACAAAGAAAGTCAATACAAAATAAATGACTAACGGAATGGCAACTTTTACCACATCCATTGGAAGTTCTAAAATTTTGTCGCCTTTTAAACTGAACATTAGTACAATCGTAAAAAGCAAAGCATACAAAGTAATAGGCGAAATTGCAGGGATGAATTTTCTGTTGAACCATTCAATGCCTTTTGATTTGATTAAAAAATGACGACTTAAAAAACCAGCCAAAAACGGAATGCCCAAATAAATGAAAACACTTTCGGCTACGTCTTTCATTGGCACAGAAATATTGAAGTTTCCCAAACCTAATTTCTGTGGTAAAACATTGATGAAAAGCCAAGCATAAAAACTATAAAACACCAATTGAAAAATACTGTTTAAAGCTACTAACATAGCTGTATATTCTCTATTTGCCTTTGCCAAATCGCTCCATACAATTACCATCGCAATACATCTTGCCAAGCCAATCAAAATTAAACCCACCATATAATCGGGTTCGTTTTTTAGGAAAATAATGGCGAGAATAAACATTACAATCGGGCTAATTATCCAGTTCAGCAATAGCGAAACAGACATTACTTTTTTGTCTTTAAACGCCATAGGTAATAATGAATAATCAACTTTTGCCAAAGGTGGATACATCATTAAAATCAGTCCAATCGCCAATGGAATATTTGTTGCTCCAACCGAAATTGAGTTGGTAACGCTTGAAATATTTGGAAAAAAATAGCCCAAACCAACACCTAAAAGCATTGCGAGGAATATCCAAAGTGTGAGGTATCGGTCAAGAAATTTCAGTTTTGGTTGCATTTTCTATGTGTTTGTAATTTTAGCGTATTGTTCCGCTGTTAATAATTTTTCAATTTCTTGGCTGTTTTCAATTTCAATTTTTATCATCCAACCATTTTCAAAGGGTTCGCTGTTTACCAATGTTGGTTCTTTTAAAAGTAATTTGTTGGTTTCAAGTACTTTTCCAGACAAAGGCATAAATAAATCACTCACGGTTTTAATGGCTTCAACAGAACCGAAAACTTCGTCTTGTTTAAAATTATAGCCAACATTTGGCACATCGGCATACACGATTTCGCCCAATTCACTTTGGGCAAAATCTGTAATACCAATTGTTCCAATATTATTTTCTATACGCACCCAAGTATGTTCTTTGGAAAAGTATAAATCGTTTAGAATGTTCATTTCTTCGCTTTTAATGATTAATAACCACGTCTTAAATTGTCTGCATACTCGTTGGGGAGCGGACTGTCTTCCACTGCTTTTGCAGCTTTTTCTATGTCGTATTCAAAACGAATAAACTCTACTTTGATGCTGTCTTTATCCAACACAGAACTGTTTTCATTAATCGTAAGCATTACATAACCGCCTCTTACATCGCTGTCTTTTGGTTTGCCTACCGAACCAATATTGATGGCGTGTCTGAAATGATTTTGACCATCAATTCCCGAATTTAAAACTCTATGATACGGTTTGTGTGTATGTCCGAAACACAAAATATCTGCATCGGCTTGCTCCATAATGCGAAGCATACTTTTTTCTTCACGGTCTTCAAATAGATATTCGTTTATTTTTCTCGGACTTCCGTGTACCAAAAGCAAATTCAGTTTGTCTTCGTTCAATTGAAATTCTACTTTTATATGGGCTGGAAGTGTACGCAAATAGGCTCTTTCTTCGTCTTTCATCAAAGAATTGGTAAATGAAATAGAGATGTTTCCATTGTCTTTTTCGCTTTCTGTTTTGTAGGCACAACCGCATTCGTTGCTCATTCTTCCAATGCCAAAATCGTAATTTCCTGCAATGGTTGGTATTTTTCTTTTACGGATTTCGTTTACCACTTCGTTTGGCCAAATATTATAGCCAACCAAATCGCCCAAACAATAGATACTGTCGGGATTTCTTTTTTCAACATCCGTAAAAAAGGCTTCTAATGCAGGTAAATTAGCGTGAATGTCGCTGAATAATGCAATGTTCATTTTGATTTTATTTTGAAGTAATTTTTATTGTTTTGAATTTAGCAACAACCTCCACCAGGTGTGCAAGCAATGGCTTGATTTACATTCAGTTCAGCCAAATTTTTCTTTTGTTTTTCAGATGGAATACCACAAGCATCTTGTGCCAAACAAGCGGTGGTTTTGCTTTTCAGTACAAATGTTTTTCCGTTAAAATCTAAATCGTATTTTCCAATGGTTTCGCTTTGATATTCCACTTCAATTTCCGCATCTTCAATGCCTAATTTTTCTTCCGAAAGTTTGATGATGTTTAAAAGTTTAGTAGGTTTTAAACGATGTTCGAAATCGTCTGCATTCCACAGTTGAAAGTTTACTACTTTTTCGGTACGAATTACGCCACCGCAGTCGATAAAATTTTTAGTGATTTGTCCCACTTCTGTAACGTGAAAATGTTCTGGTACAAAAATTCCGTTTTCGAGTTGAAATTCCACATTTTCCAATGTTGGTAAAATTTCTTTGATGTTTGATAATTTCATTATTTTGAGAGTTTAATTTGTTTTATTGCAATATTACGATTGTTGTATTAAAAAAAAGTTAGCAGCATTTTTGTTCCGTAACTTTTTCAATGATGTTAGTAAAATATGTTTTTAAAATGCTAAACGTGTTTTCGTCAATACAGTAACAAATGGCGTTGCCCTCTATGTTGCCTTTAATCAATCCAGCGTTTTTCAGTTCTTTCAAATGTTGCGAAACAGTAGCTTGTGCTAATGGCAACTCGTTTACAATATCACCACAAATACAAGTGTCAACCGTTAAAAGATATTCGATAATCGCCACTCTTGCAGGATGTCCCAAAGCTTTTGCGATGGTCGCAATTTGGTTTTGTTGGTCAGTAAAGTGGTCAGTTTTTGTTGCTCCCATTTTTGTTATCAAATTTAATATTGCAATATTACGATAAATATTTTTAGTCGTCCAAACTTTTTGAGATTTTTTTTGATGTTGGTTCTTGTGCGGTTGGGTAAAATTAAATGTGGTGCAATAGCATTGGCTTTGTGTGTCAGCTTGCACCTCTTTTAATTTTACGAAGCGTTGGCAATTGTCGATGTTTTGTTTGTCAGTCGAGTTTTGCAGTGTCGTTTTTTAGGGTGACAGCTAACTCTCAAATATACGAAAGTCTGCATTTTATAAAATTAAAATTCAGATATTTCTAAAAATCAAACAATCATTGGATTACGACTAAAACAATACCTTTTGCGAAGGTTCGTTTTTGGCATTGTTTTTTAAAAAGAAAATACCAACAATACAAAAAACGAACTTCTTAACCAAGTGCAATCTTCAGTACATCTTCCATCTTGTCAACAAAATGAAATTTCAGGCCTTTAATAAACGCCGGTTCCACCTCACTCACGTCTTTTTCGTTTTGATTGCAAAGAATAATTTCTTTTAAGCCGGCGCGCTTGGCGGCAAGTATCTTTTCTTTGATGCCGCCAACGGGCAAAACCTGCCCGCGCAACGTAATTTCACCAGTCATTGCCAGGTAAGGCTTCACGCGTTTGCCTGTTAATGCGGAGGTGATGGCCGTCATCATGGTTACGCCTGCGCTCGGGCCGTCTTTGGGCGTGGCGCCTTCCGGCACGTGTATGTTAATGTTTTTAGTTTTTAAAAATTCAGAATCAATTTTGTATTTTTTTGCCTTCGACTTTAAATAGGTCAAAGCTGTTGAGGCGCTTTCTTTCATCACATTGCCAAGGTTGCCGGTCAGAATCAGATCCCCTTTGCCATCACTCAGGGTCGACTCAATAAACAAAATATCGCCACCAACATAGGTCCAGGCAAGGCCAACCGCCACACCGGGCATATTTACCGTTTTGTACAGGTCGTTGCTATATTTTGGTTTGCCCAAAATGGTTTGCACATCTTCGGCTGTAAGGGCGCTGCTTATTTTTTCATTCATCGCTACTCTTTTGGCCATATTGCGCATGATGCTCGCCAGCACCCTGTCCAGTTCGCGAACACCGCTTTCGCGCGTGTAGTCCGCAATAATTCTTTCCAGCACTTTGTCACTGATTCTGAACAAATTTTTACCCAGCCCGTGCGCGGCTTTTTGTTTGGGCAGCAGATGCCTTTTTGCAATTTCAATTTTTTCCTCAATGGCGTAGCCGCTCAGGTCAATGATCTCGAGCCTGTCGCGCAAAGCGGCTTGTACATTCGCAATGCTGTTGGCGGTGGCAATAAACAAAACCTTGCTCAGGTCGTATTCAAGTTCCAGGTAATTGTCGTAAAACGTGTTGTTTTGTTCAGGATCCAAAACCTCAAGCATCGCGCTACTGGGGTCGCCCCGGTGATCGCTGCCAATTTTATCAATTTCATCGAGCACAATCACAGGATTGCTGCTTTTGGCTTTTCGAATCGATTGTAAAATACGGCCCGGCATGGCGCCGATATACGTTTTACGGTGGCCGCGTATCTCGCTTTCATCATGAATGCCGCCGAGGCTGAGGCGAATATATTTTCTGCCAAGAGCGTTGGCGATGCTTTTGCCAAGGCTGGTTTTGCCAATTCCAGGAGGGCCCAGAAAACAAAGAATCGGGCTTTTCATATCGCCCTTTAGTTTCAGTACCGCAAGGTATTCAATAATCCTTTCTTTGATCTTTGCCATGCCGTAATGATCGTTGTCCAGGGTTTGTTTGGCGTTTTCAAGGTCGTAATGATCCTCCGTGTACTCCTCCCACGGCAGCTCCAGCATCAGGTCGAGGTGATTATACACCACTGAATAATCAGGTGTGCTGGGGTGCATGCGCTCCAGTTTTTCAATACCTTTTTGAAATGCTTCTTTCGCAGAATCGGGCCATTTTTTCAGCTCCGCTTTTTTCTGCATTTCTTTTATTTCCTGTGTGTTGTTATCGCCGCCCAGTTCTTCTTTAATGCTTTTTAATTGCTGCTGCAAAAAATATTCGCGCTGCTGTTTGTCAAGCTCGGTGCGGGTTTTATTAGTTACTTTATTTTTTAGTTCCACAAACTGCAGTTCCTTTTGCAATAACTGCATCAGTGTTTCGGCGCGTTTGCGTATGTCGGTTATCTCAAGCAGGTTTTGTTTTTCCTGAACAGTGGTGTTAAGGTTGCTGCTGACGAAATGAATTAAAAAAACCGCCCGCTCAATATTGCGTAGAATCAGGGTAGCTTCTGCCGGCATATTCGGCGATTGTTGAATGATATTTGCGGCGATATCTTTAATATTGGATATATGCGCTTCAAAATCAGCATCGTTCGGTGTTTCTGCTTCGGGAATCTTTGTAACCCGCGCTTTAAAATAGGGTTCGGAAGAAGTGATGGAGTCCAGCGAAAATTTGCTTCTACCCTGAATAATAACTGTGTTACCGCCATCGGGCATTGTTATCATTTTTAAAATCCTCGCGATTGTTCCCACGCGCACAAGATCCTTCTCTGCGGGATCTTCAATGGTACTGTCGTTTTGAGCCAGTACACCTATAAACTTGTTGCCTTTATACGCGTCGGTTACCGCCTGCAGGCTCTTATCGCGGCCAACGGTTATCGGCAGCACAACACCCGGAAAAAGCACTGTATTTCTTAAAGGCAGAATGGAGATTTCGTCGGGTATCACATCGTCGTTCTCATCTCCGTCAGTTTCGTTAATCGGAATTATTGGCATGAAATCAACATCATCTTCAGGCCTGAAAAACACTTTATCAAAATTCATCATCAATATTTTATAGACAAACTGTCACACCTAAGCATGAGCAGCTAAAAATTAAACCGGGGTTGAACTATGGCAATATTAATGCCACCTGCAAAAATGCGGTAAGATTGGCTTATAAAAAAAAGGAGTTACCAACATGCGTAGCAATGATCGGGTATTGCCAGAAATCTGTTCGTGAGTTTGGTAAGATCGTTTGCTGTCCTTCATATATATTTGGAGCAAATGCCAGGAACTGGTCGCTTTGAACAAATTCCGGCAATGGCAAAACACATTAATTCTATTAGGCGATTACTTTAATGATTTCATTAATAACCAAATTCAAAACCGGGCGTTTCTCATCGGCAAGTGAGGTTGTAAGGGCCGCCCTGCGTCTTTTTGAACAAGAAGAAAAACAAAAAATGGAACTTATTAAAGAACTCAGGAAAGGCGAAAACTCGGGGTTTCTTAAAAATTCTGACCGTAAAAAATTTGTCAAAGAGCTACATAACAAACATTTGACCAATGAGCTATAAACCTAGTGTGAAAGCCGCTGATGACATTGAGAATATTTGGCTGCACACTTTTGAATATTGGTTAGAGCAGGCCGACAGGTATATCAACTTAATTTTTGACGAGATTGAATATTTGGCAGGGAATCCAAATTCAGGTAAAGATTTCAGTGACATTCGAAAACATTATTGCGGTGCTAAAATCACATCTAATTTTTTACCGGCAGGTTGATAACAATGTTGAAATTGAAATCATAAGAGTTTTACACCAGAGGATGGATATTGAGAACCGGCTGAATGAGTAAAGCAAGGCAGTGGTCCAGATGTTTGCGGGCCTATCTTTCAATATTCTCCGAAAATTCAAAAACCCGTCATTACTGACGGGTTTTACTTTTTGCTATAATTGAAATCTGTAATTTGCGAACCTGCAGTCCGAAATTAATACCTGTACATTTCCGGCTTAAACGGACCGGCTTTAGGGATACCTAAATACTCCGATTGCGCATCTGTAAGCTCATCTAACACCACACCAATTTTTGCTAAATGTAGCCTGGCTACTTTTTCATCAAGATGCTTGGGCAATACGTACACATTGTTTTCATATTGATCGTGGTTTTGCCACAATTCAATCTGGGCAAGGGTTTGGTTGGTGAAAGAATTACTCATTACAAAGCTTGGGTGGCCTGTGGCGCAACCTAAGTTCACCAGGCGGCCTTCAGCTAAAAGAATTACATCATGCCCGTCAACGTTATAAATATCAACCTGTGGTTTGATGGTATCTTTGGTACTGCCGTAGTTATCATTTAACCAGGCAACATCTATTTCAATATCAAAGTGGCCAATATTACAAACGATCGCCTTATCCTTCATCAGTTTGAAATGCGCGCCTGTAATCAGATCGCGGCAACCGGAAGCAGTAACAACGATATCAGCTTCTTTAACAGCATAAATCTTTTTCTTTACTTCATAACCGTCCATGGCAGCCTGCAAAGCACAGATAGGATCAATCTCAGTAACGATTACACGGCAACCCGCACCACGCAAAGAAGCCGCAGAACCTTTGCCCACATCGCCATAACCTCCAACTACCGCAACTTTACCCGCCAGCATTACATCAGTGGCGCGGCGGATTGAATCCACCAACGACTCTTTACAACCGTATTTGTTATCAAATTTTGATTTGGTAACAGAGTCGTTTACGTTGATGGCGGGCATTGGCAAAGTACCTTTTGCAACCCTTTCGTACAAGCGGTGAACGCCGGTTGTGGTTTCTTCGCTGATTCCTTTTACGTGCTGAACCAGCTCAGGATAAGTATCGAGAACCATGTTGGTTAAATCGCCACCATCATCCAAAATCATATTCAGCGGGCGGTCAGCGCCGCCAAAGAAAAGTGTTTGTTCAATACACCAGTCGGCTTCTGCCTGTGTTTGCCCTTTCCATGCAAATACACCAACACCTGCCGTAGCAATAGCAGCCGCTGCATGATCTTGTGTAGAAAAAATATTACAGGAACTCCATTTTACTTCAGCGCCCAGGGCCACCAAAGTTTCAATCAGCACAGCGGTTTGAATGGTCATGTGCAGGCAACCAGCAATGCGCGCACCTTTCAACGGTTGAGAAGCGGCGTACTCGTTGCGGATGCTCATCAGGCCGGGCATTTCAGCTTCAGCCAAACGAATTTCTTTGCGGCCCCATTCAGCGAGGCTGATATCTTTTACCTTGTATTTCAGGTCGAAATCAATTTGAGATTTTGTTACGGTTGACATGTTATTTAATTATGAGTTATAAATTATTAATTGTGTAACCAGCTTTAGTGCTTCTATCATCTTTGTTGCCTGCCCGTTCCGTTCAGGCGGGCGTCGCACTCTTCATCGTTCCGGTTATCAATCTGCTTACTTTGCAAAACCCGGCGCTTCCTGCCTTCTGGTTTCAAAATTTGGGTACAAAGTTAGCTAAACAGGATAAAATACTGATAGTCCTGAAAAAATATAGCATTATTGTTGGTTAAATTTGTTATTTTCAGAGTATCATTCTGTTTCAATATGAGAAAGAGAGCCGTAAAAGGAGAAATCACTCCCCTGCAAACCCGCGAATTTTTGTTGGACGACAAAGATGTTTTGATTTTAAAACTCCTGCAGCATAACGCCCGCATAAGCGTAAAAGAAATTGCTGATAAAATCCACCTCAGCCCAACGCCTGTACACGAGCGTATTAAAAGGCTTGAAGAAAGCGGCATCATTAAACAATATGCGGCGCTGCTCGAACCTACAAAACTCAATAAAGGTTTAATGGTGATCTGTTACGTATCACTTCGCCAGCACGATAAAAACGCGGGATTAAAATTCATCAAAGCAATAAACGAGCTGCCCGAAGTGACCGAATGCTACAGCATTTCCGGCGAATTTGATTTTATGCTGAAAGTGTTTGCTGCCGACATGGCCGACTTCTACAATTTTCACGTGAACAAATTAAGCCAGGTTGAAAACATGGGCCATGTGCAAAGCATTTTTGTTATGGGCGTGGTGAAGTAAACGCATAAACTTGTCTGAAGCGGGATTTTTGTGATTATTTTGATTTGACTGATTTTGCGGTCAATCGCCCATCATAATAATCATACAAATCTTATAAATCCTAGTTCAGATTATTGTCCTTTCTTCACATCCAGCAACTCAATCTCAAAAATCAAGGGGCTGCCGCCGGGGATTGTGGGCGGTGCGCCACGCAGGCCGTAACCCAACTGGTAAGGAATATAAAACCTGTATTTGCTACCCACACTCATTAGTTGTACGCCTTCCGTCCAGCCGGGAATCACGTTTCCTAATTGGATGGTTAAAGGTTCATCTCTGTCGTATGAAGCGTCAAACTCTGTTCCGTCGGCCAGGGTTCCGCGATAGTGAACCGTCACCGAATCACTGGCAGTGGGCTTTGGCCCTGTTCCTTCTTTAATTACCTGGTACTGCAAGCCGCTGGCTGTGGCTTTGATGCCCGGCTTTATTTTAACCGTATCAAAAAAATCTTTTTGTTTCTCACCGGCTTTTTCTTCAAGTACTTTTGAGGAGTAAGCGCTCAGAATTGAGTAAATGGTTGGCTCGTCAAACTCTGGGTTTTTTTTATCAAACACATCCTGCAAGCCCTGCGCAATCAATTTTGTGTTCAGGTTTCCCAGGTCCTGGTTCAGCGATTGAGCAATGTTCATACCCAGCGCATAACTCGCTGAATCGGCTTCGGTTTTTAAAATAACTGAACCCTGCGGAGAAGCCGGTTTCGCAATGGTTGAGGCCGGTTGTGGCTTAACCGGTTTTTTGGTTTGCGCATCAACAGTATTCGGTATAAAAAAACAAAGCGCTAAAAAAGATATTGATGAAATCTTCATATTAAAAAATTGAGCTGCAAAAATAGATGTACAAAAGTTATAAAACGATATTGTATAAGAATGTTTAACTAAAAATTAGTGGCAACGGCTTCAAATAAAAGATGTTGTTTCAGGTTTCCTTATTAATTTCGCTGCCAAATTTTCAAACCTTTATGAAGTGTTTTTTGTGCTCTTTTGTAATTTTGATTGTCCTGATTTCCTGTAAAACCGCTGCCAGAAAGGATTCTGTTGGTACTGCTGATACGGCCCTGCAGGTAAAGGGTGCTGCGGCGAAAACTGAAAGCCTTACCAAAAATAGTAACGAGGCTGTTATGGCTAAGCGCCAGGTACCCGTTCTTTGTTATCACCGGTTTGAGTACGGCCGCAATGATGATTATACGGTAACGCCCGATCAGTTTGATGCCCAAATGAAGATTTTGAAAGACAGCGGTTATCAATCTATACTTCCTGATCAATTGTTTGATTACCTGTTGTACAACAAACCCGTTCCTGAAAAATCCTTCATGGTTACTTTTGACGATAACCGTTTGGAGCATATTACAATTGCTAACGGTATTTTGAAAAAATATGGTTTTAAAGGAGTTTATTTTATTATGACCATCACAATCGGCAAAAAAAATTACATGAGTAAAGAGCAAATTGGGCAATTAGCCGCGGAGGGCAATACGATTGGCAATCATACTTTCGACCATCATAAAGTCACCGAATACAAAGAAGCCGATTGGCAAAAGCAGGTAGTTGAGGCCAACCAAACGATCAACGAAATTACGGGGAAGCCGGTTGATTACTTTGCTTATCCTTTTGGAATTAACGATCACACTGCTGCTGAGGAATTAAGCAAGCATTATAAATTGTCGTTTATATTGTCCACAAAAAGAGATTCACTGCAACCCACCCAAATGGTTCGCCGCATGATTGTGGCACATAACTGGACGCCGCAGGGAATGTTGAAAGTAATGAGGAGCACTTTTTCGAGAAATTAGTTTTCGCTAAAAATTATCCTCATCATCGGCTCCTGTAAAGAAATCATCATCCGTTGCGCCGGAATTCAGCATACTTCCAAACAGGTCCTTGAATTCAATTTTAGTTTCAAATAATTGTTTGCTGATCAGTGAATGCGAGGCAAGGCCATGCAACACAAACTCCATCAGCAGGCCGGTTTGCATTTCGTTGGCGCCGGAAAAATGTTTTTTAACCAGGGCATGAAGGCCGTCAATAGCATATAGCTGGTTGATTTTGTCTTTGTCTTTTGTGTTAAACGCGATGGAAACATTATTGCCAGCGTCAAACCAGTTAATAATGGGTTTGTAAGGATTTTCATCGGCTTTGGCTTGCGCCGATGGCTTTCCTGTATTGCGGCGCTTTTTCAATTGTTCCGGGTCAGGAAAATATTGTACAAATTGTGTTCTGATGGATTTGTTCAACAGGTTCTTAGCTACCTGGTAAGGGCCCTCCTGTTCCCCT
>Ga0066256_1003330_pt1 | contig 15729 bp, 2 predicted proteins | sample ThiBio_1000_biof_FD_87107 | JGI IMG/M metagenome (GOLD analysis project Ga0066256, IMG submission 87107) | Wastewater bioreactor microbial communities from Cape Town, South Africa - Thiocy_expt_1000_biof (version 2) | ecosystem: Engineered > Bioreactor > Thiocyanate-remediating >...
GCGGTCGAGCTGGGCGCCGCGCTCCGGGCTCTGCTGCCGCCGCTTGGCGCTGGGCGGCGGCGTGTGCGTGTGCCGCCAGGGCGGGATGGAGGTGTATTGCCCGTAGAACTGGGTGAGGTCCGGCGCGAGGGCCTTGTTGCCCTCCATGTGCCGGAGCGGGGTGATGCGCCGGGGGCGGGCGGAACAGAAGATATTCCGGGCAAGGCTCGGGCGCCTGGGGGGGAAAGGCATGCCCGCCGCTCCCGCCGTTTTAACCCGCGCCGCGGGCGTGACGGAGCGGCTGCACGCCGTCGCGTCCGCGCTGGCGGGCTACGGCACGCTGGTGACGCCCGAGTCCGCCGTGTCGCTGCTGCCAGACGCCGAGGAGGCGCTGGCGCGCGCACAGGCGGTGAAGGACGACCTGCTGCTGTGCGTGCAGGCCGCTGACGGCAATGACGCACTGGCAGCACTGATGGCGGCAGACGCCGCCTTGCTGGCCGCCACACAAAACGCTGAACGCGCCGTCATTGCCGCCCGCGCGCTGCTGGATGCCCTCCCCGTCCCACTCGGTGCCCCCGTGCCCGGCTCCCCCTCCGCACCTGCCGCACGTGGCGGTGGCGGCGGTGGGGTCACCACACGCAGCCCCGCAGTGCCAGCTGCCGGCATCCCCGCCACCACCACCACTACCAACACTGCCAACGCCACCACCCCGTCAGCCGCTGCTGCCGCCGCCGCTGCCGCCGTGTGGCTCATGCCGCGCCCCTCTGTGCCCTCCATTGCCTCCCTGCCGCTCGCCAGCTTGCTTGCTCTTCCCTCCGCCGCTACCGCTGCCACCAGCTCCTACCATGGCACCGGCGGGGGCGGCGGCGGGGGCGGGGGCGGGGGCGGGGGCGATGGCGTGCATTCGTCGCCGCTGTCGGGCGCCGGCATCCGGCCGCCGCCACCGTCCGACACCAATAGCGGGACTAATATTATTATGTCCCCCTTGCTGCCGCCGTCGTCGTCGTATACCGCCGCCGCCCGCACGGCGTCTACGACAACCACGTCTGCTGCCGCTGGCTCACTGGCCGCTGACGCCTTCTTTTCAGTGCCACCAGCTACGATATCCGATGGCGGCGTGTCTGGTCTGTCGCTGCCGGCGCCCGCGGCCACCTTCACGCAAGCGCGCTACCGCTCTCTCACCGAGTCCACGCTGGGCGGCGACTTTATGATTGCGCTGCCGTCGCCCTCGCCGCCGTCAGTGACCGCGCTCGTGACTGCCGCCGTTGCTGCTGCCGCTGCCGCCGCTGCCAACTCCTCGACAACGAATGCGGCGGCAGAGCACACCACACCGCCATCGCTGCCGATGCACCCACCCGGCGGCTTCCCACAGTTGCCACGGTCCGCCAGCATGCGGTCAGCGCTGACAGAGGGCAGCGGCGGCAGTGGTGGTGGCGGTGGCCTGATAGGTGGCCTGCATGCGGGCCTGGCACCGTCATCCTCCGCCGCCACGCTATCTGCCTCCACCACAGACGTCACCTCCCTGTTGGCGGCCGCCATGGCTGCCGCCGTGGCGCGCCCCGCCGCCGGCAGCATGGCGGATGTGGCCGGTGCATCCGCATCCGCATCCGCGTCCGCAGCAGCTGCAACAGCAGCACACACGAGTGGCTGGCCGCACGGGCGCAGTGTCAGCGGCGCGCGGGAGGCGTCACCCCTGGTGTCTGCCGCCGTCGCTGCCCTTGTGGCAGGCCCTGACGAGGTGCACTCGTTTTCCAAGTACCTGGCGTGGCACGACCTGTCCACCTACCTGGACGTCATTGCGCATGGCCCCAGCGAGACCCTGTCATCCCCGCCGGCCTCGCCAGCAATGCCACCGGTGCTGCCCGCACCAACGCCTACCGTGCCGCCCTCACTGCCGCCGCCGCTGCGCGCGCGCATGAATGCGGCGTTGGTGGTAACGCAGCGCGCCCTCTCCAGCTCCTCTGTGCGCGCCGACGTGATGGAGATGGCGGGCTTGCAGGCGTTGCTGGCGCTGGCACGGGACGCTGCCACCGGCGGCGGCGGTGGCAGTACGCGGGGTAGCGGTTCCGCGTCTGGCGGCGGCGGCGGTGGGAGCGGAAGTACGAAAGCATGGCTGACGGTGCATAACGTGGCGGCAGTGAGCGCGGTGCGGCTGGTAGGCGCCATGCCGCCGCTAGACGCGTTCCTGGATGGTACGGCTGGTGGTGGCGGGCAGGAGGCGGGCGGGCACACGCGACCATCAGCGCATGCTACCCCCCGCCCACTGGCTGACGCGCGACCGCCCGCCGCGGCCGCCACCCACCCGCCCCCCCCGCGCCCGCCCCCCGCCGCCCCCCGCCGCGCACGCCGCTGTCGCGCCCCCCCCCGCCGGGTTGGAAATAATAAACAATAACTCACCTGCACCCCAGTGAAGAAAACCAAAATGTAGGAGGCGGCAGATAAAACCACTGCAACAGACTTGTCCGATGTATGCCGAGGCCCGCTGCGAGCGTCGTGTTGGTCCCGCCCTCCGCCGGCGTGCAGGAGCGCCCGCGACTGGCGGCGGTGGAGGCGGCTCCACGGCGTCGGACTCGGGGTCCGACCGGGATGCGCGCGGTACACTTGGTGGCGCAACGGCCCTGCCGCGCGGCGTGCGACGGGGGCCAGGCGGTGGGTGTGAGGGCGGCGTCGCACCTCTCCTTGCCGCCGCCGCCCCTGTGACGGCACCTGGTATGACGACGCCAAGTGACGACCTTGACATGCTGCTGCACTGCCTCGGCGTGTCGCTGGATGTGGCGACGCAGCCACCCGGCGCCACGCAGGGCAGCACCACGGTGCGCTCAACGGCCGGTCCCGGCCTGGACTGCCACCTGTTGCTTGACATTGCCAACGCCACTGCGCACCTGGCACGCGAGTTCCATTGTCGTGGCATCACGCTGGCGGGCGACCTGCCACGCCGACTTGCGCTGCATGCACCCTCCGCGCCCGCGCTGCACATGCTGCTGTCAGCTGCGGGTGGCGCCAGTGACCTGGCTGCCAACCTGCGCACGCTGGAGCCGACAGATGCCACCAGTGGTAGTGGCAGTAGTATTGCTGGGGGCATTAGCGGCAACGATGCTGCGTGGGAGGCAGCTGCGGTGGCGTTTGCGACGGCGGCGTGGGATGCAGACACCAACTCCATTGGCCAGCGCGCGCTGCCCGTCATTCTGCGTATCGTGGCGGTGGCAACCGCGGCACTGACAACCACCACCCCTGCTGCCGGCGGTGGCACGCCGGGTAGCGGGGCGTCGGGACGCGGGACGGCATCCCGCGCGCCCGCCGCGCCAGCAGGTGGCAGCAGCAGCCGGTGGGCGTTGCAGCAGGCGCGGCAGCTGGCGCTAGAGGCATTGGAGGCGTTCTGCAAGGCCAGTGAGGTGATGCGGCGCACCGTGGTGGACCTGCTGGCGGGCTGCGACGCGGCTGTGAACCGGCTACACCACCAGCTGGCGGAAGCCGCGGCTGCCGCAGTGGGCGGCTCTGCCAGCAGCACCATCACTGCAGGTGGTAGCAGCCTGGCGGTGTCGCTGGCCAGCCCCGCTGGCGGCGCTTTCCCGCCACCCCCCGCCCACTTTGCAACTTCGGGTGCGGCGAGAGCGCGCAGTGGCGCCAGTGACAGCAGCGGTGGCGGCGGCAGCAGCGGCGTGCCCATGCCGCCACTGGATGCACCCACCCGCGCGCACGTAGAGGCGCTAGCGTCGGGTGCGTGGGCATACCTGCGCCGCGCCTGCGTGCTCCTGTCGCCGCCCATGGACGTGCGCGCCATCGCGGTGGAGTCGGAGGTGGCACGCACGCTAGCGCACATCATGGCGCCGGGCGATGCGCAAGTGACAAATGACGCGCTTGCCTACTCCGCGTCCATTGTGCGCCTACTAACCGCGCTGCCGCCGCCGCACGCGCGGCTGCTGGTGTCCTTGCCGCCTACTCCCGCACCGCCGGCACCCGTGACAGTCACTGTGCGCTCGCACTCCACGTCGTTTGCGTCGGGCGGCCGCCGCCGCGGTGTTAGTGGCGCATCCGACATTGACGCGGCGGCGGACGCTGCGGCTTCCACAGCTGCTGCCCGCCCGGCACCCGCTGGCCGCATTACCTCCTACTTCTCATCGTTCTTCGGCGGCGGCGGCAGCAGCAGCAGCAGCGCCGCCGCCGCGCCGCCAGCGCGGACGAGCGGCAAGGGGCGGGCACGCGGTGGTACTTCGTCGCCGCACCATGAGACCAAGGGCGAGGAGGAGGCTGGGCGGCGCGGCGGGCCTGCACGGGGTGGCAAGATAGCATCGACAGCGGAGGAGGAGGAGGAGTCGGTTGACATCCTGGCACTGCCAAACGCGCGTGTTCGCTCTGCCTCCGATGCGCCACCCCGCCCTACCCGCACGCTGTCCACCAACATCCCAACATTGGTTCCCTCCACGCCTGCCACGCCCCGCGCGGCCGCCGCCGGTGCCACCCCCACGCCGCAGCCACTGCCTACCTCACCGCCACCCGCGCCGCCGCCCGACAAGCACTCGGCCAGCGTCATCTTCTCTACGCTGCTGACGCGCGGCTCCACGGTGCAGGAGGTGTGGGAGGCAACGGCAGCGGCGGTGGCGGGTAGCGGCCCGGGAGGGAAGCCCCCCGGGCCTGTTTTTGGGCCCCCCCGCGGCGGCGGCGCCCGCGGCGCGGCGGCCGACGGGCCCCGCCCCCCGCCCCCCCCCCCCCCCCCCCCCCCGCCGCCCCCCCCCCCCCCCCGAAACACCCCCCCCCCCCCCCCCCCCCCCCGCCCCGCCCGCCCGCCCGGGCTTGGACCCGCGCCGCGCCGCCGCCGCCGCGGGGGGGGGCATGTAGTGACAGCGGGCGGCGTGGCGCTGCTGACGGCCATCGCGGCAGTGCGCCTGCTGGCGCTGGAGAGCGCGCGCGCGCAACGAATGGCGGCGACACACACGTGGAACGTCCGCGGCCGCGGCGGCGTGGTAGGTGGCACCTCGTACAGCCGACCGGTAGCGAGCGCCGGCGGCGGTAGCGGTGGTGGTGGGATGGTGCGCCTGCCGTTTGGGGCAATGGCTACCGCACCCGCGGCAGCCGCCGGCACCACGCAGGCGCCCACCCTTGTTGGCTTCATGCTGCCGTCCACCAGCCCTGCGGCAGGTCGCACCCTCAGCTCGTCGTCAGCGCCCTCCACCCGCATCCCGGGTGTGGTGCCTGGCGCCGGTTGGCGCGACGCGGTGGTGCTGGACACGGTGGCTGACACGAGCGACGTGCCGTCGTCGTCGTTGGAAGACCGCCGCCTGCAGGTGGCAGTGCGCCGCCAGCGCTCTTCCACCGACCTGGGCCCCCTAGCAGCGGTAGTAGCGACCATCGGCACCAGCGACGACGCAGCGGGTGGCGGTCGTACAGCAGCTGCACCGGCAGCGCATGCCGTGGGCGCCATGGCATCGCTGCGCCGCACCGCCTCCATCAACTCTGCCCTGGTGCCGGCATACACCACCGGTGCGGAGCTGGCGCCGCACGTCGGCGTGGCGGGCGGCAGCCGCGCTGACTCGGAGAGCAGCCGCACAGTAGACCCCGCGCGCCGCGTGCGCGTGGGGCTGAACGAGTTGGCGGCCGTGCGCCGCATCTCGTCGCTGGCAGCTACTGCATACTTGAGCCGCATTGGCTCCCTGCCACACCTGCCGCCGTCCGCCGCCGCGTCCATGCTGGCGCTGGCGCCACCATCGATGGAAGTGCATGGCGGTCTGCATGCCGCCTCGCCGCCTGCCAGCCCCACCGTCGGCGCCACACTCTCGCTGTCGCCCTCGCCGCCTTCCTCGCCACCACGCGTGCTGCCGCCGCCGGCACCACCTGCGCCTGCACCAGGTGCGGGGGTGCTACGACTAGTGCACGCCGCGCCGCTGCTTGGCCCCTCGCACGGTACCGCGCCCCCCAGTGCGCCAGCGCCACCACCAGCAGCGGCCGCAGCAACGGAACCGGATGGCTTGTTGCCGCCTGAAACTGCTGACGCCTTCCCTTTCCTACGGTCACTGGGGACGGGGGGTGGGCCGCGGCCCGCGTTGCGTGACGTGGACGTCGACGGCATGGCAGACTCCAGCATTGAGTCCGCCATGACCTCCACCTCTGGCGTGTTTACGCGCAGCGACGACGACACGGCCAGCGAGGCGAAGGGGGTGCCGCCGACCGCCTCGTCGTCGTCGCTAGCCAACCTGCTGGGGGTAGATTACAGTGCAGATGCTGTTCCCCCGCCGCCCCACCGCGCGCCGCTGCCTGTCACTGGCTCCCCAACCGCCCTGACGCGTCGCGCCATTGCAGCTCCCTCCGTGCAGCCGCCGCCGCCGCCACCACCCTCGTTTGCACGCCATGGCAGCCGCGGCGGCAGTTCGGCCGCCACGGTGGGTGCTGCGGCGGCGCTGGGACGCGCCGCGTCGTCACAGCCGCCGCCGTTGCTGCCGGTGCACACCAGGGGCCATGGCGGTGGCCACGGTGGGCACGGTGGGCACGGCGGTCACGGCAGTGGGCGCGGACATTCTGCTGCCGCTGGCGGTGGTGGCCCGCGCGTGTCCCCGGTTGCCACGCCGCCGCCGCCGTCGGCGGGCACGCGCGGCGTGGCCACCACTGCCGCTAGCAACGCCGCGGCAGCGGCGGCGGCGGTGAAGGCGGCGCTGCTCATTACCGCGTCGGGCGACCGCACGCTGATCCAGACCACGGAGGCGCTGGCGGCGCTGGCAACGGGGGTAGACGCGCCGACGGGCGCGGCATTCAGTGGGCAGGGCGGCCTGTTTATCCTTATCACTATCATCATGCAGGAGGCTCAGACGCTGGCAGCGGCAGCGGCCGCAGCGTGGGTCCCGAATGCCGCCACGGCCGCCACCGGCGCCACGCGGGCCGGCCCTGCGCCACCTCGCCCACACCTGCCGTCAGGCCGCATCCTGGCGTCCGCCATGTATGTGTGGGCGCTCAGCGCCGTCAACCAGCTGCTGCACACCGGCGGTGACGGCGTGGCACTGCAGCTACTGGCGGCACGCGGTCTTTTTGACTCCCTCGCCACCCTGCTGCGCCACGTGGGTTGCGACGTGCCCGTCACGCTACGCGTGCTGACCAGCCGCGCACGCGTGCCGGGCGGCGGCGCGGCAGCATACCGCAGCAGCAGCGGCGGCGGTGGTAGCGGGGAGGGAGACGGCCCGGCGGAGGGCGCTGGCGGTGCACCAGCGGAAGTGGGCGCTGCGCCGGACGGCGACGAAGCGCGCATGCACATAGTGGGCGTTATTGCCGCCGTTACGGCGCCTGCCGTCGTTGCACGCATGCGCGCCACGCACGCGCCGCTGGTTGGGTCGGGCGCCGCAACCCCTGCCGTCGGCGCTGGCAGTCGGCATGACGGACTTGCCGCTGTGCAGCGCGACCTGTTCAGCTACTCCATGGTCATTGGCCTGTTGCTGCTTACCGCGTCGTCAAACGCGGAGACCTCCCGCCGTGCGCTGGCGTCCATCACGCACGTGCTGGCGTGGCAGCGCGCCTGCTGCCCAGTGGCGGCCGCCAACGCGACCACCGCGGCAACTGTGGCGGCTACCGCCAATGGCGACAGCGTTCCACCACCACACCCACCACCGCCCAGCGGCGCGCCGTCGGCGGCAAGCCGCGGGCACATGGCTGGCGCCGCATCACCTACGCCACGCAGCGGCCGCAGCGGCGCCGGCTCCCACCACGGCGTTACGTGGCCGTGCCTGTACTGTGGCGCCGGCTGCGCCCGCCTGCAAGCCGCCGTGACGGTGGTGCAGGCGGCGCTGTGCGCGTCGCACTACGGTGTGGCAGTGACACCCGTTGCGGCCCCCGTGCCGACAAAGCAGCCCACGGCCGGGACTGGCGCTGGTACGCACCCGGCTGCGTCGCGTGGGGCGTCAAGTCACGCAGGTGGGAGTGATCCCCGCATCCTGCGAACTGCCTCGTCGCATCGCTCGATGCGCCGGGGCTCGCCGCCGGCGGCAAACACCGCGGCGCCGCCAATGGGCATGCTGGGACGCTCGGTATCAGCGCCGCAGGAGTCGGTGGGGCTGGCTGTGCTGTCGCCCACGCTGTCCGCCCCTGACACTGTGCCCGCCGCCTCGTATGCGTTTGCGCGCCATGCGCAGTCGACCAGCATGCCCGCCGCCGCTGCGCGCCCGGGCACCGCACTTGCTGCGGACGGCCCGCTGGCGGTGGACGCGCTGGCGGCGCTGGCGACGTACCGCGCCCGCGTGGTTGCGGCGCGGCTGGAGACCACCGTATTTGGCACCGACCTGCCGCCCGCGCCCCTCCTGTCCTACTTCTCGCCTGCGACCGTTACCTCCCCTGCCCTTGCAGCCCTGCTGCCCGCCTCGCAGTACGGCATCCTGCCGGTGTTGCTCACGCTGCTGGCGTCCGCCCACACGCCGCTGCTGGCGGACGCTCTGCGTGGAATCGAGTTGCTGCTGGCACCGCCCGACACCGCCGACGCGTCGGCGCAAGAGGACAGCGCGTTGGTGTGGGCAAGCGACGTGGCGACCGCGGTGGCCACCTACAGCTTGCCGGTCATTGCCGCCGCGGTGGTCGCGGGCTGCCGCAACACCAGCGATGGCGATGGCGTCACGGCGACCGCCACCCGCGTGCTGGCGCTGCTGGGCCTGCCCGGCGGCGCACCGTTTGTGCGTGACGTGTGTGGCGGCAAGGTGGAGCTGGTGCTGGCGGCGTGGCACGCGCGGTGGGCGCAGGTGGGTCGCCACCGTGCCACCGTGCGGCGCACGCTGGCGGCGTGCCGCGCGTGGGAGGGCACGCAGTTTGCGCGCACGTGGCGGGGCGCGCGGTCGCAGCTGCAGGTGGTGGATGTGTCGGTGCGCGTGCTGGCGACGGCGCTGGAGGCGGTGGGGGTGGGTGGGCTGGACGCGTCGGCAGTCGCAGCGGACGGCGGCGGCGGGTTGGTGAACGGCACCAGCGCTAGTGAGGACGCGCGGTTGTGGGCTGCCGTGGCGGCGGCGGGTGCTGCACCTGCACCCGACGCCCGCAGCCTCGCCACCTGGCGCATGACTGCCGACCGGCGGCGGACGGCACGTCTGGCAGGCCTGCGCCACCTCCTGGCACGCTGCCTGCGGTTGGAGGCGGTGGTACGCGGCGCCGCAGCCGTGTCGTTGCCGGCGCCGTGCCACCCGCGCTGCGCCGCCACGAGGTGTTGCTGCGTCGGCGGCCTGCCCGTCAACGGCGGCGTGACGGTGGCAACGCCCATCCTGGATGCGGCACAGGGGCTGGGCGCGGCGTTCCTGCGCCACGCGGCTCTGACGCATCGCAGCGTGTTCCCGCTGTCTGTCGTGCCGCAGTCGCTGCTGCGTGCACGCAACGCGGAGGATGGCGACGAACCACAGCCGCCGGCGCCAGGTGCCGACGCCCTGGACGGCGCACTAGCCGAGGCGCTGGCGACGGCGGTGGCGTCGCTAGCTGCGCGTCACGGTGCGTTGGCAGGCGGTGGCGGTGGTGGCGGGCGAAGTGGCATACTGGGTGGCGGCGGCGGCAGTGTGGTGGGTTCGTCGTACTACTATCCTGGTGGTGGTGGTGGCGGCGGCGGCGGTGGTGGCGGCGGAGGGGGCAGCGTGGCGTTTAGTTTCCAGGATGGCGGTAGCTACGTTGCAGGTGGCGGCGGCGAAGACGACGGCGGCGCCACGTTTGAGGACCTAGATGACAGCAGCTCCGTGGGCTCCAACGGCTCGCGTTCACTGGTGCACGTGTCACGCGGCGCCAGTGCCACGCCCATGCGGGGCGGCGGCAGTGTGATTGGTGGTGGCGGCCGCGCTGGCTCGCCAACACTGCGCGGCGGGCCGCGCGGCCACCGGGGCCTGCCAGGCGGCAGCGGCGGCATGGAGCAGTGGCCAGCAGGTGGCACGGACACCATGCTGCATGACCTGCTTCCAGACGCCTTCCCGTCCGCCGCCTCCATCCGTGACACCGACCGCCTGTACGCCGGGTTGCAGCGGCCTACCGAGGCGCTGCTCACGACAGAGGCACCGGCTGACCCGCCGCTGCCTCCGCCCGCGCCTGTTTCGTCTACCGCTTCTCCCCGCCTGATGCCACCAGGTAGCCCGGCAGGCCACATTCTGCGGATGCACGGCGGCGCGTCAGCTGCCGCGTCGCCGCTGCATGGTCTGCCGCCGCCCGCGGTGGTAGCGCTGCTGCAAGGCCAGTCGTCCACCGCATCCATTGGGTCGGTGGTGGGCAACGCAATGGCCAGCGCGCTGGGTTCCATTGGCGCGAGCGCCACGGCGGTGCGGCGGAACACCGGCTCACTGCGCTCCCTGTTCACGCCACCGGGTACTGCCGACGGCACGCCTGCGGCGCATGGGCCGGGGCGGCGTGGCGCCAGCGCACCCTTGGCACACACCGTGGCAGGAGACGACGACGTGGAGGTGCGTGTGTTCAACTCGAGCAGTGGCGTCGGTGCCGGCGGCGGCGGTGGTGGCGGCGGCGGCGGTGGCGAGTGCGGCGGGGAGGCGGGCGGCCGCGGTGGTGTTGGCAGCGGCAGCAGTGCTGCCATGGGCGTGGCAGGTGGCGCTGCAGCCAGCGGGGGCGAAGCAGCACCGGTTTCACGCCGCCCGTGGGGTCGCGCCGAGTCTGAAGAGAGCCTGCATACCATCGGCTGCAACGCGTACTACGACGCGGCGCTGGCGGGCATGGATGCGCTGGGTAGCCTGCTGGCGACGCAGGCGGAGGAGCAGGTGGCGGTTGACAGCGCCGCCATGGTTGCGCCGCCCGCAGCTGGGGCGCGCAATGCACTGGTTGCTGTGCCACTATTTGCGGCCGCGCCATACAGCCTCATTGCCGAGTTCATGTGGATGTGGGAGCTGCTGTGTGTCGTGCTGGAGCGCGCTGGCGCGGCTGCCGGCGTGCGCAATGCCGCCGCGCTGCTGCGCACTGCGGAGCGCACAACGGAGCGGCGCGCACAGCGGGCGGCGGCTTCTTGGGGCCGCAGCAAGGCGGGTGGCGGCGGCAGCGGGAACGCGGCGGGCGTCACTACCACCACCACCACGAGTGGTGCCGCTACGGAAGACAGCGGGCGGGCTGGTGCGCGGGCTCGCGGCGCTGGGCCGCATGGCCGCGGACTGCCAGCTTCCAAGCTGCACGCCAGCGCCACCAGCGGTGGCGGCATGCCACCGGTGGCACGGCTACGCACACATAGCAGCGGCGGGCTGAGTGCAAATGGCACCGGCAGCGGCTACGCGTCGTCTGAGTCGGGCGACGGCTCAGGTGGTGAACGCCACCGTGACGGCCGCGGCAGTGGTGGCGGCGGTGGTGGCGGCGGCGGCGGCGGTGGTGGCGGCGGCGGCGGGCGGCACGCGCGGCGGCATGACGACGAGTGGCGGCGCCACGATGCATATGACAGCGGCAGCCACGGCGACGAGTTCCGTGACGGCGGGTTTGACGAGGCTGCAGAGGATGTGGCGGAGGGCAGCACCGGGAGCGGCGGCAGCAACCGCAGCCGGAGCGGCAGTGGCGACAGCGGCAGGGGCGGGCATGGGCGCGAGCGCGGCTGGCGCGGCGGCGGCGACGAGCGGTCGTGGCGGGCAGGCGGGCGAGGAGGTGGGCGCGATACCCGCGCGTCGCGGCATGGGCGAGGGCGCTGGCACGAGGGTGGACGGGAGCACGGCGGCGGCGGGTGGGAGAGCGGCAGCCACAGCGACGGCGAACAGCGCCGCAGTCACAGTGGCGATGGCAGCGGCAGCCGAAGCCGGAGTGTCAGCGGCGGCAGCAGTGGCACCAGCAGTGACGCCGGGCGCGGTGGCCGGGTTGCCAGCGGCCGGTATGGTCATGGCCGGCCGGCCGGCGTGCACCCTGGTGGTAGCCGGCGGCGCAGTGTGGAGGGTGGTGGCGAGCAGGGCAGTATTGGTGGTGATGCCGGCGGGGGTGGGCCGGTGGGGTCCATGGAGCTGCTGCTACCGCCCGCTTGCACGCTGTATGACAGCTGGAAGTTGCTGCCTGCTGACGGCAGCCTGTCCGCTGTCGTACGCCCCTGCGATGCGCCGGCTGCCTCGTTTGCCATGATGGTGCTGCCGCCGCCGCTCCCCGACGGCGTGGGCGCCGCCCTCTCTGCCGTCTATGCGCACGCGCAGGCGGCACAACGCCGCGCAGCCGCTGGCGGGCCTGGCGGCGGTGGTGGCGGCATTGCGCGCGGTGTGAGCGGCGGCGGCGGTGGCGCTGACGCCGCCAGCAACATGAGTGAGGCGTCCAGCGCCGTGGATGCTGCAGCATGGGGCGTGCAGATGCCGCCGCGTGCGCTGGGACGCTGGCGCGGGCGCGGTGCGCGTGGCCGGTCATACGCCGGCAGCGGCAGTGGGTACTACGATGGCGCCGGCAGTGAGGAAGACGACGGCGACGGCGACGGCGTCGGGGACGAGGATGAGAGTGACGCGTACGGTGGTGGTGGTGCCGGCGGTGGCGGCGGTGTGAGCGGTAGCGGGTGGGGCGGTGCATGGCGTGGACAAGGCGGCGGCGGTGGCAGCAGCGGGCCGCGGTGGGTGCGCGGCGGCGGGCGCGGTGCGGCGGACCCTACCCTGTATGTGGGTGCCATGGGTGGCCACGCATATGAGGATGCGCTGTTTGACGCCGCACCAGCAGGCTACCTGCAGGGCGGCGGCGCCGTAGTGCGGGAGGGCCGGCACGACGAGGCCGCGGTGTTCCCTGCACGCGTGTCGCTGCGTGACGGCGGGCGTGGCGTGGCACCCGAGCGCACTAGTGACCGTGACCGCGATCGCAGCGGTGACCGCGGTGGCGGTGACCGCGCCGCTGGCAGTCTGGGCGCCATGGAAGCGGAGGCGGTGCGCGCCTCCATCATGGACGTGCTGGCGGACGCCGACCCGCTGGCGCCGCTGGACCTTTACATCATGGGCCTGCTGGCGTGGCCGACGCGGCGCGGCGCGGAGCAGGGCGACCATGACGGCGCGCCTGCCCCAGCCACTGTGGGACCGTTCATCACTGGTGGCATCACAGATGGGCCCGAGGTGGCGGTGTTGGTGGACGTGCCGTCGCTGGCCTCCGTGTCCGGCGTCTCGGTGCAGCTGTCGCGCGACGCGGCCCTGCCGCCCCCAGCCCCTGCACCCGTGCACGATGCTGCCGCCAACGTGCCGCCGGCGGCGGGTGCTGGTGCGGCGGGTGCTGTTGTAGCTGCTGCTGCCGTTGTCGCTGCGCCTGCTTCCTCACCCGTTGGGGTGGCGAAGCATGCAGCCACCATCGATGACTCGCCGCCGCCTCTCCCTGGCGCACCTGCGCGGTCAGCCAGCCGGCGCGGCCGACGCAGCAAGGCGCACGCCATGCTGGGGATGTCACTAGCGGAGGCAGCGCGCGACGTGGCGGCTGACACGCTAGCGAACGGCGCCGCCGCCATAAACTGGCTGGCGTTCCTACGTGCCGTCGCACTTTTGCCCGTGGCGCCGCTGCTGGCGCGCACTCGCCGCGTAAACCTGGTGGGCCTGCTAGCGCCCGTGTCGCTGCTGGCGTCATCATCTGCGTCGGCGTTGCCGCGGTCGGTGGCACCGGCGGCTGGCATGCGGGCGCCGCCGCCAACAATCGTGCCGCGTATTCGGGTGGCGTTGCCGCTGGCGGCCATCGCCGGCAGTGCCATCCTTTCGGCACTGCAGTGGCACACCAGCAGTCTCAGCGGTGACGGCGGCGGCGGCGGTGATGGTGGCGGCGGATCGATAGTGCCGTCACCAGGTGCAAGCACCCTGTCTTCCGCCGCCGCCGGCAGCAATGGTGCCACTGGCCCCGTCAGCGCGTTGCTGGCGTGGCAAGCTGGCGTGTACCGGCGGCAAGTGCGTGCGCTGGATGCAGTGGCGCGCGACGCCAGCAGCACGCTGGTGGGCGCGCTGCAGGTGGCGGAGCCGTGGGCGGGCGGCACGCCGCGCGCCACCACCGCTGCCATGCATGCGCTGCGCATCGTCGGCAGCCTGTCACCGGCGCTGGCAAGTGAGCTTGCCGGCGGCGTGGCAGACGCGCTGGCTGCGGAGGCGGGGGCGGCAGTGGCGGCGGGTGGCCCCGCCCGCACGCCGTCACACATGCGTGCACGGGCAGCGGCGCCATGGGCATCGCGTGCGCGGCTGGCGCGGTTTGCGCACACGCTGGCGCCCGCCAGTGCCGCGGTGTACCTGCGCGCGCGCCTGCTGCGTGGCGTGGTGGCGCGTGCCTGTGTGCACACCATGTCGCTCACCCTGTCTGCCAACGCACTGACGCCTGCCGACGTAACGGGCGTGGTAGCCGGCCTGCAGGCACACTGGCGCGGCGTGCGCGCTGCCACGCCACCTGCGCAGTGGCTGCCGCCGCCCCATGACCACCCGCTGCACCCGCTGTACCGCGCGGCGTACGACCGCTGCGTTGACAGCCTGACTGCCGGTGGCCCTGCCACGCCACACAGTGCACGTGGGACGACTGGCGGCGGCACGCCACGGTGGGACGGCGACGGCGCTGCCACGGATGGCACCACGGGTGCCGCGTCACCCGTATCGTGGGACGGCCGCGCCGGCCTGCCGCCGCCGACATCGACTGACCGCAGCGCCGCCATGCGCCGCCGCACGGGTGGCAGCGACGCCGCGCTGCTGCACCTGGGCATTCCGCCAGGCGCAGACGCCAACGCGGTGGCAACCGCGTTGCTGATGCGTGGTGAGCGCGGCGGCGGCGGGACCAGCACGCCGTTCAGCGGCGGCACGGACGGCGCAGGCAGCGGGCTGGCGCACCACCACGGCAGCATGAGCAGTGGCCACCATGGGCACGCTGGCCACCTGAGTCATGGCCACGCCCCTAGCCACGGCCACCATGACTCCCGCGAGCGTGATCGGGAGCGGGAGCGTGAGCGTGACCGGGAGCGCGACCGCGAACGTGAGCAACGTGACCGTGACCGGGAACGCGAACGCGACCGTGACCGCGAACGTGGTGGGAGCACAAGTCGGCGCGGGTCGCTGGATCACGGCGCGCCAGCCATGGCAGGCACGGCAGCGGCGGTGGCGGCGGCGGCGCTGGGGGCGTGCGGGGCGCCGCTGGCAGCATTTGGTGTGGTTCACCTGGCCATCACTAACCAGGGCGACGCGTTTGGCAGCGCGGCAGTGGCGCCGCTCATCCGCCTGTTGCGTGATCCGCTGGGCGACACGTTTGGACCAGTGGTGTTGCCGGCGCCCGCGCCGCTGCTTACTCTCCCTAGCGCGTCGGGTGGCGACGGCGATGCGGCCGAGGCGGACGACCCGCATCACGCGCCCGACGATGAGGACGACGGCGTGCGCAGCGCACAGCTGCAGCGGTGGCCGTCCGACGCCGCGACGGGCCAGTTCTCAGACAATGAGAGCGAGGATGGCGGTGTTGGTGGCGGTGGCGCGCCGGGTCCCGCATGCGGGTCACATGCCGCACCTGTCGCCGGGGCGGCGGCGGGGTGCCAGGCAGGTCCCGCCGTCGGCGCCGCCGTCTACAGCGCCGCCGGCAGCAACAGGCCGCGGTAAGCGGGATGATGAGTCCAAGCCGCACGCACCGCCGACCGTCATGCGGTCGCCAAGTGCGGAGACGGCAGCGGCACGCGCAACGAGTGGTGGCACAGGCGGTGGGGTCGCGTGGGGTGACGACGGTGCGCCAGCAGCTGTGTGCCTCCACGGCGCCCTCCCGCCAGCTGCTTGCGTCGATGCCCGTGCGCTAGCGACGGCGGTGGAGCTGGGCGCCGCATGCCAGGCACCATTCATGCTTCCGCCGTCAGCGCTGATTGTCTGCGCACCGGGCGGCGTAGCGGCGTCTGCCAGCAGC
>Ga0066256_1003331_pt1 | contig 15725 bp, 9 predicted proteins | sample ThiBio_1000_biof_FD_87107 | JGI IMG/M metagenome (GOLD analysis project Ga0066256, IMG submission 87107) | Wastewater bioreactor microbial communities from Cape Town, South Africa - Thiocy_expt_1000_biof (version 2) | ecosystem: Engineered > Bioreactor > Thiocyanate-remediating >...
GCGTCAACCAGGGGAAGCGCGGCCACGGCAGGGCGGGCGTTTCGGTGGTAAAGGCCACATGCGGCAACATCGCAGCCCCCCCCGCCGGCGGTGTGGGCCTTGACTGCATGCGCACAACACGGCGCCGCCGTACCGGTATGTGGTGGCGTTGATTATTTATTGTTAGTTGTGCACGGCGCACCGTGCACACTCACGTTGCAACTTCAATGTGGTGTGTCATCGTGGCCGCTTGGCGGGCAGCGCGCCAGCCGCCAAGGCGGTGGCAGGGCGGTGTGACCACCGTGTATACACACCCCCGTGCACACGAGGGCGCGGTATCCGCGCCCGTGTGCCATGTGCGGCCCGATGCAAGATGCAGGGACGCCCTACTTACTTGCAGGCCTGGCCGGCATCAACACTTTGCTGGCGCCCTGCCGCCTCAATAATGGCTGCCTGTCTCGCTGCTTGCGCCCATTTGGGCATGTGGTTGGGGAGATAGGGATAACTTCAATCATCAAAGGTCCACACGTGGCGGTGGCGGCATACCCGCCATCGTTTTATTCGTACGCACCCCACACTTTGACCTCGCTGTCCGTGGCGCTGCAGCTGACCAGGCGGCCGTCAGGTAGCGCTGCCAGCGCGCTCACGCCATTGGTGTGCGCTGCCATCGTAGCTTCGCGCACGGCGGCCCCGCCGCTGGCCACCTTCCACACGCTCAGGGCCGTTGCAGCTGTGGGATTCCCGTAGGCGTCGTACCCGACCCCGCCGACGTAAGCGCCCCCGACGACATGCATCATCATCATCCCGCCTGCGCGGGGCCCACCCCCGCTACCTGCGGAAAATGTACACGCCAAGCGGCCGTCGGGCAGCACGGCCATCGTGCCGACTGGGCCGTCGGTCTTAAGAGAGGTAGTCGCACGTTCGCCGTCACCGTCCGACGATACTTGCAGCAGGCGTACGGTCTTGCTGCCCGTGCACACTGCCAGACGGCCATCAGGTAGTGCGGCCAGCGCCCGTACGCCGCCGTCAGGTGGTGCGCCGAACGGCCGTACCGGTACGCCACCGCCAGCGCCAGACAGCGTTGTCGTTGTCATTCTGCCTGCCAGATCCCACACCCTGATGCTCGTCTCGCCCTGCGACGCGCCTGCCACGCGGCCATCCGGCAGTGCCGCAAGGGTGGTGGCTATGGAGCCGGTGCCGGTCAGCCTCGCCACACGGTTGCCGCCAAGGTCCCACACCGAGATTGTCGCGTCGCCGGATGTTGACACCGCCAAGCGGTCGCCAGGTAGCACGGCTAATGCGAGGGGGGCCGACTCCATTGAGATGGTAGCTACAGCTCGGCCGCCGGTCCCCGTCGCCTCCCACACTCTGACGCAACTCTCACTGTTGCATGCGCTCACCAAGCGGCCGTCCGACAGCGCTGCCAGGTTAGTAATAGCCTTCCCACCACCTCCGCCGCGCAGCGTTACCACTTGACGAGCGCCTCGGGGCGACAGCTCCCACACAGCTATGGACCCGTCGGACGCCGCGGCCGCTATGCGCCCGTCAGCTAGCCCGGCGACCACACCGCTGGATCCCTTAAACGTCGCTGCACACGTCTCGTAGGAGAGGGGCCCGCACTTGTCGCTACCGGTACTGCTGCCACTTGCTGACGGAGGTGCCACCGCTGCCGCAGCAGCAGCAGGTGGTGTTGCTGCTGCTGCTGCGGCGGCCGCCGCTGCAAGAACGCCAGACGCCGACGCCATGGTCGAAATACACCATCTCGCAGCACCCCGCTGCATCAAATAATTACGGCGTGCAGCCGCTGCTCTTTTAATTCGTGTGTATCCAGAGCGGTAACGCCGGTAACCCAGCCGTTCATTGTTTCAAAACAGCAGCAGCCTGCAAAACGATGCCAGTTGAAGTGACCGCGGCGGCCATGCTGATGGCACTGCAGAAAAACAAGTGTGACTCCCAGTTTTCCAGAGCCCACGCAGTATGTCCGCATCATGGTGGAAAAGCGCAATATTCACGATACAGGAGTGTGCACGGGATGTGTGGGGGCGCTGATATTGTCAGCCATTTGCGTTTTTGTCACGTTGAACGGCGGGCCGGCTGGTCACAATCGGGTCCACTGCATGATCCGGGCCACACCTTGCACAGTACGGTCACGTGCCGCTGAGAAAACCCACCGGGGCACAGTAGCGGGCCACACTTTGACGAGTTGACCTCGCTCCAGCAACGGTGGCGGCTGCGGGGAACCTCCGTGCACTGCATGCACCCGCTCCACACAGACGTGTTAGAGCACTTCTCGCGCCGAGGCGGTGCCACCACTGACTCACCACCACTTCAGCTGCTGACCATCGTTCCTTCGTGCCCTGCCGCACTGACACCATTGGGAACCGGTACTTGACTGTGGTGGGCCACGTGTACCCCACTTTGGGCTGCACGCCATCAACCAGTATCGGCATTGCCAGCTGGCAAATGGCTGGCCGACGTCGCCGCCGCCGGTGGCAGCGAGGGCTGGCGGCGGTTGCAGTGACGGTGGTGCTGGTGCTGCTGCTGGTGCTGGTGCTGGAGCGGCCACTGCACCGCCAGGTGCGCTCGCCGCCGTTGCAAGCGCCGGGCAGCATGTCCGCCATGATGCAAGGAGAAGTTATTGGAACAGAAGGGGCTGCCGACGCGGCGGCGGCGGCAGCATGCGCTGCCCTGCGACAGCAAGCCCCCATACCGGTAGATCGGCAAACGCCGCTGGGCGGCGCCACTGTGGCGGTGCCGTCAGGCCGTGCCGTGTGGCGGCTGTGTGACGCCATTGTCCGCGCCCCCGCAGCGGCGGGTGGCACCCTGTTCATCGAGTCGGCGGCGGTGCGCGTGGAGGAGGGTGTAAACCAGACGGTGGCCATCGACGTGGTGGCGTTCCATGAGGGGCGGGAGTATGCCGCCGAAGCCGCGTGCCATGGCGCACAAACAGGTGTCACGGATGCAAGGTTCTGGTTGACTAGCAGCGGTGGCGGTCGCGTGCCCTGCCGGGCGGTGCGAACGGAGATGCCGGACGTCATGCTGCTAACTTGCGTCGACACTGACCATCACCTCGCCATCCCGCCTGCATATCCCAACGCGCCGCCATGGGAGCTGGAGTTGCGCTGGGACTACGGTGGCGGCGACAGCGGCGGGGGCGGCGGCGACGACACAATTTATGATGCACGCATCCGCATGTGTGCTGCTGGCGTGCCGTCCATGTATACCTGCACTGAGTCGACGGCGCCGCCGCGCCGTGTGCCACGCCTGGGCATTTGCGTGTCCAGCCTGTCAAACCCGCACGGCACGCTGGTGCCCAAGCTGGTGGTGGACTTCCTTGAGTACTACCGCTTGCTGGGCGTGCACCATGTTACCATTCACATGCGCCCGGACGCCATGGCAGCCGTGGGCACCGCGCTGGCTGCCGCGTACGCCGCCGACGCGCCGCACTTCATGTTTGAAGCCGTGTCGTCGGGGTACGTGACGGCAGACCCCGCCAACATGGACAAGTGGGCGTACTATGACCAAGCTGCAATACTAAATAGCTGCCTGGGCCACCTGCGCGGCGCAGTGGAGTGGCTGGGCCTGTTTGACATTGACGAGTGGCTGGTGGTTGGCAACGGCACGGCGGCCGAGCCGCTGGCAGCCACGCTGACGCAGTGGGGCTGCAGTGGTGCCCTTACCGCCGGTGGCGCGCCACGCGTGCATGCCACCGCGTGTAATGACACACCACTGGTGCCGCCAGTGCCAGCAGCACGGCTGAGCTGCCTGCACATGCTGCGCGACTTCATGGAGGAGCCATTTGTGCCAGGTGGCGCGTACCCGGGCGGTGCCACGGCGCTGGAATACTTTGCGCATGCTATCAAACCCGCACCGATTGCCTCGTATCCCAAACTGTGGTGCGACCCCACCGCGCTGGCTGCCACCTGGGTGCACCATGCCGTGGACGTGCCGGGCGCGCGGGCGGTGCAAGTCCCCCCTAACGCCACCACCTTCCGCCACTTCTCGTCCTACTTCAACACGCGCGCACAGCCCGGCAAGTATCCCCGCCCCGTCGTCGACGCCGCCTTTGCGCGCCGCCTGGCGGCGGCCAGCGCCGCGCGCCTGGCACACCCGGCATTTGCCGCCACCACAGTGACACCCGCTGTGACGCCCGCCGCTGGGATGCCCTGATGACGTGTGGTGAGGCAGGCTGCACTGCCAGCGCGCGGCAGCGCCGCACGGTCACGGACATCATTCGGTTGGAATCCGATAATGCTTCAATACCAACAAACACATCGTATTGACCGCAACAACTACCGCAGCGCGCGCCCGATGTGCTGCCATGATAATAATTAGACCCCCCACGGAAACGTGTGGATTTTTGTCCACACGACGCACGTTTGACCGTTTGGCCTTTGGCCCGCATTGATGATGTGATGATGATGATTGTGGTGCAGTGCTCCGGCGCAGCTGCAGCAGCTGCAGCGAACTTGCCAGCGAAGTGACTGCCAACGCTGCAGCACCACGATTGGCGGCCTTGCCTGCTGCGTGTGTAAAGGAAGCAAGCGGTGGCGTCGCCATGTGAAAGGTGCGCACTGCGGTTACCCACATGTGTGGCACCACCGTGACGGTGGCTTGCGTCAGATGGCCATGACACGTGCCATTTCACCGCCACCGCCCCACACATGGCCCACCTTTCTCATCATCATCGCTTGATTTCACCACCGTGACACCACGCACGCGCGTGCAGCAGCCACCACCACCGGCAATTCCTTACCGCCCAGCAGCGCCGTGTGCCATCCACAGTTTGTGCAGGTGCAGTAAGACACTGTAGGAGTGCAGCAGTTGGACAACCGCCGCCACACGCTGCTGCCACGCTGCTGTACCCTGGTAGCTGCAGCCTGACAGGCGGCGGGCGGTGGTAACTGCTGCCGGCGGTGGCAGCAAGTCATTGGCACAGCGCGGCACCGCTCATTGCCTGCAGCGGGTGCTTGCAACCCCCTCCAACCCTCGCCTACCCCCGCCGTTGCCCCGGCCGCCTGTTCGATTCAATGTAACGCCGCCGCCGGCCGCCGCCACTCGCGTGCCTCACCCCCCTGCCGAGTCCGACCACCACCGACAACTCTAAGCGCCACGTGCACGTGGGCAGCAATGGCGGACGATGTGCGCCACAGTGACAGCGGCGGCAGGGGTGGGGATGTCACTGGCAGCAGTGGCGGCGGTGGGGGCGGCGGGGGGGGGGGGTTACGGGGCGGGAACCGGTATTGGCGTGGGCAGGGGCGGCGGCCGGCGGGACCGATTGCCGACCCACATATGCGTGCCGCCGCTGCCGCCGCTGCCGCCGCTGTCAACCCACGTTGCCGCCGCAGTGACGGCGCTGCGCACGGAGCGATCCATTGCCGCCCTTGTGCATGCCGCGGGAGGAGGAGGAGGCGGTGGTGCCGATGACGTTGCACCGCCCATTGGCCCCGCGTCCGTCGCGGTGGACGTGTCGCTGGGTGGGGAACACCGCACGGCGGGGGAGGAGCGCGAGGGTGCCAGCTCCACGCCCGGCACCGGCAGCGGCGGCAGCAGCAGCCCCACCGGCAGCCGACAGTCGCATCCCCTGCTGGCGGCCACCTCGCCCAGCGCCGCCGCCATGTTTGCGCCGCTGGTGCCACCCTGGCCGGCGCCGGGCGCGCCGTTTGGCAGCGGAGTAGGCGGCGATGACGGTGATCGTAGTGGCGGTGGTGGTGGTGGTGGTGGTGGTGGTGCCAGAGGTGGTGAAGATGCCGGCGCACCTGGGCACACGCTGCTGCCGCCGCCGCCGCTGCCGTTGCCGCTGTCACACGGCAGCGATCCCACTCGAACGCCGGGACGAGGCAGGGGTGGTGCCACCGCGCGTGGCAGCGACGCCAGCCCGCTGCCGTCTTCACCGCACGTCGTGCATGTGGAGGGTGACGGCGACGACAACCCCACCGGCGGCGCCGCGTCGGGACATGCGCCCAGGCCGCCCCGCCCCGGCGCAGCACCGCTGACAGGGTGGGCGGCGCGGCGAGCAGTGTGCGCGGCCTGGTGGAGGCGCGTGTCGCCGTGGCGGGAGGAGCTGGCGGCGGCGTCGCTGCTGACCGCCGCCAAGGCGGTGGCTGGAAGCGGGACTGCGCGCCTGCGCGTCCGGTGGCGGTACGGTGTCGTGCCGGCGTTCAACAACGCGACGGTGGAGACGGCGTACTGGGACCACATCCTCAATGAGACGGCCACCAACTTCCTGGTGTGCATCTTCATTGAGCTGCTGGCGGGCACGCTGTACCTGCTAAATGACCTGGTGGACACGTTCCGGCCGTACCTGCTGGAACGCCTGCTGCTGCGCAGCACCATGATCGTGTTCATGGCGGCCGGCCTGGTCGTGTATGCCGCGCGCAACCGCCTGCCGTCCCGCGTCGTCAGCGTGTACCGCGTCGCATCGCTGGTGGGCCTGTCCGCCTTCATCAACGCGCGCATGTACTATGAGCCCACCTTTGTGACGTATGTGCGCGGGATGGGCATCTGGAGCATCACGCTCAAGACGGGCGCGGTGGTGACGGAGGTGGGGGCGTTGCGGGTGGGCATGGTAGTAATTGCTGACACCATCATCCAGTCGGCGGTGATGGAGGCCCGCGCAGCCGCCGTGGAGTCCCCCTGGCGGTGGACACTGATGGTCCTGGTGGCGTTCCTGGCGCTGGGCACCTTCAAAGACTTCCAGGAACGCCTCAACTTCGTGAACCGCGTGGAGCTCCTGCTGTCGCGCGCCATCGCAGAGGAGGCATCGCGCCTGCACCGCTTCCTAACCGACAACACGCTGGACATGATCTGCGTGCACGACGCCATCGAGCCTGGCAGCGGCGGCGGCGGCAGCGGCGGCGGCGAGGCGGGCAGCAGTGACGGCCCCCCACTCGCACGCACCAAGTATGTGTCGCAGGCGTGCGTTGCCATCACGGGGTGGTCCCGCGAGGAGCTGTACAGTCGCAGCCCGCTAGATTTCATCCACCCGCAGGACCTCGCCAATGCCATCCGCCTGTACACCCGCAGCTCGCCAGATGGCAGCGGTGTCGGCGGCACGTCGTGGTTTGGAGAGGCGCGCGGCCGCGGCCGCAGCACCACAGACTTTGTGACGCCACGCGCGCCGCTCCGCATGTCACCCACCGCCGCCGGCGGCAGTGCTACTGGCGGCGGCGGCGGCGGCGGCAGCGGCGGCGGGCGAGAGAGTGGTATTGACGCGTTGGCGCGCCTGGGGCTGAACCCACCACGCACCCCCGCGGCTGCGGTGCCACACGTCGGCAGAGACTCGCCGGCAGCGGGCAACGAGGCTTCGATAGGAGCCAGCAGCGGGTGGCACGGCCGGCGGTCTGCCTCGGCGGCGGCGGGTCTGGTGGGGACGTTCAAAGCCGCTGGCGAGTCGTGGGAGACGACAGGTGACGGTGCCGCGGGGTCGCTCACCATGGGGTTTGACGACCTGGTGAAGATCGAGACGCACACGCCGCACGCCGCTGACCGGCGGGGTGACGGCGCTGTGTTTGGTGGCCGCACCGGCCACGCAGCAGCGGCGGGGTCACCGTCGCCGACGCGCGCCGCGCGTGGCGATGCAAAGCCACCGTTGCACACCGACGCTGGCGCGGATGTGCGTCGCCGCCTGGCGCGTGTAAGCGCCGCCCTCGCTGCACCCGCGCCGTTTGAGGCCGGTGCCGGCGCGCCAGCGCGGTACCGAGGTGGCGGCAGCGTCTATGAGGTTGGCGCCCCGCCTGCAACGTGGCCAGTGGTGAGCGTGCCGCCGCCCCCCGCCCACCTTTTTGACGCTGCAGCCAAGCCGGCCGCTGCCACGACACCCAGCAGTCGTAGCAGCATGGAGGAGGCAGCATCACCCACTGCCCCGCACGCTGCTGCACTCCGGCCTGCCGACGACGGCAGCGGCCTGGCAAGCACTGCCACCGACGTTCCAACGACGTTACACAGCGTTCCCGAGCTGCCGCGCGCGGAGGGCGGCAGCGGGGTTGATGCGGGGCACACCCGAAGCATGGGGATGCGTGGCAAGGGTGGCAGCTCCAGTATGGGTGGCAGCTCGGCGCATTGGTCCCGGTTCACGTCGCTGGCGACCATCTTTAGCCGTGCAGGCACCTCCAGCACGGCGGCGAGCGGCAAGCTCCCAGCGGGAGCCGGTGGCGGTGGCGGTGGCGCCGGTAGCATGGTTATGGCGGTGGATGCCACTGCCGGCGTGCCTCAGGCTGCGGTGGCACCTGTGGTGGCGGGCGCGGCACGGCTGGTGCGGATGGAGGAGCTACACCACGCGGGGCTGAACAGCCGCATGGCGGCCAGCGATCGGCCGGGCGAGAGCATGGATGACATCCGGCTGGTTGCGCCGCCGCCCCGCACCATGATTGCGGGCGGGGAGGTGGCCCCGGCGCCCCGCAGCGCGCTGCCACTCCGGGGCGACGACAGCAGCTCCAGCCCGCCGCGCCCCGGCGTGCCGGCGTACCTGCCAAGTGCCGCCGCGCCACCGCTGGTGAGTGTGCCGCCGCTGCCGCACGGCGGGCCAGCCCAGGGGCCGCGCCCCCGCCACCCAGCGGTGCTACGCCGCCACGGCGGCGACACGCGCCTTGCAAACCCCACCATTGAGCTGCGGTGGCGGCACCGCGACGGCGGGTACATCTGGCTGGAGGTCACGCGCAACGAGACGGGCGAGGGCGTGGTGTGTGTGTACCGCGACGCCTCCGTCAGCCGCCTGAATTGTAACCGCGACGACGACCCCGTCGCCGGCACCGGCACCGGCACCACTGGCGCCGGCACTGGCACGGGCACCGGCAGGGGCAACAACTGGACAGCACACTTGGCGTAACGAGGTGGAGGTGGCGGCGCTATGACAGTGGCCAGGCCCGCGCGTATGATTAGTAGCTGCCTGATGATGAATAGCTGTGTTAGGAGAGGGTTTGTGTGCTGCCACGGGGTGTCATGCATGCTGCAACCACAGTGGCATTCCGCCCGAGGCACTCCAATTTGTATCATTATATACCTGTCGTTGATAGAATGGCATGCATGTGTTGTTGCTTATTGCTTGGTGCCTGGTACCACCACCACATTTGAAGGCAGGTGCCCATGCTAGGTTCTAGTTAATCATGCGCTGCCGGCGGGTGTGGCTGCGGCGGCAGCGGCGGCAGCGGCGGCGGGTGGCGGCGCCTGCCGCCGGTACACAACAATGAACGCCTCGCTGATGCCAATCATTTGCGGCTGCGTCTCCTGCACGCGCAGGTCCTGCACCTCGTACCACTGCGCCGACGCCGCGTGCTGCACCGCCACGCGGTACGACCCGGTGGCCAGCGGGTCTGCCTCCTTGCTGCCCTTGTCCGTGGTGGGCGGGTCGTCGTGCACGATGCTGGACACGAGGTCGTACTTGGTGCCGGACGCCGCCGCCAGTGCTGCCGCCGCCGCTGCCACCAGCTGCCGCCGCTCCAGCACGCCGTCCGAGTGGCGCAGCGGCGCGCCCAGGCGACGCAGCAGCGCCTTCAGGTCTGCCACACTCAGATCGGCCACCGCGCCGTCGCGCGGCAGCGGCGTGCCGTGCTCGTCGCCTGCTCCCGCGGCCACACCCACGTACGGCCGCAACTCAAGGTTCTTAACCGGGAAGGTGAGCAGGGTGGGGTTCTTTTCACTAAAGAATGCGTTACGCGCAAACCGACGCAGCGTCATGATGACGTACGGCGGCAGGCGCGTGACGCGGTAGCGCTTGCGCTCGTGGTACTGCCCTCGCAGCGTGTCGGACACGTACTCGCCGTCGTACTTGCCCAGCAGCGTGTACAGCGCCACCTGCGGGATGACGTTGGCGCCGGTGGCGTCTGTGAACAGTGGCGCGGGCGGCAGGTCCAGCGCCAGGAAGAAAAAGGGGGTGTGGGATACGCGCGGGTAGGTGGGCGCGTCGCCGCCCTCACGAGCGCGCGCGTCATCCAACTCGGACGACAGCGTCGTCACCTCCAGCTCGCCCTGGAAGGTGTCGGTAATGATGGAGGCGCCGGCGCCGGCGGCGGCACGGGCTCGCTTCACCCCCGCTGCAGCCGTGGCGGCGGCGGCGGCGCCCTCGGTGGCGGCAGCAGACGCCGCAGACGCCGCAGCGGCAGCCACGCGGCCGGCGTCGGGCGCCACCAGGGCGGCGTGCAGCGTGTTGAGTAGCCAAGTGAGGAAGTCAGCGGCATCGACGGGCGTGCCCACCGTGAACCGGCGGCGCGACGCGACGGACACCTCCGTCATGAACTCAATGGGCGACAGCGTGGCCTTGAAGGCGGCGGGCGACCAGAGGCGGCGCACCAGGTCGCCAAACCGGTGCACCAGCGGCGCCGCCACGGCGGCGTAGTTGGCGGGCTCCAGGAAGTAGTCGCGCAGCGGCGGCACGTGCGCCAGCGCGTGCACCACCGCCGCCATGCCGTCCGTGCCGCCCAAGTTGTTCATTCCCAGGAAGCCCGGCAGATACGGCACACCGGCCACGTCACGCGCCAGCGCCACGCTGCCATCCAGGCCGGCAATGGCGGCGGGCGGGAAGGTGGGCGCCAGCGCGTACTGGATGTCTTTCAGCGACTCGTCCACCACCTCGTACCCGTCCGGCAGGCACCACACGCGCCCGTCGCCCGTGTGCATAAACACGTGGTGCCCCGCCTCCACCGCGTGCGTGAACGCGTGCGTGGACCGCCCGCGGCCCTCGTAGTACTTGCCGCACACCAGGCAGGCGTACACGTGCTCCGGCGACAGCGACACGGAGCACACCTTGGGCATGTCAAAATCCAGCACACCGCGGTTCACCGTGCCCAGGTACGGGCACCGGCCGCCACTGGCCGCTGCTGCTGCTGCCGCCGCTGCTGCAGCACCTGCACGTGGCAGCGACGCCCCCGACGACGCCGCCGCCGCTACACCAGCGCCCGCCGGAATCGGCGCCGTCGGTGCCGCCCCCGCCGCCGCCCCCGCCGCTGCTGCTGCTACCCGCCTCGGTGCGCCCGGCCGCGGCACCACCGGCTCGCCGTCGCTGTCCATTGCTGCTGCTGCGCAAGTGGAAGAGGAGAGGCGAGTAGTAGTAGAGGAGTGTCAGGTAGAGACTACTAGAGAGGAGGTGGGTGGATTAGGGGGCAATAAATAAATAAAAAAGTCGGTTACAAACCAATTACAAACAAACGGAACGCCGGCAACCACACACCGGCATGGCCCTACCGCATTACTTTTGGCGCTTACGGCAGCTGCTCCCTACTGCGTGTTTGTATGTTTGCCCTGTGGTCTCCCCCCTCTCTCTATCTTTCCTTTCTTTTCCTCCCTTTCTTTTTCTCTCTTCTCTCTCCTCTCCGACGGTTTCATTTCGCGGGTACACGTAGTACTGGTGCACCACCACGGGTGGGTTGCGACCGGCACGCCGTCGGTGCCATTTATTGGTTGCAGACGGTGGCGGGGTTGGATATATGGTGGTTGGGGTTAGTGGTTGTGGCGGGGAGCGTGGTTTTGTACTTGCTGTTTGATGACCCTCCCCCTACTGGTACCACTGGAGAGGAGAGAGAAGGGAGAGGAGAGAGGCAGTGGGAGGGTGTGAGAGGCAGTGAGAGGGAGAGGAGTGGAGTGAGGGGCGGGGAGAGGCAGTGGGAGGAAGGGAGAGGGGCAGTGGAAGGAGAGGAGAGAGGAGAGAGTTTCCAATTGTAAGAGGGGAGGGGAGTGAGGGAGAAGCAGTAGAGGAGAGAAGGGAGTCCCGACGAGGCAGATGCTGGGGGCACGGTGGCGCCGCGTGGCGGCGGGTGGCGGGCGGGTTGCCATTACACCTGTCATCGCTACGCTCGCCACGCCCATCAATGGGGCGGCGCTGTCGCCACTCGCAGCGACGGCAGCCATCGCTGCGGCAGTTGATGGCGGGTGCGTGCGGTGGCTGGGCATGGCAGTGGCGCCACGGCCGCTGCGGCATGTGGTACCAGCAGCAGCAGCAGCAGCAGTTGGTGCTGAGGCGGCGCCGCCACCACGGGCGCGTGGTGGGCGGGCGTCGGCGGCTGCGATGGAGGAGGGTGAGGAAGGAGGTACTGGTAGTGGGGGAGGGGCGGGGGGCAGCGGTGCAGTAGAGCGGCTGCCGCCACCACCGCTGCCGCATGGGCAGGGTGGTGGCAGCGTGACGCCGGCAGAGGCGCTGCTGTGGACACACTCGGTGGGCATCATCCGGGAGACGCGGGCAAGCGGGCGGCGCGCGGCGGCAGTGCTGAAGGCGACCGCGCCGTCTGCGGAGGTGGCGTCAACCGCCGCCACCGCCGTGTTTACAGACGCGGAGACCGGCAGCACGGCGGTGGTGCACCTTGGCCGCCTGGCGGAGCGTGTGGCGGCGGATGTCAGCCGGCGCGCGGCGACGGGTGACGGCGACGGTGCCAGCCAGACGGCGGCTGCAGCTGCTGCGTATGCCCACCTGCTGGCGCTGGCAGCTGATCTGCTGCGTGCCGGCCTGAACACGGCGGCGGCGGCAGACAAGCTGGTGATGGCGCACAAGCGCGCTGTGATGGCGGCGCTGGCAGCGGGCTCGCCGCGTGGCGAGGCGCCGGTGCTGGCGTCGGTAGAACCAGAAGCAGGTACCGCCGCCGTCACGCGCGCTGACGCCCTATTCAGTCGCGCGCGCCTGCCGCCGTCGTTGCGCCCGGCTGCTGCCGGTGGTGCGCCGTCGCCAGGGGAGCCGCCGCGTACGCCCGGCGCAGAGGCGTGGGAGGCGCTGGCGACACTGCAGCACAGCGGCCCTGCACGGTGCCGGGCCGTACTGGCAGCCATCACACCGGCGCTGGCTGCCGGCGTACTGCCACCGCCGCCACCCGCATACGGCGGCGGGCTAGAGAGCGGCGACGACGAGGCGGTGGGTGCGGCGGTGGCCACCGTGCTGGCGGCCACGGCGCAGCTGAATGACCTGGTGACCAAGGCTGTCACGGTGGATGTGGATGCCACTGCCGCCCTGCTGGCGGACGGCGTGGCGCGGTCGCACTGGCTGTGGGGGCACGCGTCAGAGCCTGGCACGGCAGCCGCGGCGTTCGGCAGCCGGCCGGCTGCCGCGCAGGTGCTCGCCCACCTCACGGACCGCCTCACGTTTGCATGGAACGGCGTGATTGTGCGGTACCGCCAGTTTGGGGAGCTGGCGGCGGCAACGACGGCGCACAGTGCCAGTCAAGCGGCTGCCACCCACCTGCTTGCCAGCCTGCATGGCGTATTGGCATCGTTGTCTGCCCCGCCTGCCGGTGCTACTGGTGCTGTCGAGCCGGTACCAGCAGCAGCAGTGGCGGCGCCTGGTGGTAACGAGAGCGGCGGCGGCGGCGGCGGCGGCGATGCGCTGCTGGAGTGGGTGGACGTGGAGGGTGGCGGCGCGGGCACCGGGTTCAGCGCATATGCGCCTGCCACCCTTCGCACGTCAGCAGCGGGCGCCAGCAGCGGCAGCGTGGCGGATCATGCTAACGACGCTGCCGTGGCTGCCCTGCGTGGCCTGGCACCGCCCGACGCAGTTGTGCTCACCCGCCTGCACAAGCGCGCCACCTGCCTCCTCTCCCTCCTGCTGCCGCTGTCCACTATCGAGCGGCTGGCGGGCGGCAGCGGCAGCAGCGATGCTGCAGCGCCTCCTCGCGCGCACCCGCTGCAGCCGTCGCTGTCTCCGCAACCGTTGCAGCGGCTGCCACCGCCGTCTGCCGGCGTGTTTGACCTGCCGGCGCTTGGCGGCGGCGGCGGGGGTGGGTGGGCAGCGTGGGAGAGCGACGAGGGGGGCGGCGGTGGTAGCGGGGTTGTGGGTGGCAGTGGTGGCGGCGGCGGCGGTGCAGGTGGCCTGGGAACCTCTGACGCGGAGGGGGAGGTGGAGGGCGAGGACGACGACGGCGGCGCTGGCCGCGGTAGTGTGACCACCGGGAGTTCTACGGCATCCCCACTGCTGTCTATCATGCCTGGCTTCCACCTGGCGGCGGCGCCTGTGGATGCCCACCTGCTGCACCTGCGGCGGCGCAGCGCGGGCCGCGCCGCGGGCCGCGGCGGCAGTGACGTGCCGCTGGAAGACCGGCGTGCCGCCTGGAATGCTTACGTGCGGTATACGGAGGGCGTGATCAGCGACGCGGTGCGGCGCGGCGCGCGCCTGCCACCCAGCTTTGGGCGCATGATGGCGGCGCTGTATGACGCGGCAGACCGCGCCACCGGGCTGTCGTCCCGGTGGCAGGCAAGCGAGGCTGGCGGCAGCAGTGGTAGTATTAGCGGAGGTAATAATAGCGAGCGGGGCCGCAGCGTGGCAGCCAGCCGGCCGCACCCAGCTGTGCGCCGGTTCTATGCGCCTGAGGCGCCAGGCGAGCGGCCGTTTGTGCGCGGGGCGGCGATGTGGCTGCTGCGCATGCGGCAGCTCATTGGCCCCGCCGCCGCCGCCGACGGCCGCATGGTGCACCACCTGCTGGTGGTGCTGTCAGCGCGCGCCACCTCCAAGCTGCTGCCGTCCGACAGCGCGGCGTGGTGGGACGCGCGTGCGCCGCCGCCTACCTACATCCTGCTCGACACGGCGCCAGCATCAAAGGTGCTGGCACACGCAGCCACACTCACGCCGCACCGGTTTGCTGCCGTGGTGGCGTGCCTGGCGGCGCCGGAGCCGGCAGACGCGCTGGCGGTGCGCCTGTTGACGGCGCTGCGGGCGCAGCCGGCGGGCAGTGGCGGCAGCACCAGCGGCAGCGCACTGGCGCCAGGTGGCGCCGCCGGGTGGCTGGGCGACGCTGACACGCTGGCGCTGGCCGAGTCGCTGGCGCGTGACGGCGCCGCCGTCTCCCGCGCCGGCCTCCTTCCGCTGGCGTACGCCAACATGCGCGCAGATGACGCGCTGCGCGCCATCCGCGTGCTGTCGCAGGCGACGGCGTGGGTGGCAGGCTGGAGCGCGTCTCCCGCCGCGGCAACCGCCGATGACGCGTCCGCGTCCGCTGTCAGCACCGCGCTGCGCCGCGCGCGCGGCCTGCTAGACCGCCACGCCGAGGCACCGCAGGCGCTGCTGCGCTCCCTGCGCGCCGCCGACCTGCTGCCGCCACCCGCCGCCGCCGCCCTGGCGGCGCGCTACGCCACCGCCGTCGCCGCCTCCCTGCAGGCCAGCGACGGCGCCCCTGACTCTGACGCCTAACGACCGAAGCCAGCTGCAGCAGCTATTGAAGCGACGCATCAACGGCAGCTGCAGTGGTGGTACAGTATCCGAGTACACCGCAGCAGTAACAACGCGGCGCGCAGGCGCAATTATTCAATTGACAGCAAGACAGGCAATTGCAGGTGGCAACATTGCCCGTTTTCCTGCTTTCCATCATGGCGCGCTTTCTGCTGCTTGCCGCCACCGCGGCGCTGGTGCGTACTCCTGCCTGCCTCCTCGTCTCCTCCGCCTCTCGCTGCCCACTCCCCTCTCACCATGCTTCTAAATGAGGCAGTAGCAGTAAAGCAGCAGCAGGAGCTACAGCGAGGCAGCAACAGCAGGCGTAGTGAGGTAGCTGTAGCAGCCGTAGCGGGGTGATTGCAGCAGTGAGGTTACAGCAGCAGTAGCAAAGGACACCCACACCCTCCCCCCCACACCCCCCCTCACCTTTCACACCCACCCCGCCTTACCCACCCCCAATCCCCACACCCCACCCATACGGCAGGCGGCGGCGATTGACAATGGGCGGGGCGTGAAGCCGCCCATGGGCTGGCGGTCGTGGAACCAGCTGGGCGCGGGGACGACGCAGTGGGACATGGTGGCGCAGATGTCTGGCCTGGCGGATCGCAGCCGCACCGTGGGCGGCGTA
>Ga0066256_1001848_pt2 | contig 15708 bp, 11 predicted proteins | sample ThiBio_1000_biof_FD_87107 | JGI IMG/M metagenome (GOLD analysis project Ga0066256, IMG submission 87107) | Wastewater bioreactor microbial communities from Cape Town, South Africa - Thiocy_expt_1000_biof (version 2) | ecosystem: Engineered > Bioreactor > Thiocyanate-remediating >...
TCCGCGGCCCCACACGGCCGCGGCGGCCGCCTCCCTGCCCTGGCCGGTGCGCGCTCGCTCCGCGGGCCCCCCCGCCGCCCGCGGGGCCGGGTACGTGGGTGCTGCTGCGGGCGGGCGGCCCCACCGCCGCCCCCCCCCCCCCCACCCACCCCCCAAACAACCCCCCATGCAGATCGACGCGGTGGTGACGGCGCTGCGCAACGCCAAGTTTGAGTTGGTGGAGGACGACGTGCTGTCGCTGATGCTGATCCACGAGCGCGCCAAGGGCGCGGGCTCCAAGTGGGCGGCGCACATGGCGGCGCTGCCCACCGTGGTGGACTCGCCGTTCATGTACACCGAGGAGGAGATGAAGGCGTTTGAGGGCAGCAACTTTGGGAGGCTGGCAGAGCGCGTCCGCGCGCAGGCGGCGACGGACTACACCGCCATCGCAGCGGTGCTGGCGTCGGCGGGTGCGCGGGCGGGCTTCCCGCCTGCCCTCTTCACGCCGGAGGCGTACCGGTGGGGTCTGGCGCTTGTGTGGTCGCGGTTCGTGTCGCTGCGCGTGAAGCGGCAGTCGGTGAAGTACATGGTGCCGTACTTCGACATGTTCAACCACGCGCCCACCGCCGCGGTGCACCACGCGTACGATGCCAAGACCGACGCCGTGGTGCTGACGTCGGAGCAGCCGTGGGACGCGGGGTCGCAGGTGTGCATCAACTACGGCGAGCTGTCCAACATCTCGCTGCTCAAGCTGCACGGCTTCGTGCAGCAGCAGGAGGCGAACCTGGAGCACTTCCGCACCGAGATCTCCATCCCCGCCACCCTGGCGGGCTTGGAGGCGCGCATGCGCATGATCGAGAAGCACGCCGGCTTCGCGCCCATGCCGGGCGCCGTCATGCTGGGCAAGGTGGCGGCGCTGGCGTTTGGGGAGGGCGACGACGAGCCGGCGGAGATGCGCGAGACGGCACGCAAGTACTGGACCACGTGGCGCGCCTTTGTGGGCTCCTCCGGCGCCGTGCCGGTGCGCGGCGGCAGCGTGATGCAGATCACCGCGGAGTTGTTCAAGGACGTGCCGCACACCGCGCTGCTGCGCACGCTGCGCATCCTGCACTGCGACGCCGCGCAGCTGCCGGAGCTGGACGCCGCCATGCGCCGCAAGCCGGATGAGGGCACTGACATTGAGACGGAGGTGGCGGTGCTGCAGCAGCTGTCGCGCGCGCTGATAGAGCAGACCAAGGGCCTGGGCGACAAGCGGCCAGAGGACGCGACGCGCGTGGCGGAGCTGGCGGCGGTAACGGCGGCAGGGGAGGCGGCGATGGCGGCCGCTACCGCCGCCATCCAGGCGTCGCTGACCGCCGCAGGCTGCGCTGTGGCAGCGCCAGAGGTGGCGCCCGTGGAGCACGGCGCGGTGGGCGACGACGACGAGGACGGCGGCGAGGAGGTGCCGTCCATCGTGGCGGGCGGCGGCGGCGGCGGCGGCGGCGGGAAGCGCAAGGGCGGGAAGGGCGGCAAGGGTGGGAAGGGGAAGGGGGATAAGAAGAAGGGCGGCGCTGGGAAGGCGACGGCGGAGGCGGCGGGCGGTGCAGCAGCGACTGCCGCCTCCACCGTACCCGTCACGCCACCCATTGCCGCCGCTGCCCTCGCCGCCGGCTTTGCTGCCCTGCCTCCCGCGCCTGCCACCTCCCCCGCTGACGCCAGCCACGCGTACCGCCTGCAGTGCGCCGCCTACGTGCGCGCGAACGACAAGGCCATCCTGGAGAGCCAGATCCGCTGGATGCTGACGGACATCCAAGAGCTGCGCGGCATCGCGGAGGCGCACAATGCGGCCAACGCGGAGGCGGCGGGCGGCGAGGAGGGCGGCGCGGCTGCTGCAGCGAGCGGCGGCGGCGGCGGTAGCAGCGGTAGCGAGGGCGCGGCGGCGGGCGGGGCTGGTGGCGCCTCCGCTTGAGGGGCGAGGAGGGCGAGAACATTCATTGCGCTTCTATCATTTTAAAATTACCCAGCTTGGCCCAATCCTATGGCTTGCGGTACAGGCGTGCAAAGGTGAGGTAGGAGGTGTGACCCCGCGCCTGCGCGCTCTGCCGCACCGTCAGGGTCTCGCGGTCTGCCACCAGGTCTGGGAACGGGACGCACCCGGTTGGTTTGCGGCTTGCGGCGGGTGCGGGAGGGGCGGCAGCGGGCGCGGGGGCAGGGGCTGGCGCCGGTGCGGGGGCAGCTGCTGCTGGTGATGGGGCGGCGACGTCATCGGCAGGTGCGAAGTCGGCATCTGCCGCCGCTGCAGCTGCTGCGGCAGGGGCAGCGCCATCATCTCGCCGACGCTTCACGCCAGCAGCTGCAGCTGCAACGGGCGGCGCGGCAGCATTGGCAGGCGGGACGGCGACGCCGGCTGCCAGCGCGGCGGCGGTGAGGAAGGGAGGCGCGCGCAGGCGCGGTGCGTGCGGCGCTGACACCTCAAAGTAGCGCCCCAGCGCCTCCACCGTCACAATGTCCTCAAACCCGCGCGCCGCCAGCTCCTCACAGTTGCGTGCCACCTGCTCAATGCAGGGCGAGAAGCAGCAGATGGCGCCGTTGCGCCGGAGCGCCGCCACGGCGTGGGGGAGCGCCAGGTAGGGTTGCGGCAGGTCCAGAAACACGGCGTCAGCGCGCCCCGCCACCGCCGCCCCAAACCCGTCCGTGTACGCGTCTGCGTGCGTGACGGTGACGGTGTCGGCCAGCCGCAGCTGCGCAAACTCGGTGCGCGCCTGCTCCACGCGCGCCGCATTGAACTCGTACGTGTACACGTGGCCGCGCGGGCCCACGGTGCGCGCCATGGACACTGTCAGCGACCCGCTGCCGGTGCCTGACTCCACTACCACCGCACCGGGCACCAGCCCCAGCCGTGCCGTGATGATGGCAATGTCCACCGCGTAAATGATCTGCGTGCGGTGCAGCAGCGACGACGTCCACAGCTCCGGCGTCATCTTGAGCACATGGATGAACCCCCCGCTCGCGCTGCACGCATTCAACTGCCGGGCGCGGTGGGTGGGGGGTGGGGGTAGGGGGGTGGTGGAGGGTGGCTGGTGGTGACACTTTGTGTGTGTGCGTATGTGTCCAAGCAATGCTGCAACAAGGCAGACGTACCCGACAGCCGAGCGGCTTGCCAATGATGTCATCGTGCGCAAACACGCCAAACTTGTACGGCGTGCGGACACCAGCCACCAACTGCACCGGCTTCATGGAATCTGGACCTGCATAGAACACGACCATGTCGCCAACTTGCGCCACCCCGCTGCCACTGGCACCACCACCACTGCTGCTGCCACCACTGCCGTCTGAAGGAGGGGAGAGAGTGGCAGGTGGTGGGGTCGCCTCAACGGCGGCTGCTGCCACTGCTGCGGCCATGGTGCAGACAATGGCGTATAGGGAAACACACTGGCGCTGCTATTTTTGCAATGCACGGTGCCGTGCGCAAGTTTGTGTGTTGCAACATGTGGCTGGATTGCCTCTAACGGTTTCAAACCACCTCTACCGATACGCGAGCGCACAAGCAACTCAAAATGTCACACTGTCAATCAGAATCGGATCACGCAGCAGCGACGACGGGCGGCGGCGGCGGCGGTGCCGGTGGCTCACCTGCGTGGTCTTGCGCGTGCTCGTCACCCTCACCGCCACCGCCACCGCCGTCACCACCACCGCCGCCGGCACCGCCGCCGGCGGCACCGCCGCCGGGCACCACGGCGGCGGGCGCCTCAGTGGCGGGAGCGTCCGGCTGCGCAAAGCGCGCCATCTCGTCCTCCGCCGTCCAGGTAGGCCACAGCGACACGACAAAGGAGGCGCAGAGTGCAAAGGCGTCTGCCAGCAGGTTGCCGCGCCGCGCAACCAACATCGCGTTGTACGGCGGCGGCGGCGGCAGGCCGCGACGGCGGCGGCCACCAACAGCAGCTACCGCCGCCGCCTCCTGATGTGCGCCGTCAGGATGCTGCTCACCACCACCGGCATCGCCAGCGTCAGCGCCAGCGTCGGCGTCGGCGTCGGCGTCAACACGGCGGCGGAAGCAGCAGAACAGGCGGGACAGCAGCGCATGCACCAAGCCCACGCGCACAAGGTACAGCAGCACCAGGGCGGCCATGAGCACGCGCGTGCGCGACACTCCAACGCCATACATAAAAATGAGCCCCAACGCCACCAGCCGCAGTAGGAGGCTGACGTCAACAAACCGTGCCCACGGATGGGCAGGCACCACCACTGCAGCGACGGCGGCGTCTGCGGCGACGGCGTCGGCGGCGGCGGCGGCGGCGGGGTGTGCCGCTACGCCATCGCCGCCATCCACACCGTTGTCGTCGCCGTTGCCGTCGTCGTTGGTGGTGGCGTCCGCAGGAAGTTCTTGCGGCGGCGCGGCCCCACCTGTCAGGCGGCGTGAAGGCCTGCGCTCACTGTCGCTGCGGCCACTACTGCTGCTGCTGCTGCGACTGCGACTGCTGCCGCTGCGCCGGTCGCGGTCCCGGCGGGATCGCCGGCGACGGCGCAGACCACTGCCGCCCCCGCTACCCCCAGAAGCCTCCGCCGCTGCTGCTGCCGCCCTGGCAGCGTAGTAGGCGCACGGGCTGGCGGCGGGAGGCCGGGCAGGGGTGCTGGACGCGGCGCCGGGCGGTGGCCGGCGGGGCGCGGCCGAGGGCAGCGGATGCGGGAACCGGCACGCCGGCGGCGGGCGATGGTACGGCGAGGCAGCAGAGGCTGCGGCAGCGGCGGCGGCCATTATGGCAGGTGCAGAGCCCGGAAGTGCAAACATGCTGGCGGCGGTCGGCATGGCCGGCGGTGCCGCAGGTGGCATGAGAGGCGTTGACGGCGGCTGGTGCGGGCTGGCGGCGGCGGCAGCTGCTGACGCTGCCGATGCCAGCGCATCCAGCTGCCGCGACAGCGCCGCGTGCTGCTCTTGTAGCGCGCGCGCCGTGGCAACCACGGATGCTAGCGCGGAGGCGGGCGGCGGCGCTGCCGGCTCCGCGGGACTGCCCAGGCTGAACGACGACACGGCATGCAGCAGCGGTGGCGCGCCGGGTGTTGCCACGTCCCCGGCAGCGGCGGCGGCGGTGGCTGCCGGCGGCGGTGGCAGCGCGGGCGGCGTCAGTGACAGTGCCGGCAGCGCACCCAACGGAGGCAACAGCGGCGAGGCGGCGACGCCAGGCGTGGACATGGCGGCAGGCGGCAGCGCGGACGGGCCCAGGTACGGCGAGCCGCCGCCGCCGCCCAGTGTGGCGGCATGCAGCTGCGCCATGTGCGCCAGCCCAGAGGCGTACGCCGCTGCCGCCGCCGCCGCTGACAGGTACGGCGACGGCATCAGGTAGGGTGACGCGGGCGTGGGGGTGCCAGGCCGGGCACGACTCCCACCTCCACCAGTATGACTTGCGCTGGAGCCGGCGCGGCTACGATGCCGCTCCCGCACCGCCGCCAGCGCGGGTGACGCTGGCACCGGCGCTGCCACAGGTGCTGCCGCCGCTACTGCTGCCGCTGGCAACGGTGACAAGGGTGGCGCCGCGACTGTGGCGGTGGCAGCGCGCGGTGGCGCAGACACGGGTGACCGGTCACCCCCTGCCGCCGCGGTCTCCCCCGCCGTCGGTGCAGTGGACGGCATGCTTTGCCGCCGCAGCGGGCTGCTCGCCGTCGGCGTCGACTGCGCCGCACGCAGCATCGGCGGCACCAGCGGCGCCGCAGTTGCGCCTTCCGCGCCGCCACTTGGGGCCGACAGCGAACGTGCCAACGGCGGCGGCGGTGCCGGGGCTGCTGGTGCTGGCGCTGGCGCAGGTGCCGCCACAACAGCGGCAGCCTCCTCCACACGCGGCCGCGCCTTGATCTCCTGCGACACCAGCAGCAGGGTGTACTGCGCGCCGGCGTCACCGGGCTTAAACACGCTGCCCAGCGCCTCCCGCAGGCTGGCGCCGTCTGCCAGGATGCGGCCAGCAAAGATGAGGCGCTGCGACGCCGTCGTGGGCCGGCACCGGTGCCCCGCCGCAACCTCCCCCTTCACGCTCGCCACCGTCGCCGTCGCCGGCAGCGCCAGCGCCAGGTCCTCCCCCGTGCTGTCCCGCACCACGATGTTGAGCGCCATTCCTGCTGCTGCTGTTGTTACGTTGGTGTTATTCGGGTAGCGTGGTGATGACGTGGCGGGCGGAGCCGCAACCCAGATCACTGCGCCGCACCGTGCCGCCACGCCCCAGTCACAACTTAGATGTCACTTGACTTGGCAGCAGCAGCAGCAGCAGTATTACTATTGATAACAGGCGGCGGCAGGTGCCACCTGGAACGCTGCACCACTATCACTCTCGTCTCCCCTTTCTCTTCCTTCTCGTCTCCCCTCCCTTCTACTCTCCCGAGAGCCGAGTCGGCCACCTCTGGTGCGATATAAAATTAAACGCTGCGGATGCGGCAAGCCAACAACCCACGCCCCCACTACTACGCTACAGTTTGCATGCTTTGCGGTGGAAATGGCACCGCTGCGTCGGCGGAGTGCGGCCGCCTGACGTGCGTTGTCGCGCCCTCCCCGCTTGCTCGTTGGCAACAAAGAAAGATAGCCGAAAGAAGCGAAAGAACGGGGTCAAGTAGGCGACCAGAGAAACACGGGTGCAGCAGCACCGCTGGCTCAGGTGGCACAGGCCAACAAATGCGGCGGCGGGGGGCGGCGGCGGGGACGCGCAGAGTTCGGTTGACGTCCCCCAGAAGGAGCCCACCGGCCTCGTGGCAGCGCGTACCCGCCCAACATCCCCCCGTAAAAGCCCACAAACAGTGACGCTGTGGCGGAGGTGCGTAGGACTGGCGACTGACTGCTACTGGTGCTGTACTGGTGGACTGGACCACTGGTGGTGGCCGCGAGACGAGGAGAGGAGCGAGGCAGAGCGAGGCAGAGGCGGCAGCCACACCACAGAAGAAAGAGCAACACACACCTGAAGTGCACTGCGTGTGTGTGGAGGAGGTGTGGGTGGTGGTGGACTTGCGGTGGGGGTGTGTCCACTGGTGGCAATCAGCAGGTGGTGGCGGAGAGGAGTGGAGAGGGAGAGAGGAGAGAGAAGAGAGAGTTCGCGGCGGCCGTGTGCAGAGGCTGGACCCACCCACCCACCCACAGCGACACACACGCCAGCAGCGGCACAAGGGAGGGAGACGGGGTGGGTGGCGGCGTGTTTTCGGCGGCGGGGTGGGCGCGACGGCGCGGCTGAATGGGGCGGTGAAAAGGAGAGGGCGGCGAGAGAAGACTCCACTCATTTGACAGGAGGCGAGGAGGGAGAGGAGAGAGGCGAGGAGAAGAGAGAGGAGAGGAGAGAGGGGTGAGAGTGAAGGCGCAATGCGGGCGAGGCAGGGGCGCACGCCGCAGCGCACTCAGTACACATGGTGGCGTGGGTCCTGCCGCGACTGGGTGTACCTGTGCGCTGCCCACCTGTGCCCCCGTCCCGCACCTATTTCGCCGCCCATCTCCCCTCTTCTCTCTCTCCTCTCTCTCGCCTCTACACGCCAGCAGCAGCAGCAGCAGCAGCTGGGTGCTGGTGGACACGCGGAAGGGTGGCGGAGCGGACCTTAATATCACACCCACACGCGCCACCACGCCGCCGCCGAGGGGACACACACACTCACCACCGCCGTGTATCACGGGGTGTGTGTGGAACAGGGGTTGGGCGTGGTGGCTGTGTGTTTGCGTGTGTGCGTGCGTGACGGTAGGGACGGTGAGTGGTTGGGAGTCTCCCGCCACCCACCCTACCCTGCTGCTGCACCATGCACATGCAGCAGCCCACCCCACACTGCCACCCACTCATGTGTCGACTGTGTGCGTGCACGTGTGTACTCCGTGGCCCGTGTCGTGTGCCGCTGCCACCGGCGGCTTATCAAAGTGCCGCCTTCACCTGCACATCAGCAGCAACGTGACGCGCACCCACACCACACAACCACTCCACCCACACCCTCGTCCCCACCCACCCGCCACGCCACCCTGCAGTGCGAGTTGCCTAAAACCCCAAAAAACATATCCCCAGCGACGCGGTTGTGCGAAGACGACGACGACGACGACGACAACGTGACGTGACATCCCCCCAAAACAAACTAACCAACCATTCCCCCAGTTCCCCTCCTCTCTCAAACCCCCCAAAAAACCCAACAACAAGATGGCGGCGATCCCGGCGGCGGCGACCTCGGCGGCGGCGGTGGTGGCGGGCGGTGTGGCGCCCGGTGGCGGTGCGCCGGTGGCGGCGGGCGGCGGCGGCGGCGCGGCGGCGGGCGGCGCGGCGGCGGGCTTCAAGACGACGGCGCTGTACGTGGGCGAGCTGAGCCCCGAGGTGACGGACCAGGTGCTGTTTGACGCCTTCTCCGCCGTCGTGCCGGTGGCGTCCATCCGCGTGTGCCGCAACGCGGTGACGCGCGAGTCGCTGGGCTACGCCTTTGTGAACTGCCACTCGCAGGCGGACGCCGAGAAGGCGATCGCCGCCATGAACTACGAGCCCATCCTGGGCCGCCCCTGCCGCGTCATGCTGTCGCAGCGCGACCCCGCGCTGCGCCGCTCCAACGTGGGCAACCTGTTCGTGAAGAACCTGGGGCCCGACATCACGACGCGCGACCTGCACGACACCTTCAAGCTGTTTGGCGCCATCATGTCGTGCAAGGTGGCGGTGGACGGCGCGGGCGCCTCCAAGGGCTACGGCTTCGTGCACTTTGAGAGCGAGGAGGCCGCCAAGGCCGCCATCGCGGGCGTGGACGGCATCGAGTGGGGCGGCCGCACGGTGGAGTGCAAGCCCTTCCTGGCGCGCGACCTGCGCAGCGGGCCCGAGTGGACCAACCTGTTCGTCAAGAACGTGCCGCGCGAGTGGACGGTGGCGACGCTGAAGGACGCCTTTGGCGCGCACGGCGAGATCGTGTCCGCCGTCCTGCCCGAGACGGCCGGCAAGCACCGCGGCTTCGGCTTCGTGGCGTACAAGACCAACGGCCAGGCGCTGGCGGCCATCGAGGCGCTGAACAACAAGGAGGTGGAGGGCAACCCCGCCTCCCTGCCGCCCGCGCCCAAGCCGGCGGCGGCGGCGGCGCCCGCGGCGGTGAAGAAGGAGGGTGAGGAGGCGGCCGGCGGTGCGGCGGCGGCGGCGGCGGCGGCTGCGGCGGCGGCGCCTGCCCCGGTGGCGACGGGCAGCGGCAAGATGAAGCTGTACGTGGGGCGCGCGCAGAAGAAGTCGGAGCGCGAGCGGCTGCGGAAGGAGAAGATGGAGGCGGAGCGGCGCGAGAAGGTGGCGCGGTGGAACGGCGTCAACCTGTACGTGCGCAACCTGGACGAGAGCGTGGACGACGCGGTGCTGCGCAAGGAGTTTGCGCGCTTCGGCGCCATCACGTCCGCCACCGTGACGCGCGACAAGGACGGCCGCTCCCGCCTGTTTGGCTACGTGTGCTACTCCGCGCCGGAGGAGGCGTCCAAGGCCATTGCCGAGATGCACCGCAAGGTGGTGGCGGGCAAGCCGCTGTTTGTGCAGCTGTGGCAGAGCAAGGAGGCGCGCGCGGCGGCGCTGGCCGCGTCGCAGCGCGCCGCCACGCGCGTGGCGCACGGCACCGTCGCGCCTGGCGGCGCCGCCATGAACCCCATCCTGGCGCTGCTGTCCGCCAACCCCGCGCTGGTGGCGGCGCTGAGCAACCCGGCGTTCATGGCGCAGCTGCAGCGCGGCCCCGTGGACCCCGCCGTCGTGCAGCAGCAGATGTGGATGGCGGCCATGCTGCACCAGCAGCAGGCGGCGGCTGCCGCCAACTCGCGCATGATGTCCGGCCGCGGCGGCGCGCCGGCGGCGGCGGCGCTGGCCAACCCCGCGGCGGCGGCGGCGGCGGCGGCGGCGGCTGCTGCTGCGGCAGCGGCGGCGGCGCGTGGCGGTGCCGCGCCTGGCGGCTTCCCGCAGGCGGCGGCCCCCTACCTGCTGCCCTTCCTGATGGGCGCCGGCATGCCTGGCCCTGTGGCGCAGACGGCGGCGGCGGCGGGCAACCGTGGCGGCCGTCGCGCGGTGGCGGCGCCGGCGGCGGCGGGCCCGGCAGGCGCGCGCGCTGGTGCGGGCCCCGCGCCGGCTGGCGGCCGTGCGGCGGCCGCGCCGGCGGCGGGCGGTGCGCCTGCGCAGCGTGGCGGCCGGCAGGCGGGCGGCGCGCCGGCGGGGGCGCCCGCGGGGGCGGGGGGGGGGGGCGGGGGGGGGGGCCCGGGGGGCGGCGGGGGGGGGGGCCGCGGGGGGGGGGGGGGGGGGGGCCCCCCGGCGCGGGCGGGCCACGGGGGGGGGGGCGCGGGGGGGGGCGGCGGCGGCGCGCCGGGCGGCGGTGCCCCCCGCGCCGCCCGCGGCAGCCGCGGCGGCCACCACGTCGTGGGCCACCTCCCTGGCGGCCATGACGCCGGAGGCGCGCCACCAGATGATTGGCGAGCACCTGTTCACCAAGGTGGCCGCCGTCCTGGGCGACGGCCCCGACTCCCACCTGCCCGGCAAGATCACCGGCATGTTGCTGCACGCCATGGACCACGGCGACCTGCTGCACCTGGTGGAGGCGCCCGCCGAGCTGAGCGACCGCATCCGTGAGGCGGCGGAGGTGATTATGGCCTCCTCGGCCGGCACGCCGGCGGCTTAAGTGGCCGCCCAGGCGCGCGACGCGGGGGCGTGGCGGGTGGGGTGTGTGTGTGTGTGCATGTGCAATCGGATTGCTCTTCATGTGCGTGTAGTTGAGTTGTTTCGTCGTCGTGGTTGGGATTGGGGCGGGAAGGCGTGTGTCGTCATGAAGCGTTGCAGTGGGCTTCAATTTATCAATCGAACCCCGCACGCGCGCGCGGCAGGGAAGGGGGGCACACAATGCAGGCCACATGGCACACACAACGAAAAACAACTCCCTCCTCGCCGCCCTCCTTGCCCTCCCCGTCGCCCTCGCCGCCGCCGCCGCTGCCGTCGCCGCCGCCCGCCGCGGCTGCTGCCGCTGCTGCCGCCTCTGCTGCGGCAGCCTCTGCCGCCGCTGCGTCCGCCGCACGCTTCGCCTCCGCCTCCTCCGCCTCCCGCTTGCGCTTGGCGATGGCGGCCTCGCGCACCTCCAGCGCGGCGGACAGGAAGGTGGCCAGCGCGCCAAACGCGACAGACTGGCGGTTCAGGTCCTCCGGCGTGAGGCCCGCGGTGAGGGTGCGCACCGCCTCCGTGGACTGGTACTTGGTCACCTTGTGCACCGCGGCGGGGTCGTAGGAGCGCAGGGCGGCCACAAAGTCGGCGCCCAGGGGCTTGCGCGCACTGTTCCAGTCCAGCGCCTTGGGGTCGGCGGAGGACTGGTCGCCCAGCTGCTCCTTGGTGTACCCCAGCAGGTACCACACGCCTTGGAGCAGGCGCAGCGCGTCGGGCTTGGGCTGGATGCGCCGCCGCTGCACCTCCGCAATGAGCGACACGCGGGAGTCCACCAGGCTGCGCGCCGCCGCCAACGACGCCGCCGCCCGGCTGTACGCCTTGTACTCCTCTGCCGCGCCCTCGCCCAGCGCCTCCACCGCCGCCGCCGCCTCTGCCTCTGCCTCTGCTGCCGCCGCCCGCTCGGCCTCCGCCGCCGCGCCCGCTGCCTCTGACCCGCCCGCCGCCGCCGCACGCGCCGCGCGGTACTCCTCCTCGTACGCCGCGTTCTCCGTGCGCAGCAGTGCCGCCTTCAGCGCCTCGCCCAGCCGCTGCAGCGCCGCCATCGCGGCGTCACTGAAGTCAGTGTTCAGGCCCATGGTGTCGGCGCACAGCGCCAGCTGCCGCTTAATGGCATTCCCTGGCGGGATGCGCGGCTCACCGCCCCCCCCCGCACCGCCCGCCCCCTCGCCCTCACCCTCACCCTCCGCCGCACCGCTGGCACCGCCGCCACCGCCCGCAGATGCCTCCTCAGCCGTAATGGGCGGCAGCGCGGCGTCGTGCATCAGCGTGCCATACTCCACCGGCACCGCCACAAATGCGCCGGGGCGCGGCAGGCGGTAGTAATGCACGGCGGGGTCATGCAGCACGCTGGACACGTGGATGGTGGGCAAGGTGGGCGGCGCACGTGGCGGCGCACCCTCCCCCCCTCCCTCCCCACCCTCCCCACCGCCGCCCTCCCCGCTGCCATCATCCACCACCTCCGGCAACACCCACGTCTTCCACGTCACGCCGCCCTCCGCCTCCCGCAGCGACTGCTCCGTCATGAACGCCTGCGACGTGCACGACGCCACATACCGCAGCAGGCCGCCCTCACCCCCCTCGCCGCCCTCGCTGCCCTTCCCGTTCAGCCGCTCTGCCACGTACACGCCCGCCGCGCCCACCACCGCCTGGATGCCGTCGCACACGGTGCGCAGCACCTCTGCATCCAGCTCGCTCGCCTCCGCCAGCAGCGCCATCACGCCCGCCTCATCCTTCGGCGGTGCTGCGGCTGCGGCTGCAGCAGCAGCAGCGTCGCCGTCTGCTGCTGCGTCGCCACCGCCCGCTGCACCGCCTGCAGCACCGCCGCCGCCGCCGCCTGTCGCGCTGCCATCGCCCTCCTCCTTTGCCTTGGCCTCTGCCTCTGCCCGCGCCGCGTCTGTTGCATGCGCCGCCTTTTGCTGCATTGGGGGTTGGGGCGCGGGGTACGAACATGTGCAGCAGCTTACAAACGCAGCAGCAGCTCAATCGCAACAACACAACAGACAAGAATCAACACCCCACCCCGCGACCAGTGCCACGTACCTTGTCCAGCGTGTCCAGGAATGCGGCGTGGTTGATGAGCCAGCGGCCCAGGTAGTCGATGGGGTCGTCGGGTGCCGTGCGTGCCAGCGCCGCCAGGCCGTCAACCAGCGACGCCGTGACGGTGGATTTCAGGTATGCGGCATCCATGGCACCAGCAGACGCACGCACAAGTAGTTGGATGACTGCACCGCTTTCAATATTGCGCGACACTACTAGGGTGACCACTGACCACCTACCGACGTTACCAGTACCAGTCTGGCGGTAACGGAAAAACGGAGGATGGGGAGGTGGAAGAAGGAAGCAGCGGAGGATACCGGCGACTCCTTTCGCTGCTGCTTGGGCAGTGCCAAATGGGGTGGTGTCGGGAAAGAGGAAGGCACGCGCGCGCAATTGTGAAAGAGGAGGGGCGCGCACATGGACGTGAGACGGTGGCAGGTGTGGGTGTAACATGGTGAACGGGAGGCGCGGGTTGATATTTGCATTCGAAAACGCCCTCGCCACCACCCCGACGACGTGTGCTGTGCGGACGTGCGGGTGAATCCAAAGCGCCAGCCGCAGCAGCAGCTGGCAGTAGTTGCTGGCATCTGCAGTGCCAGGGGCGGCACTTGCTGCAGTGGCAGTGGCAGCTGCATCTACATCAGCGGCAGCCTCGGTGGGTGTCAGCAGGCAGGCGGCTACCAAACAACACCACCACCCGGACCTGGGAACCGACGAACGAGTACCAACAAGATGGCGTTCAAAATGGCGGTCAAGTTTGCAAACTGGGACAACACGGCGTCGCCGCTGACGCTGGAGCTGCCACCCACCGTGACGGGGTCCGACTTGAAGGCGCTGGTACTGGAGAAGTGGCCGACCGGCTGCCCGCGGCCGGACGGCGGCGCACGCAACATGGTGCTCATCGTAATGGGGCGCGCACTGGTAGACGGGCAGGCGCTGGGGGATGCCGGCCTGCCACGCTACGACTGGCCCACGCCGCTGCACGTGGCGGTGAAGCAGGTGGAGAAGGCGCCGCCGGCGGCGCACCGGGCTGGCGGCACGGCAGCGGGAGGTACCAGCGCCGCCGCCGCGCCGGCACGTGGCGACGACCCCTCCTGCTGCTGTGTCATCGCCTGACCGCCCAACGCCGCTATCCGAACTACCTTTAATGTGTTCCCCCCTCCGCGCAGGCGCTGTGCCCACCTGGGTGCCTGCCTGTGCCACTGCTGTATCCAGTCACCCCTCCCTTCCCCTGCTGGCTGTTGTTGTAACTATTTGACGCTCCGATAACTTAATGAGCGTGACAACCAACCCCATACACGCGCGTGCGACCCCCTTGTGTATCCTATGACAACCTGCCGATGGCGCAGGTACTTCAAGTGGGATACTACTTTATTATGCTGTTACGACTCGCCACGCGCCGCCATCATGGAGGCCTTGAACCGCGACACGCGCGCAGGTTGTTCAGGTGCCGCCGCCGGTGGCGGGGCGGGGCCTGCCACCGGTGCCGGCAGGCTGCCGCGCAGCAGGGGGGCGCGTGGTGCGGCGTGCTCCACGATGCGACCGCTAAAGGCGCGCCCGTCAGCAACATCAGGGGCGGCGGCAGGTGCAGGTGCAGCGGCGCGAGCAGCTGGCGCGGCGGGCGGTGCCGCATCTGCAAATCGCACCCCCTTCTTGGGCGGCGATGCAGCCGGTACCAACACTGGTGCGGGTGCTGGTGCTGATGCTGGTGCGGGCGTTGGTGCTGGTGCAGGCGCTGGTGCCACAGCCGGCGCAGGTGCCGGCGCCGGTGCCACAGCCGGTGCTGGCGCGGGAACTGGCGCAGCGACGCCGCGGGCGGCGGCAGCGACACGGAAGGCGGCATCCGCACCGTCAGCAAACTCGTCAAAGTCGGGTGGCAGCGCCGCCAGTGTGGCCATGTAGGCATCCCACCGTGCCGTAGAGGCGGCGGCAGATGGCGCCACCGCTGCCGCTGGTGCAGCCGCACTTGCAGTTGCCGCTATCACCGCGGCGGCGCGCGCATTCACGCTACCCGTCGCCGCCGCCGGCGCCGGCGGTGCCGCCTCCTCCTCCAGCTCGGTTATGTACGCCAGCTCCTCACCGTCCACCGTCACGGTGGACAGCGCTGGGTTGTCGGACGGCCGCACGGCGGCCAGCAGCGCGGCCATGGAATCCCGCCGCCCGGCCTCTACCAGCGCCTCGGCATCCACCGTCGCAAGTGCGGCGGCACGCAGGCGGTCCGCCGCGGTCGCCAGTACGGACGCCTGCCGCCGCGCCGCCGCCGCTGCGCCACTTCCGGTCTTCCACACCCACGCCTGCGGCGCGGCGTACGCCTCTACAGTACGGGCGGCACCGCCAGCAGGTCCGGCCGCCATCGCTGCCGTCGCCGTCATAGGCAGGTGCAGCGGGCACAGCACCTCGCCCGTGTGCACGACGCGGCCACGCACAAACGCGTGACGACCCAGCGGCAGCATGGTGGGGTGGCTGACCGCCCGCGGCGCGGCGCACACCCCCTCACAATACTCTGCCACCTCACCCAGCGCCTCCACAGCCGCTGTCAGCGCCTCCACCCCACGGCCCGCTGCCGTCGCCCGCCCCAACGCGCCCTCCACCACCTCCAGGCGTCGCCCTTGGGTCGCTGCTGCCATGGCTTGCGTGTGTGTGTGGGTGTGTTACTATTGTTATCGTGTCATAATTGCGCGCTGTCTATGAACCACCAATACCTGTAGTGTGTGCAGCCCCGGGTGTCGCTGGGCGGCAGACTCGGACTTGCCTGGCTGAGCCACACACGTGGAAAAAGAAACATGCGCGTCGGAAAGTTCAAGGCCGGCGTGTGGAACTCGCTTCAGGCGGCGAGAGGAGAGGGAGAGGAAAGGAGAGGAAAGGGAGAGGAAAGGGGGAGATTTTTTCCAACGGCTGACCCCACCCACCGCCGCCGGCGCGCACTGCACACGCACGCGGCCGCGGCCGGCACCCCGCACGCGTGCAGTTAACGCTCTAGGGGGTGAGTGTTGTGGGGTGCCCTGCCTGTCCTGCCTGCCGTGTTGTCTGCAGTGTGGTGTCCACAGCTGCACTCTGTGGCTCACCCTCCTCT
>Ga0066256_1003341_pt1 | contig 15687 bp, 15 predicted proteins | sample ThiBio_1000_biof_FD_87107 | JGI IMG/M metagenome (GOLD analysis project Ga0066256, IMG submission 87107) | Wastewater bioreactor microbial communities from Cape Town, South Africa - Thiocy_expt_1000_biof (version 2) | ecosystem: Engineered > Bioreactor > Thiocyanate-remediating >...
CGTGAGCTGGGTTCAGAACGTCGTGAGACAGTTCGGTCCCTATCTGCCGTGGGTGTAGGAATATTGACAGGATCTGTCCCTAGTACGAGAGGACCGGGATGGACATATCTCTGGTGGACCTGTTGTCGTGCCAACGGCATAGCAGGGTAGCTATATATGGACGGGATAACCGCTGAAGGCATCTAAGCGGGAAACCCCCCTGAAAACGAGTATTCCCTATCAGAGCCGTGGAAGACGACCACGTTGATAGGCCGGGTGTGGAAGTGCAGCAATGCATGAAGCTTACCGGTACTAATCGCTCGATCGAACTTCTTCGTTCCCATTGCTCATGTTCATCAAAGATGAACATGATGCCATCTTTTGTCCTGGCGCTGTCGCGGCCTTGCCGCTTCGCTCCGGACGGGCCGCGTCATCAGACGCGACGGCCTCTGGCCTTGCGGCTTGCAGCCGATCGTGCCTTGAGCAAAGCCCAAAACGTGTTCAAAACAATCAAACAGGCTCAGCCTGTACCAGCTTCTCATTTGTTGCGCTTCGCTGACCTGGTGGTCATTGCGGGGTGGCTGCACCCGTTCCCTTTCCGAACACGGCCGTGAAACGCCCCTGCGCCAATGGTACTTCGTCTCAAGACGCGGGAGAGTAGGTCGCTGCCAGGTCTGCGAAACGCAACAACAATCTTCTCTCAACAGCAAGGCCAAACGGCCAGTAAAAAGGCCGCATAAAGCGGCCTTTCGCTTTGGCGAATACCGGAAATAATAGGGGCGAACATCATTCTGCGCCCCTCGCAGGAAGCAGATCCCAAAGGGATTTGCCCGAAACAACGCATAAACCTAGCCGTTTATGCGCGACGCGATAAATCCAATACGGATTTACGCTAAAGAAGGATAAACTGCGCTGCAGTTTACCTCGAGGACGCGGGGTGGAGCAGCCCGGTAGCTCGTCAGGCTCATAACCTGAAGGCCGCAGGTTCAAATCCTGCCCCCGCAACCATCTTTACTTGCGATCCACCCCGCCCACCGGCGGGGTTTTTCGTTTGGGCGGAAATCATAAGGATTCCAGCGAGATCGCCCTGGACGTCGATCTCCACCTTACCTTCGACAGGGGTCAGCAAAATCCTGTCCACGAGAGAGCGCAGGATGTCCGCTGCCTCTATCCGCGTCTCTTCCTCTTCATCCTGCAAGGCCTCGTAGAGCTGCTGGACGCGGTTGCGATATTGCAGCGCCATGGAGGGATGGAGAAGTGGAGGCGGCTCTTCGGCTTCGGCTAGGAACAGCGCCAGCTCCTTCTTCCGGGCTTCCAGCAGGACCATCTTCGCGTTGATCGCATCCGCTGCGCCGCCCTTGAGGATCAGGTTGAGCAGTGTATCGAGCTCCCGGTCGATCCTGGCGACCTCCGCCTCGGCCGCGGCGATCCCCGCGCGGCCTTCCATGCGCAGCCGGTTCATTTCCTGGGTGAACACCTCGCAGAACCGGGCGAACAGTTCGGGATCAACGAGGCGGGGCCGGAGCGCGTTGAGCACCCGTGCTTCGAGTTCCTCGCGCCGGATGTTGACGCGGTTGTCGCAGGTTCCCTTGTTGCGCGCTGTCGAGCAACCGATCAATGTGGCTGAGATCGCCGAATAGCCGCCCCCGCAGCAAGCGCAACGCGTGAGGCCGGAAAAGAGATACCTGGGTCGGCGGCGATAGTTCATCTTGCGGATATCGGCGACACCGCTCTCGTCCCTCTCCGTCCGGGTTTCGCCCTGTCGCGCCTTCACGGCCTTCCAGAGATCGTCGTCGAGTATGCGCAGCTCCGGCGCCTCCTGAACGACCCAATCGGATTCGGGATTGGGGCGAGCCTGGCGCTTGCCTGTATCGGGGTCCTTCACGAAGCGCTGGCGGTTCCAGACGATCTTGCCGACATACATCTCATTGTTGAGGATGCCGTTCCCCCGCTTGGGGTTGCCGTTGATCGTGCTGAAGCCCCAATCTCCGCCGGACGGGGCGGCGATACCCGCCTTGTTCAACGCGAAGGCTATGGTCTTGGCCGACTTGCCGGCGGCATAGTCGCGGAAGATGCGGCGGACGACTTCGGCTTGAGCCTCGTTGATCGTGCGGTCTCCGCGGATCGGTTCGCCGTTGGCGTCGAACCTCTTTACCACGTCATAACCGTAGGAATTGCCGCCGCCCGATTTTCCGGCCTCAACACGGCCACGCTGCCCGCGGCGGGGCTTGTCGGCCAGATCCTTCAGGAAGAGCGCGTTCATCGTGCCCTTGAGCCCGACATGCAACTCGCTGATCTCGCCCTCCGACAGGGTGAGCATCTTCACGTCGGCATAGCGCATGCGCTTGTAGATGCCGGCGATGTCTTCCTGATCCCGGCTGATCCGATCCAGCGCCTCGGCCATGACCAGGTCGAAACGGCCGCGGCTGGAATCCATGATCAGCGCCTGGATGCCAGCGCGCTGGATCATGCTGGAGCCGGAAACGGCGTGGTCAGAGTATTCCTCGACAATGGTCCAACCCTGCTTCTCAGCATGAAGGCGGCACATCCGAAACTGGTCGGCGATGGACGCGTCGCGTTGACTGTCGGACGAATAGCGGGCGTAGATCGCGATCTTCAATGCGCGTCTCCTCTCTGCATCAAGAGGCGCGCTTCCCCCGTCGCCTCGTCGCCTTCACTTCCTCCGCGTAGCATTCCCGCGCAGCTTGCCGCGCCAAAAAGTCCACCAAACGCAAAAGCCGCGGGTCGGGATCGCCACGAGGAGTAAAGGTAAGTTCCGGTTCGTTGAGCAGAAGAGATTCGAGCAGCTCTTCGCGCTCGCTTCTCTTCATTTTCGCCGGAGTATGGGTTGATCGCACGCTCATGCCCGGTAGAGTTTGCCGGATATGAAGTATAAGCAACTGAAAACACGATAGAATGCTCGGCGACTATTGCTGTGTTCCGGCGTATGCTGGCGCGGCGCGGCGTACGTCCGCGCGCTGTGGCATAGCGAAATAACCTGTTCGCTTTTGTCTCCGAACCGACCATCGGTCGCACCGAGATGGCATTTTTCAGATCGCTCAACATGAACGCCATCGTAGCGTATTGCGTTTTACGATACAATCTCTTATCATGCGGTCAAGGAGCAAATTTATGGCCGCCAATGCCGAACGTAAGGAATATCCAATCTCGATGCGACTGCCGGAAGCGGATGTCGCGATGATCGATCGCGCGGCAACGCTGCGTGGGCGCTCGCGAACCGACTTCGTGCGTGACGCTGCGGTGCGTGCGGCCGAAGAAGTCGTCATGGAACAAAGCCTGATCCGCATGAGCCCGCAAGGGTTCGCCGGATTCATAGAGGTTCTCGCCGCCCCGGCAGCTCCGGTTCCCGAAATGGTCGAACTGGCCAGGCGGCCGGCGCCCTGGGAAGCCGGTTATGAGCCCAAGCGGTAAATCGTGGCGCTATCGGCTCCCGAACCACTCACCGCCACGCATGACGTGTCGGAGTTCTCCTGTGGAAACCCGACGCTTGATCACTGGCTGAAGACACGCGCTCTGTCCAATCAGCAGAAGGGTTTCACGGCCGTTCTCGTTGTTCACGAGGCTGGACGTGTCGTCGGCTACTACGGTCTTGCTCCGACCGCCGTTGTCCCGGGAGTGCTGCCGCGCTCGATCCGCACTGGTCAGCCGCCCGATCCGGTCCCCTGCCTTCTTCTCGGCCAGCTTGCCACCGATACGGAATGGTCGGGGCGCGGCATTGGCACGGGCCTGGTAAAGCATGCGCTTCAGCGCTGCGTTCAGGCCGCAAGTCTGATCGGCGGGCGCGCGCTGATGGTCAACGCCGTGGATAATGAAGCCGCGCAGTTCTGGCAACGGCGTGGTTTCCTTCCCACGCGGGACGATCCGCTTGTTCTTTTCCGCTCGATGGCCGCGATCGCAGCCTCACTCGCTGACGCCCAAACCGGCATTTAGCGGATGCGGGGACGCGCACCATCACGGTACTCCGGCGCCAGATCCGCGCGGCCTGCTGCCGAGCCCGTTCCGGGGCCGGACCTTGTCGGACGGTCACGCCAACATCGGCGAGATAACGGTGAAAGGCAAGAATTTCCGGTGAAATCACATTCTGTACTTGTTATCGTTTGAGGTAATATCGCGAAATCGGCTTAATACAGTACATGACGTCAAACCCTCCAACGAAGCATCACTATATTCCAGCGTTTTACCTGAGAAGATGGGCGGGTGGCGACGGCAAGGTCACGGAGTTCACCAAACCGCGTCATGACATCGTCGCGAGAAGGATCATGCCTGATCGCACCGGGTATCAGGAGCGCCTGTATGAACTGAAGGGCTTTGAGCCGAGCCTTGCGCAGCAGGTTGAAGAAAAGTTTTTCAAGCCGCTCGATACCTGGGCGTCCAACGCGCTCACCATGCTCGAACGACACGGCCACCAGGCGCCTTGGGACAGCCATAGCCGCTCGGCGTGGACGAGGTTTCTCCTGTCGCTGCTGCTGCGTTGCCCCGAGGATATCGAGGCTTTCAGGGAATGGTGGCACGAGGATTTCAGCCGCACCGACGCTGACGCTGAAGCGCGCTATCAGGCTGCGCGCGGCGCTGAAGATCCAGAGACCTTTGCCGAGTTCCTCGCCGGCCAACCGCTAGGCATCAAGGAACGCCATCAGTTCCAGGTCTTCTATTCCCTGGTCGACCACGACAGCGTTGGCGGCAAAATCAACGAAATGGACTGGCGCGTGCTGCAATCACCGCCAGCCGCCCCCGCATTCCTGACCTCCGACCGCCCGATAATCAGGACGAATGGCCTCGATCAGGAGGGTGACCATATCGCGCTGCCGATTGGTCCGCGCCTTCTCTTCATCGCCTCCCATGATCGCGGCTTTCTCGATGGAGTCCTGCGCACAAACCAGATCGCTCTCGTGAAGGAATGCAATCGGCAGGTCGTCGAAGGCGCATCGCGGTTCGTCTACGGCATGGATCAGAATCAGGCGCGCTTCATTCAGAACCGCTTCGGCAGGACGCCACAGCCGCGTCTGATGGAAAGCATCGTTCAACGGCGACGAGACGAAGCGGCGCGTCAGGCCAAATAGCGTGTTCGAACTAGGAGTGTCATAATGGGGGGAACAACAAGAATGAATTTCCTGAATCTGGACGACAAGGAACTCGATCAACACATCTATCGCATCATGCCGCAGGAGTACGTTTTCACGCTGTTCAGCGACAGCCAGAACGTCCTGAGCAAGATCAGCAATTGGAAGGATAAGTTTGAGAATTTCCAGCTCAACCTCGGCGGAACGTTGGATGGAGAACGGTTCGATTACGGTTTCAAGGATGATTTCGTCGGCCAATGCTGGACGCGGCACAGCCTCTCGGAAGCGATGTGGGGAATTTATGCGAACGATCCGAGTAAGAGGTATCTGCGTATCCGTTCGACGCCACGCAAACTGCTGACATCGCTTGCCGCAGCTCACCCTCGCATGCCTCAAGACACCTGTTTTGTAGGCGCCGTCAGCTATGAAACCGAGCCGGTCCTGAAGGAATATCTGGCCAACAACGGACGCCTGGAAATCTCGGCACGAGGACTCGTCCGATCGCTTCTTCTCAAGCGTCGGGCCTTCAAGCACGAGGCCGAAATACGCTTGCACCACTTCGGCGATGCGGGCAACTGCGATCCCCGCGGTCTTTATCGGTATCCGGTCGACCCTCACGATATGATCACACAGATCATGGCCGATCCGAACCGGGATCGACGGGGCTGGAAGGCCGACAGGGCGGCAATCGCGAAAGCGACGGGCTTCTCGGGCCAGATCAAACGTTCGAAGATCTACGATCCTCCCGGTTGGGATATCCCCGCCTTCACCTCTTGAAGCCTTCGGCCTGAGGCAGTCGCTGTTTTCATGGCGCCGAAACGGATACCACGGTGGTGCGATTCGCTCCCGTTGATCAGGCGAGCGCCTCAACGCCCCAAATCGAGGTGTCCGGGAACAACCCCTTTTCTGCGATTGCGGCGAGCGCCGCCGGCACGTCCGGCACGAAGAGCACCACGGCAAGATCCGTCATGGCGCGTGAGCAGCATACGTAGAAAAGACGCCGGGTGCGATCGAGGACCGTCTCTTCGCCAGCCTCAATCCGGGCTTGGTCATTCTCAGAAAGCGGTACGTAGCCGAAGTATTTCCCGTAAGAGTATTGGTGGAACGCCGCCTCCTCGTCATCCACCACGACGAGGACCCGCTCGAACTGCGCTCCCTTCACCCCGTGGTGCGTCGCGAACGGCGACTCCTCGGTGAAGTAGCGGCGGTACGCCCAGAGCTCGTTGACGCTACAGGCGAGTAAAGCCTGAACATTTGCGAAGCCGCTGGTACCGTCGTCCACCGGCCCGTCAACGAGATGCGGACCGAAGCGGTCATCCAGTCGAAGCAGTTCCGTATCGTGGACGTGCCGCATTACCGCGCCGACTGTCGCTTGCGAACCGTCAGCAAGCATCGCTACAAGGTGATCGACCGCATGCTGCAGTCCTGTCAGCACAGCCGCCGCTGGCTGGCCACGCAGGCGATCGGGCTGGAGCTTGGGGCTGGCAAGACGCAGGATCGACATGACCGTAAAGCGGTCGCCTTGCCGAACTGCCGAGACGATCGGCAGGATCTGTTGCGCTATAGGTCGAAGCGGCCAGGCGGAGCCGTCAGCGATTCCTTCGGCAAAGCTGGTCGGGGCGTGATCGTTGAGCGCAGAGTAGAGGCTCGGAAAGCCGAGCCGGACGGCGGCCATCCGGTGAACCAAGACCAGCAGCCTGACATCGCCCTCGGAGACATCGCTCAGCCAAAGCTCGTCTTCGGTTTGCGCTGCGAGCCATGCACGAACCGCGGCGAGGCGAGCGCTTCGCTGATGGTCGGCCGGCAGAACGAACAGGTTGGCCGTGCCAACCACGGGCTGTTCTACTTCGCCGACCTTGATCCGGCGTCCACGTGTCTGGACGAGACCGTCGCCGCCGGCGCGGATGGCGTTGACGACCGCGAGAACTGACGTCGGGCAACGAAAATTCTCCGGCTTGCTGATGTTTGCCCAGCCTTCGTCAAGCGGAACAGCGCCGCTGCCGCTCATATAGATCTTCTGCATCGGATCGCCGAAAAATCCGACACACAATCTAGGCTGCTCGGCTGCGATCGAGCGCAATGCCTCGACAACTTCCGGGTTGGTGTCCTGGCTTTCGTCGACAAAGATGAATGGGAAACGGCTGGCGATCACTCTGCGCAACAGTGGATGCGCGCCGACACAATAGGGCGTCAGTTTGAGGACGTCATCATGACCCAGAATACCTTCGGCATAGCTGCTGCCAGTGCCGTAGGTGAACCTATCCACCGACGCAATCGCGCCCAACTGAGCCTCGAGTTCGGCGATCTCGATCTCTAACCGCGCCTTGGTTCGTGGCTGCGTGCGTGGCTTTTCGTAATGCGCTCGCCGCTCGGCGATCTTCTCCTCGATTCTGACGCCAACCCAGGTTGCAATGTCGCTTTGGAACGGCCGGATCACCGACCACAGGAAGCTATGGATCGTTGAGATGTGGAATAGCGGCGAGACGCCGACATCCTCAGAAATCTCGCCTGCAGCGACTTCTGTATAGGTGATGCAGGCGATCTGCTGCCCCGCGCGACGCAGAGAAGGGCCACGGGTTCGAGCGAGATGGTCAAGGGCCTTGATCAGCGAGGTTGTTTTGCCGGAGCCGGCCCCTGCGACCATCACGAAGGAACGGGGAACTTCTCCATCAAGACAGGCACGAACCTCGACGTCCGCGGGTGTGTCCGGGCTGCCGATGCGACTGGTCATGCGGCAAAACCGTTGCCAGCGGCGGACACGGCGAGGTGGACGGCGCCTTCAGCGCCAGTGTCGCCGTGCTCGCCGTCAGCCCCACCATCGCTGCCTTCGTCTTCGCTCTCGTCCTCGTCATCAGGTTCCGGTTCGGGTGGCGCGATTTCACCCTCCAGCCAACGTAGCCCTTCTGCGATATATTCCGGCACAATCCACTTGGTCGGATCCTCAGCTAGCAACGCCAGAGCAAAGTCGGTCTTGCTGAAACTCTTCGCCTGAACGCGCTTGTGGATACGGCTGACGAGCTCAGCCAGCGTCTTTTCGTCGTTCTTCGCGATCCTCAACTGAAGCAGCCGGCGATCCTTGTGCTGGCACCACTCGAGGTTCTCAAGCGCGAAAGCCTCCTCAAGCGTTCGTCCTGCGAGCGCGGCCGTATCGTGACCCCAACTGACGTCAGTGCGGCATTGATAGGCAACCCGAACAAGCGCGTCATCGTCATTCACACGAGCCTGAGTCTTGTCGTCGGCCGTCGCATCCCAGAGCGCCTCGACGGTCCCGCATTTAGGCAGCCATTGCAGCAACGTCTGATTGGAGGTCGCCGCGCCTGGATGCCCGGCAATGCAGGCCTTGCCCGGCTTGTCGCCCGCCGCTGGCGCCGCCTCTTCGCCTTCATCATCCTCGTCAGCGGCGCCGAGATCGGGCTCCTCCTGTGCGGCAGCCTCACTCTGTTCCGTGGGCCCACCAGCTTGGCCTACGACGGCGTCTTCGCCTTCGGCCAAGACCGCTGGACCGAACACACTGTCAAGGTCGGTTATTATGAGGGTGGTGAGGCCGAGAAATTCGATCAGCGCCTTGAAGCGGTAGCCGAAAGCGCCACCAATCTCTAGAATGGTGAGATATGTCGATTGCAGTCGCGGAGCAGCAGTCTCGATCATTTGCGGCAGCAATAGCCGTTCGACATTGCCCTCAACGAGCACGGCGGCGTCTGCGAAGAACAGATCGCAATGCGCGAGCTTGAGGTAGCGTTCAAGGAAGGTGCGAATATCCGGGGCGGTGCTGTCGTAGAATGCAGAAAGGTTGAGCACGTCGGACGTCGACTCGGCGTTCGCGCGCGAACGCCGAAAATAGCGGATCGGCCGAAAGCCTCGCTCGTAGAGGATATGGGTCGAGTGCGTGGTGACGACGACCTGGCTTGTGTAAGCGGTCCGGTCGACACCCTTGAGCGCGAGGATGTCCATCACCTTGCGAATGAAAGCTTGCTGGAGCTGCGCGTGCAGGTGCGCCTCTGGTTCCTCGATGAAGATCAGATGGACCGGCGGACGGTTTTCTTCGATAGCCAGCCATTGCGCATGGAGGTCGAGCAGTTCAACGACCATAAATATGAGGTTCTTGAACCCTAACCCGTTGTAGCGGTCAGGCAATGTCGGGGGATCGGCCGCACCATCGTCTGGGCCGAGCGCATAGTGGACCAAGGCCGCATCACGGCTGCTCATGATCTGTGCCGGATCGAGCGCGGAGCGGATCATCATGCGAGGGTTGGAGAGTCCGGGATATCCGAGCTTCGATAAGCTCTTCAAGGTCGGCTCAAACACTCTCTCCAGATGCTGGTTGAGCGCGATCTCCGATTGAGCCAATGCGCGAAGCGCCTCGAGGTCGTCACCCTTCTGCTCAAGATTGCGCCCGTAGAAGCGGCTGAGGACTCGCGACAGGTCCTCGGCCCGACCTCCTCCAGCGCTGTCGGACAGGTGACGCTGGGCGTCCAGGAAATCGATGCGCAGGATGCTGTTGAGAATTTCGCGGCCGCTGCGATCCCGACCCGCAAGCGACGAGGGTATGTAGCCGTCCTCGGCGACCATGTCGGTGTCGAACCGCGCCGGATCAAGCACAAAGTAGCGCAGCTCATATTCATCATGCAGAGTATCGCGCAGATAATCACGAAGGAGTCGTGGCGCCGGGTCAAACACCGGAGCGCCGTTCGCATCTTTCTCGACTGCAGCGAGCGCGCGCTCGCGGGCCTCAATGAAACGGTCACGTGTCGCGTCAGGGTCTATCGGCGCATAGGCAACACGCATCCCGACGAGGGTGCTGTCCCAAGCGAGACTAGGCAGCAGGTCAATGGCACGATGAACATCCTCCGCCCCGATTTCCAGCCAAATATCGACTTCCATGGTCGGCAACGCCAGACTGTCGTCGCCCGCACCGAATGCCACGATCCCCGGCCATAAATCCGCGCTGAAATCATGGATGTTGAAACGGCCATGGCCGGTGAAGAGCTGGAGTGCGTGGCCGACGGACGTCTTGCCACTATTATTAGCGCCGACGAAGATGGAAATATCAGATGCGAAGTCGATAACAACATCTTGTAGCCGTCGAAAGTTGCGGACAGCAAGCTTCCTTAAATGCATCGTTCCCGCCCTCCCGATTCGTGCTCGCCGGAATCCAATGTAACTTGATCTAACAGCTATTTGTGCTCTGCTCTATGAGCTTTTAGCAGAAGATCGAGTGCCGACCACGTTCCGGTTCGCCGAAGTTAGAGTAAACAATCGGCCTCTCACATTGGTGGATTTGCGTGCCCACGAGACTTCTCAAATCATAGCAGAGACCGCGTGGCCATTTCGCAGCCGAGCAGCAGCAGGCAAATCAGGAAGCCGCGGCGAAAGGCGAGCGGGCTGATCCGGTTGCGAACGCGCTGCCCCGCCCACATGCCCGCCAGCGCTGGCAAGACTGCGAGCGCCGATAGCGAGAGACGATCGGCCTGGAATGCCCCATGCGCGCCAAGTCCGATGGCGAGCGCGATCGTCGACACGGTAAACGAGAGGCCGAGAGCCTGCACGAGGTCGTCCTTCGACAGACCAAGCGCCTGGAGATAAGGAACTGCCGGGATGACGAAAACGCCGGTTCCCCCCGTCACGGCTCCTGTGATAGCGCCGATCAGCGGTGACAGCCACGGCTCGGTACGGCGCGGAACTCTGATCTGGCGCGCGAACAGTGTATAGGCCGCATAGACGACGAGCGCGATGCCGAGAAACGCTGTCGTAAGCTTTGTGTCGCCGCCGGCGATCCATGTCGATCCGAGCACGGTTCCCGCGACGACAGCCAGCATCATCGGCCAGAGCCGCCGCAGGAGCGGGACGAAGTTCGGGCCGGCCAGGAGCTGCCAGACATTGGTGACAAAGGACGGCACGATCAGCAGGCTTGCGGCCGCTAGCGGCGAGACAAGGGCACCAAGCACGCCCATCGCCACGGTAGGCAACCCCATGCCGGTGACGCCCTTGACGAGGCCGGCCGCGAAGAAGGTCGCAACGACTGCGGCCAGTAACGGTGTGGAAAGATCAAACATTGCCCATGACTGTCGAGCGGACGTCTTCGCGCAATGCGGAAAGACCGATGCGTGACTTCGGCTATGCCGAAGGCAAAAATGCGACTATACGTTCAGCATGCGTTTCGACCTGATTGATCTGCGCCTTTTCCTGGCCGTCGTCGATGCCGGTAGCATCACCCATGGCGCGGCCGATGCAGGGATGTCGCTGCCGGCTGCCAGCGAGCGGTTGCGCGACATGGAGGCCGCAGGCGAGGTCCTGCTGCTCCAGCGCGGCCGGCGGGGCGTCAGTCCGACCGAAGCCGGCGAGGCGCTCGCCCACCATGCGCGCACGATCCTGCATCAGATGGCGCAGATGCGCGGTGAGATATCCCGCTACGCCAAGCGAATGCGCGCAAGCGTCCGCATCTTCGCCAATACGGCGGCGGTTACGGAATTTCTGCCCGCACGGCTCGCGCCCTGGATGGCAGCCCATCCACAGATCGACATCGAACTGAAAGAAAGGCAAAGCTCTGAGATCGCGCGCAGCGTTGCCGCGGGCTTTGCCGAAATCGGTATCCTGTCCAGCGCCGCCGAGATCGCCGACCTCATATCGCACCCCTTCGCCATCGACCGGCTGGTAGCCGTCTTCGCGCTGGACCATGATCTTGCGAAAAAGCCCCAGCTTCGCTTCGCCGATCTGCTCGATCATCCTTTCATCGCCTTGGCGGACGGAGCTTTGCAACAGCACCTAGAGATGCAGGCTGGCCAGCTTGGGACGAAGTTGAAGTTGCGCGTAGCGCTTCGCAGTTTCGAAGGTATCTGCCGAATGGCCAGCGAGGGCGTCGGCGTCGGCATCGTACCGGAAACGGCAGCGCGGCGCTTGAGGCGATCCGCACGTATTGCAATGGCTCGGCTTCAGGACGGCTGGGCGACGCGCGAACTGTCCGTTTGTGTTCGCAGCGAAGCGGAGCTGACCGCGCCCGCGCGCAGTCTGTTCGAGCATCTGACATCGGCAACGCACGCCTGATGGGCCGTGATGGACATCATCTCAAGCCAGGCCCTCCAGCTCGAGCGCCTGCTTCACCGCCAGACGTTCCAGCACCTTGTTCATCAGCTGTGCCCAGTTCGGCCAGCTCGTGTCCATCTCAAGACCGATCCGCCGGCCCCAAAGCCAGAACACGACCAGATAGGCATCGACGACCGTGTATTGGCTGGGCACTGCCCATTCGCGGCCATCGGACAGGATATGGTCGATATGATCGTAGGCGGTGAGGATGTTCTCCATCCCCTTGCTCTTCACTGCCTCATGGAGCGCCGGATCGGCCACGAACCGGTGCGGACGCCAGAGCTGGCCATAGCCGATGCCGTGTAGATCGATCGAGATCCAGCTCAGCCATTCCAGGCATCGGGCTTCACCGGCCGGATCGGCAGGCAGCAGTTTCGCCTCGGGATGGCTTCGAGCAAGAAACAACAGGATGGCGACGGCTTCGGTTAAAAGGTCCGGTGCGCCTCCAGCGCCACCGGGAACGCCTGTCAGCGCCGGCACGCGGCCTTTCGGGTTGAGCGCCAGATAGTCCGCCGTCGTCGTGCCTTCGCCGTTTTTGGCTGAGCGGACCTCGGCCTCGTAAGGCTCGCCAATCTCCTCCAGCACGATGTGGATAGCGAGCGAGCAGGCGCCGGGCGAGTAAAAGAGACGGTGCATGAAAACCTCCCGTTCAAGGATCGATGACGTGGCCGCGCCATGGATTTCGGCCGTCGCGAAGCCACAGAAGCGTCTCCAGCCAGAAGCCGGAGGCATGGCTGTCGTGGAACAGGCCGAAATGTCCGACCGTGTCGCGGCCAAAGTCCGACGGCCGTAGCAGCACCGCGATTCGCTCGGCGCTGCCGGTGTAGTATTTCACCGCCGGGCGAAGGGCGGCCGGCGTCCCAAGCGCGTCGTCGGACAGGGCCACTGCCAGGATCGGCGCCGTGACGGCAGCCATGCGGTCGAGCGCGCCCCGCCTCACCGCGCGCGGATGGCTATGCTCGAAACGCGGCCGGCGAAAACTCCATTCAAGAGCGACGCCAGCCGGCAGGTCTTCCAGCCAACCCAGCCGGCGGCCGGGAAAATAGCCAAAGGCAAGTGTCAGCGCGGGCATCGCGACATGCCATTTGAGAAACAGGTGGAGCCGCCGATGCAAGGCGTAGTCGCCCCACCAGGCATATTGGGCGCCAACGGTCAGCATGCGCTCGATGCGGCGAGCACTCGCAGCGAGTCCCGGCAGGAAGCCGCCGACGCTGTGCCCGACCACCAGCACTCTGTCATGACGACCCTGCTGCTCTATGAACCTGATGGCGGCTTCAAAATCCAGCTCGCCCCAGTCACGCCAGCGATAGCCGCAGCCATGCAGACGGACGGGCCGCGACAGCCCGATGCCGCGATAATCATAGGTCAGCACGTCGAATCCGTGATCCACGAGGAAACGGGCATAGCGATGGTAATAGCGCGCGAGCACCCCGGTTGCAGGATTGATAATGACGGTCCCCATAGGGTCCGCTTGCCGGACCCGCCAGAGATGGCCGGCAAGCAGAACACCGTCTGGTGAGGAAAGCTCGACCGGCTGTCCTTCAATAAGAGTGGTGTTTGAAGACGGGTTACGCATGCCGGAAGGATAAACGTGTAGGCCGGTTGAGTATATTCACTAGTCGGTATACATTCGGGCATGGCTAGATCACTGAGACCGACACGCGAGCGCATCATTGAGGCAGCCGGGAAGCTGTTCCACGCGGAAGGCATCCGCGCCGTGAGCGTCGACGCGGTCGCCGAAAAGGTCGGGCTCACGAAGCGAACGCTCTATTATCACTTCCGCAGCAAGGACGACCTGATCGCCGCCTATCTCGAAACGCGCGACCAGCCGAACCTTGCGTTGTTCCAGCACTGGTTCGCCGAGACCGAGGGCAACACGGCGGACAAGGTGCAAGGCATTTTCCGCAATCTGGCGGCGTCTGCGCGGCATCCCAAGGGGAAGGGGTGCGGGTTCCTGCGCACTTCGGTCGAGCTCATCCACCTGCCGGGACATCCGGCGATCCTCGCGGGCCGCGCGCACAAGAAGCGGGTCGAGGACTGGCTCTGCGTCGTGCTGGAGGAAATCCGGGCCCCCGACGAAGCGCGCCGTCTCGCGCGGCAGATCGTTCTTCTTCTCGATGGCGCATTCGCCGTCGTGCTTCTGCACCGGGACACCAGCTATATGGACAGCGCCGGCGAAGCGGCTGCGCAATTGGTCCGCGGCTGATGCGAATGAACGAGTCGCAGGTCCGTCGAGATTGGCCTGCCGACTTGCGGCGATTTGGTCGAGAAGCTACGGCAGGAGGACCTGCGCATCGCTTTTGATCTGCTCATAGACGGGTTGGCGGATGCGGTTTCGGCTTGAGTAACCGTTTTCGGATACCTCGCCTGAAGGGCGTAATTACTGATAGTCGGCTTTGCGTTTTCCCGGGTTTACGATCCGATAGAACTTTGGGGGAAAGTCTTCCCCCTGGCCGGCGCCGAAGTCGCCGGCACACCCCCTTCTGCGGGGAGACCCCGCAACGCCCCCCGAGAGTCAGAGTGCGGACTGGGTTAGCCGTGACGGGTTGAGGGCTGGGAGAGAGGCTCCCGGCGCCCGTCGCGGAGAACCGCGATGTCCAGACATGACCGCACCCCTCGCACCGGCTCCGACCGGACGCACCTTAACGACGAAACCACCGACACGATCATCGCCGCCCTCGAGGCCGGGCGCTTCCCGTGGGTGCAGCCCTGGGGCAAGGCCGAGGCCAAAGCCCCGCTTGGGCTTCCGAACAACGCCAGCACCGGCCGCGCCTATAGCGGCATCAACATTCTCATCCTCTGGGGCGCAGTCGTACAGCATGGCTTTCCCGGTCAGGGCTGGCTCACATACCGTCAGGCGGCCGCGCTTGGCGGAAATGTCCGCAAGGGCGAGCACGGCACCACCGTCGTCTATGCCGACCGCTTCATCCCCGAGGACGAGAAGCGGCGGGCGCGCGAAAGCGGCGAGGGAGCCCAGGCCCTACCCTTTCTCCAGCGGTTCACCGCGTTCCACACGGCCCCAGGCGAGGGCCTGCCCGCCCGCCGCCCGGCCTCATCGAACCGACGGTCGAGGCTCTCATCAAGGCGACCGCCATTGACTTCCGCATTGGTGGCGATCGGGCCTTCTACATGCCTACGCTCGACTACGTGGCCGTGCCACCGCCGCAAGCCTATTTCGAGCCGATCAACTGGCACAGGACCGCGCTCCACGAGATCGGCCACGCCAGCGGCCACCACAGCCGGCTGAACCGCGATCTCTCCGGTTCCTTTGGAACCAGGAAGTATGCGTTCGAGGAGCTCGTGGCCGAGATGAGCTCCGCCTTCTGCTGCGCCTCGCTCGGCATCGTCCCGACCGTACGACACGCCGATTATATCGGATCGTGGCTGGAGGTGCTACGCGAGGACAATCGCGCCATCGTCCGCGCCGCCTCGCAGGCCAGCAGAGCGGCCGACTGGATCTTGTCCTTCCTTCCCGAGACCGATGCTCCCGCCGCCGGCGCAATCGACAGAAGGGCGGCGTGATGCGTTTTCGTCGCTGGCATCGGTC